>ERZ724513.668-NODE-668-length-17112-cov-8.756346_pt1 | contig 17112 bp, 17 predicted proteins | sample MGYA00376046_ERZ724513 | MGnify/ENA primary metagenome ERZ724513 (study PRJEB28724, sample SAMN07190883) | activated sludge metagenome | isolation source: activated sludge of sewage treatment plant in Hong Hong | place: Hong Kong | collected 2016-03-17 ...
GGCCGCCACGATCGCGCCGGACCGCGCCAACTCCACCGCCGCGGCGATCTCGGGGGCCAGATGGCGGTCCGGTCCGGGCCCGTCGACCTGGTTGCGCAGCAGCGCCACCACCGCGCCGGTCCCGGGGGCCGGCTTCAGCGGCGCCCGCATCTCGATGCCGCGTGCGGCGGTGAGCACCTCGATCGCCAGTACCCGGGTCAGGCCGTCGACCGCGCGGCGCAGTTTGCGTGCCGCCGACCACCCCATCGCCACGTGGTCCTCCTGCATCGCCGAGGACGGGATCGAGTCCACACTGGCCGGGGCCGCCAGCCGCTTGAGTTCTGAGACGATCCCGGCCTGGGTGTACTGGGCGATCATGTGCCCGCTGTCGACACCGGGATCGTCGGCCAGGAAGGCGTTGAGGCCGTTGTTGCGGGCCACGTCGAGGAACCGGTCGGTGCGCCGCTCGCTGATGCTGGCGAGATCGGCGACGACGATCGCGAGGAAGTCGAGCGCGTAGCCCACCGGGGCGCCGTGGAAGTTGCCGTTGGATTCCACCCGGCCGTCGGAGGTGACGACGGGGTTGTCGATGACGCTGGCCAGTTCGCGTTCGGCGACCGCGCGGGCATGGGCCGCGGTGTCCCGGGCCGCCCCGGCCACCTGCGGTGAACACCGCAGCGAGTAGGCGTCCTGCACCCGCGTGCAGTCCGGGGTGCGGTGGCTGGCCACGATCGCCGAGTCGGCGAGCAGCCGGCGGATGTTCGCCGCGGACGCCAGCTGGCCGGGGTGCGGCCGCAACTCCTGCAGGTCGGCGGCGAACACCCGGTCCGTGCCGAGTAGGCCCTCGACGCTCATCGCCGCCGCGATGTCGGCGAGCCGGAACAGGTTGTCGAGGTCGGCCAGGGCGAGCACCAGATGTCCGAGCATGCCGTCGGTGCCGTTGATCAGGGCCAGCCCCTCCTTCTCGGCATACGTGACGGGCGACAGGCCGTGGGCCCGCAGGGCCTCGGCGCTGGGCATCAGGTCGCCGGCCGCGGTGCGCACCTCGCCCTCCCCCATCACGGCGAGCGCGACGTGCGCCAGCGGCGCGAGGTCGCCCGAACAGCCCAGGCTGCCGTATTCGTAGACCACCGGCGTCAGCCCGGCCGACAGCAGGTCGGCGTAGGCCTGTGCGGTCTGCCGGCGCACCCCGGTGCGGCCGCTGGCCAGGGTGGACAGTCGCAGCAGCATCATCGCGCGGACGGCCTCGCGTTCGACCTCGGGCCCGGAGCCGGCGGCGTGTGATCGAATGAGGCTGCGCTGCAACTGCTTTCGCATCTCCAGCGGGATGTGGCGGGTGGCCAGCGCTCCGAAGCCGGTCGACACGCCGTACACCGGGGCCGGGTTGGCGGCCAGCGCCTCGATGTGTGCCCGGCTCGCCTCGATCGCGGCGACGGCCTCACCGGAGAGCTCGACGGCGTGCCCGGTCCGGGCGACCGCGACGACGTCGTCGACGCTGACGGGTCCGACTCCGACGATGACTGTCACCCCTGAGACGGTAGGTCCCCTCCTCCGCCGAGACGTACGAACCGGCGCGAAAGGTCGAGGGCATTGCGATCGTCAGCCGGCGAACCAGCCGTCCGGCGCCCGGCCCGACAGCGCCCAGGTCAGCTGCTGCGCACCGGTCCGCACCGCCTGCACCAGCGCGGCCTTCGGTGCGCGCGCCCGGTCGTGCCGCCAGGTCACGCTGATGGCCGCGCACGGCCGGCCCGAATGGTCGAACGCGCACGCCGCCACCGACTGCAGCCCGTCGCTGACCTGCCCGACCTCCTCGGCCCACTTCTGCTGCCGTTCGACGCGCAGCAGGCGGCGCAACTCGGGCAGCGAGTCCGGCCCGCGGCCGGTGCGGTCGACGAAACCGCGTGCCGACGGGAACAGTGCGCGGACCTGCGCGGCCGGCAGATGCGCGAGGATCGAGCGGCCGCTGGCGGTCAGCTGCGCCGGCAGCCGCACGCCGACGTCGGTGACCAGCGTGACCGGGATCCGCGCCACCGCCGGCTGCTCCTTGAGCAGGTACAGGGTCTCGGCGCCGTGCAGCACACCCAGGTGCGCCGTCTCCCCCGCCCGGGCGACGAGGCGGGTCAGGATCGGCCGGGCCAGCATCTCCAGTGGTTCGTGCCGCAGGTAGGCCGAGCCGACCTCGAAGGCGGCCATGCCGAGGCCATAGCTGCGCTGGTCGGGGAAATGCACGACGAAGCCGCGGCCGATCAGCACGTCGAGCAGGTGATAGGCCGACGATCGGGGAATCTTCAGGTCACGGGCGATCGCCGCCCCTGTCACCGGCCCCGATTTCCCGGCCAGGTACATCAGCAGATCGAGGGCCCTGCCGACCGCGGGGGACGTGCTGGACATGAGGCTCCTGACCGCCCGGAGACTGGCAGTTTCCCGTCCGTTCGTACGGTTGGGCGGGACAAAGTCTCGGATACGAGACGGTACCCGCATTGCGGGGCTTCAGCAATCGCGGCGGTTCGGGTGTGCTGAACGCATGGGCGACACGACACACCCGCGCACCGTGCGCGCTGCTCGCGGCACCGACCTGTCCTGCAAGGGCTGGCAGCAGGAAGCCGCGCTGCGGATGCTGATGAACAACCTCGACCCGGAGGTGGCCGAACACCCCGAAGACCTCGTGGTCTACGGCGGCACCGGGCGCGCGGCGCGCAGTTGGGCGGCGTTCGACGCCATCGTCGCGACACTGCGCGAACTGGAGGACGACGAGACGCTGCTGGTGCAGTCGGGCAAGCCGGTCGGGGTGTTCCGCACCCACGAGTGGTCGCCGCGGGTGCTGATCGCCAACTCGAACCTGGTCGGCGACTGGGCTAACTGGGAGACGTTCCGCGAACTGGAGGCGGCCGGGCTGACGATGTACGGCCAGATGACCGCCGGCTCGTGGATCTACATCGGCACCCAGGGCATCCTGCAGGGCACCTTCGAGACGTTCGGCGCGGTGGCGCGCAAGAGGTTCGACGGCACGCTGGCCGGCACCATCACCCTGACGGCGGGCCTGGGCGGCATGGGCGGCGCGCAACCGCTGGCGGTCACCATGAACGACGGCGTGGCGATCTGCGTGGAGTGCGACCAGACCCGCATCACGCGGCGCATCGAGCAGCGCTACCTGGACGTGCAGGCCGCCGATGTCCACGACGCGCTCGCCAAAGCAGTCGAGGCGCGAAATGCCAAGCGGCCGTTGTCGATCGGCCTGCTGGGCAACGCCGCCGAGGTGGTGCCCGAGCTGCTGGCCCGCCAAGCCCCGATCGACATCGTCACGGATCAGACCTCGGCCCACGATCCGCTGTCCTACCTGCCGATCGGGGTGGCGTTCGAGGACATGAAGAAACTCGCCGAGAAGGATCCCGCCTGGTTCACCGAACAGGCCGAGGCGTCGATGGCCAAACACGTCGCGGCCATGGTCGGTTTCATGGATGCCGGCGCCGAGGTGTTCGACTACGGCAACTCGATCCGCGACGAGGCACGAAAAGCGGGGTACCCGAGGGCCTTTGACTTCCCCGGCTTCGTACCGGCCTATATCCGGCCGCAATTCGAGGAGGGCCTCGGCCCGTTCCGCTGGGCCGCACTCTCGGGTGATCCGAGGGACATCGAAGCAACCGATCGTGCGGTGCTGGAACTCTTTCCGGACAACGAGCACCTGCGCCGGTGGATCACCATGGCGCAGCAGAAGGTCAGCTACCAGGGCCTGCCGGCCCGCATCTGCTGGCTGGGCTACGGCGAACGGCACCGGGCCGGCCTGCGGTTCAACGAGATGGTGGCCAACGGCGAGGTGGCCGCACCCATCGTGATCGGCCGCGACCACCTGGACTCCGGCTCGGTGGCCTCCCCCTACCGGGAGACCGAGGCGATGGCCGATGGATCGGACGCGATCGCCGACTGGCCGCTGCTCAATGCGTTGGTGAACACCGCATCCGGCGCCTCCTGGGTGTCCATCCACCACGGCGGCGGCGTCGGGATCGGCCGCTCGATCCACGCCGGGCAGGTCACCGTCGCCGACGGCACCGCACTGGCGGCGCAGAAACTCGAACGCGTGCTGACCAACGATCCGGGCATGGGCGTCATCCGCCATGTCGACGCCGGCTACGAGCACGCCGCCGCGGTGGCCGCCGAGCGCGGGGTGCGCATTCCGATGCGGGAGCAGTCGTGACGTTCGACTCGATGTGGGATTCCCTGCTGGACGTCGGCCGCGACCCGGACAGCGGCGGCTACCGCCGGTTCGCCTGGACGGCAGCCGATTTCACGCTGCGCGACTGGTTCACCGGGGAGGCGCAGCAACGCGGAATGACCGTCGAGGAGGACCGCAACGGCAACCTGTGGGCGTGGTGGCTGCCCGCCGGGGTGACCGGCGATCCACACGATGCCTTCGTCACTGGGTCGCATCTCGACTCGGTTCCCGACGGCGGGGCGTTCGACGGTCCACTCGGGATCGTGTCGGCGTTCACCGCGATCGACCTGCTGCGCGCGGACGGCATCGAGCCGCGGGTGCCCGTCGCGGTGGTCGCGTTCTCCGACGAGGAGGGCGCCCGGTTCGGCGTCGCCTGCGTCGGCTCGCAGTTGTCGACCGGCGCGCTGACACCCGAACGGGCCCTGAGCCTGCGCGACGGCGACGGCACCACCCTGGCCGAGGCACTGCGCGCGGCGGGCCGCAACCCGGACCTTCTCGGCGCGGACCCAAGCCTGGCCGACCGGGTCGGCGTCTACGTGGAACTGCACGTCGAGCAGGGTCGCGCACTGGATCTCATCGACAAGCCGGTCGCGGTGGCATCGGCGATCTGGCCGCACGGCCGCTGGCGGTTCACCTTCTGCGGCGCGGCCAACCACGCCGGGACCACCCGGCTGGCCGACCGCCAAGACCCGATGCTGACCTTCGCCTCCGCGGTGCACGACGCCCGCGCCCGGGCGGCCGCCCACGATGCGGTGGCGACGTTCGGCAAGCTGCGCGTCACACCCAACGGCGCCAACGCGATCCCGTCCCGGGTCGAGGCCTGGCTGGACGCCCGCGCACCCGACGAGCAGACGCTGCGGGCACTCGTCGGCGCCATCACCGCCGACGCCGAGCGCAGCGCGGGAGCCGACCGCACGTCGGTGCGCGCGGAAGCCGAATCCGTCTCTCCGGCAGTTCTTTTCCCCGATGCACCGCGGTCGCGGATCCAGCGCGCCCTGGCCGTCGACTTCGGTGACGTGCCCGTGCTGCCGACGGCCGCCGGCCACGACGCGGGCATCCTGTCGGCGAACGTGCCGACCGCGATGCTGTTCGTCCGCAACCCGACGGGCGTGTCGCACTCCCCGGCCGAACATGCCGAGATCGCCGACTGCCACGCCGGTGCGCGGGCACTCGCCCTGGTGATGCGGGACTGGGTCGCGTGAGCACCTGGTGGTGCGAGCACGCCTGGCTGGGCGGCGACACCGTACGCGCCGCCGTCGCCGTCACGGTCGACGACGGCATCATCACCGACGTCCGCGCCGACAGCCCGCGCACCGGAAAGGTGCTGCGCGGCTTGGTGATCCCCGGCCTGGCCAACGCCCACTCGCACGCCTTCCACCGGGCGCTGCGCGCACGCACCCAGCGCGGCCGCGGATCGTTCTGGACCTGGCGTGACGTCATGTACGACGCGGCCGCGCGGCTGACCCCGGACCTGTACCGCGAACTGGCCCGCGCGGTGTACGCCGAGATGACGCTGGCCGGCATCACCGCCGTCGGCGAATTCCACTACCTGCACCACGACGCCGACGGCCGGCCCTACGCCGACCGCAATGCCATGGGCCACGCGCTGATCGACGCGGCCGGCGCGGCCGGACTGCGGATGACGCTGCTGGACACCTGCTATCTGCGGGCCGGGCTGGACGACGCACCACTCGAGGCCGGGCCGCGGCGCCGGTTCGGTGACGGTGACGCGGCGAGTTGGGCCGAGCGGGTCGATGCCCTCCAGGCGCCGGACAACGTATCGGTCGGCGCCGCAATCCATTCCGTCCGGGCGGTACCGCCGGCTGCGATGGCGGAGGTCGCCGGGTGGGCACGCCGCCGCGGGACGCCGCTGCACATCCACTCCTCCGAGCAAGCCACCGAGGTGGACCAGTGCCTGGCGGTATACGGCCGCACCCCGACCGCCCTGATGCGCGACCACGGCGTGCTCGGGTCCGGCACCACCGCCGTGCACGCCACCCACCTGACCGACGGGGACATCGTCGACCTGACGGCCAGCGGCACGGGTGTGTGCTTCTGCCCCACCACCGAACGCGATCTCGGCGACGGGATCGGGCCGGCTCCGGCGTTGATCGACGGCCCCTTCAGTCTCGGTTCGGACAGCCACGCCGTCATCGACCTGTTCGAGGAGGCCCGTGCCGTGGAACTCGACGAACGGCTGAACCGCCGCGAACGGGGTCTGTTCACCGCGTCCCGGCTGCTCGAATGCGCCAGCGCCGACGGCCACCGGGCGCTCGGCTGGCCCGACGCGGGCACGTTGCGGCCCGGGGCGCGGGCCGACCTGGTGGCCCTGGATGTGGCGTCGGTGCGCACGGCCGGCGGCGGCGCCACCGTCGAGAACGCGGTATTCGCCTGCACCGCAGCCGATGTCACCGACGTCGTGATCGACGGACGGCCGGTGGTGGTGGACCGCGAGCACCGGACCGTCCCGGACACCGGTGCCGCCCTGGCCGCGGCGATCGCCGCGCTACTGGAGGACCGATGAGCACCGTCTACACCAATATCGGCGAACTGGTCACCAACGATCCCGAGTGCGGCGAGTCGCCGCTCGGCATCCTGACCGACGCGGCCGTCGTGGTCGACGAGGGCCGGATCGCCTGGGTCGGTCCGCGCCAAGCCGCCCCCGCAGCCGACGCCCTGGTCGACGTCGGTGGCGCCGCGGTGATTCCGGGCTTCGTCGACAGTCACGCGCATCTGGTGTTCGCCGGTGACCGGTCGGCCGAGTTCGCCGCCCGGATGGCCGGAACGCCCTACGACGGCGGGGGGATCGCCACCACGGTCGAGGCCACCCGATCGGCCGGGGACGCGCAGCTGGGCGCGAACGTCGGCCGGCTGGCCGCCGAACTGCGCCGGGGCGGCGTCACCACCTTCGAGACCAAGAGCGGATACGGCCTGACCACCGCCGACGAGCTCCGCTCACTGCGGATCGTTGCCGAATTCACCAGCGAGGCAACGTTTCTCGGTGCCCACGTGGTCCCCCCGGAATTCCGGGACCGCCGCGACGAATACGTCGCCCTGGTGGCCGGCGACATGCTTACGGCGTGCCGTCCGTACGCACGATGGATCGACGTGTTCTGCGAGCGGGGCGCCTTCGATCCCGACGAGACGACCACGATCCTGCGGGCGGGTATCGCGGCCGGCCTGACGCCGCGGCTGCACGCCGGGCAACTCGGTTTCGGCGCGGGGATCCGGCTGGGCGTCGAGCTCGGCGCGGCGTCGGTGGACCACTGCACGTATGCGACCGACGCCGATATCGAGGCGCTGGCCGCCGCGCCCGGGACCGTCGCGACGCTGCTGCCCGGCGCGGAGTTCTCCACCCGCGCCGCCTATCCCGACGCGCGCCGGTTCCTCGACGCCGGCGTGACGGTCGCATTGGCCACCGACTGCAATCCGGGCAGCTCGTACACAACGAGCATGGCGTTCTGCATCGCGGTCGCGGTGCGCGAGATGGGATTCACCCCCGCCGAGGCGCTGTGGTCGGCGACCGCCGGAGGCGCGGCCGCGCTGCGCCGCTCCGACGTCGGGGCGGTGACGGTGGGCCGGCGCGCCGATCTCGTCGTCCTGGACGCGCCGTCCTACATCCACCTGGCCTACCGACCCGGTGTGCCGTTGATCGCACAGGTGATCACCTCGTGAGCACGGAACTCGCGGAACGGTAACCGTTCGACAACAGTTCACCTGTGACGTGCTCCACGTTGCGTGCCGGGACCGGACATGCTGTGCCACAGTGGAAAGCATTGTGACCGAGAATCGCACCGAATCAGCGTGGCGTGATCCGCTGTCGATCGGCTGGCAGGCCCACCGGGGGCTGCTGTTACTGCGGCTGCGCTGGCACTCCTCGTCGTCCCGGCTTCGGACGTCGCGCAGGCACGCCCGCATGCGCTAGCAGGCACGGGACAGCCGGGCGGCCACCGTGCGCGCCGCGGCAACCACTTCCGGCGGCCCGAGGATCTCGACCTCGGCGTCGACCATCGCCAGGTACAGCACCAGCCGTTCGGGGTCGTCGGCCCCCGCGGTCATGATGCAGCTGTCCGGGCCGTCGGAATGCAATGTCACCGACGACGGCGAAAAGTGCTCTGCCACAACCTCTTGCGCACAGCGATACCGCACGCGGGCCACGAATCGGTAAGGGGAGCTGCTGATGGAACGGCTCACATAGGCCGCCGCGTCGGGCGCGGCTCGCGGCGCGAACGTGGTGCCCCGGGCCCGCACCTCCGACATCCGGTCCAGCCGCAGGCTGCGCCAGTCGTCGCGGTCGCGGTCGAAGGCCAGCAGATACCAGCGCGCCCCCGTCGTGACCAGTTGATAGGGCTCCAGCCGACGCTGCGAGACAGCACCCGCCCGGTCGGTGTACCGGGTGTCGACGTGCTCATAGTCGCGGCAGGCCCGCGCCAGCGTCATCAGCACGTCGGGCTCGACCGGCGAATCCGTGCGGGACGTCAGCGTGACGGTGGCGTCGTGCACCGCGCCCACCTGCGAGCGCAGCCGGGGCGGCATCACCTGGTCCAGCTTTGACAGCGCCCGCAGCGCCGACTCGCCGACACCGGCGACGCTGCCGCCGGCCGCCAGCCGCAGGCACACCGCCATCGCGACCGCTTCCTCCGGGTCGAGCAACAGCGGCGGCAGGGCCGCCCCGGCCCCCAACTGGTAGCCGCCGCCGTGGCCCTTACTGGCGTGCACGGGGTAACCCAGGTCCCGCAGACGTTCGATGTCACGGCGCACGCTGCGTCCCGTCACACCCAGGCACTCGGCCAGTTCGCCACCGCTCCACACCCGCCGCGACTGCAGCAACCCGAGCAGCTGCAGCACCCGGTTCGTCGTTTCGGCCACGGGCACATTCTCCCGCAGTCTTAGGACTGAAACTGTCCTAAATGGCTGGGAAGGTGGCAACATGCCCCTCACCGACCACCTCGCCGAGCAGCTCGAATGGCATTGGACCAACCAACTGCGGCCCCGCCTGACAGGCCTGACCGACGACGAGTACTTCTGGGAACCGGTGCCCGACTGCTGGACGGTCCACCGCGACGGGACGATCGACTTCGTCTACCCGCAGCCGCAGCCCGCGCCGTTCACCACGATCGCGTGGCGACTCGCCCATGTCATCGTCGGCGTGCTGGCGATGCGCAACCACGCACACTTCGCCGGACCGCCCGCCGACTACCAAGGCTGGAACTACGCCACCGACGCGGCCACCGCGCTGGACCAACTCGACGACGCCTACCGCCGCTGGATCGACGGTGTCCGGGCGCTCGATGATGCCGACCTGAGCAAGCCCATCGGGCCCGCCGAAGGACAGTGGGCCGACAGGCCGATGACAGACCTGATCTTGCACATCAACCGAGAAGTGATTCACCACGGCGCCGAAATCGCTTGTCTCCGTGATCTTTACGTACACCATTAGAGAGGACGTTCATCATGCCCGCACTGGCACCACCCGTCACCGATGAGCGCGATGCGCTCCGACAGTTCCTCGCCTACCAGCAACAGGCCTTCGTCGCGGTCGCCCACGGCCTGACCGACGAGCAGGCCCGCTCCACGCCCACAGTCAGCACGCTGTCCATCGGCGGCCTGATCAAGCACGTCACCGGCATGCAGCGCATCTGGATGCGGCGGGTTGCCGCGGCGCCCAACGCGCCCGAACCCGACGACCGGCCCTTCGAGGAGCGGGCGGCGGAGTTCCAGGACGAGTTCGTCATGCGTGACGACGAGACGCTGGCCGGCCTGCTCCAGCGCTTCGCCGGACAGAACGCCGAGACGCTGCGCCTGGCGCAGACCGCCGATCTCGACGCCGCGGTACCCGTGCCCCGCGATGCGCCATGGTTCCCGCGGGACGTCGAGACCTGGTCGGTGCGCTGGGTGTTCCTGCACGTCATCAGCGAACTGGCCCGGCACGCCGGCCACGCCGACATCATCCGCGAGAGCATCGACGGCGCCACGATGTACGAACTGGTGGCCGCCGCCGAGGGCTGGGAGCCGACGCCGTGGCTGCAGCCGTGGACGCCGAAGCCGGCATCCGGCCGACCGTGACGGGGGTCACGCGGATTGGAAGCGCAAAAGCGGGGTTTGGCACACTACAACAATGAGTTCGACCAAACACCGTGAGGTCGCCAAACTCGACCGGGTTCCGTTGCCGTTCGAGGCGATCCGCATCGGGACCACCGGCTGGCAGCTCACCCGGACCGGCGCCCGCGTCCTCACCACGCTGCCCGCCAAGGGGCCGTGGCAGACGAAGGTCATCAAGCAGATCCCGCAGCTGTTCTCCGACCTGGGCCCCACCTACGTCAAGTTCGGCCAGATCATCGCCTCCAGCCCGGGCGCGTTCGGCGAGCCGCTGTCGCGGGAGTTCCGGTCCCTGCTGGACGCGGTTCCCGCGGCCGACCGCGACGAAGTGCACAAACTGTTCACCGAGGAGCTCGGCGACGAGCCGCAGAACCTGTTCAGGCACTGGGAGGAGACCCCGTTCGCGTCGGCCTCGATCGCCCAGGTGCACTACGCCACCCTGCACAGCGGCCAGGAGGTGGTGGTCAAGATCCAGCGGCCGGGCATCCGCCGCCGCGTCGCCGCCGACCTGCAGATCCTCAAACGGTTCGCCCAGCTCGTCGAGGTCGCCAAGCTGGGCCGGCGACTCTCGGCCCAGGACGTCGTGGCCGACTTCTCCGACAACCTCGCCGAGGAACTCGACTTCCGCATCGAGGCCCAGTCGATGGAGGCGTGGGTGACCCACCTGCAGGCGTCCCCGCTGGGCAAGAACATCAAGGTGCCCGACGTGCACTGGGACTTCACCAGCGAGCGCGTGCTGACCATGGAGCGGGTCCAGGGGGTGCGCATCGACGACGTCGCGGCCATCCGCAAGCGGGGCTTCGACGGTGAGGAACTGGTCAAGGCGTTGCTGTTCTCCACCTTCGAGGGCGGCCTGCGGCACGGCCTGTTCCACGGCGACCTGCACGCCGGCAACCTGCTGGTCGACGACCAGGGCCGGGTGGTGTTCCTCGACTTCGGCATCATGGGCCGGATCGACCCACGCACCCGCTGGCTGCTGCGCGAACTCGTGCACGCGCTGCTGGTCAAGAAGGACCACGCCGCGGCGGGCAAGATCGTCGTCCTGCTGGGCGCCGTGGGCACCGTCAAGCCGGAGGCGCAGGCCGCCAAGGACCTCGAGGCCTTCGCCCAGCCGCTGACGCTCAAGACCCTCGGCGACATGTCGTACGCCGACATCGGCAAGCAGCTCTCGACGCTGGCCGACGCCTACGATGTGAAGCTGCCCCGCGAGCTGGTCCTGATCGGCAAGCAGTTCCTCTACGTCGAGCGGTACATGAAGCTGCTCGCCCCCCGATGGCAGATGATGAGCGACCCCCAGTTCTCCGGCTACTTCGCGAACTTCATGGTCGAGGTCAGCCGCGAGCACCGCACCGATCTGGACGACAAGACGGAGGTCTGAGTGCAGGTCCGCAGCGGCACGGCCAAGTCCGGCGACCTCGACATCTTCTACGAGGACATGGGCGACCCGGCCGACCCCGCCGTCCTGCTCATCATGGGCCTGGGCGCTCAGCTGCTGCTGTGGCGCGACGGCTTCTGCGAGAAGCTGGTTCGGCGCGGCCTGCGGGTGATCCGCTACGACAACCGCGACGTCGGACTGTCCAGCAAGCTGGACGGCCAGCGCGCCGGCGGCTCGCAGTACGCCGCGATGCTGCGATCGTTCGTCGGGCGGCCCAGCCCGGCGGTGTACACCGTCGAGCACCTGGCCGACGACGGCGCCGCGCTGCTCGACCATCTCGGCATCGACCGCGCTCACATCGTCGGAGCGTCGATGGGCGGGATGATCGCGCAGGTCTTCGCCGCCCGGCACGCCCAGCGCACCACCTCGCTCGGGGTGATCTTCTCGAGCAACAACCAGCCCCTGCTGCCGCCGCCGGCGCCCAGGGCTCTGTTCTCGGTGATCAAGGGCCCGAAGCCCGGCTCGCCGCGCGACGTCATCATCGACAACTCGGTGCGGGTGTCGCGGATCATCGGCAGCCCCGCCTACCCGGCGTCCGAGGAACGGCTGCGCCGCGACGCCGCCGCGGCCTACGACCGCAGCTACTACCCCGTCGGCGTCGCGCGGCACTTCGGCGCGGTCCTGGGCAGCGGCAGCCTGCGCCGCTACAACCGCCAGATCACCGCCCCCACCGTGGTCATCCACGGCACCGCCGACCGGCTGATGCGCCCGGCCGGCGGCCGCGCGATCGCCCGGAGCATCCCGGGTGCGCGGCTGGTGCTCTTCCCCGGAATGGGCCATGAGTTGCCCGAGCCGCTGTGGGAGCCGATCGTCGCCGAGTTGGCGGGCAACTTCGCCACGGGTGTAGCCTCAGCCGGGTAACCGCATCGGGGTGGAATCGAACGATGCGTTGCGGGGGAACGCGGTGTCTGCCTTGACCTGACAGGAAGGGCGCTCCGCCATGCCGAAAAACCTCACCCCGCATTTCGAGGACGTCCAGGCGCATTACGACCTGTCCGACGATTTCTTCGCACTGTTCCTGGATCCGTCCCGGACCTACAGCTGTGCCTATTTCGAGCGCGACGACATGACGCTCGAGGAGGCGCAGCTCGCCAAGATCGACCTCGCGCTGGGCAAGCTCGGCCTCGAGCCGGCATGACACTGCTCGACGTCGGCTGCGGCTGGGGCGCCACCATGAAACGTGCGCTCGAGCGTTACGACGTCAACGTCATCGGCCTGACGTTGTCGAAAAACCAAGCGGCACATGTGGAGTCGCTGCTGGAGCAGTCACGGGGCGACCGGACCCCTCGGGTGCTGTTGCAGGGGTGGGAGCAGTTCGACGAGCCGGTGGACCGGATCGTGTCGATCGGCGCGTTCGAACACTTCGGCCATGATCGCTATGCGGACTTCTTCGACATGGCATACAAAGCGCTGCCCAGCGACGGCGTCATGCTGCTGCACACCATCGTCGCGTTCAACCCCGCCCATGCGCGTGAACTGGGTATCCCCGTCACCTTCGAGCTCGCGCGGTTCGTGAAATTCATCATGACCGAGATCTTCCCCGGTGGACGGCTGCCGTCATTCGAAATGGTGCACGAACGCGCGACAGCGGGCGGCTTCACCTGCACCCGTGAACAGCGCCTCCAGCCCCACTACGCGCGCACCCTGGATCTGTGGTCGCAGGCGCTGGAGGCCCACCGCGAGGACGCGATCAGGATCCAGTCCGAAGAGGTGTACGAGCGGTACATGAAGTACCTGACCGGATGCGCCAAGATGTTCCGGCAGGGTCAGATCGACGTCTGCCAGTTCACCCTCGAGAAGTGACACGGTTCGCCGACGGGGCGCGCCTCGCCGGACCCTGAGCGCGGTTTCAGTCTGGACGAATTCACCAGGTATGGTGCCTGTCACAGTGGTGCGACCCCCACTGACCACAGCACCGGAAAGGCAGTGATCGAGGATGGCCGACACCGAGGAGATGCGTCCGCATTTCGAGGACATCCAGGCCCATTACGACCTGTCGGATGACTTCTTCGGGGTGTTCCAGGATCCGACCCGCAAGTACAGCTGCGCGTACTTCACCGGGCCGCACGACACCCTCTCCGAGGCCCAGGTCGCCAACGTCGACCAGCACCTCGACGCGCTCGACCTCAAGCCCGGGATGACGCTGCTCGAGATCGGCTGCGGTTGGGGCCTGACCCTGCAGCGGGCGATGGAGAAGTACGACGTCAACGTCATCGGGCTCACCCTCAGCAAGAACCAGCAGGCCTACTGCACCGAGCTGCTGAGCCGGGTCGACACCGAGCGCACCTTCGACGTGCGGTTGGAGGGCTGGGAGCAGTTCCACGAGCCCGTCGACCGGATCGTGTCGATCGAGGCCTTCGAGCACTTCGGTTTCGACCGCTACGACGACTTCTTCAAGAACTGCTTCGACATCCTGCCGGACGACGGCCGGATGACCATCCAGAGCAGCGTCGGCTACCACCCGGACGACCTGATCAAGCGCGGCAAGAAGCTGACCTTCGAGCTGGCGCGCTTCGTCAAGTTCATGATCACGGAGATCTTCCCGGGCGGACGCATCCCGACCACCGACATGATGGTCGAGCACGGCGAGAAGGCCGGCTTCGTCGTCCCGCCCCCGCTGTCGCTGCGCACCCACTACATCAAGACGCTGGGGATCTGGGCCGCCCGGCTGGAGCAGCACAAGGACGAGGCCATCGCGGCGGCCGGCGAAGAGAACTACGACCGGTACATGCGCTACCTGACCGGGTGCCAGTACTACTTCGTCGACGAGAGCATCGACGTCAGCCTGGTCACCTACCTCAAGCCGGGTGCGGCCGCCGCCGCCTGACGGCGGCTCGGCCTACTTTCCGGCCTACTCCTCCGTGAAGTTGCGGGTGACGGCCGGATCGACCGGGATACCCGGGCCGGTGGTCGTCGACACGGTGACCTTCTTGAGGTACCGGCCCTTGGAGGACGACGGCTTGGCGCGCAGGATCTCGTCGAGCGCGGCGCCGTAGTTCTCCGCGAGCTGCTTCTCGTCGAAGGACGCCTTGCCGATCACGAAGTGCAGGTTGGCCTGCTTGTCGACGCGGAAGTTGATCTTGCCGCCCTTGATGTCCGCCACGGCCTTGGCGACGTCGGGCGTCACGGTGCCGGTCTTGGGGTTCGGCATCAGGCCGCGAGGGCCCAGCACGCGCGCGATACGGCCGACCTTGGCCATCTGGTCCGGCGTCGCGATCGCGGCGTCGAAGTCCAGCCAGCCGCCCTGGATCTTCTCGATCAGGTCGTCGCTGCCGACGGCGTCGGCGCCGGCGGCCTGCGCGGCCTCGGCCTTGTCACCGACCGCGAACACCACGACGCGGGCGGTCTTACCGGTGCCGTTCGGCAGGTTGACGGTGCCACGCACCATCTGGTCGGCCTTGCGGGGATCCACGCCGAGCCGGATCGCGACCTCGACGGTGGCGTCCTGCTTCTTCGACGACGTCTCCTTCGCGAGCTTCGCGGCCTCCAGCGGCGAGTAGAGCCGCGTCTTGTCGATCTTCTCGGCGGCTTCCTTGTATGCCTTGCTGTTCTTGCTCATTTGTTTCTCCTGAATTCAGAGTTGTGGTTGGCGGGCCGAAGCGGGCCCTCCCACGACTGCCTTCGTTGAGTGAGGAGTCAGGCACACGGTCACTCGAACAATGTGTGCGTGAGTCCTCACTCGATGGGGTTATTCGACGGTGATGCCCATCGACCGGGCGGTGCCGGCGATGATCTTGGCGGCGGCGTCGATGTCGTTGGCGTTGAGGTCTTCCTTCTTGGTCTCGGCGATCTCACGCACCTGGTCCCAGGTGACCTTGGCAACCTTGGTCTTGTGCGGCTCGCCGGAACCCTTCTGCACACCGGCGGCCTTGAGCAGCAGCTTGGCGGCGGGCGGGGTCTTCAGCGCGAAGGTGAAGCTGCGGTCCTCGTAGACGCTGATCTCGACGGGGATGACGTTGCCGCGCTGCGACTCGGTGGCCGCGTTGTACGCCTTGCAGAACTCCATGATGTTGACGCCGTGCTGGCCGAGCGCAGGGCCGACCGGCGGGGCGGGGTTGGCCTGCCCGGCCTGGATCTGCAGCTTGATCAGCCCGACGACCTTTTTCTTCGGGGCCATGGGTGTGGTGTTCCTTCTTCTTGGTGATGTGGGCGTGCGCGCCCGACTTGACTAAATCTTGGCGACCTGGCTGAACGTCAGTTCGACGGGTGTCTCGCGGCCGAAGATGGAGACCAGCACCTTAAGCTTCTGCTGCTCGGCGTTGACCTCGCTGATCGAGGCCGGCAGCGTGGCGAACGGGCCGTCCATGACGGTGACGGACTCGCCGACCTCGTAGTCGACCAGGATCTCGGGCCGCTCGAGGGTGGCCTCGGAGCCGCCGGCCGCGGCCGCCGCGGCGGTGGTCTTGGCCGTCTTCTTCGCGGCGCCCTGCGGCAGCAGGAACTTCACGACGTCGTCGAGCGACAGCGCGGTGGGACGGGAGGTGGCGCCGACGAAGCCCGTCACGCCGGGCGTGTTGCGCACCGCCGACCAGGAGTCGTCGGTGAGGTCCATCCGCACCAGGATGTAGCCGGGCAGCACCTTGCGGTTGACCTGCTTGCGCTGGCCGTTCTTGATCTCGGTGACCTCTTCGGTGGGCACCTCGACCTGGAAGATGTAGTCGCCGACGTCGAGGTTCTGCACGCGGGTCTCGAGGTTGGCCTTCACCTTGTTCTCGTAGCCGGCGTAGGAGTGGATGACGTACCAGTCGCCCGGCTTGCTGCGCAGCTCCTGCTTGAGCGCGACCGCGGGATCGACGTCCTCGGCGGCCGACTCGTCGAGCGCCGTGTCCACGGCGGGCTCGGTGGCCTCTGCCGCGTCTGCGATCACGTCGACGGACTCACCCGTGGGCGTCTCGCCCTCGAAGCTGGTCACGGTTGCAATCCTCTCTTGCGTCTCTCGAATGCTGGTGTTAGCCGAAGACCAGCAACACGAGCTTGGCCAGACCCAGGTCGACCAGGCCGATCATCGTCACCATGAAGGCCAGGAACGCGAGCACCACCGTCGTGTAGCTGACCATCTGCTTCCGGTTCGGCCAGATCACCTTGCGCAGCTCGGCCACCACCTGCTTGAGGTAGGTGAACACGAAGACGAACGGGTTGCGGCTGGCCGCCTTGTCGGTCGTCTTCTTGGCCGGTTTGACCTTGACCGCCACGGCGCCGGAGCCGCCCTCGGCTACCTCGAGGGCCGCCTCGGCGCCCTCGTCGGCCGTGGTGGTGTCCAACGCACGGCGCCGCGAACGCTTGCCGGTGGGACGCTGCGGCGTCGCGGTGCCCGGCACGTCGCCGGCCGCGGCGTCAGCACTGTCGAGCTCGTCGCTCACCGCACGCTCCTTCGTCGCTTCCTAGTCAG
>ERZ724513.670-NODE-670-length-17087-cov-9.560533_pt1 | contig 17087 bp, 12 predicted proteins | sample MGYA00376046_ERZ724513 | MGnify/ENA primary metagenome ERZ724513 (study PRJEB28724, sample SAMN07190883) | activated sludge metagenome | isolation source: activated sludge of sewage treatment plant in Hong Hong | place: Hong Kong | collected 2016-03-17 ...
GCACCGGCCCGGCCACGCGGACGGGCACGGCCACCGTCTGCGCCGGCAGGCGGGCGATCAGCCCCTCCGCGGCCAGCGCCGCCAGGTGCTTCTTCTCCGCCCCGCTGGCTTCCAGGATGGCCTCCTCGGCCGGCAGCGGGTCGTTGAGGCCGGACAGGATGTTGAGCACGTCGGCGGCCTTGCTGGCCCGGCCCAACTCCGACGCCGCGGCCTGGATGCGCGGCCAGCCGGCGGTCAGTTCCACCAGGCGCACCTGCTTGGGGCGCGCGCGCGGCGGGTCGAGCACCGAGGCGCGCCGCAGGATTTCCCGCCGGACGAGTTGCATCGCCGCCGGCTGCCAGTCGGTCTTCTTCATGACGCGGCCGATCTGCCGGCCGCGCAGGTCGCCGCGCTCGCGCAGCAGTTCCAGCAGGCGGCGCTGGTTCTCGGTCAGCGCGCCGGCGCCGTCCCAGCGCGGGTTGATGTCGTAGGTCGCGTCGGCCCAGCGTGTCAGGCCGGGCGGCAGCAGCAGGCGGAAGCAGGCGTTGAGCGGGGCCAGGTAGCGCCGGCTGAGCCAGCGGGCCAGCTCGATCTGCCACGGCCAGAGCACCGGCTGCGGGTCGATGAGGCTGATGACGGGCTTGGTCTCCTCCACCGGGGCGGTGTCGCTGAAGCCGATGACGATGCCCTGGGCCAGACGGCGGCCGAACTCCACCTCCACCAGATGCCCCACCCTGATCTCCGAACGCAGGTCGGCGGGGACGTGGTAATGGTAGGCGTCGGAGAGGGGAACCTCGACGTTGACGACGACCTCGGCGAAGGGGAGGGAGTCCATACTCACTATTGTAGCGCAGAAGTCAAATTAGACCATGTGTTCTATTTCTCTACATGCTTTGCTTTTGCTCAATCGTCAGTGCATACCTACGAACGGCTGTGCTATACTTTGACGAGGCAAAGCACGGAAGACGGTGGGCAGACCGCATATGGTGGAGCGTACGCGATATCAACGAACCCCAGAAGAGCTGGAGCTTTTGGCATCAAAGTTCTGGCCGTACGAGCTATCGGCATTAGAGGCCGATCTAAGTATCATCCCCATCCTACTTCAGACTCAGGACCAATTCCTCAGTATTATCAGTATTGAAACCCCTGACCTTGAAAGTCTATTCACTATCGTTGAGTCATCAACGCTCTCGTCAAACCTCTTTTTGAAGCATCTCGCTATCCTGGCGGATTTTGGCGGTGAGATGCTTCAGCGCGTTAGAAAGGAGTTTGCACGGCTGTTTCCACTTGGCGAGCTGACGTATCAATGGCGTGGAGAGCAACACACTTATTCCTTTAAGGCACTGCCAAAAGCGACACTCAATAACAAGAGCCTGGGCATTGATGGCAAGCAACTGCTGGTGTCCCGGCCGCTGTCCGATTTGCAGAAAGATGCCGCTGCAATTCTGCTATTTGGAAGCTTCGTGGGAGATCAGGATCAACCAGCCCATTCCGCGCTTTCCAGATGCGAGATAGGCGAGTATCTGGGCAAGCCCGACGACCTGGCAACATTCGTCAAACAAAGATACATCTGGGTTAGTCGCATTACCGCGGGCGCAAAGGTAAACAATCTGGGCCAACTTGCCCAACGATTCGTATCCGAGTACCTCAAAGAGAGCTTGACCGAAACGGGTATTGCCATTCAAACTTCCGGTCGTCTGCCAAACGTTACCCACACGGACGATGATACAGGACGGTTGACTTCATTTGATCTCGTCGCGACAAATAGCAAGAAGTTCGTTGCCATAGAAGTCTGTTTCCAGGTGACTACCAATAGCGTGATCGAGCGCAAGGCAGGGCAAGCCCGTGCACGCTATATGCAAGTCGCCAATGCTGGGCACAAAATCGCATACGTCATTGATGGATCGGGGAACTTCCAGCGCGAAACGGCGTTACGCGTCATCTGTGCCCACAGTCATTGTACGGTCGCTTTTTCCCGGGCAGAACTTGATGTGCTGCGTCAGTTTCTCGTGGAGGAACTGGTGGAGGCCCGACCATGACCCATTTCTCCGAACACAGCACCCGTCTTCCTGTAGAAACCAGTACCCCAAAGACGCTGGATGCGCTTGTTGAGGGAGTTCGTGGCCTCAATGAGGTTGTAGCAATACGTCTACCGGCAATGCCCAATTCTAGCGAGCACGCCAATCACCTCGTTGACAGCGGGAAGATTGTGACGGAAGCAGCACGCGCGTTGGGACCCGAGGCGACCCTAGTCGTATTAGGTGAAATCGTTGACCTGGTCAGGGTTCTGGACGCTGTTGATTCATCCGTTCGCTACCAACACTGGGTCGCCATCCGTCGCAAAACGCCCATCGATCTTGGCAGCCGTTTCATCACGCATGGTCATTTCGGGATGCTGATCCTAACCCGATACAAGCAGTCCCTTCGACACACAATAACCCGCATTGCCTACACGTACTGCCCTATCTGTAACCGAACGACAAAGGATTACGGCGGCAAAAAGCATACTTATCATGAGGGTGGTACAGCGCTATCCGATGTGTGGCGAGACATCCAAGTGGATCTCGATGGCGAACTAGAGCCAGTCTATACCCGACTGGCAGACCTTTTTGGTCTGGAACCCTACAAGCTGCTACGGGTTATGGACCTGACTGAATTTAGCCTTTCTCGTGCGCCCGATAAGCTGACGTTCATCGACTTCGATGAAACACCTCTGCCCGATTCTTTGGCAAACACAATTATCAATGCTGATTGCCTGGAGGCTTTGGAGAAGATTCCAACAGGGTCCATCGATTTTGCATTTACTGACCCACCTTATAATCTCGGCAAAGGTTACTCTGGCTATGGCGATGATTTGCAGATCAAGGATTACTTTGATTGGTGCGATCGATGGATCACTGAGTTAGGCCGAGTGCTCAAGCCAGGCAGAACCTTAGCGCTTCTCAATATTCCCTTGTGGGCGGTGCGGCACTTCCTGCACATGCAGACGTTCTTGACGTTCCAGAACTGGATTGTTTGGGATGCTCTGGCTTATCCTGTTAGGCGAATCATGCCGGCGCACTATGCGATCCTTTGCTTCAGCAAAGGGGAGTCTCGTCCCCTACCGGGTTTTGTAGACAACGCAGAAGCTTTTCGCCCGCCAAACGCGCCAAGGACTTTCGACACCTTGCGGCTACTCGCAGATGACTACTGCCTGCGCGCCGATTGTGTGGAGAGCAGAATCCGATCCCGTGTCGATGATCGTATGCGGCTGACGGACTTATGGAGTGACATCCACAGGCTAAAGCACAACACGAGACGAGTTGACCACCCGACGCAATTGCCGCCACATCTGATGTACAGACTCATTACGCTATTCAGTAGGCCAGGCGAGACTGTCATTGACTGCTTTAACGGCGCGGGAACAACAACTCTGACGGCCCATCAACTGGGACGTAACTACATCGGCATAGATGCTTCAGAAAAATACTGTGGTATGGCGGCTGAAAGACATCAGGAAGTCAGTAATGGCATCGATCCCTTTCGGAAAATGGAGCGCACGCTGAGCAGTAAGAATAGCCCCGTTCCACGGCTCAAAAAGCAGATCTATAAGATTTCCAAAAAGACCCTTCAGTTGGAAGTGAAGAGAGTTGCTTCGCTGCTTGGCCATATTCCGACCCGTGATGAGCTAATAGGCAATACAGAGTTTCCTATCGAGTACTATGACGAGTACTTTGTTAGTTGGGGTGAGGTGACTGCCGCCGCACGAACAACCGGCATGTCTGAGAAACGCCCCAATGGTAACGTGGAAGCCACTCAACTGAGGCTTCTTGAAAGTCAGGAAGCTGATCAGTACTCAAGCGAATAGTTACCCCATTTTCACAGAGGAACACCCTTGAACCTACTCACCTACGATCACGACGGCCGCCCCACCCCCGGCCTCCTACGCCACGACGCCATTGTCGATCTGTCCCCCGTCGCCCCCGACCTGCTGAGCCTCATCGACGGCGGCGCGGCGGCGCTGGCCCACGCCCGCGCGCTGGCCGAGACAGCCGCCGACGCTCTGCCCCTGGCCGAAGCGCGCCTGCTGGCCCCCATCCCCACGCCGCGCCGCAACGTCATCTGCCTGGGCAAGAACTACGTTGAGCACGCCCGCGAGTCCTACGAGGCCCGCGGCGAGCAGGTCGTCACGAGCGAGTACCCGGTCATCTTCACCAAGGCGACGACGACCATCAGCGGCCCCTACGACGACATCGCCATCGACGACGACGTGTCGGCGCAGATGGACTACGAGGCCGAACTGGCCTTCATCATTGGCCGGCCCACCCGCCACGCCGGCCGCGCCGAGGCCCTGAGCGCGGTCTTCGGCTACACCGTCCTCAACGACGTCACCGCCCGCGACCTGCAAACCCTGCACAAGCAGTTCCACATCGGCAAGAGCCTCGACGGCTGCTGCCCCATCGGGCCGTGGATCGTCACCGCCGACGCCGTGGCCGACCCCCACGCGCTGTGCATCACTTGCCGCGTCAACGGCGAACTGCGCCAGGACAGCGCCGCCGAAACGATGACCTTCGACATCCTAACTATCATCGAGATTCTGTCGCGCACGATGACGCTGCTGCCGGGCGACATCATCGCCACGGGCACGCCCAGCGGCGTCGGCTTCGCCCGCAAGCCGCCGGTCTTCCTGCGGCCGGGCGACGTGGTTGAGTGTGAGATCGACGGTATCGGGGCGATCCGCAACCGGTTTGTGGCCCCTTCGATGACCTGAGTGTCGGCGTAGGGTCATTGCCAAGCCGGAAGAAGCGCTCACGCCAAGCCGCAAAGCAAGCAAAAGGCGCCTTGGCGTGAGTTCCCGTTGGCTTTGCAGTATCCCTGAGTGCTGGCTGCACCACTGCACCACGGACGCATTGACAGTGCCTTGCCGCTTGGTATAATTGGAGTTTGGCTGAGTGGGTTAGGGTTGGACGGCAAGAGACAATCGAAGAAACCGTAAGATGAGACGCATGCGCAAATCTGGAGGTTTCCCTGTTGGAACTCAACTAAGCTGCGTGCCTTTGGCATAGCGCGCCGCCCGGTATTATCCGTCGAGGATAGCGTCTGTTGACTCGGCCACCTGTAGCGACCAGTCGCCAGGATAGGCCGTTTTTTATTGTCGAATTGGAACCTGCAACCCGCTGAATCGTTAGCCGGTTTAGGACTAGATCTATGTCTGACGAATCGATGAATTCCCTTGAAGACCTGCTGGACCAGCATTCCTACGACATGCCGCAAGTCGGCGACATCCGCACGGGCGTGATCGTCGCCACTACCCCCCAGGGCCTGATCATTGATCTGGGCCTGAAGCGGGACGGCATTGTGCCGCAGTCGGATCTGGCCCAGCTGGAACCAGAAGAACGCGAAGCGCTGAAGGTCAACGATGAAGTGCCAGTCTACGTCGTCCAGACGGAAGACCCCGAGGCGCTCGTCGTCTCCATTCGCCTGGCGCGGCTGAACCAGGATTGGATCGAGGCCGAGGCCCTTTTGGCCAGCGGCCAGATCTTCGAAGGCGAAGTCATCGGTTATAACAAGGGCGGCGTCATCGTCCCCTACGGCCGGATTCGCGGCTTCGTGCCCATCTCCCACCTCAGCGACGTGACGCCCGGCATGGGCGAGCGCCGCCGCCAGCAGCGCCTGGCCCGCCTGCGCGGCGAGATGATCGGCGTCAAGATCATCGAGGTCGATCGTCAGCGCCACCGCCTGGTCATGTCGCAGCGCGAGGCGCAGAAGGAGTGGGAGGAGAAGAAGCGCGGCGAACTGATGGAGACGCTCAAGCCGGGCGACATCCGCAGCGGTCGGGTCAGCGGCATGCGCGACTTCGGCGCTTTCGTCGATCTGGGCGGGGCCGACGGTCTGGTACACATCTCCGAGCTGTCCTGGCACCGCATCGACCACCCGCGCGAAGTCGTCAAGCTAGGCGACGAAGTCGAGGTCTACGTGTTGGGCGTCGATCAGGAATCGGGCCGCATCAGCCTGAGCCGCAAGAAGCTGCTGCCCAACCCGTGGGACACCGTGGCCCAGCGCTACGCACAGAACCAGCTCATTGAGGGCAAGGTCACCCGCATCCTCGACTACGGCGCGTTTGCCGAGATCGAGCCGGGCGTCGAGGGTCTGCTGCACGTCTCGCAACTGTCGCGCAACCCGGTGGAAGACCCGCGCTCGGTGGTCAAGGAAGGTGAGGTACACCTGCTGCGCATCGTCAGTATCGACCAGAAGCGGCAGCGCATTGGCCTGAGCCTGAAGGCCGTGACGCCGACCGAGCAGATCGAGTGGATGGCCCAGAAGGAACTGGCCGAGGCGCTGCGGCGCGAGGAAGAAGAAGCCGCCGCCGCCGCCCGCGTGCCTGCCCACGTGGAGGAGCCGCCGGCCGCGGCCAAGACTGAGACCGAAGCGCCGGCCATGACCCCGGCGGCGGTGGAGGCGGTCGCGCCAGAAGCGGAGCCGGCCGAAGTTGAGGCCCCGGCAGAAGACCTGGCCACCACAGAGGCGGCCACCGCCGAAGTGGCCATGACCCCGGCGGCCGTCGAAGAAGCGCCGGCGCCGGTCGAAGGGACCGAGGTCGTGGTTGAGGCTGAGGAAGCCGAGGCCGTGGTCGAAGAGATGGCGGCTGAAGAAACGGCCGCTGAAGAGGCCGCGCCTGAAGTGCCGGCCGTGGCCGAAATGGTCGAAGACGCCCCGACGGCCGAGGAAACCCTTGAGGCCGCCGACGAGGCCGTCGATCGCCTGATGGAACGCATTGATGACGCCGCTGAAGAGGCGGCGGAGATGGACACGGCGGAAGAGCCGGCGGCCGACACCGTGGCGCAAGCCGACGACGAGGCCACCCCACCGCAGGCCGCCGACGAGGCGGAAACCGAGACGGTTTAGTTTATCTTTTGGTCTTTTTTCAAGGAGTTTATGGCTAATAAGGAAGACAAGCTACAGGTCGAAGGCACGGTTGTCGAACTTCTGCCCAATACGCAGTTCATGGTCGAATTGGACAACGGCCACAAGGTGTTGTCCTATCTCTCCGGGCGGATGCGCAAGCACTACATTCGCATCCTCCTGGGCGACCGCGTGCAGATCGAGATGACCCCCTATGACCTGGAGCGCGGGCGCATTACCTATCGCTACCGTCGCAACGTGCCGACGGCCGAAGCCTAGCCCGCCCCCACCCCACCGCGTCCTCCCGCGGGCGAGATGACCGCCGGGCCGGCTATCCTTGCCGATGGCCGGCCACGTACGTGACCCAATCGCCCGCGGTGATGATCCGGCGCACCTGCCCCCCGGCGGCGGCCAGCGCCGCCTCCACGTCTGGCCCCTGTTCGTCGATTATCCCGCTCAGAATCAGCTGCCCATCCGGGGCCACGGTGTCCAATAGCCCCTGCTCGCCCAACAAGCCGATGATGACCGGGGCCAGGATGTTGGCCACGACGATGTCCCATGGCCCCGGCCCGGCCTCAGCGCGGACGCTGTCCAGTTCGCCGCGCCAGACGCGCAGCCGCTCGGCCACGCCATTCTGCGCGGCGTTGTCCAGCGTCGCCCGGACGGCCAGGGCGTCGGTGTCGAAAGCGGCCACGCCGGCCGCGCCCAGTCGCACCGCGGCGATGGCCAGGATGCCCGACCCCGTGCCCGCGTCGAGCACGGTCATGCCCGGCGCTACCAGGTCTTCCAGCGCCCGCAGGCAACTCTGCGTCGTCGGGTGCAGCCCCGTGCCGAAGGCCATGCCCGGGTCGAGCACCAGCGTCACGTCGTCGGGGCGAGCGTCGTCGTCCGGCTCGTGGGCCAGCCAGGTCGGGCGAATGCGCAGCCGCCGGCCGAGCCGGAACGGGCGGTAGTGCTCCTTCCAGGCGTTGGCCCAATCGGCGTCCTGTAGCTCGCGGAAGGTCGGCTCCGGCAGCGGGTAAAGGCGACCGAGGTGATAGAGCACTTCGGCCACGCGCCGGCGCAGAGCCGGCGAATCGTCGTCCTCGGGCACGTAGATCTTGACCATTACGCCCGGCTCCAGCGCGTCGGGGTCGAGATTGGTCTCGTCGCCGCGCTGCTCCAGGACGACGCTTTCCTGATAGGCAAAAGGCCGCAGCACTTCCGCCACGGCCTCGGCCCCTTCACCATCGGTCTGAACGCTGATCTCCAACCAGTACATAGGCTTCTATCCGAACAGGTCGCCCAGCGCGTCCTTCAACTGACCAAAGAGGCCCTTGTCTTTCTGCGGCACAACCTCTTTGCCCAGCGTGCGCGAAAGTTGCTGGAATAACTCGCGCTGCTCCGGCGTCAGGTGCTTGGGCACGGCCACTTGCAGCAGCACGAGCTGGTCGCCGCGGCCGACGTTGGCCCCGCGCCCGCTGCGGTCGAGCTTGGGCACGCCCAGCCCGCGCAGCCGGAACTCCTTGCCCGGCTGCGTGCCCGCCGGGACTTGCAGCGTCGTCTCGCCGTCCACGGTCGGCACGGCGATCTCGTCGCCCAGGGCCGCCTGGGCGACGTTAACTTGCAAGACGAGGGTGATGTCGTCGCCGCGGCGCTGGAAGTACTCGTGCGGGGCGACGTTCAGAACGACGAACAGGTTACCCGCCGGCCCGCCGTCGAGGCCCGCGCCGCCCTCGCCGGTCAGGCGGATCTGCGTCTCGCTGTCCACCCCCGGCGGAATCTTGACCTTTTTGGTGACGGTGCGCTCGACAAGCTTGCGGCCGTTGCACTCGTGGCAGACGTTGGGGATCAGCTCGCCCGTGCCGCCGCAGGTGCTGCACGTGGCCACGTTGACGAACTGGCCCAGGATCGACTGCTGCACGCGACGTACCTCGCCCGAGCCGCCGCAGGTGGTGCAGGCGATGGGCTTCGTGCCCGGCTCCGCGCCATTGCCGCCACAGACGGTACACGTCTCCGGGCGGCGATACTCGATCTCCCGCTCGACGCCGAAGATGGCCTCCTCAAAGGCGATCGTCAGGTCATAGCGCAGGTCGGCTCCCTTGCGCGGCCCGCGACGGCGGCGTCCCCGCCCCGCGCCGGCCCCGCTGAAGGTGCCGAAGAACTCCTCGAAGATGTCGGCGAACCCGCCGAAGCCCTGCTCGAAGCCGCCCTGGCCACCGTTGCCGACGCCGGCGTGGCCGAAGCGGTCATAGGCGGCGCGCTTGTCGTCGTCGGACAGTACCTCGTAGGCCTCGCTGATCTCCTTGAAGCGCTCGACCGCCGCCGGGTCAGGGTTCACGTCCGGGTGGTACTGACGCGCCAGCCGGCGGTACTGCTTCTTGAGATCGTCTTTGGTTACCGTCCGGGAGACTTCCAGGACTTCGTAGTAGTCGCGCTTCATAGTCAATTAGGGATTACGAATGAGGAATGACGAATCAGGAACTCATTTCTGAATTCCTAATTCGTAATTCCTAATTCCTAATTCTCAAGTCCTAATTCTCGCTAAACTCGCCTTCGACCACGTCCTCGTCGGAGCGGCCGTCGGTCGGGCCGGAAGCGGACTCAGCGCCGGGCTGACCGCCCTGATTCTGGTACATCGCCGCGCCGGCCGACTGCAAGGCATGTTGCAGCCGCTCGGCGGCGGCGGTCATGCCGGCCGGGTCGCCGCTGCCCATCGCCGACTTGACGGCATCGATCTCCGTCTGGACGGCGGCGCGGTTGGTCTCCGGGATCTTGTCGCCGTTGTCGTGCAGGAACTTCTCGGCCCCATAGACGGCCGAGTCGGCGATGTTGCGCGCCTCGACTTCCTGCTTGCGCTTAGTGTCGTCGGCGGCGTGGCTCTCCGCGTCGCGCACCATGCGGTCGATCTCGTCCTTGGCCAGGCCGCTGGAGGGGATGATCTGCATGGACTGCTGGCGGTTGGTGGCCTTGTCGCGGGCGCTGACGTGGAGGATGCCGTTGGCGTCGATGTCGAAAGTGACCTCGATCTGCGGCACGCCGCGCGGCGCGGGGGGCAGACCATCAAGGATGAAACGGCCCAGGCTCTTGTTGTCGTTGGCCATCGGCCGCTCGCCCTGCACCACGTGAATCTCCACCTGCGTCTGGCCGTCGGCGGCCGTCGAGAAGACCTGTTGCTTCTTGGTGGGGATGGTCGTGTTGCGCTCGATGAGCGCCGTGGCCACGCCACCCAACGTCTCGATGCCCAGCGTCAGCGGGGTCACGTCGAGCAAGACGACGTCCTTCACGTCGCCGCCCAGCACGCCCGCCTGAATGGCCGCGCCCAGGGCCACGACCTCATCGGGGTTGACGCCCTTGTGCGGGTCGCGGTTGAAGAACTTGCGCACCGCTTCCTGAATGGCGGGCATGCGCGTCATGCCGCCGACGAGAATGACCTCGTTGATTTCGCCCACGGTCGTGCCGGCGTCCTTCAACGCCTTGCGGCACGGCTCGATAGAGCGCTGCACCAGGTCTTCGGTCAGCTGCTCCAGCTTGGCCCGCGTCAGGGTCAGGTTCAGGTGTTTGGGGCCGGTGGCGTCGGCAGTGATGAACGGTAGGTTCAGCTCGCTCTGCATCGTCGTGGACAGCTCGATCTTGGCCTTCTCGGCCGCCTCGCGCAGCCGCTGCAGGGCCTGCTTGTCGTTGCGCAGGTCGATGCCTTCCTGCATCTTGAACTGATCGGCGGCCCAGTCGATGACGCGCTGGTCGAAGTCGTCGCCGCCCAGGAAGGTATCGCCGTTGGTCGACTTGACCTCAAAGACGCCGTCGCCGACCTCCAGGATGGAGATGTCGAACGTGCCGCCGCCCAGGTCATAGACAGCGATCAGCTCTTCGGCCTTGCTGCCCAGCCCATAGGCCAGCGAAGAGGCCGTCGGCTCGTTGACGATGCGCAGCACGTCCAGGCCGGCGATCTTGCCGGCATCCTTGGTCGCCTGGCGCTGGCTGTCGTTGAAGTAGGCCGGCACGGTGATGACCGCCTGCGTGACTGATTGGCCGAGGTAGGCTTCGGCGTCGGTCTTGATCTTCTGCAGGATCATGGCCGAGACCTCCGGCGGGGAGTACTCGCGGGCGTTCATAACCACGCGCACATCGCCGTTGGTCGCCTCGTGAACCTCATAGGGCACGTAGCCCTTGGCCCGCTGCACTTCGGGGTCGCTGTATTTACGGCCCATAAAGCGCTTGACCGAGAAGATCGTGTTCTGCGGGTTGATGACCGCCTGGCGCTTGGCCACCTGCCCCACCAGACGCTCGCCGGTCTTGGGGTTGACGGCGACCACCGACGGGAACAGCCGGCTGCCTTCCGCGCTGGGAATGACGACCGGCTCGCCGCCTTCCATCACGGCAACAACGGAGTTCGTTGTGCCCAAATCGATACCGATTATCTTTGCCATGTCTCTTTTCTGTCCTCAGATGAATGCTCAAATCAAATGGCCGGCTGGTCTACTCGGCCACCACCACCAGCGACGGCCGGATGACGCGCTCGCCCTGGCGATAGCCGCGGCGCATCTCGCGGACGACAACGCCGCTGTCATATTGCGCCGACGGCTCCTGGGCCAGGGCTTCGTGCAGGTTGGGATCGAACAGCGCGCCCTCGGCGGGAATGGGCCGAACGTCCATCTCCTCCAAAAGGCCCAGCATCTTGCGATACATGAGGGCCACGCCCGCCAGCCAGGGGTCGCCGGCGACGGCCGCGGGGGCGTTGGCCAGGGCGCGCTCGAAATCGTCGATGAGCGGCAGCAGCTTGGCGGCCACGTCGGCGCTGGCATTGGTGTAGGCCTCGACGCGCTGCTTCTCGAAGCGCTTGCGCGCGTTGGCGAATTCGGCCTGGGCGCGCTGCCAACCGTCCAGGTTGCGCGCCGCCTCGGCCCGCGCCGCGTCGAGCTGTTCTTCCAGCGAAGGCTCGGCCGCTTCGGCGGCCATCCCGGCCGTCTCCAGCGCCTCGTCGTCTCTCACTGTTTCGTCATTCGTCACTGTCACGACTACTTACCTCGATCATGTCCGGCCTGCCGGGGTAGGCACCCAGCGGGGCCTGGACGTAGTATTCATTCACAAAGCTGCTCATCAGATCGGCCACATAGCGGACGGCGGCCACATTGCGGTCGTAGGGCATGCGCGTCGGGCCGACCACGGCGACCGTGCCGTATAGGCTGTCGCTGACGCCGTAGCGGGAGAGGATCATGGTGCAATCGCGTAGCTCCTCCCAGCGGCCGTCGCCGCCGATGACCACCTGCACGCCTTCGCCGCCTTGGGCCTGCGTCTCCGACAGGACCGAGGCCAGCAGCGTGCGCTCCTCCAGCACGCGAATGGCCTGGCGCGTGCCCTCGTCGTCGAGGATGTTGACCAGGCCGTCGCGGTAGATGTCGCTAATGGCCCCGTAATCGGCGCGTTGCAAGGTATCGACGACCAGCCGGGTGACTTCCTCTTCCAGCGTGCCCAGATGGGCGCCGGCCTTGCGGGCGAGAATGTCGTCGGCATCCAGATCGACGAACTGGGCGTTGAGCCGGTCGGCGGCGGCGCTCAGGCGCGCCTGCGGCAGCGGCTCGGCCAGCGTCAGCATCTGCTGCTTCACCTCGCCGCCATAGAGGACGACGATCATCAGCACCAGCCGGCCCTGAGTGGCGATGAGTTGGACGTGCTTAAAGCGATTGGCGCGGGACACCGGCGCGGTGACGAAGCTGGCGCTGCGCGCTGTGCGGGCCAGAATGGCCGCCGACAGGCGCATCCACTGCTCCAGTTCCAGCCGGGCCTGGTGGAATTGGTGGCGAATCATCTCGCGCTCGTGCAGCGGCAGGTGGAACTCGCCCAGCAGCTTCTGCACGAAGTAGCGGTAGCCGGTCTCCGTGGGGATGCGGCCGGCCGAAGTGTGCAGCTGGGCCACATAGCCCAGATCGCCCAGCAGAGCCAGGTCGTTGCGCACCGTGGCCGAACTCACATCCAGGCCAAAGCCCTCCACCAGCGTCTTCGAGCCGACGGGCTTGCCGGACTCGATGTAGCTGTGGACCACCATGGCCAGGATGCGCTCCTGACGGTCGCTCAGTGGATGAAACTCCGCCATGTCCTTGATACAGTCGAAACCGGGTGATCCAGCATACGGCCTGATAGCACCCGGTCGTGGTCTCCACCTGTCTTCGCCATCGGTTAGCACTCGCATATGCCAAGTGCTAAACCGGGCAAGTTGATCATAACATGGCGGCGGATCAGCGTCAATAAGAAGGGTGTTAGAGTAGGGGATAGGGATTAGGGGATAGGGGATAGGGATTAGGGGCCAGGGGCCAGAGCTGACTGGCCATCGACCACTGATCACTGGGCACTGACCACTGACCTACTGATGGACTGATCGACTGACCTACTTTTCCACCCTCTCTCAATAGCGCGGCTCATCGTGGTTGGGGACGATGACTTGCCAGACGGTGCGCAGCAGGATTTTGGTGTCCAGGAGGATCGACCAGTTCTCGGAGTACCACAGGTCGTACTTCGTCCGCTCGCTGATGGAGCTGTCGCCGCGCAGGCCATTGACCTGCGCCCAGCCGGTCATACCGCCCTTCTCGCGGTGGCGATCCATGTAGCGCGGCACGTAGCGGCGGAACTGCTCGACGTAGTAGGCCTGCTCCGGCCGCGGCCCCACCAGGCTCATCTCGCCCAGCCAGACGTTGATGAGGTTGGGCAGCTCGTCTACTTCCAGCCGGCGCAGCCACGTGCCCAGGCGCGTCTGGCGCGGGTCGTTCTTGACCGTCCAGCCGGGGCCGTCCTTCTCGGCGTCGGTGCGCATCGAGCGGAACTTGATCATCATGAACTCGCGGCCGTCAAGGCCCATGCGCGGCTGGATAAAGAAGACCGGCCCCGGCGATTCGAGCTTAATGGCCAGCGCCGTCAGCAGCATCAGCGGCGAGAAGGCGATCAGCCCCAGCGTCGCGCCGATGAAGTCGATCAGCCGCTTGAGTGTCAGCAGGTAGCCGCGCAGGGCGTAGTCGCGCACGGACAGCAGCGGCAGCCCGCCCAGGTCGTCGATGCCGGCGTGGGTGGTGACGTACTGGAACAGGTCGGGGAAGATCTTGATCGTCACCCGGCCGCGCTCGCAGTAGGAGATGACGTGCAGCATCTCGCGGTGACCCTTCTCCGGCATGGCGATGATGACCTCATCGACGTGGTACTCGTTGATCAGGTCGGGCAGGTCTTCCGGCTGGCCGAGCACGCGAAAGCCCAGGATTTCGTTGCCCGCCGACTCGCCGTTGACGATGCCGACGAGGTCATACCCCAGCGCCGGCGACCAGGCGATGCGCTGGATGATCATCCGCGCCGTGTCGCCCGTGCCCACGATGAGCACGCGATCCTTGCCGATGCCGCGATCCTGTAGCCGTTTGCGCGCCCAACTGTGGACGAGGCGGCCGAGGATCAGCAGGACGATGGTCAGCAGCCAGTCATAGACCATCATCGCCCGCGGGTAGTCGAGGATGGCCTGGTTGTTGCGGAAGATGATCGTCGCCACGGCCAGAGCGATCAGCATGCCCACGGAAACGCTGACGAAGACGTAATAGGCCTGGTCGATGCGCGACAGCGAGCGGGGGATGTAGTACTGCCGGTTCAGGAACAGGATGGTGATGGTGACGAACAGTTGGATGACAAACAGCCCGGCATAGCTGGCCAGCGGCACCTGGTTCAGCAGCGGCTCCGGCCAGGCGATGTTGACGCGCAACTGGTAGGCCAACACGAACGCCAGGCCGATCAACAAAGAGTCGAGCAGGACGAGGGAGACGGTGTAGAGGGTGCGGATGCGCTGCGTCGACATATCGGCCGAAGATTCTACCACAGCCCCAGAGAGCTGTTCAAGGAGGTCTACCGTCTAGTATGCGTCCGGCGCCGGCGTTTTGCCCAACGCCCGGCCGATGCTCAGCCGATGTTCGGCCAACGCCCCGCCCGCCGGTCTAGTACTCCTCGATAGGCAAACCCACCTTGTTCTGCTCGACGTGGCGTAGGATGGATTGCGCGCCGCTGAGGGCCGTCTCGCCCTGCGTGCCCAGCATGGCAGCCAGTTCGCGCTCGCGGCCGGGCCGGTCCAGGGTGGCGACGTGGGTGGTCGTGCGCCCGTCGCTGACGGCCTTGCTGACGTGGAAGTGGGCATCGCCATAGCCGGCCAACTGCGGCAGGTGGGTGACGACGATGACCTGGTGGTCAGCCTCGCTGGCCAACCCCCACAGCTTGCGGCCGACGATGTCGCCCACGCGCCCGCCGATACCCTGGTCGATCTCGTCGAAGATGAGCGTCGGCGTCTCGTCCACCTGGGCCAGCGCTGTCTTCAGGGCCAGCATCAGCCGGGCCGTCTCGCCGCCGCTGGCGACCTTGGCCATCGGCTTGGGCGGCTCGCCGGGGTTGGCGGAGATGAGGAACTCCACGCGGTCGATGCCCGTCTGTTCAAAGGCCAGCCGCGTCGCGACGCCATTCAACTCCACGTAACAGCCCTCGGCCGCCGGCTGGTGCTGGAAATCGACGGCGAAGCGCGCGCCCTCCATCTTCAGGTCGCCCAGATGGCGCTCGACGGCCGCCGACAGGCGCTCGGCCGCGGCCCGCCGCCTGACCGACAGCGCCCCGGCCAGCCCACCAATGACGTGTAAGTAGCGGTCGCGCTCGGCCTCCAGTTCGCCCGTGCGCACTTCGCTGTTCTCCAGCGCCTTCAGGTCGGTTTCGGCGCGCTCCAGCGCGGCCAGCAACCCGGCGATGTCGGCCTCGCCATACTTGCGCTTGAGCGAGTTGATCAACTCCAGGCGCGCCTCGGCGGCGTTCAGCCGGCGGGGGTCGAATTCCAGCGCGTCGAGGTAGTCCTGCACGTCGCCGGCCAGGTCATTGATCTGGAAGCTCAGCCCTTGCAGGGTCTCCAGCGCCGCGGCGCGGGTGTCGTCCAGCTTGGCCAGTTGCGTCAGGGCGTGCTCAACCCGGCCGAGCAAGTCCAGCACGGCCGGGCGGTCATCGTCGATGGTCGTCAGCAAGGCCACCGCCTCGGCGGCGTGGCGGCCGAGTTGCTCGGCGTTGGCCAACCGCAGGCGCTCGACGCGCAGGCTCTCCTCCTCGTCCGGTTGCAGGGCCGCCGTGCGAATCTCCTCAGCCTTGAATTGCAGCATCTCCATACGCTGGGCCAGGTCGCGCTGGCTGCGGCGCAGTTCGTCCAATTCGCGCTGGACGGCGTGGAGCCGGCGCACCTCGGCGGCCAGCGCCTCCCGCTCGGCGGCCAGCCCGCCGAAGGCGTCGAGCAGCGGCAGGTGGGCGCGCGGACGCAACAGCGACAGGTGCTCGCCCTGGCCGTGGATGTCGATGAGCGGTTCGGCCACCTGACGCAGCACACCGAGGCTGACCGTCCGGCCGTTGACGCGGCAGATGGTGCGGCCGTTGCTGCGCAATTCGCGGGCCAGCACAATGAACTCGTCACCGTCTTCGTCCAGCCCTTCGGCCTCCAGCAGGGGACGCAGAAGCCCTTGCAATGCCGGGGCGACGCGGAAGGCGGCCTCAACGTAGGCGGTGTCGCTGCCGGCGCGGACGGCGGTCGTGTCGGCGCGCTCGCCCAGCACCAGCGTCACCGCGTCGAGGATGATCGACTTGCCCGCGCCCGTCTCGCCGGTCAGGACGTTGAAACCGGGATCGAATTCCAACCGCAACTGATCGATGATGGCGAAGTTACGGATGACAAGTTCCGATAGCATATGTTGTGATTTTACCGCATTTGCCAGTAGGCGGCACTGGCCCCGACGAAGAGATAGATGCCCGGGCCGATGAGGGCCAGCAGCGCGCCGGCGCTGCCGCCCAGGATGGCCAGCAGCAGGGGCAGCACCGGGATGAGCACGCCGATGAACATCATGGCCACGACCAGGCCGGGCAGGTAGCGCCCGCGCCGCCCGCCGATAGCTCGCTTGGTGATCCGGCCGATGAAGCTGCCGACCGCGCCGCTGATGAAGAAAATCAGGAGGTAGAACAGCATGTTGCGGCCCAACGTCACCAGCAGCAGGCCGACGACCAGGCTGATGGGCAGCGACACGACAGCGGCTATCAGGTAATCGCTCGGTTTGGCGTTGTAGAAGGCGTCTTCGGCCTGGCGCTGACACTCCGGGCAGATGTAGCCGACGGGCGTCTTGTTGGCGCACTGGATGCAGATGGGCCGGTTGCAGTTGTAGCAGCGCAGGGAGGTCATCCGCTGCGGGTGGCGGTAGCAAACCAGGGTGTAG
>ERZ724513.671-NODE-671-length-17086-cov-8.153720_pt1 | contig 17086 bp, 17 predicted proteins | sample MGYA00376046_ERZ724513 | MGnify/ENA primary metagenome ERZ724513 (study PRJEB28724, sample SAMN07190883) | activated sludge metagenome | isolation source: activated sludge of sewage treatment plant in Hong Hong | place: Hong Kong | collected 2016-03-17 ...
GACCGAGGCGCCGCCTTCACCCACGGCCCCGCCGACGGTGACCGCCGCGCCGGAGACGACGCCGACGCCCGAGGGCGGCGTCGTTGCCTTCGAGCCGCCGGCCGTCGAGATCGACCGCGAGGCGACGCCCGCGCCCTTCGACGACGTGCCGCAGCCGGCCTACGCGGAGAGCGAATGCAGCGACAAGTATCCCTGCAACGACGACTTCGAGGCCTGGGAGGCGCGCATCGGCCTGCCGGCGGGCTTCGCCGCCTCGGTCTATGCCCAGATCGACGGCCAGCCCAACGTGCTGACCTTTGGCCCCGACGGCCTGCTCTACGTGGGCACGATGGTCGGCGAGATATTGACCGTGGACGAGAGCGGCAACGTCGCGCTGTACGTCGATGGCTTCATCGCCCCGGCCGGTCTGGCCTTCCAGCCGGGCACGGCGCGGCTGTACGTCGGCAGCCGGGTCACTGACCAGAACGAGGATGGCGAGGCGATGGTGGCCGTGGTCGAGGATGGCGTCGTGACGCCGCTCATCACCGGGCTGCCGTGCTGCTACGTGGCCATGCATTCGGCCAACGGCATCGCCTTCGGCGCGGACGGCTTCGGCTATATCGCCGTCGGCGGTCGGGCCGACCACGGCGAAATCCTGAGCGGGCCGAACATGGGCGAACAGGACGAGCGCGACCCCTTCGAGGCCAGCATCCTGCGCTTCAGCCCTGACGGCACGCAGGTGGAGACCTACGCCCGCGGCTTCCGCAATGCCTACGACATCGCCTGGGATGCCGACGGCGTGCTCTACGCCACTGACAACATGCCCGACTTCGGCCCGCCGGAAGAGTTCAACCGCGTCGAGCCGGGCGGGGAGCACGGCTATCCCTGGTTCGACTGCCCGGTTTGCTTCGCGCCGCCGGACGACGTGACGATCGTGCCGCCCATCGACACCTTTGTGCCCCACTCCGCGCCGACGGGCGTGACCGCCTACCTGGCCGACGCCTTCCCCGGCTACTACAACAGCCTCTTCGTGACGCTGTGGAGCGCTTTCCCGGAGGCACAGAAGATCGTCTGGTTTGGGCCGGGCGGCGAGGGGCGGGCCGACTTCGCCACCGGCTTCGCCGCGCCGATTGACCTGACCGTTGGCCCCGACGGCGCGCTTTACGTCGCCGACTGGGCCACGGGCCTCATCTTCCGCATCGCCTACACCGGCGCGTAGGCTGCGGGCCGTGGCGCGATTCTCCGAATCGCGATCTTGAGTTGGCGCGGAGCAGAACGCGATTCGGAGAATCGCGCCACACGACTACCGGCCGTGGCGCGATTCTCCTGAATCGCCTCTTGAGCTGGGATGGGCAGAACGCGATTCGGAGAATCGCGCCACGGGCGGCCGCGCTTTCCCTGACGAAACGGCGCAATGGGCGCATAATAGCGCCATGTTCGATCCACAACGCATTCGCGAGCGGGCCGATGAGGTGCGCGGGCGCATCGCTGCCGCGGCCGCGCGGGCCGGCCGCTCGCCCGACGAGATCACCCTCGTAGCCGTCTCTAAGACGTGGCCGGCCGAGCTGGTCGTGGCCGCCTATGGCGCGGGCTTGCGGCACTTCGGCGAGAACCGGCCGGAGGAGTTGGCTGCCAAGCGCCCACTGGTGGAGGCGGCCCTTGGCCCCAACTCCGGCATTACCTGGCACCTCATCGGCACGCTGCAAAGCCGCAAGACGGAACTGGCCGCGGCCTCGGCCGACGTCTTCCACGCCCTCGACCGGGAGAAGATCGCCCGGCGGCTGGCGGCTGACCTGCGCGCGGCCGGGCGCGTGCTGCCGGTCTTCGTCGAGGTCAACCTTAGCGGCGAGGCGTCGAAATCGGGCCTGATGATGACCCATTGGGAAGAGGATGCGACCCAACGCGCGGCGCTGCGTACACTAATGATAGCGCTGCAAGCGAGCGCCGTCTTGCCGCCCGTGGGCCTGATGACGATGGCTCCGTGGGACGCGCCGCCGGACGACATCCGCGCCGTGTTCCGCCGCGGCCGGCTGCTGGCCGAGTGGCTGGCGGGCGAGCGGCCGGACGCGCCCCGGCCGGCGCTGTCGATGGGCATGACTGACGATTACGAGATCGCCATCGAGGAAGGAGCGACCCACGTCCGCGTCGGCCGCGCCCTATTCGGCGAACGCGAAGCGAAACTTTGAGGTGAAATGAACCTGGTTAGTCTGATTAACGCTCTCTTCTTTATCTTCTACGTGCTGCTATTCGCCCACATCATCCTGTCGTGGGTGCGCCCCAGCCCCTACCACCCCGTGTGGGGGCCGATCATCCGCCTCGTCAACGGCGTCATCGACCCAATTGTCATGCCCGTGCGCCGGTTGATGCCGCCGATGGGTGGCCTGGACTTCAGCCCGATGGTCATCCTGCTGCTGGCCCGCCTGCTGCAGGGCGTGCTGATCAACCTTGTCCGTTAGTGGGGGCCTAGGTTCCAGGTTCCAGGGAAAAGCGCTCTTCCCTGGAACCTGGAACCTGGAACCTGGAACCTATCTCAGCCCCGTCAGTGCACGGGCAATGACCATGCGCTGAATCTCGCTGGTGCCCTCGTAGATCTCGGTGATCTTGGCGTCGCGGAAGTAGCGCTCCAGCGGCATCTCCTTGCTATAGCCCATGCCGCCGTGGATCTGGATGGCCTGGGTGGTCACCCACATGGCCGTCTCACTGGCGAAGAGCTTGGCCTCGCTGGCTTCCAGGGAGTAGCGCCCGCTGCCGCCCTTGGAGGCCATCTTGGCCAGCGCGGCCTGGTAGATGAGCAGCCGGCTGGCGTCGACGCGGCACTTCATGTCGGCCAGCTTGGCCTGAATCTGCTGGAATTCGCCGATCTTCTGGCCGAAGGCCTCGCGTTCCTGGGCATAGGCGATGCTGGCTTCGAGAGCCGCCTCGGCAATGCCCAACGCCTGCGAGGCGATGCCGATGCGCCCGGCGTCGAGGACGGTCATGGCGATCTTGAAGCCCTCCCCTTCCGCGCCGAGGCGGTTCTCCACCGGGCACTCGTAGTTGTCGAAGAGGATTTCGCTGGTGGCGCTGGCGCGAATGCCCAGCTTCGGCTCCTTCTTGCCGCGCGCGAAGCCCGGTCGGTCGGTGTCGATGATGAACGCCGTGACGCCCTTGTGCTTTTTCTCCGGCTGGGTCATGGTGAAGAGGATGATGAAGTCGGCATAGGGGGCGGAAGTGACCCACGACTTGCGGCCGTTGATGACGTAGCACGTGCCTTCGGGGTTCAGTACGGCGCGGCTTTTCATCGTGCCCGCGTCGCTGCCGCTCATCGGCTCGGTCAGGCTGTACGCGCCGATCTTCTGCCCGGTGGCCACGGGCACGAGATACTTCTGCTTCTGCTCTTCCGTGCCGAACTTGAGCAGGCCGTGGGCGTAGAGCGAATTGTTGACCGACATGATCGTGCCGTGGCTGGCGTCGGCCTTGCTGATCTCGACCATCGCCAGCACGTAGGCCAGCGTGTCCATGCCCGCGCCGCCGTACTCTTCCGGCACTTCGATGCCCATGAAGCCGAGCTGGCCCATCTCGCGGATGGTCCCCAGCGGGAAGTCGCCCGTCTCGTCGTGCTCGGCGGCGATGGGGGCGATGGAATTGCGGCCGAAGTCGCGCGCCGCCTGTTCGATCATGCGGTGCTCGTCGGTGATGAAGGGAAACATTGCACAACTCTCCTGGGCCGCGCGTCGGCGGCTAATGTGTTGAGACGATTGGTGACTCCGCGCCGGCGGCCGGGCCGGGCCGGGCGTGCGCCAGGGCGGCGTCCATGAAGGTGGTGAAATCGGCCGGCGTCAGTTCCATGCCCTGCTCCCAACGGCGGCGCTCGGCCAGCCAGTAGCGGCCGTCCTTGGAGTGCAACACCTGGTTGGGGATGGTCGGACGGCCGGGCGGGCCGAGGCGCGCCCGCGGCGACGTTTCGTAGACATCGGCCGGGTTGAGCCGGTGAAAGGCCGCCCGCGGATTGTCGATCCACGCCGCGGCCCGTTCGGGCGGCATGAAGGTGAAGACGTTGAGGCGTGTCCCGTCCTGGTTTAGCTCCGTCCCCAGGCAGAGCCACTTGTTGGCCACGCGCCGCTCGCGCCCTGCCCGCGGGTAGCCGCTGACGCGGAAGTACCAGTTGAGCTGGGTGAAGTGGGCGCTCCAGGAGAGGGTAGGGGCTAGGGGGTAGGGATTAGGGGCTAGGGAAGAGCGCTCTTCCCTGGAACCTGGAACCTGGCCCTTGGCCCCTAGCTGATCGTGGACGACAATGCCATATGGAGTGAGTTCCAGGCTCAGGCCGCTGTGCCAGACGCGCTTCAGCAGGCGCTCCAGGCCCCAGATGAGCAGCAGGGCCACTGGGAACGCGCCGACACAGGACAGGAAGTAGCGGTAGTCGCGGATCGCCGGCGGGGCGAAGGCGTTTAGCGCCAGCAGGACGACACCGAAGCCGAGCAGCAAGCCGGCAAACAGGCCCAGAAACACGGCCAGGCGCAGGCCGCTGTGCTCCTGGTCGGCGTGGAGGAGGATGGGCCTGGGCGCGTTGGCGGACATGGAGGCGATTGTAGCACGGGGCGGCCGGACTGACAGGTCTTGTGAGACGCCCCAGGCCGGATTGTGAATAAACGCGCCAATGGGTTTGAGTGCTAAGGATGGCGCTAAGCGACGGCTCTTCACTTCGCCGGGCATCTTTGGGGCCGGCGGCTTGGTGGTGGGGCAATAGGCAGCCTGCACAGCCAGGTCAGCACGAAAGTTGCGGACGAACCGGTTTTGGGGTTCACTTTACTTGACTTTGGGGGTCACTTTAGGTGTCGGCAGATGAAGTAACGCGAGAAGCCCATAAATTCACTACCAGGAGTGACGGCTGAGTGACGGCTTATCGATACGCATAAGGAATGAACATCGATGAACCTCTACAAGTATCTCGACAATGTTTGTTCACGTAACGACTTTATTGCTTTTGTCCATGAACTGCGGCAGGAGCTAATACAAAGACCGGAGCGATGGGAGAATGTAACGTTAGAAAGTTATCTAGAGGCTGTTGCTGCATGGGTTCAAGACGTCGAGGGCTATGCGGGCTACCAGGAGCAGGGAATTCCAAGCTCAAGTTGGCGATGGTTTGGCCTAATGCTGCTCGCTGCCACAACATATGAGTAATTGGTACTACTGATCTTCTTCCCTGACATCCCACCAGCAACTGCCAATAGCTGAACTTCCCCCCGAAAAGTAGAGTTGAGAAGAAGACTATATACTTGAGACGGAGAAAGACCATGAGCAAGACGCGACGGAAGTACACGGCTGAGTTGTACAAGCCGTCTGAATTCTTCGCCATCTGCAACGAAGCTTTTGCACCATTGATGACGCGATTCGACCTTAAAGTAGCAGGGCAATATGATAGGAAGGACGTGTGGGAATGGGTGTTGAAAAATCATGCAACAGGGGTTCGAGTCGTTTATGAACTGAGAGACAATTATTTGGGAGCTCAAATCTGCAAGCTTGAAGACGGCCAGATAATATGCTCAGCAGGAGAAATGAGAGCGGATACCGTCCTGTATTGCTTCGACCTAGCGGACCTTGTAGTGCTGCGTGCTGCTGACAAAGGAGATGAGATTCTACAGAAGCTAAGCCTGATGAATTCTAGGATACCTGAGTTACTCAGCCGCTTCTCCCAGTATTTGTACAGTTTTGGCGCAGATGTTCTTCAAGGAGATTTCGAGGTGTTCTACTCTCTCAATACAATTGTGAAGGAGAGGGCGCGAGAAGCTGCCTTCAAAAAATGGGGGGATAAAGCCCATGATTTTGGGTGGTGATTTGTTTGTACTCTTAGCCTGAAACTTGTGGAGATTACATTGGTCTCTCAACCTTAGGCAGAAAAACGGTGTGTCATGAGCACTCATACGGACGAACAAGTGCCGCGCATACAGGCGATGGAACACTGGCTGATCCGTTGCGAAAGTTGTGGAACTATAGACCACACTTACACGTTCCCAGACCTTGGCAGTTATGGTCGCATAGCCGGGCGGACGTGTTCTGGCGAGTTAGCCGAGTTTAGTGCATGGGAAGATTCTGTCTACGAGGAGGTCTTGGGAATTGTAAGGACGTTGGTGAATGAAAGCGTCTCAAGACTTCGCGAATGCTTTCACATGGTTATGAGCTTAGTTGCGGATCCTGCGCCTTCTGGAGAGCAATACACGTTCACGGGCAGGCTCTGTTGTCGCCAATGCGGATCAAATGCCAACTGGTACAAGCCCGGAGAACCAGACATGGAGAAAATCCATCTGCCCTTAGTTACACACCGCGAATGGGAACGCCTTAGTCGTGAGGAAAAAGTCAAAACGGTTGAGGCGGGGCTGAGATTGTTTGGTTGTATCGGGTGACAAGGCCCCGTGTGACCTATCCCGGTTACCTACTCTCTACGCCTAAGGCGAATTCAGTCTGTGGGATGATCCAACCTACAGTGAGCTTCTAGGGCGTATATGCAAATTAGCGAAACGGTCTGTTCGACCAGGCCGCCCGGGCCTAAAGGCAACCGGACTAGTCAACGACGCCGGCCGAGGCCGACTCAGGCAACGCTCGCACACCTCTGAAGGCCCGTTCAGGGGCCGTCGTTGACTGGCCCCGTGGCTTCAGGGCGGGCATGGCCAGCGCCAATTTGTATACACACCCTAGTCAAGGCATTGAGCGAGGTGACGTTTTCTACTTGGCGTCGCAGATCAACTCATCAAAGCTTATCAGCACGGATTACGGTATCTCCGGTTTCGGCAGGGAACTACTGCAGGCGGGGTATCAACGAGTTGGCGATTACCTTGTTCCACCTCACTGATTCGAGGTCGTGTAATGATTGACGAGAACGAGTTTCTGACGCGTGCTGGGAAATGGCTCGAAACACTGCCGCGGATTGACTTCAAAGAATACGGGGACGAGGCCATTCCTTCACCTACTGATGACCTACTTGTGTCGTTGATTGACCTGTACTATGAAGCGACTCCTCTACAAAGAGAGATTATCAGGACTTCCAACTGCGATTGGGAATCTGCCACAAGAGCAATCAATGTCCTTGCTACGTATGCAGTACGTATGACAATGTATGCTGCACGAAGGGAGTCCGAGATAGATCTAATGCGAGGAATAGTTTCGGTCGTAATGGCAATGGACTGGTGCCGGAGCGATCCTCGCGATGCAGGTTACTATGTCGTTCCGCTATTGATTTACAGCGGCAAGAGAATAGGCGCCAATTTAGAACGACTGCTCGGTATTGGGCGGGAAATGGCAGTTGATCCAGGTACAAAGGCGCTCATGGTTATTTCTAAAGAATACTCCGGCCAGGAAATACTTGACATGATCGGTTGGGCCGAGATGGAAGGGCCGGCCGGTGTGATCTTCTATCCCAAGGGACAGCCAATTCCCAAGAGCCAAATGGGGCTGTCATAGATCGTGTTTGGACGCCATTGATAGAGCTAGTCTTTGAACGGGCAGGTAAGTACGCAGGTGGCGTCCCGGGGTTTGACTGATTTTGAGAGGATATAATGGCTACTGAACTTCAGCAGCTATTCTTCGACGCTGTTCAAAACAGCTTTTCAGTGCTCCTAAATGGCCGCTTTAAAGGGCCTTACCTGGAGAGCAATCACAGGATAGGCCAAACGAGGGTGGTTTACCTTGGCGAGAACTTGGCTCTTGAATTGATTCTAGACGAACGCGACGAAGACGTCAGCTGTTTCGTTACGAAAATGATAAACGGGCAGCCTTCCTCAGTTTGGAAGTATGACGATGAAGGTAGATTAGTGCGCGATCACTTGACTGCGCTACTCAGACGTCACGTTGGTGAGCCGGCGCTGTCGTTATTTACGCGCGTAACCGGAATGGAATTAGAGGATCGGATTCCCATTACGGTAGGAGACTATGCACGAATGGTGCAAGTCTATGGGCAACACATCATCAATGATGATCCGAGCCTATTTGGCTAGTCTGTACGACTAACCTGTATGCTTAACTTTCTTGTTGACTCCAATAGATGGGGGAAGCCCACTCTACGCCTAAGTATCCGCATCTAAAAGTTAACACCAATAGGGCCACAGCGTGAAACTACAATCACCCCGAATCCAGAACCTCGAGCATTGATTAATCCGCTGTGACAGTTGTGGACATATTGGTCACGGCTATCGGCTTGGTGATTTTGTAAGCTATGGTCGCGCACTCGGTCGTACGTACTCTGGTGAGATTAGCGAACTCAGTCTGTGGGATGATCCAACCTACAGCGAGCTTTTGGCTCTAATACGGACGATCATGGGTGAGAATGCTTCAAACCTCGCCGACTGCTTTGATTGGATGATGAGACTGGTATCAGATGTTGCTCCCTCAGGTGAACGATATGATTTCACGGGCTACCTCTGTTGTCGCCGATGCCATGCAAGTGCCCAATGGTACAAGTATGGAGACCCACCAATTGAATCAGTTGAGTTGCCCTTAGTTACTCACCGTGAGTGGGATCGGCTGGATCACGATGCTAAACTCAAGATGCTTAAATCAGCGCTTCGGTCGAAGGGATGCATTTGAAGTACAATCGCGCAAGCTGACGTCATCGGGTTAGGTGGCTGTGTTCAACAAAGCTGGTGTTGGTGCTAATCTATCTCCGGTCGAGCGGAGAGGACCGGCGGTGACAACTTGACAACCGGAGTACAGACTTTTGCAGAAAATTGGTTACACTCCCCGTCGTTTTCTAAAGACCGGCCCCGTCGTTTTTGTCCTGTTTCTCGTTCTAGCTTCGCTCTTAGCAGCTACCCTGGTGATTAAATCGCGATTTAGTGACGGAGGGTGGCATACGCTTTGGAGCCGCACTATAGGTGGTTACGCTATTGACTACCCGGCAGGCTGGTCGTTCGATATGTTTGCCGGGGGATTTCATGGGGATGAGCAGCAAGTAGCCCTACTCTGGCGCGAGTTGCCTTTTCCGGTGATCGAAATCCGCCGAAAAGAGTTCCACCACCCGTCACTACAGGACGTGTCCGATTGGGGTAGGCAGCGAATTGCAGAGCAGTACATGCGACCGGGTTTCAAGTACGAGATTATGCCAGAAGAAACGGTCGTCTTAGGAAACAATACGGTAATTATGAGAGAGTACACGATTTATGCGGAACTCTCTCCTCCTCTTCAGAAGAAGGATGCTTACATTGCTCGGGCCGACGACGGCTTTGTAATAACTCTATCAGCCAGGGGCGATGACTACGTAGAGGTAGAGCCTTTATTTGATCAAGTCGTCGCTACGTTTCGCAGTCTACCGAGTAATTAGGGTCCGAATATCAAATTGTATTCTTATTGAGAGATCCCATTCCTACAATTCAACCTCACCAGCCCCATCATCGCCGCGTCCAACATCCATCACTGGGCCGCCACTGCCACCAGCAGCGACTCCGCCCTATCCTTCACCAGCCGCAACCGCTGACTAGTCGGTCAGGCCCTGGTTCAGAGCGCTGTCAGCAACAACGCAATTCCCGACGGATCCACTACCCGCAACCCATCAGCGTCCTGCTCAAAGGGGTGGCCGGCCGCCGCCAGCCGCGCGGCGATGGCCTCCAGCGCTGCCGCGTCCGGCTGCTGAATCTCATACCACAGCAGCCGCGCCGCGCCGGCCGGGGCGGGCGGCAGGCCGGCCCCAGCCCAGGTATTGCCGCCGATGTGGTGGTGATAGCCGTTGGCGGCCAGGAAGGTCGCCGAGGGGCCGTAGCGGATGACCGGCTCCATGCCGATCAGATCGATGTAGAAGCGCTCGGTGGCGGCGATGTCGGCCACTTGCAGGTGGATGTGGCCCATCATCGTGCCCGCGGGCATCACCGGCCGGTCGCCATGCCGCGCCGCCAGAATGCCGTCGAAGTCGATGGGGTCGGTGGTCATCTTCAGCCGGCCGCCGGCATAGGCCCACTCGGCGCGCGGCCGGTCGCGGTAGACCTCAATGCCGTGGCCGTCGGGGTCGGTCAGGTAGATGGCTTCGCTGACGGCGTGGTCGGCGAAGCCGCCGATGGGCGCGCGGACGCGGACGAAATGCTCCAGCGCGTCGCCCAGATCCGCCCGCGAGGGCAGCAGCAGGGCGAAGTGGTATAGCCCCGTCGCCCGCCGCACCGGCGAGATGCCCGGCTGCTCATGCAGCTCCAGCAGCGCCCGGTCGGGCGCGCCCAGCGAAGCGATGCCCCCGCCACGTTCCAGCAGCGTCAGGCCAATGGTCTCGGTGTAGAAGCGCACCGAGCGCTCCAGATCGGCCACGGCCAGGGCGACCCGGCCAATGTGGGGTGGGGGCATCACTTCGGGCATTGTCATTCCTCGCTTAGGCCGCGGCCAGCTCGGCCTGGGCCTCCGGAACCTTGACGAGTTCGATCTCGATCTCGATATTGATCTGGTCGCTGACCAGCCAGCCGCCCGTCTCCAGCGCCTGGTTCCACGTCAGGCCCCAGTCCTTGCGGTCGATCTTGGTCGTGGCGCAGAAGCCGGCGCTGGTCGTGCCCCACGGGCTGGTGGCCTGGCCGTAGGACTCGACGTCGAGCACGACCTCGCGGGCCACGCCGCGGATGGTCAGGTCGCCGGCGATGTGGCCGTTGCCGTTGGGCAGCTGCTCCACGCGCTTGCTCTCGAAGGTCATCGCCGGGTGGTTGGCCACGTCGAAGAAGTCGGCCGAGCGCAGGTGGCCGTCGCGCCGCTCGTCGCGGGTGTTGATGCTGTCGGTGTAGATAACCGCCTTGACCGACGAAAGGGAGGGAGTGTCCTCGTTATAGGCCACTTCAACTTCGTAATTGCTGAACTCACCGCGCACCTTGGCGACCATCATGTGGCGCGCCACAAAGGTAACATGGGTGTGGGATTTGTCTACTTGCCAGGCCATTGTCGTGCTCTCCTCTTTGTTTGTATTTTGCATGTGGACTTTAGTCCGTTTATCTGCTATGATATTAGCGGACTCAAGTCCGCTTGTCAAGTGCAAATCAACGCGTTTCGCGTATAATCTAGGTTAGAAAAAGATGATGCCACGAATTGACCTGACGACACTCGACGACAGTGGCGCGGCCGAGCGCCACGTGCGGGCCGACGCCGCCGCCAACCGGGCGCTGATTCTGCAAACGGCCGAGCGCCTCTTCGCCGAGCACGGCGTCGCCGCCGTCTGCATGGCCACGATTGCCGAGGCGGCCGGGGTGGGCAAGGGCACGCTCTATCGCCGCTTTGCCAGCAAGGGCGAGTTGTGCCTGGCGCTCCTGGACAGCCAGATGAGCACCTTCCAGGCCGAGGCGCTGGCGCGCTTCCGGCAGCAGACGCGCGCCGGCCAGCCGTATCTCCGCCAACTGGGCGACTTCCTGGAGGCGCTGGTGTTCTTCACGGACAAGCACGCGCCGTTGCTGGCCGAGGTGCAGCATGGCGGCCTGCTGCGCACGGAAACGCCCCTGAACCTGCCCCACTTCTGGCAGTTCATGACCGTCAGCGCGCTGCTGCGGTCGGCGGCGCGCAACGGCGAGCTGGCCCCCGGCCTGGACATCGACTACATCGGCGAGGCGCTGCTGTCGCCGCTGCAAATCGACATCTTCCGCTTCCAGCGCGACGGCCGCGGCTACACGCTGGAACGCATCGCCGCCGGCCTGCGCGGGCTGGTGAGCCTGCTGGGCGAGCATCCGACCTAGCCTATGGAAAATCCCCCTCGTGCTTCTACGGGAAGGCCTGCCCTTCCTGTGCTGATCCTGCTTGCTGCTCTGCTGTTGGCCGTCGGGCTGACGGCGCGGGCCTCGGCGGCGGCTAGTGTGGCGTCGCCCGACGCCATCGCGCCCGCTGCGACGCAGGACGAACCGTCCAATGCTTTCGGCGTCGTCTTCATCAGTTCGGCCGAGGATCGCCTGCCGGGCAGCGGTCGCACGGCGGAATCGCTGGAGCAGCAGTACCGGAATGGCCTGGCCACCGGGGCGACGTGGAACCGCTGGCCGCTGTACTGGTTCAACATCGAGCAAAGCCCCGGCGTCTTCAACTGGGCGGCCCAGGACGCGACCGTGCAGGCCGACATCGCCCACGGGCTGCGGCTGGACGCCATCCTGCTGGGCACGCCGGCTTTCTACACCACCGGCAACGCCGCCCGCGCCAGCCGCGTGCCGCGCCTCCGGCCGGGCGAACTGAGCCTCGACGCCATCGAGCGGGCCACGCCCGTTGGCCTCCATGAGCCGACCTTCGCCGACGGCACGGACACGCCCGCGCCCGGCAAGGCCCCCAACCCGGCCAACAAGTGGGCGGTCTTCACGACAGCGGCCGTCAACCGCTATAAGCCTGGCGGCGTGCTGGCCCAGGCCAACGGCTGGCCGGTCGGCGTCGGCGTCACCCATTGGGAGATGTGGAACGAGCCGGACCTGGCTATCTTCTGGGATGCCAGCGTCGAGGACTATGCCCGGCTGCTCAAGGTCGGCTATCTGGCCACCAAGGCGGCCGACCCCGGCGCGACGGTACTCTTCGCCGGGCTGGCCAACGACTACCGCAAGCTGGAGTACTACCGCGACGTGCTGACCGTGCTGGCCGCCGACCCGGCCGTGGCCGGCTATGGCTTCTACCACGACATCCTGGCCACACACAGCTACTTCCACGCCTGGAAGTCGTGGTATCACGTCTACCGGGCGCGCGGGACGATGCGCGAGTTCGGCTTCGAGAAGCCCATCTGGCTCAACGAGTCGGGCGTGCCCGCCTGGGACGACTATCCCGGGCCGATCTGGGACCCGGCCAGCGCCCTGCGGGCGACGACGGCCGAGCAGGCGGCCTACACCATCCAGTCGGCCATGTACGCCATGTTCACCGGGGCCACGGCCGTGTTCCACTTCCAGCTCTACGACGGCTGCGGCAACCAGCCGGCGGGTACGGACTTCCCGCCCCACAACGGCGAACTGTGCGACGCGAACGGCCAGTACAATGGCAAGCCCTGCGCCGGCGACGCCAACGGCCTCTACCGCAACCCGCCGGACATGCTCTGCTTCACGCAGCACGATTCGCCCGGCTCGCCGCGGCCGAACCTGGCCGCCTTTCGCGTGCTGACGACCTACCTCACCGGCGTGCAGCCGTACTGGCGCGCCCGCGCGGGCGAGGCGGACGTTTGCCCCGGCCAGGTGAATCCGGCGGCGAAGACGCAGCCCCAGGAGTGGATCGCCTTCTACCGGCCGGCCACGGGCGAGCGCATTATCGGCCTGTGGACGCTGTGCGGGCGGGACGAGACGGCCATCGTTGACGCTGTTAGCCCCGACGGCCGGGCGACGCTGGTCTACGCCGACGGCCGCACGCAGCCCATCGCCGCTGTCCAGGGGCACTACGTCATCGCCCTGCCGCCGGCGACCAACCGCAACCCTTTCCCCGGCGGCGCGTCGCCCAACCCGTTCTACGCCATCGGCGGCTCGCCGGTGCTGCTCATCGAGAAGGACAATCGCGGCGCGAATTGGACGAACCGCGTCTATACGCCGGTGGTCGCCTGGCAGTTCGGCGCGCCGTAGACAGGAGGCTGCTGTGGACAACCCGATTTTGCGCGACTTCCCCTACAGCTTCGAGACGGAGCGGCTGATCATTCGTGGGCCGCTGCCGGAAGACGCCGCGCCGTTGCACCAGGCGGTGCTGGAGTCGCAGTCGGAGTTAGCGCCGTGGATGCCCTGGGCGGTGGTCGTGCCCACAGAGGAGTGGTATCGCGTCCGCGTGCGCGAGGGACAACTCAAGTTCCTGGCCCGCGAGGACTTGTGGATGATGCTGACGCTAAAAGAGGACGGCCGCATCATCGGCGGCAGCGGGCTGCACCGCATCGACTGGTCGATACCCAAATTCGAGATCGGCTACTGGGCGCGCACCAGCCACGCCGGCCGCGGCTACATCACCGAAGCGGTCAACGGCATCACCCGCTTCGCCTTTGAGCAGCTCGGCGCGCGGCGCGTCGAGATTCGTTGCGACCTGAAGAACACGCGCAGCGCCGCCGTGGCCCGGCGCGCCGGCTATACGCTGGAAGGCACGTTCCGCCACGACGCCCGCGACCACATCTCCGGCGGGCTACGCGATACGCTGATCTTTGCGCAGGTTCGGGCGGATTAGGTTCCAGGGGCCAGGGAAAACTGCTCTTCCCTGGAACCTGGAACCTAGAACCTAGCCCCTGGCCCCTGCATAAGTCTATTCCCCAACGTACATCGCCTCGATGTCAGACACGTGCATGTCACAGATGGCCTTGCGCTTGAGCTTCAGCGTCGGCGTCATCTCGCCGCCCTCAATGCTGAACGGCCGGGGCAGCAGGGTGAACTTGCGGATCTGTTCCACGCGGGCGAACTGCGGGTTGACGTTCTCGTCGATGTCGGCCTGAATGGCCTCGATGATTCTGGGGTGAGTGTGCAGTTCCGCGCCGGAAATGCCGTTGGCCTCGGCGAAACGCTCGGCTTTCTCCGGGTCGAGCGTCAGCAGGGCGCAGAGATACTTCCGCCCCTCGCCCACCAGAACCGCGTCGCCCACCAACTCCACGTTCTTCAGCGCCGCCTCGATGTTACGCGGGGCGATGTTCTTGCCGCCGGAGGTGATGATGATGTCCTTCTTGCGGCCGACGATGGTCAGAAAGCCGTCCTCGTCGAAGCGGCCCAGGTCGCCGGAATGGAGCCAGCCGTCGACGAGCGTCTCGCGCGAAGCAGCCTTGTCCTTGTAGTAGCCCATGAAGACGTTGGGGCCGCGCATCAGCACTTCGCCGTCGGGGCCAAGCTTGACCTCGCTGCCCGGCCACGCCTGGCCGGTTGTGCCGAACCTAGTCGCCCCGCGCCGGTTGAACGTCGTCGGCCCGCAGCCCTCCGATTGGCCATAGACCTCGTAGATAATCACGTCCAACCCGCTGAAGAACTCCAGGATGCTCTTGTCGATGGCCGCCGCGCCGGAGACGGCCACACGCACCCGGCTGAAGCCCAGTAGCGGCTTAACCTTGCCGAAGACCAGACGTTCGGCCAGACGGTACCTGGCTGCCAGCGCGCCGGCCGGCTCCTGGCCCTGGTTGCGCAGGGCCACGACCTCGCGGCTGACCCCCTGCGCCCAGTCGGCGATGCGCTTCCGTGCGCCGTGGGCCTCGCCCAGCCGCTCGGCCACGCGGTTGCGGAAGCGCTCCCACACGCCGGGCACGCCGAAGAAGATGGTGGGCTGCACTTCGCGCAGATTGTCCGGCATCCTGGTCAGCGACTCGGCGTAGTAGACCGGGTAGCCGACCGACGCGCCGTTGTGGATGGAGAACATCTGCTCGGCGATGTGGGACATGGGCAGGTAGGACAGCAGCACATCGTTGGGCGTCAGGTCAAAAAGCTGCTGGCCGTGGTGGGCGGTCGAAGAAAGGTTCTTGTGGGACAGCATGACCGCCTTGGGCGGGCCGGTCGTGCCGGAGGTGTAGATGAGGCTGGCCAATTGCTCCATCTCGATGGCGGCGATGCGGGCATCGAGGGCGGCTTCGCTGGTGTCGTTGGCCAGGCCGAGGAACGTCTCCCAGGTCATCGCCAGCGGGTCGTCGATCTTCGTGCCACGCATGAGCACGGCGGCGCGCAAGTGGGGCAAGTTGGCGCGGATGGCGTTGATCTTGGCCCACTGGCCTTCGTTCTCCAGAATGACGACCGGCGCGGCCGAGTGGTTGAGGATGTACTGGACTTCGGGCGGGCTGTTGGTGGCGTAGATGCCCGCGCCGACGCCGCCGATCATCATCGCCGCCAGTTGGCCGGTGGCCCACTCCGGCCGGTTGAAGCCCAGCATGCAGACCACGTCGCCCGGGCCAACGCCCAGAGTCATCAGCGCGCGGGCGGCAGTGCGCACCTGGTTGACGTACTCCTCCCATGAGGTCGGGACCCACGCCGCGCCGAGCTTGGTGTAGTAGGCGGGCGCGGCCGGCCGGGTGCGGCGGTGCTGCTGCAAGCGGTCGATAATGGTGTCACGTTGCCTGTCTGCCATCGGTCAATTAACCCCCTCATATGACAATTGTTTTAAGGTCACGCGCCATCCCTGTCAGGGCGAGCGCGGGGATTCTACCTGATCAGGCCGTGAGTTGTCGAACTTGGGTGAGGGCAGACACGCAGGTCTGCCCCTACGTTATTATCCAGCCCGGCGGACCGGTGAAAGGGCGGACATCGTCGTCGCAGAGGATGAGGCGGACGCTCTCCTCCAGCGGCAGGAGACCGGCCATGACCGCGTCCTGGTAGCGGCTGGCCCAGCGGAAGATGAGACCGCGCGCCTTGCGCAGTTCGACAAGCATGATCTGTGCCAGCGGGCCGCCTTCGTCGAGGAAGCCGGACGCCACGTAGTCACGTTCGATTTGCGCGTAGTCATAGGGCAGGCGGACGATGTCGGCCGTCCATTCGCCGGCCCACTCGAAGCGGCCGTAGGCGGCGCGGCGATCCTCGTCGAAGGACGCGCCGACGGAGCCGATGTTGACCACCAGCGTCCCGTCGAGCGTGCGCCTGAGCGGGCGGTGGGTGTGGCCGGTGACGAAGACGGCCGGCGCGGGGGCGATCTGTCGCCGCAACTCCTCGTCGGTGGTCATGGGGTAGACGCCGTCGCGGTTGTTGCGCATGGAGGCGTGGACGATGCGCAAGATGTCGCCGTTCGGCGCGGCGCGTTCGAAGACATCGGGCAGCGACAGCAGCAACCCGGCATGGTGGGCCACCTGGCCGAGGGCATAGTGGGCGAAGCGCGTCGTCTCGTAGCCGGGGCCGGGCAGGGCGCGCAGTGGGTCGGCGCAGTCGAGGACGAAATCCTCGTGGTTGCCGCGCAAGAGATACCAGCCGTCGGCCGCCTGCCGTTCCACGAGCAGGTCAAGGCACTCCCCGGAGAGCGGCCCGCGGTTGATGATGTCGCCGCCAACGACAACCAGGTCGGGCGACCAGACGTCGATGTCGGCGATGACCGTCCGCAGCGCCGGCAAGTTGCCGTGAATGTCAGAGAGCACCGCTACCTTCATGGGGCGCGATTATAGCAGAGGATAAGCAGTGGACAGTGGACAGTAGACAGTAGACAGTAGACAGTAGACAGTAGACAGTGACTACTGACCTACTGGCCACTGGCCACTGTCCTAGCTACCTGACACAAAATCAGGTGAAGTAAGGCACCTGCCTGAAAGAAGCAG
>ERZ724513.675-NODE-675-length-17067-cov-9.121150_pt1 | contig 17067 bp, 12 predicted proteins | sample MGYA00376046_ERZ724513 | MGnify/ENA primary metagenome ERZ724513 (study PRJEB28724, sample SAMN07190883) | activated sludge metagenome | isolation source: activated sludge of sewage treatment plant in Hong Hong | place: Hong Kong | collected 2016-03-17 ...
AAGGTCGACGGCTTCCGCAAGATCCACCTCGGTGGTCGGCTGGAAGAGGGCACGATCAACTGGAGCACGGCCACCGTCGATGCTGCCAATGAGTTCGTCCGCCAGCAGGTCAAGGACGCCGTCGCCTCGTTCCTGAGCGAGGGCTACCTGGAGAACCTGCGGGATGACCTGCTCAAGGATGCCGGGGTCGAGGTCGTCGACGTGGTCGGCACGGTCGAGTTCGTCTCGAAGAAGCTGCAGTACACCCAGACGGAGCAGGACTCCATCCTGGCTGACTTCATCAAGGGTGGACAGGTCACCAGTGGTGGCGTGCTCAACGCGGTCACCTCGGTAGCCCAGCGGATCGAGAACCCCGATCGCGCATACGAGGTTGAAGCCTCTGCGATCGAGGCGATGCAGGTCGCCGCGAAGTTCGCAGCGGTCTGAGAGCTTCCTCCCGGAGGGATACCCCCCCCTCCCTCCGGGAGGAATCCCCTTCGGGGGAAAGGCACGGCTAGGTTGGGCGTGGCGGGGCATGTCCCGGCAAGGCTAGGCAGGCACAGCCCAAAAATGGAAGCGGCTTCTTCGTTCAAGAATGAGCGAGGAGGCCGTTTTCATGTTCAGTCCCAATAACACCCGCACCGCCGCCCGGTCCTTTTCGGCTTCGCTGACAGCCTGGCGGAACACCTCGACCGACTGGTTCGACGGCACGGTCCACTCGGTGGACGACCGCCTGCGCCGCTGCGGCAAACTGCTGGCCACCGCCAACGCCGCCGCAGGCCGGGGCGAAATGCAGTTTTTGGCCGCCATCGAAGAACTGTCGGCAGACCGCGAGGCGATCGCCTCCTTACGCGAGGAACTGCTGACCTCAGGACCCGGCCGGGGGGTGCCTGGTGTCTCACCCTCCGGCCGGACTGCCGCCCTGTCGCCGAAGAGCAAGCGCTGGGTGGAGCTGGAGGCCACCCGGTTCCTGCGAGCCAACCTCGACGTCGCCCATATCCCCGAGGAGCGCGACGAGCGGGCCCGCCGGTACGCGGCTGAGGGCACCTCCACCTTCTCCGACCACCAGGCCGCCACGCAGGCCTTCGTGGCCCGGGTGGCCGCCCTGGGGAACTCTATGCCCCGGACGCGCACCGCCTCCGCCCCGGTCCACTCCATGGACTTCGCCGACTCCGCGCTGTTCCTCTGATGGCCTGGCCGCCGCCCTCGGAGATGCTGACGGCCACCCTGGTACGCAACAACGTCCGGTGGCCCGTATACATCACCGGCAACCCCTGGCAGCGCCGGGCGGTGGACAACCTGCACGAAGGGGACCGCCTGACCCTCCCGCGCTGTGCCACCGGGACGCTGGCCCTCTGTGTGGTCGAGGGGTTCCTCCGGTCGGCCTACCCCACCCCCCTGGGGGGCGGGACGTTCCTCCTGGACATCGACACCCCCTGCCCCGACTGCGCCCATCACGGGGTGCACGACATCGTGGCCCACGCCAGCGGCCGGATGGGCCGGATCTGCTGCTCCTGTGAACACGCCTGGACACAGGACTCCGCACGATTGGGGTTGAGCGCATGATCACTCTCGGAACCAAGGGGCCCATCGTCGCCCGCTGGCAGAAGATCGTCAGGACCCGCTTTTCGTCCTACGCCCTGGCCGCCGACGGCGGGCCGTTGAAGATCGATTCCTACTTCGGGAACGACGACCTGGCCGTCCACAACGAGTGGCAGCGCCGGGTCTTCCGGGTGCCCACCGATCGCATCTCCGACGAGGAGATGGCCATGCTCGGGGTGGCCCTCCCGGTTTTCTTCAGCGTGGAAGGGCACCTGAGCAACATGTTCGCGGGGCCGGTGGCCGACACCGCCACCCGGTTGGAGCTAGAGGGGCTGTGCCACCACCAGCCGACCGGGTACAACAATGCGGCCATCCCCTTCGACAACCGCAGTGCCACCGAGGACCTGGCGCGACGGGTCGGTTCAACCGTCCTCAAGGGCGGCGGCAACGAGGACATGCCGTTCCCCCCGGGGACCCCCATCGTGCTCGGGGGCTTCAGCCAGGGCAGCATCGCCGTCTTCGACTTCTACGTCAACTACCTGCTCCCCGGCCAGCCGCTGAACTGGCGGCTCAAGGACGTCATCGGGGTCCTGGCCTACGGCAACCCCTGCCGGGCCACCGACTCCATCGCCCCTTGGGCGGCGGCCTGGGTCAAGAAACCGGGGACCTTCGGCCTGGACCCCTACCGCCGGTTCGGCATCAACGGTCTCCCGGCCAAGCCGGACTACTGGATGGACGTCTACCGCGAGGGCGACATCTTCGCCGAGAACACCCCGGACAAGTCCGGGGAGGTCAAGGCGGCCGTCTATCAGGCCATCGCCCGGGGCGACTTCTTCTCCAACCCCTACAGCCTGGCCGTCCAGATCGCCGACCTGTTCCTGGTGCCCATCGAGGAGGTGCTCGGGATGGTCATGGCCATCATCTCCGGCATCGGCTTCCTGGCCGACCACCAGGGGGCTCCTCACTACGCACCCTATCCACTTGATGGGGGAATCGACTGGGTCCGCAGCCAGCTCCTCCGGACCATGTCGTGAGAAAAGTCCTCCGCCATCTCTGGGATGTCATCACCACACAGCCCGGGTTCCCCATCCGGCCCACCATCTACTTCATGTGGTGGGGGCAGGCCCTCCGGTTACTGCTCACCACCGATGGTACCTTAGGGCCGCTGGCGGTCGAGACCCGATTCGGTCACCCCATAAACGAGCTCTGGCTGGGCCTGAGCCTGACAGCCCCCCTGCTGGCCCTCCTGGCGTGGTGTCTGATCACCCACTTCTCTGGTCGGCTCAAGTATGTCGGGATCCGGATACGGATGTTCGCCGATGTCGGTCTGCTCACGGCGGTACTGACCTATCATCTCGGTGTCGTCCTGACCAACCCAGTGACCAGCAACCGTATCCCGGCGCGCTATCTGGTCGGTGCGGTCCTGCTGATCGTGATCGCACTGGTCCTGGCAGATTTCCGTGAGGTGAGCCGGATCGAACGCCGCGCCAGGCATGCACGGCAGGTTCGTGTGGATGGCTAACCCCAACAGCATCATCGGGTGGATTCTGGTTGGCGGCGGTGGAAGTGTTCTGGGCGGCCTGGTGAGCACCATGATCAACGCCGTCGGGGCACGAGGGAAGGACAGGGCCAGTGCGGCCGATATGGCGACATCGGCGGCAAGCCGAATGATTCAGCGACTGGAGGACGAGAACGTCAGGATGCGCGGGGCCATCCTGACGTTGACGGAGGTCCTCGACACCGTCATCGACGACCTCGACATCCCGGAGGTGGCCAAGAAGAAGCTCAAGGCCGCCAACCGGGCGGCAAAGATGTCCGTCTGATCCCTAAACAGGAGAGGCGGTTTGTCGCCTCATCCGTGGCTGGAAGTTGGGAGTCCGAGTATGAGCGACAGCTTTGGTGTCTTCGAGGCGAGCCTGCACGATGCGGAGGCCCAGCAGCGCACCGCTGCGGCGGACTCCCTGGCGGCGGCCGTCTACGACGCCCGGGAGAAGTTCGGGGAGTTCCTCGGCGGTGCCACCGACGTCCGCGACTTCCGGGACCGCATCGCGCTGTGCAAGGACGATCTGATCAAGACGATCGAGCCGCACGTCTTCCCCCGCACCGGCGTGATCCGTCGAGTGGCCAAGCAGCTGGAGCGTGAGTTCGTCGCCGCCCGGAAGACCTCCGGCGAGATCCTGGACCCCGAAGGCGATTTCCACGGCTACCTCGATGATGTCTCCGGCAACGATCGCGAGAAGGTCGACGCCAACGTCTTCGTCGGCGACGGCATCCCCCACACCGGCGACCCGGCCGACACCGTGTTCGTCACCCCCAAGGAGTCCAGTCGCCGCCAGGCCGGTCCCTTCGGTGTGCAGTTCTACCCCGGCTCCATGGACGACTACTTCGACGCCGTTCATCAGGACCATGCCGAGCAGGCCGCCCGCCGCTCCTACGAGGAGGCAGGCGAGGATTACGACAAGGCCATGGCCGAGAAGTCCTTCGCCAACCTGCACCCCGATGATGTCCCGGGATACAACCACCCCGGATCCAAGAAGCTCCGCGCGATCCTTCGTGAACACAACTCGGGCCCAGCCATTGAGGGCAAGGAAGCCTCTCTGCGTCAGGCTGGTGAGCACTCCGTCGACCAGCGCTACGTTCCCGTCCGCACCCGGTACTCCGATCCCACCGAAGACCCCGACAGCTACTCGGACGCCGTGGTCGACGAGCACGGTGTTCGCCAGCTGCCCGCCCTCCCCAAGCACCGCCAGCCCCAGCACGAGGCCATCGAGCACTTCGGGTCCTGGTGCCGGGCCAAGAACGTCCGGCCGTCCCTGAACACCCTGGACCGCTATGCCTCCCGGGGCCTGCCCGACCGGGACTACTTCGCCATCGTCTCGGCGATGCAGCGTGGTGCCGCCGAACATCGCCTCGACGAGGTCGGCGGCTCCGGCCGCCCCGCCATCAACCCCTACACCGGCGATGACTCCGGGGCCTTCAAGGGCAACCCGGAGGGCCACGGCCACTGGGACAAGGACGACCGGACGCCACAGAGCGCCTACACCGACGAGAACGGTAACGCCTGGGCCAAGGGGTATACCCCGGATGCCGAAGACGTGAAGGCCCGTAACAGGCTCAAGGACCCGAGGTCGGGAGAGCTGTCGCCGGGTGAGTCCTGGGGCGGCCCCCGGCATGGGGCCCGCCGCACTGCGGCAGAGGCCCCCGATTACCGCCAGGAGATCCTTCAGGGCCAGTTGGCTCAACAAAAGAAGGTCACCGATCATTTCAATGGTTGGGCTCAAAATCAGCTGGATGCCTACGGTCTTGGACCTGACCACCCACGCCACCAGGAGACCATGCAGGGTCTGGCGAGAATGCACTACAACGAGTTCCCTGAGATGTACGGTCCCAACCCCAATCTTCTCGGTGAGCCCGGCAATCCCGACTGGCGCGCTGCCATCGACCGGAAACTCAATTCCCGGGAGTCCCGTCGTCGCACTGCCGCCCCCGACTACCTCCAGAAGGCCAACGACGCCCTGACCGGCCTGCTCAACCAGGAGGCCGAGACCTTCCAGGAGCAGATCGCGCCGATGCAACAGGCGTTGACGGTGGTCCAGCAGGCCCTGGCCGAACAGCAGCAGGCCAACCCCTTCAACGTCATGCCGGGCGGGGCCATCAACGTCATGCCGGGTGCCGACCAGGGTGGCGGCGGCCTGCCGTCCCAGAGCCCCCCGCCGGGTGCCCCCATGGACCCCTCCATGATGGGTGGCGGTGACCCCTCGGCCATGGGTGCTGACCCCAGCATGATGGGTGGCGGCGCTCCACCAATGGATCCGTCGATGATGCCGCCCCAGGACTCGACTCAACAGATGATGGCTGCCGCAGGCATCTCCCGGCAGATGGTCGGAATGGCAATGTCCCGCAAGCACTACCGGGTGATCGCTGATGCCATTCGCAACCTCCCCGAGGAACATCGCGGTGGCATCTCGGAGTCCCTGGCGGGGGCGTTCAAGGCGGACAACCCCAACTTCAATCACGCCAAGTTTTACGAGGCTGCGGGGTATAACCCCAACAAGACCGCCCGGAGGCGGCGACGTCTCGCCTCCGGACAAGAGGTCCAGTGGGAGGGGAAGGCATGTCCTGACTGCGTCATGGCCATCGCCAACGGGGATGACTCCGGTGCAGGCCCCGAGTGGTCCTGGGAAAAACTGGACCAACACACCCAGGGCATCCCCGGCGAAGGCCCCCTGATCGTGGGCGATGACGAGCCCTGGTTCGGTCGAGGCCCGTGTGACACCTGCGGGTCCCCTTATGACGGCGACTTCCACAGGGTGGTTCGCCTCGGCCCGAGGGCTACCCGTAAGCGTGGTGGTCGGGGAAAAGTATCACCCCGTAAGGGGTCCTCGGTCAGGCTCGCCGACGTCCTCAAGGACTGGGAGGAGTGGAACAACAGGCTCCTCCCGAAGGGCAATGCCCCGATGGGCGGAGAGCCTGACTTCGAGCAGTTCGCCCGGGAGACCGGGGCGGGCCAGCGTGCCATCCAGAAGCTGCGCACACACCTGATGGGCCAGGGCCGGTCTGCCTCCTACGTCGAGGACCTCCAGGCCGCCGGGGAGAACCACCCCGACCAGGGGATCCGCGACCGCTTCCAGAAGGGTCACTGGGAGCGCACCAAGAAGGACGACGAGGACAAACCCAAGGTGCGCGATGCCCGCCGCAAGCAGGCCTGCGGACCCTACGAGAGCTTCGCCGCTTGCGTGGCCGACAACCAGGACAAAAGTGATCCGTCGGCCTATTGCGGTGCCCTGGAGCAGCGCACCAAGAAGGGATCCACCAAGCAGGCGTGGATGGGTTGGAACGGCGGCAAGCCAGAACAGCACAAGGTCGCCGGATGGGACTGGGACGACCACCTCAGCGCCTACACCTCCTCCTCTCCCCGCGTCTTCCTGTGCTCCTGCGGGGACGCCTTCGACACCCCGAGCAACTTCCACCGCTGTGCCTGCGGCAAGCAGTGGAACAGTTACGTGATCGGCACCGGCGGGGACCGCAAGGAGGCCTCGGCCGAGAAGTACCTGGTGCGTGAGATTCCTACCCGCAAGGATGTGATCGTCGCCAGCAAGACGGCCGACGTCGACACCGAACTCGACGAGTCCATCGGTGACGAGGTCAAGGCCCAGGACGACTACACCCACCGGGCCGAGGACGCCGAGCAGGCCGGGCGTGACGACGTCGCCGACCGCTACCGCGAGGTCCGCAAGGACGAGGAGAACCACGAGCGGGAGTTCCGGGAGCTGGAGTCCAACTTCGCCCGGTACGTCGGGGAGGCCTATGTCGCCCGGGAGTCGGCCATCACCAAGCTGACCGAGCCTGGCGAGATCACCGAGGTCGAGGAGACCGGCACTCCGACGATGAAGCCGATGCCCCCCGACTGGGCTCGCAGAAATCCCGACGGGAAGTGGAACACCGGGCCCGTCAAGAAGAGCGTGCAGTGAAGCGCCTGTGCGCTTCCTGTCGTGGATACACCGAAATCGCCTACACCGATTCGGTCGATCGGCAATACTGTGCGCCGTGCGCTCTGGAGCTCCCCGACGTCGGGCCGATGGCCCGGGCCTTTATCTTCCTGTACCTGACGGTCCCCTATCGGGTGGGTGACGTGGTGGAGGCCCGAACTGCTGGACAGCTTTACGACGGAATCGGTACAGTCACCGGGGTGTATTTCGACCTCGAACACGGGGGGACGCCGGTCTATCCTGCCTTCGGGGTCCACATCGACCACCCTGCAGACGAGAACACACCGGCCGAGGGGTTCTACACCGAGAACTGCCTACGCCGCGCTGAACTGGAGCCTGCATGACCTCACCGGAGAACTACTCCATCGTCGACCGCCGGGGGCGCACTGCCTCCGGACTGCAAATCGGCGGCCTAACCCAGGAGATGAACAGGTTGCGCCAGGCCGGGGTGACCCTGCCCGCCTCCGGCCCCCGGGGCCGTGCGAAGACCGCCCAGATCACCGAGATGGTCAACTCTCCGGGATCCCTGGCCGAGTCGGCCCGGGTGGAGGCGCAGATGCGCCGGTCGAGGATGGCGACCATGCAGCGCACCGCCTCCAACGTCCAGATGGCCATGCCCCGCGTCCGCGAGCCCCTGGGCACCCTGCGCAACCAGAACATCCCCTGCGACTACAACGACCCGAAGGCATTGGCGGAAGCCAGGGCATGGTGCAACACCCCGGACGCCCCGGTGTGGATGGCCGACTATAGCTTCAAGGCCATCGGCGACATTCAGCCTGGTGACCAGGTGATTGGCTGGGAAAGGGAGTGGCAGGATTGCTCCAATAAATGGGGATCCGGTTACCAGAAGGGGAAGCGGACCCTCGTTCCAACGACTGTCCTGGCCGTTAATCGCCGTACCGCACCCGAGGTTGTTCTGATTACCTTTGAGTCGGGGCGCACCGTAAAATGCACGCCGGACCATGAGTGGTTGAGATATTACACTCCAAACCCGCAAGGATATATCCGTAATGGTCCAGGAAAATCCTGCAGTAGGACATACGACAGTGACTATGCACCACTGAAGGTTGGTGATCTAGCCAGATTCGTTATTCCGGAAACTCCGGAGCTTACACCGGAGCAGCAGTCGGCCGCCGATTACCTTGCCGGTATTATTGATGGCGAAGGGTGTATGAGCAAGGGTGCCATCCGTATATCACAGTCGCTAAAGGTAAACTCCCATGTAGTAGAGCGGATAGACCGTGCGCTGGAGACACTGGCTGTGGCCGGTCTTAAGTATCGCCGTTATGTCCGATGGAAGATGGACCATCTCGGCCAGGGGCACATGGTCACCTGGGATCTGACGAACTGCCACGGCAATGCTCGTAACCTATCCAAGTGGAATATGGTTCACCTGTATAACTGGTGCCATCCCGCGAAGATGACTGCTGAGAAGATGGCGCAGCTGGTGCTGACTTCGCGGTTCGGATCAAAGGATCGAGTTGTGTCCATCGAGCCACTTGGCCCGGGCGAAGTGGTGTCCATGCAGACAACAACTGGGAACTACACCGCTTGGGGGTACGCCTCCAAGAATTGCCACCTCTTCTACGCCACCCACGACCTGGTGCCCCTCCTGATCGACATCTACTCCCGGTTCCCCCTGACGGGCCTGGAGTTCACGAGCACAGACTCCAGGATCGAGCAGGCCTTCTCCGAGATGTTCCTGGACGACCTGGACTACGAGGACTGGTTGCCCAACGCCCTGGGCCGCGAGTACATGCTCTCCGGTGAGGTCACCGCCCTCGGCCACTTCGACGAGGAGCTGGGAGTCTGGACCTCCGAGGAGATCCTCGACCCCGACATGGTCCGGGTGTCCAAGTCCCTGTTCGTCGACCAGGAGCGCGTCCAGCTGGCCGTCAAGGATCTGGTGGAGAGCCTGCAGAACCCCCCGAAGGGCGGGGCCTCCGAGTCCCGCAGCGAGGAGCTGGACCGCCACCACCAGCTGCAGCAGCTCAAGAAGTACTACCCCGAGATCCTCGCCGCCGCCGCCCAGGACGACGGCCTGGACATCGCCGAGCCCCGCTGGAGCCGCCTGGTCAACCGGGTCTCCCCCTGGGACCTGCGTGGTGTTCCTCCCCTGATGCGCTCCTTTGGTACTCTTATGCTGGAGGAGTCACTTTATGCCGCCCAAACGAGCGTAGCTGACAGGCTTTACTCCCCCATGTTGGTGGCTACTTTGGGTATCCAGGACATGGGGGATGGTCAGCCCTGGATACCCACCCAGGATGATCTCAGTGCTCTGCGCGACGACCTCCAGACGGCCCTGATGGCCGACTTTAAACTGATCACCCACCACATGGGACTGAAGATCGAAAGTGTCTTCGGCCGGGAGTCGGTCCCCCGCTTCGACCAGGACTACGAGCGGGTCGACATGAAGCTGATGCAGGCCTGGGGGATCGGGGCGGCCCTGATCATGGGCGGTACCTCGGCGGCGGGCACCTACGCCTCCAGCGCGCTCAACCGTGAGGTCTGTGAGCTGAACATGCGCGACTTCCAGCGCAAGGTCATCAAGCACATCAAGAAGCGCGCCGAGGTGGTGGCCGAGGCCCAGCGGTTCTACGACTACGAGCGGAAGTTCTCCCCGGGCCTGGGCCGGACCCCGGTCTACCGCAAGGTCCTGCGCTTCAACGAGGAGACCGGCCAGCAGGAGGTCGTCAAGACTCCCAAGTTGCTCATCCCCACCATCCGGTTCAACTCCCTGAACCTGCGTGACGAGGCCACCGAGCGCCAGTTCTACATGGAGCTGAAGCAGATGGGGGTGCCGGTCTCCGACAAGACCCTGGCCATCAACCTCGACACCGACTTCGACACCGAGATCACCCGGACCGCCGAGGAGCAGGTCGACAAGATCGTCGCCCAGGCTGAAGCGATGTCCAAGGCCCAGCAGATCATCGACGAGAAGAACCGCCACCTGCCGCTCGAAGAGCAGATCAAGTACCCGCCGGATCTCATCAACTACCTCACCCAGACCACAGTGCTGCGCCAGCAGCTGGCGGCGGCCAAGATGGCCGAGGGCCAGAACGAGATGATGGATCAGCAGGCCAAGATGATGACCCCGGCCGGGCAGCTGGGCATCCTCCCGCCCCCTGCCGTCCTCCCCCCGCCGCCGGGAGAGCAGCAGCAGCAGGGCCCCCAGGGACCCCCGGAACCGCTGGCCAACCGCACCCGGCCGCCGGAGTCCGATGAGATGCGCGCCGGTGCCCCCCGGGCGGCCGCCAAGCGCGGCGTGAAGGCCGACGGGGACACCATCATCCGCAAGCGCGCGTTCTTCGAGGACCCGATGTCCTCCTACGGGGATCGCTACCGGGTGTCGCCCGATGACGTCGAGCAGGCGGTGCAGCGCCGGGAGCTGACCGCACGGCATCCTCACCCGCTGGTCTCCGACCTGGTGAACGACCCCGATTTCTTCTCGATGCTGAACAGCCCCCACGAGGACCAGATCCGCGCCGACTATGCCGACATTGCCGCCGGGAAGGGCAAGGACTCCGAGTCGGCCCGGCTGCTGCACGAACTGGTGGACCAGTACTCCTACCTCACGGGCCGGGAGCCGCAATGGGACTGACGGAGTGGGGTCTCGTTCTGCCTGACGGCACCGTCGCCTGGGGAAGCTACAAAGGGCACTCCCTGGCCACCCCAGCCGACCGGGCCCGGATGTTCCTGGTCCTCAGCCAGACCGCCGCCGATCTCTCCTTCCCGGACGAGGTCTTCCTGCGCCACTACGAGTGGACGTCCCGGACGGTGGCCGACCCGGTCCCCCTGACAGACCTGCAGGCCCTGTGTGGTGACACCGGCCCGCCCGAGGAGGAGTCGCTCCCCTCTCCCATCTCCGACTCCCTCGAAGGGCTCCTGTCATGAGCACCCAGACCGACATCAGTTACTTAACCTTCCCCCTGGAAAGCGCCGACATGGCCACCAGCCTGGCCTCCTACCTGACCAATCACGGGGTGGAGGCCAACCCGGAACTCAACGAGGTCACCTGTGCCCTCACCGAGCCCGGGGAAGCCGCCACCGCCTACCAGCTGCGCCAGGCCTGGTCGCTGTTCTGGGCGAACTCCGACTCCGAGCTGTTCGGCCTTCCCATCTTCGTCCGCCCTGGTGAGTGCGACCAGTGACTTCACTGGGGTGCTGGCTCCAAGGGGGTAAGGACCCCCGCAACCGCAACTACCCCTACCGGGCCACACCGGTCCGGAAGTCGGTCACGCACGACTTCCCGCTGGCCGAGTACTGACCGCCGTCCCTTAAGAGGGGAGAGACCCTCAAGGAGGCGGCGCATGCCCGTTCAGACCCATCTCGGCATCGGTGAGATCGTCGAGCGTTCCAGCGTGCGGGGCCGCAGTCAGGTCCGGGTGGCCGGGCGGGGCTTCAGCGTCTGGCTCGACGCCAAGGATGTCCGCACCGCCGCCGGTACCTACGAGAACGACCTGGCCTCGGAGACCGTCAACGAGTCCAACTCCACGACCCTGCCCTACAACCCCGACCCCCAGGTCGAGGGCATCCTCGACACCCAGTCGACCATCGTTCCGGGCGACCACGAGATCGATCCCGACGAGCGCCTGCACCCGTCGGACTCCCTGACCTTCGACAGCCGGTCGGAGGACACCCAGCCCGCCCCCAGCCCCGACCTGTTCGCCAAGGGTGCGGGGCGTGAGGTCCGAGAGCAGGATGAGCCTCCGATTTGCCCCTGCGGCAAGCACTACGTCGCCCCGGGCTTCACCCACAAGGACTGGGAGAAGTGGACGCACCAGGCAGACCAGGACTATTTCGTTGATGACCCTGAGGCGGGGTTCGACAAATTGGTTGAGGGCTCTCTGCGCCACGCCGGTCCTGAACTCGTCCTCCCGGTAGCCGACGAGGCCCTTCCCGAGGTTCTGCCCCCCATCCTGGGACAGGGGGACGAGGAGGAGGATCCGCGCGAGGACACCAGCTTCGGGGGCAACCACTCCGACCTCGTCCAGCACGGCATCGACGAGAGCCCGCTGGGCCCCATCGTCGAGCCCCTCCAGAAGGTCCTGGGGTCCCGTGGAGACCTCACTGAGGCCCTCGGCCCCAAGTACGCCACCTGGATGTTGGAGGCCCGTGTCGACCACTACAACGACCCGATCCAGCGCTTCCGCGACGACCCCGAGGGCGAGATCCAGCGCCTCGGCCACATCATGAGCGACACCCTCGACGAGGACACCAAGCACTACGGCATGCTCATCGAGGCCGACCGGGAGCTGCGCGAGGCGGCCTGGACCGACGTCCGTGCCAAGGCCTCTCGTTTGCGCGAGGCCGGTGCCGTCCACGTCCTGGACTACTCCCCGGGACAGATCTACGCCTCCGTCGACGGTGACCACGGTACCTATGACGTGATGGTCAAGCGGGGCAATGAATACACCGGTGACAACAAGGTCAGTGACTGGCTGTGCGGGTGCCGGTGGGGGTCGTGGGCGTTCCGGCGGCAATTCAAATTCGTGGGCCGCCTGTGTTCACATGGTTTGGCAGCCCTGGACGAGATGCAGTCCCGTGATCACCAGGGCAACCCCGGCAAGTTCCAGCGCCTCCGCCTGGCCTCCAAGATCACCGATGAGTTCACCAGCTGGGCCAAGGACAACGACATCAAGATCGACATCGAGTCGGTGTCGGACTTCCTCGTGGAGCACCCCGAACTCAGTGACGACGAGATCGAGGACCTCTACGAGTACGTCACCGACAACCCCACGCGCCGGGAGGTCCGGGACTACACCGAGCCGCTGGGAGACGACTGGCCGGAGACCCTCTCCACCCAGCCCAAGCGACTGACCCCGTCACTAGTCTTCCCGGCCGACGACGACAACGGTCACCGGCATGAGGTGGTCGACGTCACCAAGGACGACCGCAAGACCACCGGCCCCGGCCAGATTGTTGCCCGGATGCAACGCACTGCCATCGATGACGAGAAGATGTACAACATCATGGGGCTCGATGCCCCGGCAGCTAAACCCCTGGCTGCCAATCCCTTCTCTGGCGGTGGCTTTGATGCCTCCAAGATGCCCGGAGTTTCCGGATCACCCAACAATCCGACACCTCCCGATCCCACAGGAGGACTCCTCCCCGTGGGGGCAGGTACTACTCCAAGCCCGGTCGCCCCTGATCGTGCAGCGGGGGATCAGTCTTGGTGGGGAGGGGCGTCTTCGGGCGCAGCAACTCCTTCTACTCCGAGTAATTCCGGTACCAACGGTGGAGGCACTAACGGTGGAGGGGTCACCGGTGGGGGCGCAGCGGGTGGATCCAACTGGACCGCCAACGACATCGCGGCAGGCTCCATCCCGACCGGTCAGGACTACACCATCAAGCCCGGCGACACCCTCTCGGAGATCGCCCAGGGTGCCGGGTACGGCGACAACTACCAGGCCCTGTTCGACCAGAACAAGGACAGCCTGACCGACCCCAACAAGATCAACGCCGGTGACAAGCTGCACATCCCCGGGCTGGACATCCCGGCCGCCGGTGCAGGGAATGCCAATGCGACTTCCGGTGATGTCGGCGCTGCCGCCGGTGGAGCCCCCACCGGGGGCACCGACACCGGCGTGGGTGCGACTCCCCCTCCCACTCCGGAGGTTCCGGGCGGCACCCCGTCGGTCTCGGTCTCGCCACTTACGGCAGACAACCCTTCAGGGATGCCTGCACTGGGAGCACCCGATACCTCCCTCACGGGATTGAACCCCACAGGTGATCTCACCAATCCGGGACTGACCCCCAAGGTCTCCCGCTACCTCTACGCCGAGGACTTCGAGGTCGACCCTCTCGACGAACTCCGGGACATCAGCGGGGAGCGCGACCTCGGCAACGCCGAGGCCCACAACGACCACGTCCGCAAGCTCGTCGACGAACTGCACGACGACTACCGCATGGACGCCTCCCAGATGGTCGCGGCCCTGGAGGTCGAGGGCGACCCCCATCAGGGCTTCACCGGCTCGGGCTCCAACCCCAAGTACGTCTGGGGCACCTCGCAGGAGTACGTCGACAAGAACGAGAAGCCGCACCGCGTCGACGTCACCGACCTCGACGACAACGACATGATCCGCTACACCGAGAAGGGGGCGGCCACCGACGTCGTCCGTCGCTTCCATGCCGACCTCCAGCGCGAGGGATCGGCCATCGACGGTGAGTCCTCGGGCGGTCAGTACTCCGACGACGCCATTTCTGCCCGGGCCGACGCCATGATCCGGACGGCGGGCCGCAAGTTCAGCCCCCGGGAACAGCGGGAGCTAGAGGACGAGAGCCACCCGCTGGGGGCCAGGAATCTGCCCACGGAGGCGGATTTACAAGGAACTCATTACGTAGACTGACGCCATGACCAACATTATTCCTTGCCCTCCCGGCTGCACATGCGAGAAACATCTCTCGAATGGGCGGCTCGGCAGGCACTCGATCATTTGCCTGGGGTGCGGGAAGGTAACCTACAACCCCAGGTTTTGTGGACGAGCTTGTGCGAATAAGTACAAGTGGTCTAGTGAGGGCAGTCGATTCGCCACCAAGCGAATCCGAGGCACCCAGAAAAGACAAGAAGAGATTTGTTCCATTGATGGATGCGAAAGGAAATCCTGGGCCCGTGACTGGTGCAAGTCGCATTATGCCAAATGGCTTAGGTCAGGTGATCCGTTGACGTCGCCCAAGTGTCCTCCAGGCTGTACCTGCGGACGGCACAACCGAGGCACTTCTGCTTCTTGGGGTACTCGGGTGGAATCTTCGCCATGTAGACACTGCGGGAAGGTCTCTCTGGTATACCCGTGCTTTGGTCCTGGAGAGAAGGGTGAGCGTAAGTTCTGCGACCGGGGTTGCTGGTCGGCCCATCAGGAAGACAAGAAGCGCATTCGACGGGCTACCGGAGATGCTCGGAAGTACGACATGCCCCCCGAGGAATATCAGAAGCGCCTGGCCTCCCAGGGTGGCCTGTGTGCGATCTGCGGCAAGGACATCACCCAAGCGGCTCATCGGGATCACTGCCATACCACAGGTGAATGGCGCGGCCTTCTGTGCCCGAGTTGCAATAAGGGGATTGGTCTGTTTGAGGATGATCCCGATGTGTTAATCGCCGCAGCCTTCTATCTGACCAAGGAGGTGGATGTCCTTGGCGACCTTGCACGTCAGCCATGAAAGAGCTGGGGAGGTCGTCGCCCCCCAGGATCTCGCGATGCTTCGGGTGGCCGGATGGCATACAGCGCGCCGCCAGAAGTCCGGAGGAGTCCGCCCTGGCTTTATCTGGACGCAGCAGAGAGCCATCTCGGCCCGGATCAACCAGAACTTCGATGCGTGGCCGAGCGAAGAACTCAAGAAGACAGTACGGCTCTGGATCGGGAAGCCCTGCTTCGTTAATCACCAGAATCACGACCCCAAGAAGGCACGGGGGAAGGTGATCGCCGCTCGATACATCGAGAATGGGGACGATAAATATATCGAAACAATTCTTGAGATTGATGCCCAGCGCTTTCCAAAATTGGCGCATGAGTTACGGACTGGCGGTATTGATTCCGTAAGTATGGGCGTTGAGTGTGCCTACACAAAGTGCTCTGTTCCTTCCTGTCGTAAACTTGCACATGATGAATCCGAGTTCTGTGATCATGTCCGCAACCACAAGGGCAAGACCATTCGCATCAAGAATGCGAAGACAGGACGGATGGAAGATCATACCGTCCACGAGGATTGCTACAAGCTGTCCTGGTTTGAACTCTCCTTTGTGTTCGAGCCCGCTGATGAGACCGCCGTGGTTTCTCGGGTGATGACGGGCAGTCGCCCCGCCGCCGATGAATCCGCCGTCGCTTCCCGGGTGATGGTGGCCAACGCCCCCCTCCAGGACACCCTCCTCCCCGACTACAGCCACGAGGGCGACAACCGAGCCTTCGAGGACGACGAGCCCCGCAAGAAGAATAGGTTCCGCAAGTGGTGGGACGACACCCTGAGTGGGGAGTCTCTGAGCAACTCGAAGTGGAACCGCCATGCCGTCTCGGTCAATGGTGACGATGACGACGAGGACAAGACGGTCATCGCCAACCCCGGCGACCTCGGTGTCGACACCACCGGATCGGACGCCGGTATCAACTACGACCAGTATTTGAAGGCCCCGGCAATCCCGGCCGTCTCCTACAGCGGGGGCAGCTCCGGTGGTGGTGGTTGGGGCGGGGGTTCGTCCAGCAGCGGAGGGTCTTCTGGCGGTGGCGGTGGGGATACCGGCGGGTCCCTGCGCCCGGAGACCCAGGCCCTGGAGACCTCCCTGGAGCAGAAGTACCCCGGAGCCGACATTGGCGGCTACCGTCCCCCGGACGGCTACAACGAACACTCCTCCGGCTCGGCCCTGGACTTCATGACCACCGACCCGGCTCAGGCCGCTGCTGTCCGCCAACAGGCCTTCGACTCAGGCTCGGACTATGTCCTGTGGAACCAGCGCCAGTGGAACTCCGACGGCACCAGCTCTCCGATGGAGGACCGGGGCAGTCCCACCCAGAACCACATGGACCACGTCCACATCCACATGGGTGCCCTGCGCGAAGTCCTGGCCTTCGAGGAGGACGACGACAAGACCCCCAACGCCATGTTCGAGGACCCCCTGGTCATCGACCACACCGGCTCGGATTCCGATATCGATTACGACAGCTACCTCAAGGCCCCGACCGTCCCGGCGGTGTCCTTCTCCGGCGGTGGCTCGGGTGGTGGTGGTGGAAGCTGGGGCGGCGGTTCCTCCTCAGGAGGGGGACCGACCAGTACCCCCAGCGGGGGTCCCCCGAGCCAGAGCCTGAACCAGGCCCTGGAGCGCGCCGGGATCGACCCGGCGATGTACCCGATGATCCAGGGTTTCTCGGTCACCGAGGGCAACAACCCCTCCGGGGTGCCAACCTTGGGCTTCACCGACTCCCAGGCGGGCACCTCACTGGACAGCCACGCCCAGGCACTGTCCCAGCAGTTCAAGGACCGCTCGTCGGTCTCCGGGCCCTTCCCCGCCGGGGGGTCCCCCCAGGACCAGGCATCGTGGATGGCCACCGTCGTCGGCCAGAACGGTGTG
>ERZ724513.676-NODE-676-length-17048-cov-8.810510_pt1 | contig 17048 bp, 13 predicted proteins | sample MGYA00376046_ERZ724513 | MGnify/ENA primary metagenome ERZ724513 (study PRJEB28724, sample SAMN07190883) | activated sludge metagenome | isolation source: activated sludge of sewage treatment plant in Hong Hong | place: Hong Kong | collected 2016-03-17 ...
GACCGAGCACGATATCCTGCGACGGCACGATGATCGGCTGGCCGTTGGCCGGCGATAGCACGTTGTTCGAAGCCAGCATCAAGGTGCGTGCTTCCATCTGCGCTTCCAGCGACAGCGGTACATGGACGGCCATTTGGTCACCGTCGAAGTCGGCGTTGAAGGCTGCGCAAACCAGCGGGTGCAACTGGATGGCCTTGCCTTCGATCAGGGTCGGCTCGAACGCCTGAATGCCGAGACGGTGGAGCGTCGGGGCACGGTTGAGCATGACCGGATGCTCGCGGATGACATCCTCGAGGATGTCCCAGACGACCGGTTCCTGCCCGTCGACCATCTTCTTGGCCTGCTTGATGGTCGTCGCGTAACCCAGCACTTCGAGCTTGTTGAAAATGAAGGGCTTGAACAGTTCGAGCGCCATCAGCTTGGGCAGTCCGCACTGATGCAGCTTGAGCTGCGGGCCAACGACGATGACCGAACGGCCGGAGTAGTCGACGCGCTTGCCAAGCAGGTTCTGACGGAAACGGCCGCCCTTGCCCTTGATCATGTCGGCCAGCGACTTCAGCGGACGCTTGTTGGCGCCGGTCATCGCCTTGCCGCGACGGCCGTTGTCGAGCAGCGAATCGACCGATTCCTGCAGCATGCGCTTTTCGTTGCGGACGATGATTTCCGGGGCCTTCAGCTCGAGCAGACGCTTGAGGCGGTTGTTGCGGTTGATGACGCGGCGATAGAGGTCGTTCAGGTCTGAGGTCGCGAAGCGCCCGCCATCGAGCGGAACGAGAGGACGCAGATCAGGCGGCAGCACCGGTAAGACTTCGAGAATCATCCAGTCCGGCTTGATTCCGGATTTCACGAATCCTTCGAGGATCTTGAGGCGCTTCGCCAGCTTCTTGTTCTTGGCCTCGGAACTGGTGACGTCCAGTTCAGCACGCAGGGACTCCACCTCGCTGGTCAGATCGAGTTCGCGCAGGAGTTCACGAATACCCTCGGCACCCATGAAAGCCCTGAATTCGTCGCCGTGCTCTTCCATCATCTCGAGATACTGGTCTTCGGTCAGCAACTGACCACGGTGGAGGTTGCTGACCATGCCGCTATCGGTCACGACATAGGCCTCGAAATACAGCACGCGCTCGATGTCGCGCAACGTCATGTCGAGCACCATGCCGAGACGCGACGGCAGCGATTTGAGGAACCAGATGTGGGCGGTCGGCGAAGCCAGTTCGATATGACCCATGCGGTCACGACGCACCTTCGCCAGCGTCACTTCGACGCCGCACTTCTCGCAGATGACACCACGGTGCTTGAGGCGCTTGTACTTGCCGCATAGGCACTCGTAGTCCTTGATCGGGCCGAAGATCTTGGCACAGAAAAGACCATCGCGCTCCGGTTTGAAGGTTCGATAGTTGATGGTTTCGGGCTTCTTGACTTCACCATAGGACCAGGAACGGATCTTGTCGGGCGAGGCCAGACCAATGGTAATCGCGTCGAATTCTTCCTCGGCGGTCACCTGCTTGAACAGATCGAGCAATGCTTTCATCGTTTAACTCCCAGCCCTAAATCAGTAACGTTCCAGATCGATGTCGATCGCCAGCGAACGGATTTCCTTGACCAGCACATTGAAGGATTCCGGCATGCCGGCATCGATCCTGTGCTCGCCCTTGACGATGTTTTCGTAGACCTTGGTCCGGCCATTCACGTCGTCCGACTTGACGGTCAGCATTTCCTGCAGCACGTAGGAAGCGCCGTAGGCTTCCAGCGCCCAGACCTCCATTTCGCCGAAGCGCTGGCCGCCGAACTGCGCTTTGCCGCCCAGCGGTTGCTGCGTAACCAGTGAGTACGGGCCGGTGGAGCGGGCATGCATCTTGTCGTCGACCAGGTGATGTAGTTTCAGGAAGTGCATGTAGCCAACCGTCACCTGGCGCTCGAAGGCTTCGCCGGTGCGACCATCGAACAGGGTCATCTGGCCGGACGAAGGCATGCCGGCAAGAGCGAGCATGGCCTTGATTTCTTCCTCCTTGGCGCCGTCGAAAACCGGCGTTGCGAACGGCACGCCGTCCTCAAGGTTCCTGGCCAGTTCGATGACTTCGCCATCGCTGAGTTCATCCAGATTCTCTGTCCTGCCCTTGGAATTGTAGACTTGGTCGAGGAATCCGCGAACCTCCCTGGCATTGGCATCTGCGCGCAGCATGGCACCGATCTTCTGGCCGATACCCTTGGCGGCAAGGCCAAGGTGAACCTCCAGAATCTGGCCGACGTTCATCCGCGATGGAACACCGAGCGGGTTCAGCACGATATCGACCGGATTGCCGTCTTCCATGTACGGCATGTCCTCCACAGGCAGGATGCGTGACACCACACCCTTGTTGCCATGCCGGCCGGCCATCTTGTCACCGGGCTGCAGACGACGCTTGACCGCCACATAAACCTTGACCATCTTTTGAACGCCCGGCGGCAGTTCATCGCCCTGGGTCAGCTTTTTGCGCTTGGCCTCGAAAGCGAGATCGAAGTTCTTGCGGGCCTGCTCGAGACCATCCTTGACCTGCTCCAACTGGAGAGCTGCGTCATCCTCTGACAGGCGAATGTCGAACCAGTGATGCGGATCCATGCTGTCGAGATAGGCCTGATCGATGACCGAACCCTTGGCTAGTTTTTTCGGTCCACCATTGGCTTTCTTTCCTGCCAGCAGGCGGCCGACACGAGCGAAGGCGTCACCTTCGACAATGCGCATCTGGTCCGCAAGGTCCAGCTTGTAGTGACGCAGGTGCTCGTCGATGATGGACTTGGCGCGACTGTCACGCTCGATGCCTTCCCGGGTGAATACCTGAACATCGATGACGGTGCCGGCAATGCCCGATGGTACGCGCAGCGAGGTATCCTTAACGTCGGACGCCTTTTCACCGAAAATGGCGCGCAGAAGCTTCTCTTCCGGCGTCAGTTGGGTTTCGCCCTTCGGCGTCACCTTGCCGACCAGCACGTCGCCCGCCTGAACCTCGGCTCCGATATAGACAATGCCAGCATCGTCGAGACGGGAGAGTTGCGCTTCACCCAGCGATGCGATATCACGCGTAATCTCCTCCGGGCCAAGTTTGGTATCGCGCGCCACCACCGTCAGTTCCTCGATGTGGATCGAGGTATACCGATCTTCGGCAACGACACGCTCGGAGATGAGGATCGAATCCTCAAAGTTGTAGCCGTTCCAGGGCATGAAGGCGATCAACATGTTCTGACCGAGCGCCAGTTCGCCCTTGTCGGTTGACGCACCGTCGGCCACCACATCGCCGCGTGCGATCAGGTCGCCGACGCGAACGAGCGGCCGCTGGTTGATATTGGTGTTCTGGTTGGAACGCGTGTATTTGACAAGGTTGTAGATGTCAACCCCGACTTCGCCGGCCACCGTTTCATCGTCATTGACGCGAACCACGACCCTGGCGGCATCCACATAATCCACCAGACCGCCACGGCGCGCGACAACCGCAGTGCCGGAGTCAACGGCAACGGTGCGCTCGATTCCGGTACCCACCAACGCCTTTTCCGGACGCAGGCAGGGTACGGCCTGACGCTGCATGTTGGCACCCATCAGGGCGCGGTTTGCGTCATCATGCTCAAGGAACGGGATCAGGGATGCAGCGACAGAAACGATCTGGCTCGGCGCCACGTCCATATACTGAACGCGGGACGGTTCGGCAAGAATGGTTTCACCCTTTTCACGACAGGTCACGAGGTCGTCGGAAAGACGGCCATCCTTTGCGAGCGAGGCGTTGGCCTGGGCGACGACGTAATTACCCTCCTCGATAGCCGAGAGATATTCGATCTCGTTGGTAACCTTGGAGTCGACGACCTTGCGATAGGCGGTTTCAATGAAGCCATAGTCATTGACGCGAGCGAACAGGGCCAGCGAATTGATCAGGCCGATGTTCGGACCTTCCGGCGTTTCGATCGGGCAGACACGGCCATAATGGGTCGGATGCACGTCGCGCACTTCGAAGCCGGCGCGCTCGCGGGTCAGGCCGCCCGGACCGAGGGCGGAAACGCGACGCTTGTGGGTGATCTCCGACAGCGGGTTGGTCTGGTCCATGAACTGCGAGAGCTGGCTGGAACCGAAGAATTCCTTGATCGCGGCGCTGATCGGCTTGGCGTTGATCAGGTCGTGCGGCATCAGGTTGTCGGACTCAGCCTGCGACAAGCGCTCCTTGACCGCGCGCTCGACCCGAACGAGACCGGCGCGGAACTGGTTCTCGGCCAGTTCGCCAACCGAACGGACACGGCGGTTGCCGAGGTGATCGATGTCGTCGATGTCACCGCGGCCATTGCGCAGTTCGACGAGAATCTTGATTACTGCCACTATGTCACGTGGCGACAGAGTCAGTTGCTCGCGGACCTCGACGTTGGCACCTAGCGGCCTGACCTTTGCGGCAAGCATCTCGGCGTCAGCAAGTTGCAGGTTTTCCAAGAGCGCGCGTGGCCCGAAGGGCAGACCGCTCGCCAAGTCCTGAATCACGGCAAGCGGGAAGCCGCCGCCTTCCGCGAGGTTCTTCAGGGCCGCTTCAGCCTTGGAGGCCAGGCTCCTGATCATCACCTTGTGTTCGATCACGTCGGCGCGACCGAGACGGCGATTGAACTTCATTCTGCCGACCCCGGAGAGGTCATAGCGATCGTCAGAGTAGAACAGGCCGTTGAAGAGTATCTCCACAGCCTCTTCCGTCGGCGGCTCGCCAGGGCGCATCATGCGGTAAATGGCGATGCGGGCGGCCTGACGGGATACGGTTTCGTCGGCACGCAGGGTGCTGGAAATAAATGCGCCGCGATCGAGTTCGTTGGTGTAGAGCGTTTCGATTGTTTCGATTCCCGCTTTCCGCAAATCGGCAAGCAGGGCCTCGGTGATCTCGTCGTTGGCGTTGGCGACGAATTCTCCGGTTTCCTTGTCGATGATGTTCTTGGCGACGACACGACCGAGAATGAAATCCTCGGGAACGATGATCTGGCTCAATGATGCCCCAGCGATATCACGAATATGCTTGGCCGTGATCCGCTTGTCCTTGGAGACGATGACCTTGCCATCGGGCGCGACGAAATCGAAACGCGCCACCTCGCCTCGGAGACGGTCTGGCACCAGCGCGAACTCGACTTTGTCCTTGGTCAGCCGGAAAGTATCGAAGTCGAAGAATTGCGCAAGGATTTCCTCGGCTGACATGCCAATCGCCTTGAGCAAGGTCGTGACAGGCATCTTGCGCCGGCGGTCGACGCGGAAAAAGAGGGTATCCTTCGGATCGAACTCGAAATCGAGCCAGGAACCGCGGTAAGGAATGATGCGGGCTGAAAACAACAGTTTGCCTGAACTGTGTGTCTTGCCGCGGTCATGCTCGAAGAAGACTCCCGGCGAGCGGTGCAACTGCGAGACGATGACACGCTCGGTACCGTTGATGACGAAAGAGCCGTTGGTCGTCATGAGCGGGATTTCGCCCATATAGACTTCCTGTTCCTTGACTTCCTTCACCGTGTCCGGCGCCTCACGGTCCATGATCACCAACCTGACCCGCGCGCGCAGAGACGATGCAAACGTCAGCCCACGCTGCTGGCACTCACTCACATCGAAAGCCGGTTCGCCGAGCATGTAGCTGACAAATTCGAGGCGCGCATTGCCGGAATGGGAAACGATCGGGAAGATCGAGGTAAACGCAGCCTGCAACCCCTCATTCTTGCGCTTCTCTGGCGCCACTTCGGCTTGCAGGAAGGCCATAAAGGATTCAAGCTGGGTGGCGAGCAGGAACGGGACGTCAAGCACGCTGGCGCGCTTGGCAAAGCTCTTGCGGATGCGCTTCTTCTCGGTGAAGGAGTAAGTCATGGTAACTCCGTGAGGATAAGGTCAAACATGAAACCTGTGGAAACAGGCAAACGCAAACGGCCTCTCCTTCCGAGACGGGAGGGAAAAAGCAGCGTTTGCGTTTGCCGGCGGGCGTAACTCAAGTTTGTCTTTTTTGGTTGATTCGACCTGCAACACAAGCACAAAAGGGCTGACGGCACCAGCCGCCAGCCCGCCCACCAACAGTCGACTACTTGACCTCGACCTTGGCGCCGGCGTCTTCCAGTTGCTTCCGGAGGGCTTCCGCATCGGCCTTGGAAATACTTTCCTTGACCGCCTTCGGCGCGCTATCGACCAGATCCTTGGCTTCCTTGAGGCCAAGACCGGTAACGGCACGCACAACCTTGATGACTTCAACCTTCTTCTCACCAGCCGCATTGAGCATGACCGTGAACTCGGTCTGCTCTTCGACCACCGGAGCGGCAGCGGCGGCGCCAGCACCGGCGCCAGCGAAAGATGCGGCGGAAACGCCAAATTTCTCCTCGAACGCCTTGACCAAGTCATTCAGTTCCATAACAGTCATGGAGCCAACGGCTTCCAGGATGTCGTCTTTGCTAATTGCCATTTCAGAAAACTCCTAATTCAGTTCATAAACGCGGGATCAAGCAGCGGCTTCTTCGCGCTGCTGGGCCAATACGGTCAGGCACACGGCAAAGCCGGATACCGGAGCCTGCATCACGCCCAACAGCCTAGCGAGCAACTCTTCACGGCTCGGGATGGAGGCGAGCGCCTGCACACCGGCTTTGTCGAGCACCTTGCCGGCAAAGGAACCGGCCTTCAGCACAAGCTTGTCGTTTGTCTTGGCGAAGTCGTTGAGGACTTTCGCCGCTGCCACCGGGTCAGCCGACACGCTGTAGATCAGCGGTCCGACCATGTGATCGGCCAAGCTGGCAAACGGGGTACCAGCAACGGCGCGACGCACCAGAGTGTTCTTCATCACACGCAGATATACACCAGACTCACGTGCCTTCTTGCGCAGCACGGTGAGATGTCCCACCTCAATGCCGCGATATTCGGCAATCGCGATTGTCTGGGCGTTAGCTACTTGCTCTGTAACCTCTGCCACGACAGCTTTCTTGTCGTTCAGATTGAGACCCACAGGCCCTTCCTCCTTTCAAGTCATAACACGACGGGAGAAATTCCCGCCGCACCCACGGCGACCTGAACCAGAAGCCATGCCAACCGCTTCCGGTCAGCAGAAAATCTTGTTCTGGGACACCGTCTGCGCAGGTTGCTTTGGCGATTAAGACCCCTGCGGGTCGCCTGCGGTCTTTGACGATCCACCGATCTCCGTCGAGACGGGAATCAGCGGCCCAAAGTTCCTAATTAGCCAGCCAGGGTGGCCTGATCGACGCGGACGCCCGGACCCATGGTGGCGGCAACCGCGATCCGGCGCAGGTACTGTCCCTTGGAGGTGGCCGGTTTGGCCCTGGTCAACGCATCGATCAGCGCCTTCAGGTTGGACTCAAGACTGTCGACCGGGAACGAGGCACGGCCGATCGTTGCATGCACAATACCGCCCTTGTCCGTGCGGTACTGGACCTGGCCGGCCTTGGCGTTGGCAACCGCTGTCGTCACATCCATCGTCACGGTACCGACCTTAGGGTTCGGCATCAGGCCACGCGGACCAAGTATCTGCCCGAGCTGGCCAACAACCTTCATCGCATCCGGAGTGGCGATGACGATGTCGAAATTGAGGTTGCCCGCCTTGACCTCGGCGGCCAGGTCGTCAAATCCAACAACATCCGCACCGGCCGCCCTCGCGGCCTCGGCCTTGTCGCCTTGTGCAAAGACTGCGACACGCACCGACTTGCCGGTACCTGCAGGCAGCACGACAGAGCCGCGGACCACCTGGTCGGACTTGCGCGGATCGACGCCAAGGTTCACCGCGACATCGACCGACTCATCAAACTTGGCAGTTGCCGTTTCCTTCACCAGCGCCAACGCTTCCTTGACGGGGTAAAACTTCTGCCGGACGATCTTCCCCTGCAGTACCTTCTGTTTCTTGCTCAGTTTGGCCATGGTCAAAGTCCCTCTACCGTGATGCCCATCGAACGGGCTGTACCGGCAATGGTACGAACCGCTGCATCCATGTCAGCCGCAGTGAGGTCCGGCATCTTGGTGGTGGCGATCTCTTCAGCCTGGGCGCGGGTGATGTTGCCGACCTTGTTGGTATGCGGCTTCGCGGATCCGGACTTGATGCCAACCGCCTTCTTGATCAGAATTGTCGCCGGTGGGGTCTTCATCACGAAGGTGAAAGACTTGTCGGCAAAGGCGGTGATCACCACCGGAATCGGCAAACCAGGCTCAAGGCCCTGCGTCTGTGCGTTGAACGTCTTGCAGAATTCCATGATGTTCAAACCGCGCTGGCCCAGCGCCGGGCCGATCGGGGGCGACGGATTCGCCTTTCCGGCAGGGACCTGCAACTTGATGTAGCCAATAATTTTCTTGGCCATGATTGCTCCTTGAATGATGAGTGCTGACGCGCCTTCGGCTAGCGCCTACCAACGCTCCTCTTGCCAGACTATTGAAGGGCGGCCGGCGAACCCTTGAAACCTTTGTGCTGCCGTTCAGGCCTTTTCGACCTGCGAAAACTCCAGTTCGACTGGCGTTGCCCGCCCGAAGATCGTTACCGAAACGCGCAGGCGATTCTTCTCATAGTTGAGATCCTCAACCGAGCCATGAAAATCGGCGAACGGTCCTTCCTTGACCCGGACCACTTCGCCGACCTCGAACAGCACCTTCGGGCGGGGCTTCTCGACCCCTTCCTGCATCTGTTGCATGATCTTGTCGACTTCCTTCTGGGAAATCGGCGTGGGCTTGGTTGCCGTGCCACCGACAAAACCGGTGACCCTGGGGGTGTTCTTGACCAGATGCCAGGAATCGTCGTCCATATCCATTTCGACCAGCACGTAGCCGGGGAAGAACTTGCGCTCCGAAATCGCCTTCTGGCCGGACTTCATCTCGACGACTTCCTCGACCGGCACCAGGATGCGCCCGAACTTTTCCTGCATACCCAGGCGATCGATGCGCTCCTGAATGGCGCGCATCACGCTCTTCTCGAATCCGGAATAGGCATGGACTACATACCAGCGTTTGCTCATGATTTCTTCCAGCCCAGCACGAGATCATAAAGAATCCACTCGAGGCTCTTGTCAGTCAGATAGAGGAACAAAGCCATGACCACCACAAACGCAAATACGACGCCGGTGGTCTGCATGGTTTCCTTGCGCGTCGGCCAGACAACCTTCTTGGCCTCGATCACGGACTCGTTGGCAAAGGTGAAGAAGCGCTGCCCCGGCTCAGTCTTCCAGGCAACGGCAGCCGCCAGCGCCACCCCGGCAAGCACCGCGAGGACACGCAGAATCATTGCCTGCTCGGAGAGAAGGTAGAACCCAGCCACGCCGGCCGCCAGAATAACCAGCGCCAGCGCAAACTTGATCTTGTCAGCCATGAACTTCGCGATCTTTAAAGAGAGTGGCAGGGGCAGAGGGAATCGAACCCCCAACCTTCGGTTTTGGAGACCGACGCTCTGCCAATTGAGCTATACCCCTGCTGCAGAGACATCAAAGCGCTCCGGTTTTCCGGAGCGCTCCTACTGCTTCGTAACGCTTCCGTTACGCGATAATTTTAGCGACGACGCCGGCGCCGACGGTCCGGCCGCCTTCACGGATGGCGAAACGCAGGCCTTCCTCCATGGCGATCGGGTTGATCAGCTTGATCGTCATGGCGATGTTGTCGCCCGGCATCACCATCTCGACGCCTTCCGGCAGGTCGATCGAGCCGGTGACGTCGGTGGTGCGGAAGTAGAACTGCGGACGGTAGCCGTTGAAGAACGGGGTGTGACGACCGCCTTCGTCCTTGGACAGGATGTACACTTCGGAGGTGAAGTGGGTGTGCGGCTTGACCGAACCCGGCTTGCACAGGACCTGACCACGTTCGACGTCTTCACGCTTGGTGCCGCGCAGCAGGGCGCCGATGTTGTCGCCAGCCTGGCCTTGGTCAAGGAGCTTCCTGAACATCTCGACGCCGGTGCACACGGTCTTGATGGTGGGGCGGATACCGACGATTTCGATTTCTTCGCCCACCTTGACGACACCGCGCTCGATACGGCCGGTGACGACGGTGCCACGACCGGAGATGGAGAAGACGTCTTCGACGGGCATCAGGAAGGGCAGGTCGACAGCGCGTTCCGGAGTCGGGATGTAGGCGTCCAGGGCATCGGCCAGACGGAAGATGGAGGGCACGCCGATTTCGGACTGGTCGCCTTCGAGAGCCTTCAGCGCGGAGCCCTGGATGATCGGGGTGTCATCGCCCGGGAAGTCGTACTTGGAGAGGAGCTCACGGAGTTCCATTTCGACGAGTTCGAGCAGTTCGGCGTCGTCGACCATGTCGCACTTGTTCATGTACACCAGGACGTAAGGCACGCCGACCTGACGGGCGAGCAGGATGTGCTCGCGGGTCTGCGGCATCGGGCCGTCGGCGGCGGAACAGACGAGGATGGCGCCGTCCATCTGGGCGGCACCGGTGATCATGTTCTTGACGTAGTCGGCGTGGCCCGGGCAGTCGACGTGGGCGTAGTGACGATTGGCGGTTTCGTATTCGACGTGGGCGGTGTTGATGGTGATGCCGCGCGCCTTTTCTTCCGGCGCCGCGTCGATTTCATCGTATTTCTTGGCCGATCCACCAAACTTGGCAGACAGCACGGTCGTGATCGCAGCCGTCAGCGTGGTCTTGCCATGGTCAACGTGACCAATCGTGCCCACATTTACGTGCGGCTTCGTACGCTCAAATTTTGACTTAGCCATTCAAGTTCCCCAATCATCAAATAAGAAAAAACCCAGAATCCAAACCAACCGGTGGTGCCCATGGGCAGGATTGAACTGCCGACCTCTCCCTTACCAAGGGAGTGCTCTACCACTGAGCTACATGGGCCTACCTTTGCACTCCATTCACGCCGGAATGTGGAGCGGGTGAAGGGAATCGAACCCTCGTCATAAGCTTGGAAGGCTTCAGCTCTACCATTGAGCTACACCCGCTTAGTTCTTGCCCGCAACACAGGCCGGTACGGCATTCAAAACTGGTGGAGGGGGAAGGATTCGAACCTTCGAAGGCAGAGCCAGCAGATTTACAGTCTGATCCCTTTGACCGCTCGGGAACCCCTCCGGAAGAACGCGAGATTATCCTTTGTCAACCCGGTGGTGTCAATACCCGAACACGCAAAAAAGCCGGCCAGCGGCCGGCCTCCCCGCCGAATGGCAAAGTTACTTCTGGGCGAGAACCCAGTTCGCCAGCTTGGTCGCTTCTTCCGGCGTGACATTGTTCGGCGGCATCGGAATCTGACCCCAGACACCCTTGCCGCCTGCCTTGATTTTCTCGGCGAGCATGGCGGGAGCCTTGGCGTCGCCCTTGTACTTGGCGGCAACATCCTTGTAGGCCGGGCCGACCAGCTTCTTGTCGATGGCGTGACAGGCCATGCAGTTCTTGGACTTCGCCAAGGCTTCGTCAGCCTGGGCCTGGCCGGCCATCACGATTCCAGCGGTGGCCATCACGGCAACATAAACAGATTTCATTCTCTTGCTCCGTTTGTCGGGTTGGTGGGTACATCAACTCGCGATGATAAGACCGTTTCCAATCGCTTGCAAACCGCTTCGGGCGCAGCCGGTTCGAGGCTGCGGCGATGCGATTTCCGGTCGTCTCCTGTTAACGCACGGCAATGCCGGGCGTTGACCGCAAATGTTCATGAAAAGCGTCAGGGTCACTTGCGGCGCTGGATCTGCGTCACGTCGCGGACCGCCCCCTTGTCGGCCGAGGTCGTCATCAGGGCGTAGGCCTGTAGCGCCGCCGAAACGAAGCGCTCGCGCTGCACCGGCTGCCATGCCTTGTCGCCCCGCGCCGCCATCGTGGCCCGGCGGCGCGCCAGTTCGTCATCGCTGACGGCGAGGTGGATGCGGCGGTTGGGGATGTCGATTTCGATGGTGTCGCCCTCCTCGACCAGACCGATGGCGCCACCATCGGCGGCTTCCGGCGAGGCGTGGCCGATCGACAGGCCCGAGGTGCCGCCGGAAAAGCGGCCGTCGGTGAGGAGCGCGCATTCCTTGCCCAGCCCCATCGACTTCAGGTACGAGGTCGGATAGAGCATTTCCTGCATCCCCGGCCCCCCCTTGGGGCCTTCGTAGCGGATGACAACGACGTCGCCGGCAACGATTTTGCCCCCTAAAATGCCGTCGACCGCGGCATCCTGGCTTTCGAAGACGCGGGCGCGGCCGGTGAATTTCCAGATCGACTCGTCGACGCCGGCGGTCTTGACGATGCAGCCATCGCGCGCGATGTTGCCGTGGAGCACCGCCAGGCCGCCCTCCTGCGAGTAGGCGTCGGCGCGGGTGCGGATGCAGCCGCGGCGGCGGTCGAGGTCGAGGCTGTCGTAACGCCGGTTCTGCGAGAAGGCGACCTGGGTCGGCACGCCGCCCGGCGCGGCGCGGAACAGTTCATGGACTTTCGCGTCCTGCGTGCGCACGACATCCCAGCGGTCGATCGCGTCGCCGAGGGTTTTTTCGTGCACGGTCGGCACGTTGCGGTGCAAGAGGCCGGCGCGGTCGAGTTCGCCGAGGATGCCCATGATGCCGCCGGCGCGGTGGACGTCCTCGATGTGGTACTTGTCGGTCATCGGCGCCACCTTGCACAGACAGGGCACCTGGCGCGAAATGCGGTCGATGTCGGCCATCTTGAAATCGACGCCGGCTTCCTGGGCGGCGGCCAGGATGTGCAGCACGGTGTTGGTCGAGCCGCCCATCGCCACGTCGAGAGTCATGGCGTTTTCGAAAGCCGCGAAGGTGGCGATCGAACGCGGCAGGACGGAGGCGTCATCCTGCTCGTAGTAGCGGCGGCACAGGTCGACGGCCAGGCGGCCGGCGCGCAGGAAGAGTTCCTTGCGGTCGGCGTGGGTGGCGACGACGGTGCCGTTGCCGGGCAGCGAGAGGCCGAGCGCCTCGGTCAGGCAGTTCATCGAGTTGGCGGTAAACATACCCGAGCACGAACCACAGGTCGGGCAGGCCGAGCGTTCGATCTCGGCGAGATCGGCATCGGAAACCGAGCTGTCGGCGGCCTTGACCATGGCATCGACGAGGTCGAGGTGGATGACCTGATCCTTGAGCTTGACCTTGCCGGCCTCCATCGGTCCGCCGGAGACGAAGACGACGGGGATGTTGAGGCGCATCGCGGCCATCAGCATGCCCGGGGTGATCTTGTCGCAGTTGGAGATGCAAACCATGGCGTCGGCGCAGTGGGCGTTGACCATGTATTCGACCGAATCGGCGATCAGGTCGCGCGAGGGCAGCGAGTAGAGCATGCCGCCGTGGCCCATGGCGATGCCGTCGTCGATGGCGATGGTGTTGAATTCCTTGGCGATGCCGCCGGCCGCCTCGATCTCGCGGGCGACCATCTGGCCGAGATCCTTGAGATGCACGTGGCCCGGCACGAACTGGGTAAAGCTGTTAACCACCGCGATGATCGGCTTGCCGAAATCGCCGTCCTTCATGCCGGTGGCGCGCCACAGGGCGCGGGCGCCGGCCATGTTGCGGCCGTGGGTTGAGGTGCGGGAGCGGTAATCGGGCATGCGAATCTCCGTCGAAAACTTTGCGCCCTACGGCGCGAACTATAATTGGCGAATTCTAGCCGACTCTCCGCCTTCGATGCTTCTGCACCCCCAGTTCGACCCTGTCGCCTTTTCGCTCGGCCCGTTGTCGGTGCGCTGGTACGGTTTGATGTATCTCGTCGCTTTCGTTCAATTTATCTTGCTCGGCCGCTACCGGATTCGCACGCGCCCCGGCCTGCTGACGGTCGAGCAGCTCGACGACCTGCTGTTCTACGGCATGCTCGGGGTCATCGTCGGCGGCCGGCTGGGCCAGGTGCTGTTCTACGAGCCGGGCTACTACCTGGCCAATCCGCTGGAAATCCTTGCCGTCTGGAAGGGCGGCATGAGCTTCCATGGCGGATTTTTCGGCGTCCTCGTCGCCATGGGGCTGTGGTCGCGCAAGCACTGTGTCGCCTGGTTCGACGTCACCGATTTCATTGCGCCGCTGGTGCCGCTCGGGCTGGCCGCCGGGCGCATCGGCAATTTCATCAACGGCGAACTGTGGGGCCGCGTCGCCGACCCAAGCCTGCCGTGGGCGATGGTCTTCCCGCAGGCCGGAGACATGCAGCCGCGCCACCCGTCGCAGCTTTACCACGTCGGGCTGGAAGGGCTGGCGCTGTTCGCGATTTTGTGGCTTTTCAGCAGTCGACCGCGACCGCGCGCCGCGGTGTCGGGTGTCTTCCTGATCGGCTACGGCGCCTTCCGCTTCATCACCGAGTTCTTCCGCGAACCGGACCACGGCATTTTCGGCCAGTCGTATACGATCAGCATGGGGCAGTGGCTGTCACTGCCGATGATCCTGATCGGCATCGCGATGCTGGCGATGGCCTACCGCAAGAAATCCCTATAATCGGGGATCACGTCAACCACCCAGACAGGAATCCAGCCATGACACGTCCATTCAAGGTTCTCGGCATCCAGCAAATCGCCATCGGCGGCCCCTCCAAGGAAAAACTGCGCACGCTGTGGGTCGAGAAATTCGGCCTGGAAATCACCAGCACCTTCGTTTCCGAACGCGAGAACGTCGACGAGGACATCTGCGCCATGGGCAGCGGCCCGTTCAAGGTCGAGGTCGACCTGATGCAGCCGGTCGATCCGGAGAAAAAACCGGCCGTGCACGCGACGCCGCTCAACCACGTCGGCCTGTGGATCGACGACCTGCCCAAGGCCGTCGAATGGCTCTCCGCCAACGGCGTGCGCTTCGCGCCGGGCGGCATCCGCAAGGGCGCCGCCGGTTTCGACATCACCTTCCTGCACCCCAAGGGCAACGACGAATTCCCGATCGGCGGCGAAGGCGTGCTGATTGAACTGGTGCAGGCGCCGCCCGAAGTCGTCGCCGCCTTCGCGAAACTCGCGGCAGGCTGACAACACGGTGCGCCGACCGTTGCGGTCGACGCCCCAAAACAGACGATTTCCCGGAGCACCCTGAACTGCCCGCACCGAGAGCCCAGGGCATGCCCGGTTGATTGCGCTTCCCCTGAACAGTCCGGGGGAAGCCTGCGATCACGCCTCGTTCAGGGCGGCGATGCGATCCTCCAGCGGCGGGTGGGTCGCGAACAGCGACATCCAGCCGGGCCCGCCGGCGATGCCCGACGCCGCCATGCTTTGCGGCAAGGGCTCGGTGTGCAGGCTGCCGAGGCGGCGCAGCGCGTTCTGCATCGGCACCGGCGAACGCATCAGTTGCGCGGCGCCGGCGTCGGCCCGGAATTCCCGCTGGCGCGAGAACCAGGCGACGACGATGCTGGCCAGCACGCCGAAAACGACTTCACAGACCATGCTGGTCACCATGTAGCCGATGCCCGGGCCGCTGTTTTCCTCGCCGCGGCGCAGGAACGAGTCGACCAGATAGCCGACGACGCGCGACAGGAAGACGACGAAGGTGTTCACCACGCCCTGAATCAGCGTCAGCGTCACCATGTCGCCGTTGGCGATGTGGGCGACCTCGTGCGCGAGCACGGCTTCCGCCTCCTCGCGCGTCATTCCCTGCAACAGGCCGGTCGAAACGGCGACCAGCGAACTGTTTTTCGTGGCGCCGGTGGCGAAGGCGTTCGGCTCGCCGTCGTAGATGGCGACTTCCGGCATCGGCAGCCCGGCGCGCTCGGCGAGACGGGCGACGGTATCGACCAGCCAGACTTCGGTCGAGCTGCCCGGCGACTCGATGACGCGGGCGCCGGTGCTCCACTCGGCCATGGTCTTCGACAGCAGCAACGAAATGAAGGCGCCGCCGAAGCCGATCACCGCGGCAAAGGCCAGCAGCATGCCGAGATTGAGGCCATTGGCCGTCAGGAACCGGTTGACGCCGAGCAGGCTGCTGACCAGACCAAGGACCAGCATCACCGCGAGGTTGGTAACCAGGAAAAGCACGACACGTTTCATCACATCCTCCATCGGAAGAGAAAACGGTCGCATCATACCCCACCCGAACATCCTGTAAAATCCTGACAGAATTGAATTTCACTTCGGTTTTCCGGATAGATCATGTCCAACCTCAACTACAGGCATCTCCACTACTTCTGGGTTGTCGCTCACGAAGGCAGCATGACCAGTGCCGCCGAGCGTCTCGGCGTCGCGGTGCAGACGATCAGCGGCCAGCTCGCGCTGCTCGAACGCAGCCTGGGCAAGGCGCTGTTCGTCAGCCAGGGGCGCGGACTGGCGCTCAGCGATGCCGGGCGCACGGCGCTGGGCTACGCCGACCAGATCTTCCAGCTCGGCGATGCCCTGCAGGAAGCGGTGCGGGCGCAGGACAGCGGCAATGCACTGCGCCTGCGCGTCGGGATTTCCGATGACATTCCCAAACTCCTTGCCTACCGCCTGCTGGCTGCCGTGCTAGCGATGCCGGAGGATGTGCGCCTGATCTGCAGCGAAGGCGGTTTCGAGGCGCTGCTCGGCGAACTGGCGCTGCACCACCTCGATCTGGTGCTCACCGACAGACCGGCGCCGGTGGGCGGCAACCTCAAGGTTTTCAGTACCTACCTTGGCGAATTCCCGGCCGGGCTGTTTGGCAGCGCCGCGCTGGTCGAACGTTGCCTGGCGGGCTACCCGGAAAGCCTGAACGGCGCCCCGCTGTTTCTGCCAACCCGGCAGAGCGCCTTGCGCAGCCGCATCGACCGCTGGATCGAGAGCAACGGCATACTTCCCCGCGTCATCGGTGAATTCCAGGACAGCGCCCTGCTGACGACCTTCGGGCGCGCCGGACTCGGACTCTTTCCGGCGCCGCTGGCGCTCACGGACCAGATCGCCGAGCAACTCGCTTCCCGCCCGCTCGGCGAAATGGCCGGGGTCAGCGAGCAGATCTACGCCATTTCCAACGAACGGCGAATCCGGCATCCCGCCATCGAGGTCCTCTGCTCGTCGTCCCCGAGTCTTACCGGCGCCTCACCCCTGCCGGAGGATGCGCGCCGGCAGGCCCCCTCGCCGCAGGTATAATTTGCGTTTCCCAATGCCGAGCCCAAACAGACAGCCCATGTTCCCGTTCCGCAAATTCATCGCCCTCGCGTCGCTCCTCGTGCTCACCGGCCAGGCGCTGGCCCAGCAGCTTCCTGTCCCGCCCACCCTTGCCGC
>ERZ724513.681-NODE-681-length-17009-cov-8.533856_pt1 | contig 17009 bp, 15 predicted proteins | sample MGYA00376046_ERZ724513 | MGnify/ENA primary metagenome ERZ724513 (study PRJEB28724, sample SAMN07190883) | activated sludge metagenome | isolation source: activated sludge of sewage treatment plant in Hong Hong | place: Hong Kong | collected 2016-03-17 ...
TATGGCACTGGCGCTGTGGCTGTGGCGTCGGCCGAAACGGGGCTGACATGACACTGTGGGACTGGGTCGTCTTCGCGGTCTACTACGTGTCGTTCGTGTCCATCATGATTGGCTACGTCTGGACGATCGTGCTCTACATCTGCGGCGGTCGCTATCTGCGCGCACTGCGTGCGCGGCCCCCCGGTAACGAGGCCGACTACCTGTGGGTGTTCCTCGTTCCGGCCCTCAACGAAGGGGTCACGATTGCCGACAGCGTCGCCCGCTTACGCGCCGTGCGGGCGACCCACAAGGTGATCATGGTCATCAACGACGGTTCCAACGACAACACCGAGGAGGTGCTGGCGGGGTTGGCCGGGCCGGACCTGGCCGTACTCACGCGGGTACCGCCCAACGCACGCGTGGGCAAAGCAGCCGCCTTGAACGCCGCCTTCGAGCGCATCCGCTCCGAAGTGCTGCCGCACCATCCGCAGTTTCCGGACGAACGAGTGATCTTCGGCATCGTCGATGCCGACGGACGGCTGGCGGCGGACGCGCCGGCCGCAGTCGCCCGGCATTTCGACGATCCAGCAGTCGGCGGCGTCCAAGTGCACGTGCACATCTACAACCAGACAAGTTGGCTGACCCGCATGCAGGCCCTGGAATTCATGATCTTCGGGGGCTTGTTCCAGGTGGGCCGGTCCTACTGGGGGACGGCCTTTTTGGGCGGCAACGGGCAGTTCAACCGGCTGACCGCGCTGGCTGACGTGGCGGGCCAAGAGGGACCGTGGTCGCACTACCTGACCGAGGACCAGGAACTGGGCCTGCGGTGCCTGTCCGCCGGCTGGCGCGGCGAGCACGAGCCGGACACCCAGGTGGCTCAGCAGGGACTCAACAACGTGCGGAAGCTGTACCGGCAGCGCGCCCGCTGGTTCCAGGGCAACCTGCAGGTGCTGGGCGACGTGCGTCGTCTGCATTCCCGGGAGCTGTACGGGATCCGGCGACTGGACACCGCCATCTCGCTGCTGCTGCCGGTCCTGCAGAGCATCGTCGGCTTGGCGTTGTTGCTGGCGATCGTCCTCGCGCTGTTCTTCGGGGTTCCCTACCTGCCATGGGGGTCACCGCTGTTGCTGCTCTTCTACGTCCAGCTGTCCGTCGGCCCGACGTTCCTCGGCGTGATGGTTCTCGCACGCGGGCGTGGTGGCGCAGGCGTCGGTCGGGTGCTCGCTGCCATGCTGCCGTACCTGTTGTACACATGGCTCATGTGGCCGGTCGTGGCGATCGGCATGTGGAAGCAGTTCCGCGGGAACGCCACGTGGGCCAAGACCGAGCGGGAGGCGGTCAGCGAGCCAGCGCCGGCCTGAACTCTGCGACGCTGGGCGTGGATCCCGCCACTGCGTGACCGTATTCACGCCCAGCCCGCCGTGGCCAGGGCAGAATCGGACCATGACCGAACCGATGCCCCGTTTCCCCGACGGTTTCCTGTGGGGAACGGCCACGTCCTCCTACCAGATCGAAGGGTCGCCGGACGCCGACGGAAAGGGCCGGTCGATCTGGGACACGTTCAGCCACCTGCCTGGGAAGATCGCGACTGGTGAAACGGGGGATGTGGCCTGCGACCACTACCGGCGCGCCGACTCCGACCTCGACCTGCTCACCGAGGTGGGCTGCAACGCCTACCGGTTCTCGATCTCCTGGCCGCGGATCCTCCCCGAAGGGACGGGTCAGGTGGAATCGCGCGGGCTGGACTTCTACGACCGGCTGGTCGACGGCCTGCTCGCCCGCGGTGTCGCCGCCTTCCCGACGCTGTACCACTGGGACCTGCCGCAGGCTTTGCAGGACGCGGGCGGCTGGTTGAGCCGTGGCACGGCCGAAGCCTTCGGTGACTACGCCCGGATCGTCGCCGAGCGGATCGGCGACCGGGTCAGCGCCTTCATCACTCTCAATGAACCGGCGGTGCACACGTCGCTGGGACATGTGCTCGGCACGCATGCGCCCGGCCTATGGGAACTGGACCGCGTCTACTGGGTGATCCACCATCAACTGCTCGGGCACGGCTTGGCCGTGCGAGCGATCCGCGACACGTGCGGCAAGCCGGTCGGACTGACGAACAACCACCCGCCCGTGCTGCCGCAGAACTCCGACTCGCGCGACGACATCGTGGCCGCCGAACGCATGGACATGCTGTTCAACCGCCAGTACCTGGACCCGGTGCTGCTCGGGCGCAACCCCGCTGACGTCCAGGACGTCTACGGGCCGCTGGCACCCGACGTCATCCAGGACGGCGACTTGGACATCATCGGCACGCCCATGGATTTCCTGGGGGTGAACTACTACAGCCCGCAATGGGTGAAGGCGGGTGGGCCCGACAATCCGCTCGGGTTCGAACTCGTCGACCCGCCCGCGGAGTATCCGCGCACTGCGTTCGACTGGCCGGTCGTCCCGGAGGCGTTCACCGATCTGCTGTTGCGGCTGAAGTCGGACTACGCGCACAGGCTGCCACCGATCTACATCACGGAGAACGGCACGTCCTGGCCCGAGCCCGTCCATGACCAGTTCCGCATCGACTACCTCGCCGGCCACGTGCGGTCGGTGGCCCGTGCCATGGCCGAAGGTATGGACATCCGCGGCTTCTTCTGCTGGTCGCTGATGGACAACTTCGAGTGGGCGGAAGGCACCAAGCAGCGGTTCGGACTCGTGCACGTCGACTTCGACAGTCAGCAGCGAACCGTGCGGGACTCCGGACGCTGGTACGCCGAACTTGCAGCCGGACGACTGAGCATGTGAATGGGCCCCGGTCTGGTGCCAGGCCGGGGCCCATTCGACGAAGGCGGGCGAGGGAGGCGACGCCGCGCCTTCTAGATGAGGCGGAAGACCAGAGATCGTGCCTGCAGGCTCAACTGGGCCGCCTCGGTACCGTTCGAGCCGTGCAGTTCCTCGAGCACGTCCTGAAGGTCGTCGAGGTCCTGTGGCGGCTGCGAAAAGCGGGGGGTGACATAGGGCAGGAATTCCGCCGACAGCCAGGCGATCAGGCGCTGGCATTCCGGCACAGCCGTGTAGCCGTCGTCGGCGGCGGCGACCACTTCGAGGACGAGGCGGTCGGCGGTGTCGTTGAGTTCCTGGCGCATGTCACGGACGTCCTCAATCTGCGGAACTGCGCGGACGGTCTTCTCGTCGACCATGGGGCCCACCTCCTCGTGTCGTGACCAAATCGTGACCTTTGGCTCATTCGAGCATGGCGCCTGCCGTTGTGTCTAGCCCTAAGGAAGTACTGATTAATGCTGTGTCCTGCGCGGAACGTGGCTGAGCCATGATTAATCAGTGGTTCTCGGCCAAGTGGATGATGTCTGCGCGGGCGGCGAAAAACGGTTTGGGTGCCTAACCCGACCTTGGATGGCACGTCAGACACCGAAACCGGGCCTAGAGATCGGCAGCGTCCAGGATTCGGTAGGCGTAGCCCTGCTCGGCGAGGAATCGCTGCCGGTGAGCGGCGAAATCGGCGTCGACGGTGTCCCGGGTGACCACGGTGTAGAAGTGGGCCGTCGCGCCGTCGTGCTTGGGCCGCAGCACCCGGCCCAGCCGCTGCGCCTCCTCCTGACGGGAACCGAACGTGCCCGACACCTGGATCGCCACCCGCGCTTCCGGCAGGTCGACCGAGAAGTTGGCCACCTTGCTCACGACCAGCACCCGCACCTCGCCGGCCCGGAAGGCGTCGAACAGCTCCTGCCGCCGGCGCACCGGCGTCTTGCCCGTGATCAGCGGGGCGTCGAGGTCGGCAGCTAGGTCGTCGAGCTGGTCGAGGTACTGCCCGATCACCAGGATCTGGTCGTCGGGGTGAGACGCAATGAGTTGCTCGACCACTTGGGTCTTGACGGGGGCGGCCGCGGCCAGGCGATAGCGGTCCTCGGGTTCGGCCAGCGCATAGGCCATCCGTTCGGACTCCTCGAGGCTCACCCGGATCTCGCAACAATCCGCCGGCGCGATGTACCCCTGCGCCTCGATGTCCTTCCACGGCGCGTCGAACCGTTTCGGGCCGATCAGAGAGAAGACGTCGGACTCCCGGCCGTCCTCGCGGACCAGCGTGGCGGTCAGTCCGATCCGGCGCCGGCTCTGGATGTCGGCGGTGAAGCGGAAGACGGGCGCGGGCAACAGGTGAACCTCGTCGTAGAGGATCAGGCCCCAGTTGCGGGCATCGAAGAGTTCGAGGTGGGCGTAAACACCCTTCCGCTTGGACGTCAGGATCTGGTAGGTCGCGATCGTGACCGGACGGATCTCCTTGGACTGTCCGCTGTACTCGCCGATCTCATCCTCTGTCAGGGTCGTCCTGGCCAGCAGCTCGGATCGCCATTGCCGCGCCGCGACGGTGTTCGTGACCAGGATCAGCGTGGTCGCCTGCGCCATCGCCATGGCCGCGGCACCCACTATCGTCTTGCCCGCGCCACAGGGCAGCACTACGACGCCCGAACCGCCGTGGTAGGCGTTCTCCGCAGCCAGCCGCTGGTAGTCGCGCAACACCCAGCCCTGCTCGCGTAAAGCGATGGGGTGCGCCTCACCGTCGACGTAGCCGGCCAGGTCCTCGGCGGGCCAGCCGATCGCCAGCAGCGCCTGCTTCAACCGGCCGCGTTCGCTGGGATGCACCGCCACGGTGTCGTCGTCGATGTGGGCACCGAGCATGCCGCCGGTCTTCTTGTGCCGCAGAACCTCGGCCAGCACGGCGCGATCGTGGCTGACGAGCACCAGCCCGTGGGCGGGATGGTTGTGCAATTCCAGGCGGCCGTAGCGGGCCACCGTCTCGGTCACATCCAGCAACAGCGCCGGACTGATCGGGAAGCGCGAATAGCGGACCAGCGTGTCGACGATCTGCTCGGCGTCATGCCCGGCGGCACGGGCGTTCCACAGACCGAGCTTGGTCAGCCGGTAGGTGTGCACGTGCTCCGGTGAGCGCTCGAGTTCGGCGAACACCGCGATCTCGCGGCGGCAGGCTTCGGCCTGCGGATGGTCGATCTCCAGCAGCAGCGTGTGGTCGCTCTGGACGATCAGCGGGCCATCGGTCATGCGGCATCCCCCAACGCGGCGATCCGGGACAGTGGAACGGTGATGGTGCGCCCTGCCGACAGGCTCCAGCCGGACAGCATTCCGGCACGCAGTTCGAAGGGCTCCACCAGGTGGGTCAACGTCGCACCCCCGTCGTGGAATTCCAGCCAGAGGGTTTGGGCTTGGGCGACCGCCTGCTGACAACGGGCCGCCACCGTGACCGGGTCGACGGGGTGCAGGGGCGGTGGTTCCTCGGTCACCTGCTCATCCCCCACGAGCCGGGCCACCAACCGGTCGACCGCAGCCGGGTCGTGACTGGTGGAGCGCGGGTATTCCAACGGCGTGCCGGGTTGGGCTGCATTGCTGGTCTCCACCGACACTCCTGCGGCCTGCAACCGCTCGCGCAGGACGTCGAGTGGTTCCTCGGAGGCGAACGTCCCGTCCGCGATCTCCTGCAGACCGAGGTCACGCAAGGTGGGTGCGTCGTCGGCTGTTGCCCGCACCAGGGAGGCGGCCCAGATCCGGACCGGCTGCACGCGGGCCGCATCTCGCACCAAGTACTCCAGCGATTGCGGCAACGGGGTGCGACTGGCAGCAGCCAAGTCGGCCAGCACCTGCTGCGGGTCGCGCGTGCCGATCGCGGAGCGAAGCAACGCCGGATCGATCCTGTGCATGGTGACCGGCCCCCAGGACTCCAGCCGGGAGATGTCGTGCAGCAACGCCCAGGTTGCGCTGTCGAGGTTCAGCGGCGCAATGACCGTAAGGTCCGGCTGCACGATCAACGCCTGCTGCGCCGCCTCCGGCAGCCGCACTTGGTCGATGCCATCCGGTAAGAGGCCCAAAGCTTGCGTCGGGACGGCGCCCACCAGCAACCCGAGCCGTTCGAGTTCGGCCGCGAACTCGGGACTCTGGGCAGCCGCATCTGCCATGCGGGGCCGTTGCCATGTGATGTGCGCTCGCAATGCCTCGGTCGTGATGCGCCCGGCCGGCCATGCCTGCAAGACGTTGCGGCGATGCAATGCCGTACGGGCCTGACCAGCGGTGGTCACGGCGCCGAGTTCGTCAGGGCGGCAGCGCAGCAACGGGCGATCGCTGTCCAGCCAGGGTTCGATCAGCAGGCGCCACATCTGCGCAGGTGCCGCGGCCAGCCACGCCCGGGCGGCCGAGGTGGGCCGGACCTCACTGTCGGCACCTCCGACGAGCCCGGCAACTGCGGCGAGTTCCAACCAGCAGACCAGGTCGTCGTAGGGCACGCCCATAGTCACGGCGCGTTCGGTCAGTGCTCGCCGGCCCACGCCACGCGCGGGGTTCCACGGTGCGGGCACCTTCGCGAGTTCACTGAGCAGGTACCGGACACCGGCCAGCGGCGCCCACATCCCCTCGGCGGGCGCGGGATCGACCTGCGGCAGGGGTTCGGGCGGGGTGTCCGGCGGCAAGTAACGGCCCTCCCGCAGGATCAGCGCCACTTCCCGCGGGACGATGTGCTGCTCACCACGGGTGATCGTCAGTGGGTTGGCCGCGGTGGAAACCGGCGACTCCCAGATCAGATAACGCAGGCGATCGGGGTCCATGTCCAACGCGGCCTGTCGCACGGCATCGGGGTCGGGTTGGGTGTGGCCGGCTGGGCCGAGCCCACACGGGTAAGGCCCGAACGCCTGCTGCGCAGCCCGCACGATCCGGAACGTCGGACCGCCCCACAGCAGCCCACGGCTCCACAATTCCTCGACGATCTCCGGCTCCCCAACCTGCTCGGCCGTGGCCTCGTGCAGGCAGGCGAACACCTCCAGCACCCGCAGGTCCACCGTGGTCAGCGACTGCATGGCCTCCAGCACGCTCGCATCGTCCGCAGCGCGCCGGGCCAGTTCCGACACGTCGGCCGGCCAGGGGTGCAGCAAGTCCGGACGGCTGCTGAGCAACCGGCGGAGCTGGCCCGCGCTGCGGGCACGCAGATCGTCGGCCAGGGAGCGGGGAGCGCGCGAAGAACCCATCCGCACTACGTTACGTACATGACCCCAGCGGCCGCTAATCCGGACCCCGTCGAGGGGCTCTTGGCGGACTTGGCGTCCTACCCCGGCTTGCTGATCGCGTTCTCCGCAGGCGTGGATTCAGCCTTTCTGCTGGCTGCCGCGCTCCATGCCCTGCCACCTGAGCGGGTGCTGGCGGTCACCGCTGTGAGCCCGTCGCTTCCTGCGGCCGAACTCACCTACGCCCGGGAATTCGCCGCGGGGCTGGGCGCGCGGCACCTGGAAGTGGAGACCGACGAGATGAGTCGGGACGGCTACCGGGAGAACAGCACTTCGAGGTGTTACTTCTGCAAGGCCGAGTTGCTGGACGTGGTCAGTGAGTTGTTGTCTGAACTCCCCGCAGGGTCACGCGTGGCCACGGGCACGAATGCCGACGACTTGGTGGCCGGTTTCCGGCCTGGCATCCGCGCTGCCGCCGAGCGCGGTGCCGTCACGCCGCTGGCAGGTTTGACCAAGGACCTGATCCGGGCTACGGCGTTGGCATGGGGTTTGTCGGTGTGGGACAAGCCGCAGGCCGCCTGCCTGTCCAGCCGGGTGGCTTATGGCATCCAGATCTCGCCGACGCGGTTGGCGCGAGTGGAGGCCGCTGAAACCGCACTGCGAGCCGTCGTCGAGCCGGTCGGGGTACGCAACCTGCGAGTACGTGACCTCGGCGACGTCGCGCGGATTGAGGTGGACCCCACGGCCCTGCGCGTCGGGGGGTGGCAGGATGCGGCGTGTCAGGCGGTGCGTGCGGCCGGGTTCGATTCGGTGGAGATCGACCCACGCGGGTTCAGGTCCGGGTCGATGAATGAGGGGCGGCAATCGCCGACCTGACGATCTTGCGGCGCCGCCGGGATTGCAGCCACAGCCAGAACAGCAGCAGCGCAAACCCGACCCCGCTGAGCATCGCGAGGAACCACAGCACCGGGACCACCGGCGCGCTGTCGACCACGAGTCGCAGGAGCACAAGCAGGGTGGTCAGGACGCCGGCACCGAAGATGACCAGACCGATGGTGACGCCGCGGGACCGCATGCGTCCAGGCTACTCGGCGGACAGAACGGTGGATCGGGGCCACATACGGCCCTCTTTCACGCGTTTGTGGAGGCCGCTCGCACAGACGCGTGGATCGGGGTCACATCTGGCCCGCATCCACACGTTTGTCCACGAACAAGCATTGAGCGCTGGTCGCTACCAGCCCATCCCCATCCCCGAGTTCACCATTGGCCCGGCCGACGCCAGCGGGATCCAGCGCGCTCTGCGCCCGCAGCCAGATCGCCTCTCCCGTCGGCATCCGGGTCAGATGCAGCGTGAGGTCGGTGTTGACGAACAGCAGGTCCCGGGGGCTGGCCACCGCTGAGATCCCGCTGGCCGAGTCCGCAACGATGGCCAGGTGGTCCAGCGGGTCGGTGGGTTCGCCCTCGACCAGATCCACCAGCAATTGGGTCCAGACTGTCGCGGGTCCGGGCTGCTCGAACGCACCGTCGACCCAGGACCACGCAATGGCATCCAAGTACCCGGCGTGCCACCCAGCCGCGCGCGCCATCGGGCTGCCCGTCGCAGCCGGCGCCTGCGCAACCGGCGTCGCGGCGACAACGTCCTTGGCCTGGCGCAGCAGCCAGGCCGTGAGTCGCATCAGCGGCCGTTCGGGGGCGTCGGCCGCAGCCAGACTCGCCTGAACGAGCGCGACCTTGCGCCCCGGCCGCAGGATTTCCGAAGTGACCAGGAGATCGGCGACGGGAACCGGCGCGAAGATGTCGTAGCTCAGCCGAGCCGGCAGCCCAGGCAGTTCCCGGACCGCCCGCAGCAACAGTGCCGCCGGGGGTCCGGCGTGCTGCAGGCCTTCCTGCCAGGGTCCGTTGGTATGCGGGGTCGAGCGGACGCGGGTCGCGTCGAGTCGCTGGTAGAACGCCTCGGTCAATTCAGACTGCCCAGGCCGGACCGATCTCGTCCTGCACCAGCCGTTCCTTGTCGTCCAGCGGCGCGAAGGCACCGGCGACGGCGGCCAGCGTGGCCTCGTACAGGTCGTCGATCTCCCAGCCGGCTTCGGTCGCCAACAGGTACATCTCATTGCTCAAGGTCGTGCCGCTCATCAGCCGGTTGTCGGTGTTGATCGTGACGGCGAACTGCAGGTCGTTGAGCACGCTGATCGGGTGCTCGGCGATGGACGCCGCGATCCCGGTCTGCAGGTTCGAGCTCGGGCACACCTCCAGCGGGATCTGCCGGTCCAGCACGTACTGCGCCACCCAGCCCAGATCGGCCTCGTCGTCATCGAGCACGATGTCCTCGATGATCCGCACACCATGACCGAGCCGTTCCGGGGCACATGTGGCCAGCGCGTCGGCAATGCTGGACACACCCGCGGCTTCCCCGGCGTGGATCGTGTAGCGGCACATGTTCGCACGCAGTTTCGCGAACGGATCAGTGAACAGCGACGCCGGGAAGCCATCCTCAGGCCCCGCGATGTCCATACCCACGACGCCGTCCTCGCGCAACGCCACCACCAGGTCGGCGACCTCGTCGCCGCGGTTGGACTGCCGCATGGCGCACAGCAGCGTGTTGACGGTGATCCGGTCGTTGTCGAAGCCTTCCAGCGCGGCTTCCACCGCTTGGGCCATCGTCAGACCGCCCGCGGTGAGCAGCTCGGGAGCGAAACGGACCTCCGCGTACACCACGCCATCGTCAGCCAGGTCCTCAGCGCATTCGGCCGCCACCCGCCGGATCGCTTCCTCGGTCTGCATGACCGACACCGTGTGCTCGAACGTCTCGAGGTAACGCACCAGCGATCCGCTGTCGGCGGCATCCACGAACCAGTGCCCGAGTTCCTCGGCGTCACGGGTCGGTAATGCGTAGCCGATCTCGGCGGCCAAATCGATCACGGTCTGCGGCCGCAACCCACCGTCGAGATGGTCGTGCAGCAGAACCTTGGGCAGCGCGCGGATCTCCTCGAGGTGCATACCTCGATCCTCTCAGACGCTGCTGTCCGGGCCAGCAGGGTTCTGTCGCGAAGTGGTCGCGACACGCCGAAGGTAACGACGACAGCGCGACAATTCAGCGGTCGAGGTCAGCCGGCCCGAACGCACTGGGCAGCAGGGCATCCAGCGTGGTGATGCCGTCCGGGTGGTCGATCTGCAGCTCCGGCCCGCCGAACTCGTACAGCAGCTGCCGGCAGCGGCCACACGGCATGAGCAGATTGCCCTCACCGTCCACGCAGCTGAACGCCACCAGCCGCCCACCGCCGCTCATGCGCAGCGCGCCCACCAGCGTGCACTCGGCGCACAAGGTCAGGCCGTAGGAGGCGTTCTCGACGTTGCAGCCGGAGACGATGCGGCCGTCGTCGACCAGCGCCGCCGCCCCGACCGGGAACTTCGAGTAGGGCACGTAACAGTGGTCCAGTGAACGCCGCGCTTCGGCGCGTAGCGCCTCCCAGTCCGTCATGACTTCCGGTACGGGATGCCGTCAGCCGCCGGCGCCCGCACCTTCCCGACCAAGCCGGCCACGGCCAGCAGCGTCGCAAGATAGGGAGTCATCAGCATGAACTCACTCGGGATCGGTGTACCGATGATGCTCAGCACACTCTGCAGGTTGTCGGCGAAGCCGAAGAACAGCGCGGCCGCCAGCGCACCCAGCGGCTTCCAGCGGCCGAAGATGACAGCGGCCAGCGCGATGAAGCCCTTGCCCGCGGTCATCTCCTTGCCGAACGCGCCGACCGAGGCAACCGTGAAGAACGCACCGCCCAGCCCGGCCACGAGCCCGCCCAGCATCACATTGCGGAACCGCACACTGTTGACCTTGATGCCAACGGTGTCGGCGGCAGTCGGGTGCTCGCCCACCGCGCGGACCCGCAGTCCCCACTTCGTGCGGAACAGCGCGATGTTGATGACGATCACCACGACGTACATCAGGTAGACCACGATGTTCTGGTTGAACAGGATCGGCCCGATGATCGGGATGTCGCTCAGTACCGGAATCGCCATCGGTGAGAACGTGGGCGGCGAGTTCCAGGTTTCCTGGTTGGGCGAGAGCAGCCGGCTGTACAGGAAGGACGTCAGTCCGACTGCCAGCACATTGAGCACCACGCCCAGGATGACCTGGTCCACGAAGTACTTGATCGCGAACACTGCCAGCAGCAAACCGATGAACAGTCCACCGAGTGGCGCGGCGATCAGGCCCAGGTAGGCGTTCTGGGTCAGACTCGCGACCACCGCCGCCACGAAGGCGCCGGTGAGCAGCTGTCCCTCGATCGCGATGTTGATGACACCAGATCGTTCACACAGGATGCCGGACATCGCACCGAACACCAGCGGCACCGCCAGCAGCAGCGAACCCTGCAGCAGGCCCACCAGGTTGATCGTGGCGCCGGCCACTGCCCAGGACAGGAAGCCGAGCACGAAGAAGATGCCGAACAACGTGGCATAAGGCCACAACGCGGCCTTCTCGCGGCGTGCCGCGACCAGCGAACCGACGGCGGCGAGCAGAGCTAGCGCGCTGAACACGATCGCGCTGAGCTTGGCCGGCAAGGTGACGTCGGGAATCGCGATCGCCTCGTCGCCCAATGTCAGTTGGAACGTGACCTGTTCGCCAGACTTGGTCAGCAGGCCGAACACCACGATGGCCAGGATTCCCAGGCCAATCATGACCTTCACCAGGCGTGGCGTCGGCGGGACGATGTGCACCTCGGGCAGCGCCTCGGGCGCCGGGGCTTCGGCAGTCGCGCTCATCCGTTCCATCCCTTCGCGGCCTCCATGAATCCGCCGCGGCCCGTCTCGGGCAGGCGGAACACCGATCTCACCAACGGTGGTGCGGCGATGAACAACACGATCAGCGCCTGGATCACCAGGACGATGTCGATCGGCGTACCCGTGGCGGTCTGCATGTTCAGACCACCGGCGCGCAAACCACCGAACAGCAGACCGGCAGCTACTACACCCCACGGATTCGCCCGGCCCAACAGCGCCACGGTGATGGCATCGAAGCCGATGCCAGCGGAGATACCGCCGGTCAACGACTTCTCTGTACCCAACACCTGCGCGCTACCGGCCAGTCCCGCCAGACCACCGGCGATGAGCATGACCAGCAAGTACATGCGCGACACGTTCATGCCTGCCGTGCGCGCGGCACTGGCGTTCGCACCCACCGCGCGGAACTGGAAGCCCAGCGTCGACTTGTTCAGCAGCCACGCCACACCCGCGGCACAGGCGATCGCCACCAGGATGCCGGCGTGGACCCGCCACTGGTCGACGAACGTCGGGTACTCGGCGGTCTCCTTGACCGGCGGGCTGATCGGGTCCTGCCGGCCCTCCCGCAGGAACAGCGGCTTGGTCAGCAGCCACGCCACCAGATAGGTCGCGATCCAGTTCAGCATGATCGTGGTGATGACCTCATGGGCCCCGGTCTTGGCCTTGAGAAAACCGGCGATGCCACCCCACAAGGCACCTCCAACGAACGCCCCGAGCACTGCCAGCAGCAGGTGGACGCCCCACGGCAGTGTGAACTGGAAGCCGATGAAGGACGCGAAGATCGCACCGAGGATGATCTGGCCCTCGGCGCCGATGTTGAACAGCCCGGCTCGGAAGGCCAGCGCCACCGACAGGCCGCCCAGGATCAGCGGGGTCGCAAACGTGATCGTCTCGCTCAGCGGGTTCAGCGCGCCGACCAGGGTGTCGGCTTCGGGGTTGAACAGCATGCCCGTGAGCAGGGCCTTGTAGGCCTCGCTGACCGACGTCCACACCGCGCTGATGGTGTCCATGGGTTGCGCGAAGAAGTACTTGCTGGCGGCCTGGACGGCGGGGTCGGACAGTGCGATGAAGAAGGCGCCGATGATCAGCGCCATGACGATCGAGAGGAACGTGATACCGGCGGTTCCGCTCATCGCCGCGCGGAAGCGGTTGGGCCGCTTCGGTTCGGTCTCGGCGGGCGGGCTCGCGGTGGCCGTGTCACTCATTGGTCACTCCCGCCATCAGCAGACCCATCTGGTCACGTGAGGTGTCGGGCCCGACGACCCCGATGATCGCCCCTCGGTACATCACCGCGATGCGATCGCTCAATGCGTAGATCTCGTCGAGCTCGCTGCTGATGATCAGCACCGCTGCTCCCTTCTCCCGCTCCTCGACCAGGCGTTTGTGCAGGAACTCGATGGACCCGACGTCCACACCACGAGTGGGCTGCGAGGCGACCAGGACCTTGACCACCCGGGAGATCTCCCGGGCCATCACGACCTTCTGCTTGTTACCGCCCGACAGTGAGGACACCAGAGCGTTGGCGCCCTGCGTGCGGACGTCGAACTCCTCGATCAGCGTGGTGGCGTTGTCGTCGATCACCGACTTCTTCAGCACGCCTCCGGAGGAGAACGGCGGGTGCACGACCTGGTCGAGCACGAGGTTCTCGGTGACGGTGAACGAACTGATCAGGCCGTCGTGCTCGCGGTCCTCCGGGACGTATCCGAGCCCGGAGTCCAGGATCTCGCGCGGGCTGCGGCCGGTCATCTCCTCGCCGGCCACCGTGATCGAGCCCTGCACCTCGCCTTCGAATAGGCCGGTGAGGACCTGCGCCAATTCAGTCTGTCCATTGCCCTGCACACCGGCGACCCCGAGGATCTCCCCGGCCCGGACCTCGAAGTTCAGATCGCGCAGGATCGGCCGGGCTTCCAGGTCGGCAGCGCTGACCTCCTTGACGACAAGCACCGGCTCACCCGGGTTACCCGGCGGCTTCTCGACGGTGAGGCTGACCTCGCGGCCGACCATCATGCCCGCGAGTTCGGCCTGGGTGGCGTCCGGCGTGGCCTCCCCCACGACCTTGCCGCGGCGGATCACCACGATCCGGTCGGCGGCCGCGCGCACCTCGCGCAGCTTGTGGGAGATGAAGACGATGCTGGTGCCTTTGGACTTCAGATCCCGCATGATTTCCAGCAGTTCGTCGGTCTCCTGCGGGGTGAGCACCGCGGTCGGCTCGTCGAGGATGAGCACGCCGGCGTCGCGCACCAGGGCCTTGATGATCTCGACTCGCTGCTGGACGCCGACCGGGAGATCCTCGACCAGGGCATCGGGGTCGACGTGCAAGTTGTAAGCGCTGGAGACCCGGCGCACCTCCTCGCGGGCGGTGTCCAAGTCCAGGAATGCGCCCTTGGTGTGCTCGTGACCGAGCATCACGTTCTCGGCCACCGTGAAGGGCGGGATGAGCATGAAGTGCTGGTGAACCATGCCGATGCCGGCCGCCATCGCGTCACCGGGACCGTCGAATGTCTGCTGGACATCGTCGATGAACATCTGGCCGGAGCTCGGTTGCAGCAGACCGTAGACGACGTTCATGAGCGTGCTCTTGCCGGCGCCATTCTCACCGAGCAGCGCGACGATCTCGCCCGGGTTGACGGTCAGCGAGATGTCCTCGTTTGCGGCGAAGTCACCGAACTTCTTGGTGATGTCGCGGAGTTCGAGCTTCACGGGCGGCCTCTCTGGTTAGAAATGCGTGAGGGGCCCACGCGCTATGCCTGGGCCCCTCACGTGACTCACGTCAGCTGGCGGAATCCGTCGGCTGGTTCGGCGAGGTGACCTCGATCGAACCGTCGATGATCCCCTGCCGGATCTGCTCGAGCTGGTCCTTCAGCTCCTGCGGAACCTGGCTCTCGAAGTCGTGGAACGGCGCCAGGCCGGTCCCCTCGTTCTCCAGGGTCCCGATGTACTCCTTGTTGGAGAAGTTGCCGTCGATCGTCTCGCCGATGGTGTCCTTCACGGCGACGTCGATCTTCTTGAGCACCGAGGTCAGGAACACGTCCTTGTACTGCGGTGCCGACTCGTAGCCGTCACTGTCGACCCAGATGATGTCGGCCTTACCGGTCGACTGGGCTTCCTTGGCCGCACCCAGACCCACGGGACCGGCCACCGGGAAGATGATGTCCGCACCCTGCTGGATGAAGTTCTTGGCCAGCTGCTGGCCCTTGGCCTGGTCATCGAAGCCACCGGCGAAGGAACCCGAGTCAGGCTTGTTCTGGTCCCAGCCCAGCACCTCGACCTGCTTGCCGTTCTGCTCGTTGTAGTACTGCACGCCCTCCCAGTAACCGTCCATGAAGGAGGTCACCGACGGGATCGCCAGGCCACCGAACGTCGCGACCTTGCCGGTCTGGCTCATGCCAGCGGCCAGGTAACCGGCCAGGAACGAGGACTGCGCGGTGTTGAACACCAGTCCCTTCATGTTGTCGATCGCGGGGTCGCTGGCAGCGTCCACGATCGCGAACTTCTCTTCAGCGTTCTGCTTCGCGGCCTTCTTCGTGGCGTCCTCCATCAGGAAGCCGACCGTGATGATGATGCCGCAGTCGTCGTTGACCAGCGCATTGATGTTGGGCTCGTAGTCGGTCTGGCTCTTCGACTCCAGGAACTTCTGCTGGATGCCGAACTCGGCGACCGCGTCCTGCACACCCTTGTAGGCGTTGGCGTTGAACGAGCGGTCGTCGATGCCACCGGCGTCGGAAACCATGCAGGCGAGGAAGTCGCTACTACCCGAGGCAGCAGGGGATGCGCTGCTGCCACTGTCCGACGGGGCACTGCCACACGCGGCCAGGGTCATCGCAGCTGCCGCACCGAACGCGGCAAGACGCAGTTTCTTCATGTGTGTCCTTTCACTGAAACTCCCTTCCGACCTTACGCAACGCTTACAGTCGGTGTCCGGCAGACTCGCCGCTGAATTTCCCCGAAAGGCAGGAGTATGCTTCGGGTTCCGCCGGGTACCGCTCGGACTTCACGTCATCCGTTAGACCTTGCACCATCGGTTAGAGGGCAAACCGGACTAAACCGGGCAAATCGATCTAACGGATGGGCGAAGGTCTCACCGATGACGTGACGACCGGAGACCAAACCGACACTGGCAGGTGCCTCAACGCGCGCGCCCACTAGCATGCAAACGTAACCACCGCTTAGGAGGTACCAGTGCCCAGCGCTTCCGTCGGCACGCTCTACCGAGGTCACGAGGGGATGTGGACGTGGGTCGCGCACCGGATCACCGGCGTGGCCGTCTTCTTCTTCCTGCTCGTGCACGTTCTGGACACCGCGCTCGTGCGGGTGTCGCCTAACGCGTACGACCTGGTGATCGCCAGCTACAAGACGCCGATCGTCAACCTGCTCGAGGTCGGCCTGGTCGGGGCGGTCCTGTTCCACGCTCTCAACGGGATCCGGATCATCTTGGTGGACTTCTGGAGCAAGGGTCCTCGCCTGCAGCGCCAGATGACCTGGGCGATCGTCGGGATTTGGGTCGTGCTGATGATCCCGGGTGCCTACTTCATGCTGCTGCACACCGTCGAGAGCCTGTTCGGGAGCACCTCATGAGCGCGCCGGCACTGAACGTCCCCCAGTCCGCCCGTTCCGGTGGCCGCACGAACTACGAGATGTGGTCCTGGGTCTTCATGCGGGTCTCCGGCATCGTGCTGGTGTTCCTGGTGCTGGGCCACCTGCTGATCATGAACATCCTGGACGGCGGCGTGCAGCGGATCAACTTCGCGTTCGTGGCCGGCCGCTGGAGCAGCCCGTTCTGGCAAATCTGGGATCTGCTGCAGTTGTGGCTGGCGATGATCCACGGCGCCAACGGTCTGCGCACGATCATCAACGACTACTCCGAGCGCGACCAGACCAGGTTCTGGCTCAAGGCCGCGCTGCTGACTGCCACCGTCTTCACGATTGCGCTGGGCACGCTCGTGATCTTCACCTTCGACCCCAACATCAGCTAAGGCGAATCAATGCAGACTCACCGCTTCGACGTCGTGATCGTGGGCGCCGGTGGCGCCGGTATGCGCGCTGCCCTGGAGTCCAGCACCCGGGCCCGCACGGCGGTCCTGACCAAGCTCTACCCCACCCGCTCCCACACCGGGGCTGCGCAGGGCGGCATGTGCGCCGCGCTGGCCAACGTGGAAGAGGACAACTGGGAGTGGCACACCTTCGACACGATCAAGGGCGGTGACTACCTGGTCGACCAGGACGCCGCCGAGATCATGTGCAAGGAGGCCATCGACG
>ERZ724513.683-NODE-683-length-16947-cov-19.982003_pt1 | contig 16947 bp, 17 predicted proteins | sample MGYA00376046_ERZ724513 | MGnify/ENA primary metagenome ERZ724513 (study PRJEB28724, sample SAMN07190883) | activated sludge metagenome | isolation source: activated sludge of sewage treatment plant in Hong Hong | place: Hong Kong | collected 2016-03-17 ...
CTCCTACATCACCGGTTGAAGCGGCATCAGTAGTGGCTCCAGCGGAAGCGCCGCCTGATCCAATGGCAGTCGTGCAGGCCGTGGTGCCGGACGCTCTGCCGGAGACTCAGGTTTCCGCCGAACCTGTACCTCAGGCCGCAGCGGTCGAGGAACAGTCGACAGAACAGCGGCATCAGACCCGTTCGCCTTCGAAGGACGAGACTCCGGTCCCGATGGCGGAGATGGTGTTGCCGACGCCCTCCGTCGAGGCCGAGCTTCAGCCTGTGATCGAACTCCAAACGGAAACCAGCGCGCACCCGATTGCTCAAGTGCCAACTGCTCCGGCGGCCATGCCTTGGGATCAAGTTGAAGAAGGGCCTGTTACCATCACTCCCACCTCGTCAAGCCTGGAATCGAGCGTGACGGAGGAGCCGGCAGCACTTCCTCCAGCGCATTCGAGTGCGTCGATTCCGGAACCGGTGGCAACGGTGGAGCCGGTGGTTCCGGCCATTGAGGTCCTGTCGCAGAGTGGGAGTCACCCGATCGTCGAGATTCCCAAGACTCCGGCACCGATGCCTTGGGATCAGGTCGAGGAGGCGGTCATTCTGATTCCGCCTCCTGCCAAGCAGACTACACCGGCCGCGGAAGACCATGTGGCTGCGCCGGTGGAGGACGTAAGTGCATCCGTATCGACTGAGGCGGCGTCTCCCAGGCTCGAAGTGCTCCCGCAGACCAGTAGCCAGCCGATTGCCCAGGCCCCGACGAGTCCGCGTCCCATGCCATGGGATCACGTTCAGGAGGAGATCAGTTCTGTGTCTGCGGCTGCTGCACCCACATCCGACAGCTCCATTGCGCAAACCGCTCTGTCCAATGAAACAGCCGTGGTCTCGCCCATGCCCGATCCTTCCGCGACGGTGGAACCGGTTGCCCAACAGACTCGTTCTGAAGTCACGTCTTCCGGGCTGACGTGGGAAGAAATTCTCGCAGCGGTCGCGGCCATGCAAGTTCCCGCTGAGCCTGCATCGCCCCTGTCACAAGCGCCGGTCGAGCGAGCTCCAGAGCAGGCCCTGGTTGAGCCGGCTGCGTCCGTTGTCGAGGACTCCAGTGATGGCGTCGGTGCGGCCCCGCTGTCGGTCGATGTTCCGTCGGCAGCTCCCTCGGGCGATTCAGTCGTAGCGGCTTCCTCCTTGTCAGCACCCATGCCGTGGGAACAGATCGAAGCAAACCAGATCACGATTCCCAATCCGGAACCAGAACCAGCAGCCGAACCTATGACTGCCGAGGTCATTGAGCGTGAGCAGGAAGCCACGCGACTCGTACCGATTGCATCGGACCAGTCCAAACCGGCGGCGACTGAGGAGACTCGCGAACAGAAGAGCGCGGCTGCTCCTTCCCTGGATGCGAATGCCGATTCTGCAGCCGAACTCCGGATCCTGTCGCCGGACGCCCCGGTCACATCACAAGATGAAGTGATCCCGGTGCCCGTGGAGGCGCATCAGGCGATTGTTGAGCCGGTGCCGGATGTGTTGCCAGGGTCTGACCCGCCACTCACATCCACGGTGGAGCAGCTTGCAGAGCCAGCCTTCCGTCTGGCTGAGAGCGTGACGGTTACGCCGATGGCCGCAGAAGTGCCGCATCCTGAGAGCGCCCAGCCGGTGACGGAATTCACACTTGCAGAGAGTCAACCGGTTTCGAGGGAGGCCTCGTTGCCAGAAGCTGTTCTGCCGGTGGAACAACCGGTGGAAGCAATGGCTGTGCAGGAGGTCGTCGAGCCGGCCCCGCTCGAGGCCATTCCAGAGGCTGCTGTTGCGCCCGCTTCGCCTGAGTCCGTGGTCGAGCCGGCGGTTCCCCAGGAAGAAGAGCCGGTGGTGCACGAGGCGGTTTCTGTCGAGCCGGACATTCCGGCGGCAGCGGAAGTCGCTTCGGTTCTTGTGCAGGCACCGACTCTCGAATCCAAGCTCGACCGCGTGCGTGAGGCTCCGACAAACGAATCCCTCGCCGAATTGCCGCAACGCGTGTGCGTGCCGACCGAGCCGACTCCAGAGCTGTCCGCGGTTGTAGAAATCCAAGAAGCGGTGGTGGCTCCTGTGGAGAAAGCCTCCATCCCTGTTGAGTCTGTGAATGCTCAGGAGCCGGTTGTGTCTGCCGTGGTTGCAGAGGTGTCGGATGAGCCCGTTGCTGTCTTGGCGGAAGAGGGTCCAGTATCGGCGCAACCGACTCCCTTCGAGCCGGTTGCGGATGAGAACTTGAAGATTCTCTGGGAGGATGGGTCCTCCGCGCCGACCCCCGCCCCCGCTGCGTCCGGCGGGAAGATGCTGACTCGCTGGTTCAAAAAATCCATGGAGACGGGTGCCGTCGAAGCCGGTGCCGTTCCTGATGTCGCACCACCTGCTGCAGATTCGCTTGTTTCAGATGCTCCGGTGGTCTTGCAGGAAGAGGCGTCCGTCGCTCCGGTAGAGGAGCAGGAGATCGAACCGGTTGCCCCGGTCGCACCGGAGATCCCGGTGCTTGTGCAGGAGGTACCCCAACGTCCCGTCGTCAGTCGACCTGCCGGAAGACCCCTGTGGGCTCGCGTGGGAGAAGCGGTCGCGGCGCTTGTCGGCGCCGGAGTGTCCACGACGCGATCGCTGGTGGTCATGGGATTGGCCCTCGTTGGACTCGTCTTGTTCCTGATCGGAGGAACCGTTGCGGGGGTGGCGCTGACCTGGCTGGTCCTCGAGGAGCAGCCGAGTGCCGCCTATCGAAACATGACGTCCGTGCCGCAACAGATGCTGCAGGATTCCGCCAAGAACGGCTATGTCCTTCTCCTTGGTTTCGGTGCGCCCTCCACGCAGGATCCTGTGCAGGTCGGGATGGATCGACGCGTCGAGGGTGCCGATCAGACGTTCGCGCAGGCCTGTCTGACCGGTGAAGGCGCTTCGTCCAGCGGAGACCAGACCTCATCAGCCGAGGCGGTCGGCAAATGGATCAAGGCATCCGACCCGGCGTTGCAGATGTCTCAGAACGCCGGTGGAGTGAAGAGCTTCGTGTCCCAGAACGAGGTCGGGTTGGGGCGGTACCGGCAGTGGTTGAGCAAGCCGTTTGAAGACGAGGGCTATGGGCAATCGATCAGCCCAAACTGCGGCTTGATCCTCCAGACGCATCGACTCTATGTGGCTGAAGGGTTTGCGCAGGATGTCGAAACAGGGTTTGCCCGGCTCGAAACCGATGTGACGGCCTGGCGAACGGTGTTGGGGCAGGCCAAGACCATGCCGATGAAACTGCTGGCCAGTGCCGCGATAAATGACGACATTGCGGTTATGGGCGGGTTGCTGCAACGCCCCGATCTCGATGAGCGGCAGATCGGTCGTTTGGCCAAACTCGCTCGGCCGCTCGAGTCGGCTGAACTGTCGGTTCGCTGGCCGATGCAGAGTCAGTTCGTGTTAGCCACCAAAACAGTGGATGAGGCCATCAACCGTGACCGGGCTGAAACCCGTCCGTTCTACGGTGCGATCGCGGCGGCCTTGCCCCTACCCAAGCAGCGTCGGTTCAACGCGTATGCGCAATATTATGAAGATGCCGGAAAGGCAGCGGCGGAAGGCCGCTATGCAGATTTGCCGAAGCAGTCAAAGTTTGTGCATGCGCCGCCGTACGGTGTGGGCGACCTCGTGCTGAATCCCATTGAGAGCCTGGTCGGCGTCGATCCCCTTCCCACGTGGGAAGCCTATGCCGGTCGAGTGCTGGAAACTGATGCGCGCCTGAGGCTGGCCTCATTGCAGGCGTGGTTACGCCGGACGCCGTCGGAGCAAGACCTGTTGACCAGGCTCGCCAAGGCCGGACAAGGATCGTATGATCCCTTCACCGGCCTACCGATGTTGGTCAATCTCAAGAAGGGGGTCCTGTACAGCGTCGGTCCTGACCTCAACGACAATGACGCGCACGAGCGTCTCGACCTCGTCGCCCACATTCCTTCGGTCGCCTGGGCCGGCGGAAAGAAGGCGGCTGATCAGAGCGCCGCCAAGTAATCCTTTCGGCAACTCCTGCTCCGCGACCCCTCGCGGTGCTTCCTGTGGCCTGAGGCATCGCTCCCTCGTGGACGTCGGTTCTTCCCCTCCCGTTCGAATCACTCCGTGAGTCTGGTCAACCGTATGCCTGTGTCTGCGTTTCTCCTTAAGAGGGAGAGCGTGCCCTGCCTGTAATCGGGGCAGAGACAGGACGTCCCCCGACTAGATGAAGGAGTGAGCGGATGGTGATCTGTCTTCCGGTGCGATCTTCGGCGACTCTTGATTTCATGATGAGGCAAGCCGAGAATCGAAGCGGCGGCATTGTTTTCGCGGTCCAGGCTCACGACGTGCGGGAGCGTTGTGACGGCGGGCCTGAGCGACAGGAGGATGCCTGTAGCTCGGTGACCGACCTTGGGCCACCAAGAGCCGGCCACTCGACGCATGTGAGATGGGTGGGAGAATGATCGGGTGGTCGTCTCCCATGGCCGTCAATGGACAGCCAGGCGATCTCTGCCTGGGGGAGAGGGTGGGCTCTCTGGATCGAACCCAGGCATTGGACCGGTTCCTGGCGGGCATTGAGCGGCGCGCATTCCGTATGGCACATATTGCCACCGGTAATGAGGATGAGGCGTTGGATCTCGTCCAGGATGCCATGCTGAAATTGGCAGAGAAGTACGGCCAGCGGCCCGAAGAGGAATGGGGGCCGCTGTTTCATTGTATTCTGCAAAGCCGGATTCGCGATTGGTATCGGCGGGAACGGGTGCGGAATCGGTTGCGGGAGTTCTTCCGCGGTTCTCAGGACGAGGAGGAGAGCGAAGACCCCCTGGAACAGGTTCCCGACTCGACGGCTCCCGCGCCTGATGAAGAGATAAAGCAGAAGCGAGCTTGTGCTGAATTGGAGGTGGCTCTCCGTGCCCTTCCGCTCCGGCAGCAGCAGGCGTTTCTGTTGCGAATCTGGGAAGAATTAGACGTGGCGCAAACGGCTCGGGCCATGGGGTGTTCGGAAGGCAGTGTGAAAACCCATTTGTTTCGTGCCCTGCAGGTCTTGCGACAGCGATTAGGAGCACATTGGCCATGAACCGACGATCGGATGAACGGCTGGATCCGCTGACCCTCGCGGCGAAGCATCTTCTCGATCAAAGTGTCGAGGCGCTCGATCAGAAGACCGTGCTGTCAGTGCAACGTGCGCGGGTGAATGCCCTGAGCCAGGCTCGTGCGCATCGACCCTGGCTCCGATGGGCGAGTGCTCTGGCCTTGGCCTCGATCGCCGCGCTGGCAGTGACGATGTGGCTGTGGCAGGCGAATGGCGTCGGCCATTCGCATCTGCTGCTGGAAGATCTCGAACTGATGCAATCGCCGGAAAATCTCGAATTGTCCGAGGATCTCGAATTTTACGATTGGCTGGCCGATGGTACCGCCACCACCGGGTAGAGCGGGACTGCTGCTCCTGTTCTGCCTGGCCGTTGGAGTTGCAGAAGCGGCGCCGGTATCAACAACGCCGACAGACGAACCAGATGCTGAGTTGCTCGATTTCCTGGGTAGTTGGCAGGACGAGGCGGGCCGCTGGATCGATCCGTTTACGATCACCAACGATCATGCTGCACAACCTCCCGTGGACGAAAAACCAAATCGCGCCGGAATTCACGCAGATACTCACAAGCCTGCCCGGGAGACACCATCACCGCCTCCTAAAGTCGGCCCGCGCGATCCGATGAGGATGCAAACTGGCCCATGAATGTACTGGTCGTAGGAATAGTGATGTTGCTCGTCGGGGTCATGCCTGTGTGGGCACAGGGTGATCCGGCCGGGGTGCCGTGGAACCAGCTTAGCCCGGGCGAACAGCAACTGCTGCAGCGGTTCAGCGACACCTGGGATCAATTGCCGCCGCGCAAACAGCACCGCTTGCGGAATGGGGCGCAGCAGTGGGGCACCATGACGCCCGAAGAGCGGCAGGAGGCGAAACAGCGATTCAAACAATGGCGATCGCTTCCACCGGAGCAACAGCAACAGCTGCGTGAGCGGTATCAGCAGTTCCGCCAGTTGCCGCCTGAGCAGCGCGAATCGGTGCGGAATGCCCGGCGGTGGTTCCGATCACTTCCTCCCGAGCAACGGAAGGAGCTGCGGGAAAAATTTCAGAGTATGTCCCCGGAGGAGCGTCGTGCTTATCGACGGGAACTTCGCCGCCAGTACGGCGGGGCCGGCGGCGGTCAGCCCTCGGAGGAGAACTCCTCGCGATAGTAGGCGGGCAGCGTTCTCGCATCCGCGGCCGGGACGTCCGTACAGCAATCACGCCGCGTGGCTGTCTGAGGCTGGGTCCCCGGCTTCGGTCTTCCGGTTATCCTTCACGTAGACGCTGCCGGGCTGGCTCTTGGCAAGCTTCTTCAATTCCGAGGCAATTTTGCTGACATCGCCAGGGTGAGTGATGGTGCGATGTTCATTGGTTACGACGGCGATCGACAAGCTCATGATCGGGAAACGTTCGTGATTGCCGCGGCGGTCGACGGAGTCGATGAATCCTTTGGCGCGATCCTCCGGATCGTAGAAATCCGGGATCACTAAGTCGAAGCGTTTGATCAAGGTCTGACATATCGCTTCGATGGTGGCCGGTGCGCTCATAAACACAAAATCGTCTCCGCCCACATGACCGACGAATCCGTCCGTTCCAGCCAGTTCACTGACGACCGTGGTCAGGATCCGGCAGGTGACGACCAGCACTTCGTCGCCACGGGCATACCCATAACGGTCGTTGAACGACTTGAAGTTGTCGAGATCAAGATAGGCCAATGCGAACGGGGCGCCGCTTTCAATCCGTGTCGTCGTTTCGTGGAGAATGGTGCTGTTGCCTGGCAGGCGAGTGAGGGGATTGGCATCCAGCGACCGTTCAAGACGGCTGAGGCACAGGCGCACGCGTTGCGGCACTTCATCGGGCCGATAGGGCACGGCAATATAGTCATCGATGCCGAGCGTGGCCCAGTCTAAATCGTTGACCCGGATATCCCGCACGAGAATGATCAACGGCAGCCGACCGAGGAAGGGATCCGCGCGCAATTCCCGGGCCAGCGTATCCGCCGATCGTCCGTTTGTGCCCTCTGCCGCTAACACCAGGCAGGGCGGATCATGCACAAGTTCATGCATGGCCAGCCGACCGGCTTCAGCCGTGATGACGCTGAAGCCCGACCGGTTGAGACCTGTCGTCACCCGCGTGATTTCGGCCGGATCGTTGTGCAGCAGCAGGATGCGTCGGTTGCCAGGAGACCCGCTCATAAGTAGTCGTCGATGGTTTGAAATTCTTCCGTAGCCTGAGCGAGACATCCGGCCAGGCTGTGCGAGTCCAAGCCGACCAGGTCCCAGGCCTGGCGTGAGAGCGGGGGGACGAGATCGTCGCCGGGGTTCCCGCAGGCGAGGCCCTTCACCAACACATCGGCCACATGGACGATGGCGGTTTGGAGTTTCGCGTCTTGCGCCGCCGAAGGCGTGTGATGATGGAGAATGGGCTCTCGCAGGCTGGCCGGGAGATGCCAGGCGGTGGCGAGCCAGCCTCCCACATCGGCATGGGTGACATCGAATAACGCCTGCTCGGTTTCCATCAGGAAGTGGGAGGTGTCTCGGGCCGCCGTGATCTGTTGGCCGACGTCCGTCCATTTCACGTACAGGACAACCTTCCCGATATCGTGCAGCAGTCCGCCGACAAACACCTCTTCGGGATTCTTCATTCCGGCTTTGGCGCCCAGGATATGCGCCGTGATGGCTACTCCCAACGAGTGGCGCCAGAGGTCGTTCATGCCGGCGTTTTTCATCATGTCGAACGCCGTGGCGCACAGCGTCAGGCCCTTGACGACATTCAGCCCCAGTACCACCACCGCATGTGCGACGGATGCAATGCGTGAGGGGAATCCGTAGAACGGCGAATTCGCCAGCCGCAACACTTTGGCCGACAGGACTTGGTCTTTCTCGATCAGGATGCCGATCTCCTCCGCCGAGACGTTCGGCCGGCCGATCATCGACGCCAGTTTCTGGACGACATGGGGCAGGGTCGGCAGCTCGCCCACCTGTTCGATACGCCGGCGAAGATCGACTTTGGCTGAAGGATTCATGTGGTCGGCGGTGCCTCGGAATGATCGGCAACTCCATGAGTTGCCCGGAGTTGCAGCCGGATCGCTTCACGGAGCTGGAGTTGCAGTGGATCGTCGATCACGCGTCGAAACCGATGGTCGAGTTCGGCTTCCAACTCAGCGAGGGTCTTCCCGCTGGCGTCGCCGGCTTCGCCTTCCACGTAGACGGAGGGCAGGCCCAGACGCTGGAGCCGGCCGAGGGTGGCTTCATCCAACTCCGCGCCGATGGGCAGCACGACCAGGCCTGTGCTGTTGGTGACGGGCTTGGCCAGGATCATGCCCGGCGTGAGTTCTTCGATCACGACGCGTTTCATGCGAGCGGTCTCTGCGGAGACGACGGTGTCGAGGCCCTAGTACGGTAGTGCCTTATCGGTTGATTCCGTGCGAATCTGAAGATGGGGCAACTCCTACAGCGGCACTCGTTGGAGGTGTGCCTTTACGCCGTTGGCTTGACAGGATGGGGGACATTCAACAGAATCATCCCGGTCATCAGGGGCTGTGGTTTCACGAAGGGAGCAATCGATGAAGTGTGAGATTCTGTATCCCGGGGCATTTCCGATGGTGCGGGTCCATTTGGACGCCAATGAGACGGTGAAAGCCGAATCCGGCGCGATGGTGGCCGCTTCGCCGACGGTGGACATCGAGAGCAAGATGGAGGGCGGGTTTCTGGGCGCGTTGTCCCGGAAAATGTTGAGTGGTGAAAAGTTTTTCTTTCAGACCCTTCGAGCCAGTCGCGGGGCGGGCGAAGTCTTGTTGGCGCCGACGGTACCCGGCGAAATCGTGCTGCTGGAATTGGACGGCGTCAATGAGTACATGGTGCAGAAAGACGGCTTTCTGGCCGGCGCGGACGGCGTGAAGATCGAAAGCAAGATGCAAAGCCTCACGCGCGGGTTGCTGGGCGGAGAAGGATTTTTCATTTTGAAGATCGGCGGCACCGGGCCGTTGGTCCTGAACAGTTTCGGAGCCATTCACAAGATTGACCTGAAACCGAACGAAGAATACATCGTGGACAACAGCCACCTGGTGGCCTGGACTTCCACGACCACCTACAACATCGAGAAGGCGTCGTCCGGCTGGATTGCCAGCCTGACATCGGGCGAGGGCCTGGTGTGCCGTTTCCGCGGGCCGGGCGTCGTCTACATTCAAAGCCGCAATCCCGGCAGTTTTGGCAATTGGATCAGACAGTTCATCCCGGTTTCGGAATAGCGGCTGTCCAACATGCTCGTGCACGTCGTTCTCGGCTCACGACACATCCGCAATGTACCGCTGCGGGTACGCCTCCGGTTTGCGTTCGCCTGCGGCCGCGTTGGCCGCCGTGTTGAACGCCCGCTTCACAGGCGATAGGTCTTCATGAGGAAAGTCCAAGCCCGATGAACGCTACTCCCAACGCTCTTTGTTTCGGTGACGGCTTGCCGGGGGCGGGCGTGCCTTGTGTGGCAGCGGTGTCGGCAGAAGGCTTGCGCGTCAGTCCTATGGGCGAATCGCCGCTCGTGGAGCAAGGTGTGGCCTTTGCAGAGATGTCGGTCGAGGCCGGAGGGTTGGATCATGACCAGCTGGTCGTGTCGTGGGGGACCGGCTCATTGGCTCGGACACTCTATGCGAAAGATCCCGCCTTGATTGTCGCCTTCCGTCGCGCGGCGCCGCCGGAATTAACCGCCCATCTCGATCGGGCGGCTAAGCAGGTCCGTCGCGTACGGCATAGTCATCGTGTCTTGTGGGGGACTGTCGTCGGAGTCGTGATTGGCCTGGGACTGTTGTTCTGGTTCGGGTCTGATCTGATCGTGGAATGGGCGGTCGCCAGAATTCCCATCGAATGGGAACAGAAATTAGGCGAATCGGTGTACCAGGATTTTCTGTCCAAAGAGACGGTGCTGAAGGAAGGTCCGGCCGTCAGCGCCGTTCAGGAGATGACGCAGCGGTTAACGGACAACATTCACGATAACCCATACAAGTTTCAGGTGTCGGTGGTGCAGAGTCCCGTGGTGAATGCCTTTGCGTTGCCCGGAGGCTATGTCGTGGTGTTTACCGGTTTGCTGAAGAAGGCAGAAAGCGGCGAAGAAGTGGCCGGAGTGTTGAGCCATGAACTGAACCACGTGTTGCAGCGGCATGGTATGGAGCGCATAGTCAAAATGCTGGGGCTGGCGGCTGCCATAGGGATTCTGCTGGGGGATCAACAAGGCCTGACCGGCTTGGCGAAGCAGGTGGGCATGGAGCTTGTGACGTTGAAGTTCGGGCGCGCCCAGGAGACGGAGGCGGACGTCACCGGCATTCGACTTCTATCTGACGCACGCATTGCCCCGGATGGCATGATCCGGTTTTTTGAACGGCTCTCGGAGAAAGACAAGGCTCGCGTCGAAATATTTTCAACCCATCCCATGAGTGCGGGGCGTGCGGAGCGATTGAAGGCGGAGTTGGCGGCGTTACCCAAGCGCACGCCTGAACCGTTCACCTTCGAGTGGAAGACCATTCAGGATTCACTGGGAGCGTCCGAGCCGAAGACGTAACGCGAGGTGTGGCATGCGCATCGGGGTCATCTCGGATACGCACGGGTTGTTCGATCCCTCCATCACTCGCCACTTCGCGGGGGTCGAGCATATTCTGCATGCCGGGGATATCGGCCGGGGCGATGTCTTGGCGCGGCTCGAACGGATCGCGTCGGTGACCGCCGTGTCCGGCAACGTGGATGGATTCGACGCCTGTGGGATTCCGATGGAGCAGACCGTTGACCTGGCGGGCCACCGCATCGCAATCTACCATCGCCTGTACGAAGGTGGCCGGTTGACGCGGGAGGGGATGGCTATGCTCGCGCGTGTCCGTCCATCGCTGTGTGTGTATGGGCATACGCATCAACCGAAGGCCGAATGGCGAGACGGGGTCTTGTTGTTCAATCCGGGTTCCGCCGGGCCCAAACGGTTTCATTTGCCGCGCGCGGTGGGATTGCTGTTGTTCCAAAATGGATCGATCGAAACGCAGCACATCATGTTGGGCGATCGAGCGGAGTAGTCGCGCCGATCGGGGGATTTTTTACTCTACATGCTGCGGAGGCTTGGCTATAATGCGCGAGGTCTCTTGTTCGACGATCGATCGGGTGGAGTCATTCACTTGTTAAGAGGAGGAGGACGTATGCTGAGACAAGTCATCGTTGCGTTGGGCATGGTCGCTGTTGCGTCACAGGCCGGTTTGGCCATGGCGGCCAATCCGGATACCGGACCCGGTTGCGGTCTAGGGAAGCTCGCCTGGGCGGACTATAAGAATCAAAAGAACATTGCGCCACAGGTGATGATGGCCACGACGAACGGCACGTTTGGCAGCGGGACGTTCGGGATCAGCTCCGGAACGTCAGGCTGTACGAATGATGGTCAGGTCATGGCGGATCAGAAGACGACGATGTTCGCGCTGTTGAACTTCGAGAACCTGACGCAGGAAATGGCACAAGGGAAGGGCGAGCATTTGGCCTCCTTGGCGACCCTGATGGGTGTGCCCAACGAGCAGCATGCGGCCTTCTTCGCCTTGACCCAGGAACGCTATACGACACTGGTGCAGGAGGGTGAAACCTCGTCGGTGGCCTTGGTGAAGACGCTGAATGACGCGATCTCCAAGAGCCCCGTTCTCGCCCAAGCCGTCAGCCGCTAATTCATACCATGCCAGGGCTCCGGTCGATAACCGGGGCCCTGCGCTGTTTTCTGTCTCCAATCGTGCATATTCTGTTGATCCTCCTGACCGGTCTTTTCCTGGCGACCTCTCTCGAGGCGCAAGAAGCGCCAGTCCCGTACGTATCACAACTCCTTCAACGGGCTCATGAGGCGCAGTTGGCCAACCAGAGGGAATGGCATCTCCTGCTTCACTATCGTGCAAATCTATTCGGCGGGTATACGAGTGAGCAGGACGATCCCGGGTTTTTTCTTTCCCCCGACGGCAAGACCGATCCTCAAGCTGAACTCGACGCGACGCTGACTCAATTTTTCTCGCCCGACCTGGTGGGTCGTTCCAAACAGCCGGCTCAATGCGCTTTTGTGGCGCGGTATACCTGGCTGAAGACGCAACTCGCATTCGATGAGGCGCGACTGAAGCCGTTGCGGTGCGACCGATTCGACGCGTGGTTTGCTGGGTTCGAGGCCCAAGCCGTCACCCTTATTTTCCCCTCGGCCTTCATGAATAACCCTGCGTCGATGTTCGGCCATACGTTTCTCCGGATCGATCAGCGTGGGCAGACTCCAAACACCCGCATCCTGGCCTACACCATCAACTTCGCCGCGGATGTTCCCAAAGATGAGGGCTTGGCCTATCCGATTCGCGGGATTTTCGGGGGGTATAGCGGGTATTTTTCCACCATTCCGTACTACCTCAAAGTGCAGGAGTATCGGGACATTGAAAATCGCGATATCTGGGAATACCGGCTGAACTTCGGCGAGCCGCAAATCCAGCGATTGCTCATGCATGCGTGGGAACTCGGGAATGCGTCATTCGACTATTTTTTCTTCAAGGAAAATTGCTCCTACCACCTGTTGTCGCTGCTGGAATATGCCGATCCTTCGCTGCACCTGACCGACCGGTTCCGCTTTTGGACCATTCCTGCAGACACCGTTCGTCTGCTGGCGGATCAACCGGGACTGGTGACGGATATCGCCTTTCGCCCATCACGTGTGACCCTCATTCGTCGCAAACGAGAGCATCTCACGGCATCGGAGCACGGATTGGTCAAGCGATTAGTGCGCGATGCGGCGGTTGTACAATCGGATGAGCTGCGAAGCTTGCCCCTGTCGCGCCAGGCGTTCGTACTGGATGTGGCGTCGGACTATGTGCGGTATACGGGGGAGCACGATGAGGCGAAAGCGCCAGCGGCCCGTGACCATAACCGGCAGCTCCTCACTGCGCGCAGCCTCTTGCGGATTCCCTCCGACGATCTCGAGATTCTGCCGTTTGCGACGCAACCGGAATCGGGGCACAAGACCTCCCGCGCGAGTCTCGGGGGAGGCTGGCGCAATAACGATACGTTTGAAGAGTTCAGCGTGCGGACCGCATACCACGATTTGCTCGATCCCGAGCCGGGGTACACGCCCGATGCTCAGATCGAAGTCGGTTCGATCAGCCTGCGTCACTACAACCGTGCCGATCAGGCCAGAATCGAGCGGGCGACGCTGCTCAATGTGGTGTCCCTGTCGCCCATCGATAGCCTGTTTCGTGCGCCGTCGTGGAAATTGAATCTCGGGATGCAGACGATCAGGCACGGCGAGTGCCAGTTGTGCAGCAACTGGAATGTGAATGGTGGGATCGGCGCGTCGGCCGAAACGCATCTGTTTCGGCGTGAAGTGTTTTTTGCGTTTGCGGAGGTGGAAGGTAATTACAGCCGGGCCTACGAGGAACGCCATCGTGTAGGCGGTGGTGCATCGGCGGGATTGTATGCCGATCTAACCGAGCGCTGGCGGCTGTTGGCGTCAGCCAGCTATCTGCGGTACGCGTTAGGCGATCGATCCGATGACATGCGCTGGTCGGTGGGCCAACGGTATACCCTCGCACAGAACTGGGCTCTTCGGCTGGAATATACCCATCGCGATCACGACAACGACGTGCTCTTCACTGTGCAGGCGTTTTTTTAAGACGCCTGTACGGTTGGGTGTCCTCAAGGAATGGGAGGAGATTGCGTGACGCTAGACAGGGAGGGTGTTGGGGAACTGCCACCCCCCTCGACGGGCTTCAAAGTGACAGCGACCTTGTCCGGTTCGATCGTGTACCCGCCGCCGCTCATCACATCCACCAGAATACCAACCAAGCCGCCAAAGATAACGTTACCTGCGACCCACCAAGAAATATGATTCTCGACCCGTGATTGACTCTCCTCGAATCCTTCCTTCGTCAGGACCACGGCATGATCTTTCTTGCGTTCTACTTTAGTGGCCAAGGGAGTCACACCCCGCTCGGTCCCGTCAACGAGCACCGTTGCGCCTGACGGTTCCGACGACACGTTGAGCTCTTCGCTGCTACCAAGATGAACGATGGTGGCGCAGCCGGAAGTGATCATTCCCACTATCGCCAACGCTGCCATTGTCTGCCATCCCCTCGCCATCATTTCCTCCTCGTCGTCCTCTGCGTAACCCTATGGCACGCGGGTGGTCGGATACCACGATTTGAGAAGCTCGCGAGAGGTGTTTATGGGGCTACAGCAGGGTGACGCACAATTCCTCGGAAGCAAGTTAGGCCATTCCGGAAGGGGGGGGGGAGGACACAGATCTGTAGGGTAGCAGGCGTTGGCCGAGTATGGCAGGTAAGAGCCCTCGGTGCGGAGTCCCGGTGTCGTGAGCGTGCACATACACGCCCTGACGTGAACTACCGAGGACGCACAGGACGTCATCTGTAATAAGGAGGGCAGAATGCGGGTGTTGCGAGTTGTCTTTTGTGTTGGGCTTGCGATCGTTGGTGATATGGGAGAGGTGTCGAACGTGCAGGCCCAGGACGTGTCGGCACAGGAATCCGAGGTGAAGGGTGCGAGGAAGACCGAGGCCTATTTTGCGCCCTATCTGCTGGGCACCCTGCCAATCGATAACAATCTGTCGATTGGAGGCAACGGGGTTACGAATGAGACGTTTCGAGGAACCAATATACGAGGTTCCGGGGGAGCGGGACTGAAAGCCGGCGTCTATCCGGGCGCCATGGGTTCGGTGTTGGGATTGGAAGGCGAATTTTTTGGACATGGTGGAACGCTCAAGACTCCAGGAGGAGCCTTTCCGAGCGCTGATGCCAATCTGTTGGTGCTGAATTGGATGGTCAATGTTCTGGCTCGTTACCCCGGTGAGGTTTTTCAGCCATACGTGGGCGCAGGTGCTGGTGCTTCGTTGGCTAACCTTCGGGATATCACCCTTCAGACGAGCTCGGGGACAATGACGGGAAAAGCCGGCGATGTGGCCTTTGCGTATCAGTTTCTCGCGGGCATGCGCACCTATGTGAATAAGAATGTGTATCTGTTCGGTGAGTACAAATACTTCGGATCTACATATGATTGGAAGAGCGAGAGTTCCTCGGGCGTGTCGGGCCCAACCACATCACTCACCTTTCGAACCCACATTGTGGCGCTTGGGCTTGGCCTCACCTTTTAAGGCCATCAAGCACGAGGTTGCCGTCACGGGCCGTATGGACCTAGGGTTTGTACGGCTGGGCAGGATCTGGCCGCGCCTGGCGGGCTTTGCGATTGACAAGCCTGAAGACGTTACCTATACTCCCGCCACGTAGAGACCCAAACAGGGTAGCACCATCAACCGCTAACTTCACGAGGGAGGACTTATGAAGAAGGTGACCGTGTTGTTTTCTCTGAGCCTGATCAGCGCAGCGTATCTCAGCCTGACCGGTTGTCAGATCGTAGCGTCCCCGATGGCGGGCGGCATCTACAACGAAACGAAGTATGGCGATGTGGCCACGACGCACAACAGCGCGACGAAGGAAGGGAAAGCCTGCGGCCAGTCCATCCTCGGTTGGGTCGCGACTGGTGATGCCAGCGTCTCGGCGGCGAAAGCGGCCGGCGGAATCACCACGGTGGCGTCAGTGGATCACTCGGCGAAGAACATCCTCGGCATCCTTGGCGAATGGTGCACGATCGTTAAGGGCAGCTGATCACGCTTGTTGTCCCTCTGAGGAAAGGGTCTTCGGGACAGGTTCCCGAAGACCCTTTTTTCTTTCTTCGCTTGTGCCATGGTACGCTACGACGCGTATGTGGTTTCCTCTCTTTTTTATTGTGTTCTCCGGCGCGCTCTGGTTCCCGCTGTCAGCATCTGCCGCCGAATTCGGTGAAATAGACCTGGCTGGTTATCTGTTGGGGAGTTGGCCGCGTGATCAACAGCTGTTCAATCAGGGCAGCACGGTGCCGGCGTCCATTCAACCGGGGATTGGCGCGGGGATAAAGATCGGCCTGTTTCCTCACGCGACCCGCCGGATGCTCGGCATTGAGATCGACTCCTACGGCCATGGTGGCGCGCTCTCATTTCCCAACACGGTAAACGGGCAAAACAACGGCACCGGGCGCTCCAACCTCCTGGTGCTCAATACGATGCTGAATATGGTTCTCCGCTATCCCGGCGAGACCTTCACGCCCTATCTCGGTATCGGCGGCGGCTGGTCCCACGGCACTCTCCTCAATCCCAATATCACGGGTCGGGCCGATAAGGATTTTGATTCGGCGCGCGCGCTGGGATACCAGTATCTGGCCGGAGTGCAGGTGTTGGTGAGTCCGAAAGTCTATCTCTTCGGTGAGTATCGTTATTTTTCCGCCAATTATCACTGGGACGGCCTGGCCGTGGATTTTCGCGCTCATTACGGAGTCTTTGGAGTCGGATTGCGTTTCTAAATCACCATGAGTCTGCTCGATCAATTTTTTGTCTATCATCCGCATCCGTGGGAAGAGCGTGATTGGGCTGCCGCCGGTGGCGTGCCGCTGGAGGATGTGTGGTTTCAAGCTGCCGATGGCACGAAACTCTTCGGCTGGTATGCGGAGAACGCAGCCACCTCCGCCGTATTGCTCTGGTGTCACGGCAATGCCGGCAATATGACGCATCGGCTGGAGAATCTGCGTGCCCTGTATCGCCTGGGATTGTCGGTATTCCTGTTCGACTATCGAGGCTACGGAAAAAGCCAGGGGCGCCCATCGGAAGAAGGCCTCTATCGGGATGCACTCGCGGCCTATGACTACCTGACCAACGTGCGTCGGGTGAGGCCGGAACGGCTGGTAATCTTCGGCCGGTCACTGGGCGGCGCCGTCGCCGGTGAACTGGCGACGCAGCGGCCAGCCATGGGGCTGTTACTGGAGTCGTGCTTCCCTTCGATCGAGGCGGTCGCGCGCCACCACTATCTGGGCTTGCCCGTCCATTGGTTGCTGGGGGCGACGTTCA
>ERZ724513.688-NODE-688-length-16901-cov-6.412086_pt1 | contig 16901 bp, 13 predicted proteins | sample MGYA00376046_ERZ724513 | MGnify/ENA primary metagenome ERZ724513 (study PRJEB28724, sample SAMN07190883) | activated sludge metagenome | isolation source: activated sludge of sewage treatment plant in Hong Hong | place: Hong Kong | collected 2016-03-17 ...
TCCTTCGGGATCTCCTGCTCGACCACCTCCTGCGCCAAGGTTCTCTCCCTGGCAACGTCTCCCGGCGAGGAAATGAAAAAGCGGAGGTGCATTTGCGGCTGATCTCCATGCCCTGCGGCCCAAATCGACTGTAACACCGAAGGACGGGATTTTCAAAGGAGGCTCGGCAATCCGCACAATCCCCGAGCCACCCGGCAGGCCCCGCGAAGGCTGACTCCGAACCGCCCCGGACATGCCTGGCGCGGCGAAATCGCCCGGCTTACATCCGGACACATCTCCATACAGAATCGCTGTCGGCAGGCGGCTTGGCGGAGGCGTTATTTCGGTCATGAACAACGGAAAGGAAATGCAATGTCAAGGTTTCTGAAGGTCGCCGCTTCACTCATCGCGTTTTCGAGCCTGACCGCGTGCACGGTGATACCACCCCAGGTTGCCTACACCGGCCCCAGCGTCGGCATCGTGACTGTCGGTCCGGCGCCCTATTACAGGGGTCCCGGTCCGTACTATGCTCCGCCTCCACGCGGTTACGGCTCCGGATATGGCTACGGGTATGGCTATCGCCACTGGTAATAGCGGCCGGAAGCGGCCTGTACCCTCGTCGGCCTGACGCCGCAGGAATGCCTCCGACCATGACGACCGCCGGCATGACGCCGTCGATCTGCTCTGTTACTCCCCTGCCCGCCAGATTCTCGAAGGTATTTCCTTTGCCGATTTCCGCGCCCGAATGGTTGGCATGCTCGGGCGGTTGCTGAAGACGATAACTGATTCCCGACGCGGCGCGCACGCCGGAGTTCCTCAAGCACATGGCGACCGTCGTCGCGCTGGAAATCTGGAACGTGACGCCGATCCCCGAGAACCGCTTTCGCCCGCGCAAGCAGCCGCGCCCGGAGCGCAACGCGCCGTGCCTGTGTGGTTCCGGGCACAAGTTCAAGCAGTGCTGTGGCGCGGTCGACGCTCCGGCGCCGGGCATTTCCGAGGAACTGATGCTGGCCAAGGTGCTGATACAGTTTCCCCGCACCCGGCTGGCGGAATTGCCCATCCTCGAATTGCACCCGGACGCGCTGGCCCTGGTAGCCGACGAGTGGCTGCAGTGCGGCCGCGAGAAGGACGCCATCGCCCTGCTGGAAATCCTGTTCGCACATCTGCCCGAGCTCGACGAGGGCGCCGAGAGCGCCGCCGACATGCTGCTCGGCGCCTACCTCGACACCCACGCGCCGCGGAAGAAACAGAAGTTCATCGAAGCGCTGAAGGCGGCGCCAAACAAGACGCTGGCTTCAACCGGCTGGCAGCGCCAGACCACCGTCCTCAGCGACCGCGGCGACTACGCCGGGGCGTGGGCGGCATTTCGCGAGGCGCAGCGCCTGACACCGAATGCGCCGTCGCTTTCGCATCTGGAAATCCTAGTCCTGGTCTCGGAAGGCCGGCGCGAGGAAGCCCGCGCCCGCGCGGCATTCTGGTCGGCCAAACTGGCGCGCAACGCAAAATACGACCACCGCGACCTGATCGCCCTGCTGCACGACCTCGCCGATGGCGGGGACGACAGCACGCTCCGCTCGCTGGTGGCGACACGCGGCCCGCTGGCGCAACTGGTCGAGGTCATCGAACGCTGGCCGGCGCCGGCCAGCGCCTACAGCCTGGCAGGCGACGCCGAACTGGCGCCGATCGCGAAGCTGGCGGCCTGCGAAAGACAGTGGATGGACTTGCGCGACGGCGCGCTGAGCAACGAGAAATGGCTCGACTTTCTGACTCGGGAGCCGCTGGCCGGGCAGTCCTTCCGGGTGCTGCGCGATTGCGTTGAGATCCTGCGCATGCTGCCGGAAGCCCTGCCCGGCAGCAACGAAGCACTCGCCCGCCGCCTGCTGGAGCGCGGCGAAACGCTGCGCCGGACAGTCCTCGGCACCTTGAACGCGCTCGACAGGGAACTGGCCTGGGGCTTTCTCGACAACCGGCCGCTGCTGACGCTGGTCGCCCACTATGTCGAGGAATTCGCCGCCGCCCGCCCGGCGGGAACCCTCGATCTGCTGCGCTGAAGCGTCGGTGTAGCCAACCCCAGGGACAATACCGGCCTGCGGGAGAACCTGATTCACGCGCTGACGGCCGGCGGGCTGGCCGACGAGGCGATCGCCGTCGCCGCCCGCTACCCGGACGACTTCGCTTCCACCGAATATGGCCGTGTGCTGGCATTCTTCGCGGCCGGCCGCCTGACCGAGGCGGAACCGGCGCTTAAGCAGGCTGCCGCCTGCTGGCCCACGGTCTGGAAAACGCTGCATGCCGCGAACCCCAGGGCGCCGCGCATGACCGGACCGGGCATCACGGTGGGCGGCGCCGACGAGGCCTATGAATATCGCGCGCGCCATCTCGACCTGTGGCGGTCGACCGGGGCGCTGCGCTGGGGTGCCGGGATCAGGGTCAGCGGCACGGCCGCCGGCAGAAAAGCCGTTGCCAGGCCCGAAGACGACAACAACGGCGATCTGTTCTGATTCAATCCCACAATCCGGCTGTGCCGCGGTCGACGACGAAAAACGGGTGGATTTCGCGGACGGCAATGCGCTCGCCTGTCATCCGGCGCACGGTCTGCCGGTTTACGCGCGCCGGAGAATGTGCTGTTACAGCTCCACTTTGCGAAGACGATCGCTAAACCAATGTCAATGAGGTCACGAATCGTGGCCACGGTTTTCGCGGCGTCGTGTTCATTGCCGTCACACCCCACTGGAGATCAAAATCATGAAAATCCGCCTGCTAGTCATTTCCGCCTTCCTTGCCCTGACCGTTTCCGCCTGTGGCGACGATGCCGCCAAGAAAGCCGAAGCCGCCAAGGCCGAAGCCGCCAAGGTGGCCAAGGAGGCCGCGCAGAAGGCCGACGAAGCCGCCAAGAAGGCCGGAGCGGCCGTTGGCGCAGCCGCCGACGCGACCAAGGAAGCCGGCAAGGAAGCTGTCGCAGCGACCAAGGAAGCTGGGAAGGAGGCTGTCGCGGCAACCAAGGAGGCCGGCAAGGAAATGGTGGTCAAGGCGGCCGACGCGACCAAGGAAGCCGCCGATGCCACCAAGGAAGCTGCCGACAAGACCAAGGCCGCAGTCGGCAAGTAAGCATCCGCCGCTCGCCAGGCCGGGCCAGAGGGCAACCTCTGCCCGGCTTTTTTGTTCAGTACTGCCGCAAGGGCCATGGCGCAGACCGTGCCGGGAACTTGGGGTAAGATCGCGGCCACTATGCACATCCGGTTCCGTCCGGCCCCTCGCCCGCAAAAATCCCTGCCATGACCGATCAACTGAACCTCTTCGACACCGGCGCCAGACTGAAGACCTCCGAGCCGGCGGCGCCGGAACTACCGCCGACCCTGCCGCCCGCGGCCGGTGCTCCGGCCGGCGACATTCCCTCGCCCGCCGACTACGCCGCGCGCCGTTACCTCGAATACGCGATGAGCGTCGTCACCGGCCGCGCCCTGCCGTCGGCGGCCGACGGCCAGAAGCCGGTGCAGCGGCGCATCCTCTATGCGATGCATCGGATGGGCCTCTACCGCAGCCCGCGCCACGTCAAGTCGGCGCGCGTCGTCGGCGATGTGATCGGCAAATATCACCCGCACGGCGATTCGTCGGTTTACGACGCGATGGTGCGCATGGCGCAGGACTGGAGCCTGCGCTACCCGATCGTCGACGGCCAGGGCAATTTCGGTTCGCGCGACGGCGACAACGCGGCGGCCATGCGCTACACCGAAGCCCGGCTGACGCCGATCGCCGAGCTGCTGCTGGCCGAGATCGACGAAGGCACGGTCGACTGGAAGCCCAACTACGACGGCGCCAACGATGAACCGGCGCTGCTCCCGGCGCGCCTGCCCTTCGCGCTGCTCAACGGCGCCTCGGGCATCGCCGTCGGCATGGCGACCGAGATTCCCGCGCACAACCTGCGTGAAATCGCCGCTGCTGCGGTCAACCTCGTCAAGAACCCGAATTTCAGCGAGGACAAGCTGCTGGCGCTGATTCCCGGCCCCGATTACCCCGGCGGCGCGCAGATCATTTCGACCCCCGAGGAGATCGCCGCCACCTACCGCAGCGGTCGCGGCAGCCTGCGCGTGCGCGCCAAGTGGAAAATCGAGAATCTGGCGCGTGGCCAGTGGAAGCTGGTCATCACCGAACTGCCGCCGGGCGTGTCGACGGCCACCGTGATGTCGGAAATCGAGGCCTGCTCCAACCCTGTCGCCAGGGAAAAGGCCGGCAAGAAGGTATTCACGCCGGAACAGATCAACCTCAAGGCGGCCTTCCTCTCGGCCATTTCGGAATCCGGCGTGCGCGACGAATCGGGCAAGGAACACGCCATCCGCCTGGTCATCGAGCCCGCTTCGTCGCGCCAGGGCCAGGACGATCTGGTCCGCCTGCTGCTCGCCCACACCAGCCTGGAAACCAACGCGCCGATCAACCTGACGGTGCTCGGCGTCAACGGCACGCCGCGCCAGGCCTCGCTCCACAGCATGATTGCCGAATGGTGCCGCTTTCGCCTGTCGACGGTGGAGAGGCGCACGCGCCACCGGCTGACCGCAGCCGAGAAGCGCATCCACATCCTCGAAGGCCGCCAGGCGATCCTGCTCGACATCGATCGCGTTATCAAGGTCATCCGCGAATCGGACGACCCCAAGGCCGACCTGATGGCGCACTTCAACCTGTCGGCGATCCAGGCCGAAGACATCCTCGAAATCCGCCTGCGCCAGTTGGCGCGGCTGGAAGGCATCAAGATCGGCGAGGAACTGGCCAGGCTGCGCGAGGAAGCCACGGGCCTGAACCATCTGCTGAGTTCGGAAGAAGCGCTGCGCGCCTGCGTGGCCAGCGAAATCCGTGCCGATGCGAAGAAATATGGCGACGACCGGCGGACGTTGATCGAAGCGTCGGAGAAGGTCACGATGGCGGACGCCAAGACGGTTTCCATAGTCGACGAGCCGACGACGCTGATCGTCTCGAAGCACGGCTGGCTGCGTTCGCGCAGCGGCCACAACATCGATCCCGCGCAGCTTACCTTCCGCTCCGGCGACAGCCTGCTCGCCTGCCTGCCGTGCCGCACCGTCGACCACCTGATCCTCCTCGACACCAAGGGCCGCGCCTATTCGATCCCCGCTTCCGACATCCCAGGCGGCAAGGGCGACGGCGTTCCCGCCACCTCGCTGGCCGATTTCGTCGGCGGCGGCAAGCAGGTGCTGGCGCATGTCGTCTCACCCGAGCGCATCTACCTCGTCGCCGCCGACGGCGGCTACGGCTTCCGCTGCCGGGGCGAGGATTTCCTGTCGCGTGGCAAGGCCGGCAAAGCATTCCTGACTCTCGGCGACGGGGAATCGCCGGCTGTCTTCATGCCCGCACCGGCCGGCGGCGAGGTCGCCTGTCTGACCCGGGACGGCCGTGCCCTCGTCTTCCCCGTCGATGAGATCCGCCTGCTGCCGCGCGGCCGCGGCCTCAAGCTGATCGAGGCCGACCCCGGCAAGACCGCGCTCAGCGAGATCGTTCCCGTCGTCGACGGCGCCGCCGGCCGGCTCAGGGGCGAGCGGCTGGAAATCTGCCGCGGCAACCGTGGCGCCAGGGGTCGGCCAGTGAAAGCCACGCGGCGGTAGGTTCCGCGTCCGGTTGCCACGGCATCTTTTGCGCGCAGCGCGGTCAACCACGGGGCAATCCGCCTCCATCTGATCGGAGGGCATCGCCAGAAGGCGTTGTCAATTTCGAGATTGACGGTAGCTGAATGCGCTACCTATACTTGCCGCGGACCGCCGGCTACCCTGTCGTCCGACGGGGCGGCGGACGCAACCACCTACAGAGGAAAAGACAATGGCCAAGAAGAATGAAGATCTGTTCGGCTTTCTCCCGAAGATCGATGGCAACAGCCCGCAGGGCACCATCGGGCGCCTCAAGCTGAGCGACCTCAAGCCCACGCAGAACGCCGTCGGGATGGACGAGGTCAACGCAAAAGTCGAGAAGCTCAAGGAACGGAGCGGTATAAAACTGGAGAACTACCTCCAGCCGCGTGTGGTCCCCGTGATCATCGGCAACGGCGGCAAATGCTACCTCATCGACCACCATCACCTGACCATCTCCCTGTGGCTGGCCAAGGGCGACATGGAGATTCCGGTGACGGTCACGCGCAACTGGAATTTCATCGAAGGTGATCGCTTCTGGAAGGCGATGGCCGCCAACCATTGGGTCTATCCGTTCGACGCCATGGGTGCGGGCCCGTCGAATCCGGGTACCCTGAAACCGCACGTGAAGGACCTCGACAACGACATCTACCGCAGTCTGTCCTGGGTCGTGCGCGAGCAGTATGGCTACGTCAAGGATCCCAACAACGCGATCTTCGCGGAGTTCAAGTGGGGCAGTTTCTTCCGCACGCGCGTGATCTTCAACGAACAACTGACCAGCACCAGGAAGAACCCCGTCGACATGACCCTCGAAGACATCCAGCAAGCCGATCCGGACGACTACAACGAGAAGATCCGCTACGCGCTGTACCTGGGCAGTTCCCCCGAGGCAGCCGGTCTGCCTGGCTTCGTCGGCCGCTCCCGGTAGCCGACCGCGCAGCCGGCCGGAGATCGCGGGAGTCTTCACGGTCGGCTGCGGTACGCCTCTCCCGGCCGCAGGCCCTCAGCAGGTTCTCCCTTCGCGGGAAAAATCCCGCCTGCCGTTCGACCAGGCTCCGGGGGCTTACGGTTTCCCGGTCGCGGGCGCTATCCCGTGCGTGAGAATCTCGCTGTCGGACTTCGTCACGACCTGCATTAGAAAGGCGCGGACCGGCTCCAGTATTCTAGTCGTCTTCAGTTCGAGGTCGGCGCGATGTTCTGCGGCGAGGCCGCGCAGTGTCCGTTCGAGTTCCGCGCTGCTGTAGTCGGCCTTCCGTTGCCGGAGCGCCATGACCTCGCGCTGCGTCGCATCGAGGAAGGCGCCGAGCACCTCTTCCTCGGCTCCCTTCAGTTGCCTCAGGGTGTCGAGAAACAGCGGGCGGATGGCGGGAAAGTGGGAGAACAGGCCGATATACGCCGTCTCGATATGTTCGTCGAGAGCTTTCCCGACAATCTTTGTCCGCTGGCCGTTGATACCCTTCGCCAGAAAGTCACGCGCGGCAACGACGTTGAAGTCCCTTGTCAGCATCTCTCCGGTATCGACGAAGACCGGCTGCAGTTCCTGAAAGGCCGACAGATGGAGCGCCTGCAAGCGATCGAGCTTGGCGACCGCCGTACCCACGGCCACCCGCACCTGGTTGGCCTGTTCCTTCTGCCTGCTGTCCCGATCCTTGGACCATGAGATCAGCAGGGCGGTGACGGAGACGGCGATCGTCGCCATCGTCAGGAGATCGCCAATCTTGATGCTCCAATCCACTCTCAACGGACGCCCTCCCATGCCATCGAAAACACGACGATCCGCCCTGCGTCAGACTCGCGCGCAGGGATGGGAGCGATTGTAAGCGATGAATTTCATGCATCAAAGCTTGCGACGGCTCCCCGCGGATGAAACGCCGATGAGAGCTTACTCTTGCAATCATCCTTTCGTGGTGAGCGCCGGTGTGGAGATCTCCAGCGCGTCGACAGCGAATTCGCCCGGAGCAGCGCGCAATTGCCTCCCGAGACCCACAGTTGATGGTCGACAAGAAAAAGCCGAGGCTCAACGCCTCGGCTTTTCGTTCCGCAGTCCCGGTAGATCAGGCGGCCTTCTTGGCGGCGGCCTTGGTCGCGACGGCGGCCTTCGGGGCAACCGCATTGGCTGCTTGCAGCGTGGCTTCGGTGGCGGCATTGACGCTCGCCTCGGCGACGTCGGCAGCCTGCCTGGCAGCCTTGTTCAGACCTTCGAAGGCTTCGTTGGCGGTCTTCATGGCGGACTTGACGGCTTCCACGGCCACCTCGGAACCGGCCGGAGCAGCGGCCAGAGCCTGGTCGACGAGGTCGGCGACGTTGGCATTGACGGCCGCAACGCGAGTTTCGACTTCCTTGGCGATCTTGTCCTTGGTTTCGGTGGCGATCGCGATCACGTTGCGCGAGTATTCCATGCCTTTTTCGATGGCCGGGGTCGCAAGCTTCTGCTGCAGGTCGACAAAGGACTTGACGTCGGTCGTGCCGAGCAGCGCGTTGAAGTTGGCGAACGAAGCTTCGACGAAGGAACGACCGGCGTTCAGATTCAGCGCGGCGAGGCGCTCGACCCCGTCGAGGGTGGCATTGGCGAGCAGGGAAACGGAACCGATACCGGCGTTGGCGAGGTCTTGGGGTTTGAAGTTCATGGTGAGTTTCTCCGTAAAGGTGATGCTTGCTTGAAATGACCCATTGCCCGCTTGCTTCGATCCGGATTGCTGCGCTGCAACATGAGGTCATTCTAGTCCTTTTACCCCCGGTGTCAACAATTTTGTTGCAGCGCAGCAATTGCTGAATAGGAGCGCCGCGACCACACTCCGGCAGCCCTTTCCGCGCCACGACCGCAGGGGACTCCGGTCACTTGGTGTCGATGCCCGCGGTACCGGATTGCGCCACGTCAACCGCGAGTTGCGCTCCCGCACGTAGAATTGCCGGCATCATCGGTCCGGGCGCGCCGTCCGGACTTGTCGGGGAGGCAGTCATGTGGGCCATCATCGCCGGCGCTGTCGTCGGTTTGCTGCTGGGCAGCGCCATTAGCGGCGAATTCTCGCTGTTCGGGGCCATCGTCGGTGCACTTATCGGCGGCTATTTCTTCAACAACCGGCGGCCCGCCGGAATGAGCCTCCGGGAGATGGAGCGGCGCCTGCTGGACCTTGAGCGGAACCTGGCCGAACAGCGCAGCGAACTCGAGATGCTGCGCCGGCGGGTCTCGCCTAGTGAACCGTCAGCCGCCCAGCCCGTCACCGACCCCGTCACCCGGATCGCCGAACCTGCCTCCCCGCCGCCCGGGGCCGAAAGTGCCGCCGAGGCACCGGCTTCAGCCGCGGCGGCGAGCGGTGCCACCGTCAACGTGCCACCTTCGGAACAGCAACCCGGGGGGCGCTGGGTCGACCTCGATGCCCTGCTCGAACCGCGCCAGCCGTCTGCCGGCCCCGCAATGGAGGCGCCACGGGCCGAAGCCGAAACGGCGGACGTTCGTCCCGACCCGATGGCGGCCTACGTGAAAGCCTCGCTTGGGATCGACGGCGACCGCCTGAGGGTTCCCGGCTGGCTCAAGTGGTTCTGGGAAACCAATCCGCTGGCCAAGATCGGCATTGTCCTACTCTTCTTCGGCGTCGCCTCCGGGCTGCGCCTGGCGATCGACCATGGCCTGCTGCCCGTGCCGGTCCGCCTGATCGCCACCGCTGTCGCCGGCATCGCGCTCATCGTCTTCGGCATGACCAGGGCGCGCCTCGCCCGACACCGCGTCTTCGGGCTGGCGTTGCAGGGCGGCGGCTTCGCGCTACTCTATCTGGTCGGCTACTTCATGCTCACCCGCTACGCGATGATCGGTCAGGGGCTCGCGTTCGCCGCCTTCGCCGCGCTCGGCATCGGCTGCGTCGCCCTCGCTGCACGCCAGGACGGTCCGGCACTGGCGGTGCTCGGTCTTTCCGGTGCCTTCCTCGCCCCGGTCCTCGCCGGCGGCAACGCACAGACGCCGCTGCCGCTCTTCCTCTATTTCGCGCTGCTCAACGCCTTCATCCTCGGTATCGACTGGTTCCGGGCGTGGCGTGTCCTCAACATCGCCGGCTTCGTGTTCACGCTGGCGGTCGGCATGGCCTGGGCGATCGGCAACTACCATCCGCCGCATTATCTGGTGACGCAGGCCTTCGTCGTTCTCTTCCTCGCCGCCTACTCGGCGATGCCGGTCATCACCGCGCTCTTCCGAGCGCCCGGGAGCACCGGATGGCAGGACGGCATGCTGCTTTTCGGCACGCCGCTCGTGGGATGTTTCCTGCAAGCGCAACTGGTCGGTGACACGGCCTACGGCCTGGCGTGGAGCGCGCTGGCCGGCTCGCTCTGGTACTTCATGCTGTGGGGGCTGATCGCGCGCCGCGCCGGCAGCGCACCGCCGGTCATCTCCTACGCCCATTTCGGTATCGCCGCCTTCCTCGCTACTATCGCCGTGCCGCTCGCCTTCGACGCCCAGGTAACTTCCGCCTTCTGGGCCGCCGAAGGCGCTGCCGTGCTCTGGTACGGCGTGCGCACGCGCCGGACGATTGCCCAGGGCACCGGCCTGCTGATGCAGCTCGCCGCCGGCGTCGCCCTGCTTCTCGGTTGGCAGGCGCTGCATCACGGACTGCCGGTAACCAACGACGCGGTGCTCGGCGCCGCCCTTCTGGTCGCTGCCGCGCTCTTCTCGACACGCCTCCTGCATCGGGTCGGGGAGATGACAGCGATGGCGCCGGAGCTGCCGCTGGGCTGGGCGGCGCTGTGGTGGTTCGCCACCGGCTTCGCCGAGATTTCCCGCTGCGCGCCATGGGCGCTGCAGCCGTCGTACCAGCTGCTGTTCGTCACCGCGTCGGTAGTCGCGGTCGACGCCCTGAGCATGCTCTGGCGCTGGCCGCGGTTGCGGGCGGCCAACCTGCTTCTGACGACTGCGGCAGTGCTGGCGGCGGTCATCACCGTCACCCGCGCCGGGCACCCGTTCACCGGCTTCATGGCCTTCGCGCTGCCGCTCGCGCTCGTCGTCCACCATGTTCTGCTCGCCGCCGACGAGAAACGCGGCGCGCCGTTGTTCCAGACCGTTCGCCATGTCGGCGGCTGGTGGCTGCTGCTCGCCTCGCTGGTGCTGGAAGCGTCGTGGCAGGCCGAGCGCCATGCCCAGCCACCCAACTTATGGGCTTTCGTCGCCGTCGTTGCCTTGTTAGCGGCAGGCATCGCCTTGGCCGCCTGGGGTGCGAAGCGTGGGCTGTGGCCATTCGCCGTCGCCGCAGCGCGCTACGTGTCGCTGGGCATCTTCCCGGCGCTGGCCGGACTGGTCGTCCTGCTGCCGTTGGGCAACGCCAGCCTCTCCGGCGCCGACGGGCTCGGCTGGCCGTATCTGCCTTTGCTCAACGTCTTCGACGCGACACAGGTCGCCGCCGCCGCGTCACTTCTGCTGCTGGCGGGCCTGCTGAAGCCGGAGGAAGGTCGCCTCCTGCGCGGAGTGGTTTTCGCCCTCGCCTTCATCTGGCTGTCGGCGCTCGCCGGACGCATCGCCCACCACTGGGGCGATGTTCCGTTCGCGGCCGGGCCGCTGCTGCGGTCAACGCTCTTCCACGCGCTGCTTACGCTGTTCTGGACAGTCACCGCCATCTCCACACTGATCATCGCCTCGCGCCGTGGCCTGCGCGTGGCATGGTTCGGCGGCATCACGCTGCTCGGCATCGTTGGCGCCAAGCTGTTGCTCTTCGACGCCGCCGGGCGCGGCACCCTGACCTGGGCGGCAACCTTGATCGGCGTCGCGCTGCTCGTGCTCGCCGCAGGCTATTTCGCCCCGCTGCCGCCGGAAGAGCGGGGGTTGCCACACGGGGAAGACGAATAGCGTTATCGTTACGCTCCCTTCCCATCACCCACTGACCGACGATGACCCCCGATCCCGACCGCCTGGCGGCGGCGCTGCCGGCCGATGCCCAGCGCCAGGCCGCACACGTCGCGCAGGACGCCTTTGCCACGGTCTTCCGGCTGACCGTCGATGGCAGCATGCCGGGTCGAGACGCCGCGCTGGCCGAGGTCGCGCAGCGCTGCCAAAACTGGTGCGCCGCCGGCGACGGCGATGAGGCGCGCACGTTGCGCCGCGTCCTGCTCGCCGCCGGGCTCGACCAGTGGGGGCTGGCCTACAGCCAGGCCTTCGACCTGGCCGCGATCCCGGCTCTGAGCGCGCTGCTCGGTTCACTGCGAACATCGCTGGATGCTACCGAAGACGCGCGGTTCCAGCGCCTTTTCGCGCGGGTCGATGCGGTCGAGAGCGATGCAATCGACTTCAAGATCGAGTTGCGTCGCAACATTCATTTGGCACTCTGGCACGCCATGACCGCCTGCGACGACAGGGCGGAGACACAGCGCATCGTGGGCGCGCTGGGCAGCCTGATGCTGGCGCTGACCCGGCGCATGCCGCTGCTCGGCTGGCGGTTGCTGGCCGATGCACTGGCCAGCATCCAGATCCGCCTGCTGGGCGATGAAAAGCCGGTCGGCGGGATGGCCGAAGAGGCAACGCAGCAATTGTTCGCGGCGCTAAGCCAGAGCCTCCCACCCGAGCAGTATCAGGCGATACTCGCCCTTTCCGGGCAGGCGGTGCTGGCCTGGCAGCAAGCCCGACGCCCGGCAAACTGAAAGGGGATTGTCACCCCCTTTCGCTGGCTCAAGGCTGACCGCACGCCATCTGCTGCGGTCAACCGGCAATTACCACCTATTTCCGGACGATGACCCCGCACGCCTGGCGGGCACCCGAATTGCCCGTCGGCTGGGTCTTGAAGTCATCCGGCGCGGCATGAACGATAACGCTGCGTCCGACGATGGCGGTCGCGCCCTCGCTGATGGTCGGTCCGTCGAGATAGGCGGTCACGGTGGCAACACCGGCGGCATTGGCGATCAGCTGCGGCATGTCGCCGGCGTGGTGCTCGGCATGCTCGGGATTGCCATGCGGCTTGGCGCCCGGATTGAAATGGCCGCCGGCGCTGGTTCCGTCGGGCGCGCTGCAATCACCCTTCTCGTGGATATGGAAGCCGTGGGCGCCCGCCGTCAGTCCGCTCACCTCGGCGACCACCCGGACCTTGTCTCCCGTCTGCGTGAAGCTGACCACGCCGACGACGCGGTTGTCCTGAGTCGGCGCCAGTCGCGCCTCGGCACGCTCGGCACCGCTGGAACCCATGCCGCCCATGCACCCGGCCAGCAGTCCACTGCAGGCCAGCGCGCCAAAGATAATGAACTTTTGCATTCTTGATGTCTCCACTTGTCTGAAAGTATTTCGATACCCATAATCGGCGGCCTGAAGCATCAGCCACCTTCATTCTGAGGCCGGTCACCGCGCGTAGCAAGCCATGCACAACGAAACATTGAGACCGGAAAAGACGCCGAACAGACTGGGCAGTTTCAGCCCGCCAGTTGCCACCGAGACGGCTGCCCACCCGCCCGGCACGCTGGTCGACAAGTACGGCCGCCGCATCACCTACGTCCGCCTATCGATCACCGACCGCTGCGATTTCCGCTGCACCTACTGCATGGCCGAGGAAATGACCTTCCTGCCGCGCCACGAGGTGATGAGTCTCGAAGAATGTCTGCAGGTTGCCACGGTCTTTGTCAGTCTCGGCGTCAATAAGTTGCGAATTACCGGCGGCGAGCCGCTGGTGCGCAAGAACGCCATGTGGCTGATCGAACGCCTGGGCGCCCTGCCAGGCCTCGACAATCTGGTCATGACCAGCAACGGCTCGCAGCTCGACCGCTTCGCGCCGGCACTCAAGGCCGCCGGGGTCAGACGCCTCAACATCAGTCTCGACACACTCAGGGCCGACCGCTTCAAGGCGATCACCCGGATCGGCGACCTTGGCAAGGTGTTCAACGGCATCGCGGCGGCGCAGGCCGCCGGTTTCCGGCGCACCAAGCTGAACGCGGTCATGATGCGCGGCATCAACGACGACGAATTCGGCGACCTCGTCCAATTCGCCCTCGACAACGAACTCGACCTTTCCTTCATCGAGGAAATGCCGCTCGGCGAAATTCACGGACGCCGGAACACCTACATTTCATCCGAGGAAACCCGCGAACATCTGGCGCGGCGCTTCGAGCTGATCCCGTCGACCGAATCCTCCGGCGGACCGGCCCGCTACTGGCGAATTCCGGGATCGGAAACACGAATCGGCTTCATCTCGCCGCACAGCCACAATTTCTGCGATACCTGCAACCGCGTGCGCATCACCGCCAAGGGCGAACTCTACCCCTGTCTCGGCCAGAACGATGCGCTGCACCTGCTACCGGTCCTGCGCGAGAATCCGGGCACGGATGCCCCGCTGCGCGAGGCGATCATCGCCAGCATGGGCATCAAGCCTTACGGCCATGATTTCACGCAACAGATGGAAACGCCGCAGGTCGTGCGCTTCATGTCGATGACCGGCGGCTAGCCGGAGACTGGGCACCGGCCGGCATGCCGGCGATAATGTACGATCAGCAGCGGACCAGCCAGCCCACCGGCGGCAAGCGATGTCCAGGCGAGCGCCCAGGCGGATACCGAATCACCCCACCACCTTCGCCCGGCGTCCAGCGCGAGACCGAATACCCAGGGCGCCAGCGCCCCGGCCGCGAAACCGGTCAGCGAGCGCAGGGAATAGGCGACGCCGATCGACTGCGCTGGCACCACTTCGGCCAACGCCGTCGAATAAACCGAGGAATCGGCAATTGCCGCCAGGTTGTACACCAGCGCAAAGCCGGCGAGCAACCAGAGCGGCGCCGCATACAGCCAGCCGAAGGCGAATGAGCATGCCAGGCTGGCCATGGTCGCAAACATCATCACCGCCGCCCGCCCGTAGCGGTCCGACAGGCTGCCACCGGCCACGCTGCCGGCGGCGCTGACCAGATGCGACAGCCCTGCCACGGCGATGCCGCTGGCGCCGGCCACGGTCCGGTCGGCGCCACCCGCCGTGACTGCGGCGGCGGTCACGAAAGCGGGTAGCCATGCCCACATGCCGAGCAGTTCCCAGCAATGCGCGGTGTAGGCGCCGATGCAGCCGAGAGCGGCGGGGTTGTGGCGCAGATTGGCGATGCCGCGCAGCGGCGAAGGACTGGCGCCCGCCGGCTCTCTGTCCTCCATGCCGGCCAGCGCGCGATACACGAATGCGCTGCCGACCAGTGCCCCGCCCGCCGCGCAAAGCAGCCCGACCCGCCAACCTACGGTGACGAGCAGTGCGATGCTGCCCAGCGCGAGGGCATAGCCAACTGATCCCGCAGCGAGGTAGCCGCCCATAGCCCGGCCACGCTGAGCTGGATCCGCCTCCTCGAAAATCAGCTTGAGCGCCGGTGTGTAGGTACCACCGGTGCACAAACCGGCCAATCCGTAGAGCAGGAAGGCAGACCAGAACCCGTCGGCCAGCATTGCGAAGAGCAGCGCGCTCGCCGCTGCCAGTTGCGACGAGCGGAGCACCGTCGCGCGGGCACCATGACGGTCAGCAAGGATTCCCGTGGCAAACAGCGAAACAAGAAAGCCAAGATGCCAGGCGCTCTGGATGGCGCCCGCCTCGCTGGCGCTCAGGCCCCAGGCAAGCGACACGGCCGGCAGCACGCCGGAGTACGCCGAGAACATCATTGAATGGCCGGCCCGCCCGACATAAAACAACCCGAGCCAGCGCGGACTGCGTCTCAACGCCGGTACCGCCAGTTTGTGCCGCCGCAAGAAAAAGCGGCCCGACCGGCCGCCTCGTCTTGCCACCACACAGGCAGGGGCCGCTCCATGCTTGTACCGTCAGAGCCCGCGCTGCGCCCGCTTGCGCTCGATTTCGGTCAGCAGACGCTTGCGGATGCGGATCGCCTTCGGAGTGATCTCGACCAGTTCGTCATCGGCGATGAACTCGATCGCCGACTCCAGGGTCAGCTGGATCGGCGGCACTAGTCGGACCGCCTCGTCGGTGCCGGAAGCGCGGACGTTGGTCAGTTGCTTGCCCTTGATCGGGTTGACCACGAGGTCGTTCTCGCGGGTGTGGATGCCGATGATCATGCCTTCATACAGCTTGTCGCCGGGATTGACGAACATCCGGCCGCGCTCCTGCAGCTTCCACAGCGCGTAGGCCACGGCGTCGCCATTGTCCTGCGAGACCAGCACGCCGTTGCGCCGCTCGGCGACACCGCCTTCCTTGATCGACGCGTACTCGTCGAAGACATGGCTCATCAGTCCGGTGCCGCGCGTCAGGTTCATGAATTCACCCTGGAAGCCGATCAGCCCGCGGGCCGGGATGCGGTACTCGATGCGCACGCGGCCGCGGCCGTCCGGCACCATGTCCTGCATGTCGCCGCGGCGCATCCCCAGCGATTCCATGACGCCGCCCTGGTGCTGCTCCTCGACGTCGACTGTCAACATTTCGTAAGGCTCGCAGTCGATGTCATTGATCTTCTTGATGACGACGCGCGGCCGGCCGACCGCCAGCTCGTAACCTTCGCGACGCATGTTTTCGAGCAGGATCGACAGGTGCAGCTCGCCGCGCCCGGAAACGTCGAAAATTTCGCCGTTGGCATTGTCATGCACGCGCAGCGCCATGTTGGTCAGCAGTTCCTTGTGCAGACGGTCGCGAATCTGGCGGCTGGTGACGAACTTGCCTTCGGTGCCGGCCAGCGGGCTGGTGTTGACCATGAACTGCATTTCCAGCGTCGGCTCGTCGATCTTCAGCAGCGGCAGCGTTTCCGGATTCTCCGGGTCGGTCACGGTGCAGCCGAGCACCAGATCCTCGATGCCGGTGATCTGGACGATGTCGCCGGCGTGGCCTTCGTCGAGTTCGACCTTGTTCAAACCCCGGTAGCCGAAGACCTGGCCGATCTTGGCCTTGATCGGAGTGCGCTCGTGTTCGGCTGCCTCCTCCTCGGTACCGAACATGACCAGCACCTGCTGACCGGTCTTGACCCGGCCGCGCTTGATGCGACCGATGCCGATGCGACCGACGTAGGAGGAATAGTCGAGGGCCGAGATCTGGAATTGCAGTGGCGCGTCGACATCGGTATCCGGCGCCGGCACGTGATTCAGCACCGTCTCGAACAGCGGCTTCATGTCCTCGCGCGGTGCGTCGAGGTCGAGCGCGGCCCAGCCGTTGAGGGCGGAAGCGAAAACGATCGGGAAGTCGAGTTGCTCGTCGCTGGCGCCCAGCTTGTCGAAGAGATCGAAAGTCAGGTTGACGGCGTTGTCGGGATTCGCCCCGTCGCGGTCGACCTTGTTAACGACGACAATTGGACGCAGGCCAAGGGCCAGCGCCTTTTTGGTCACGAAGCGCGTCTGCGGCATCGGACCTTCGACGGCATCGACCAGCAGCAGCACGCCATCGA
>ERZ724513.691-NODE-691-length-16867-cov-18.022068_pt1 | contig 16867 bp, 18 predicted proteins | sample MGYA00376046_ERZ724513 | MGnify/ENA primary metagenome ERZ724513 (study PRJEB28724, sample SAMN07190883) | activated sludge metagenome | isolation source: activated sludge of sewage treatment plant in Hong Hong | place: Hong Kong | collected 2016-03-17 ...
GAAGGCCACCGCGGTCGTGTTCATGACGAGCAACTCCGAACCGCGTCGGATGCGGATGAGCGGTCGACTCTGGGAACGGCGTCAGAGTGTCGGGACGGAGCAGCGAATCAGCGGGCTCGTGCTCGCGCGAGCAGCCAGGATGCGAGGCAGCGGACGGGGATGCCCAAGGCGACCAGCAGGCAGCCGGTGAGCTGATCGTCGAGCGGGATCAGCTGGCCGAGCGGGTCCAGCGGCACAGCGGCCAAGACCAGGAGCGGCAGCAATGCCAGCTGTAGCCCGGACTCCACCGAATCAGCAGCACTGGGCGCCGCCACGATCGCCACGACAATGACGGCGACCACGCATGCCCAGAAGACCGCGGCCAACCACAAGAAGAGGCTGAGGTCGCGGGAGCCGGCCCACCCGGCAAGCATCACCCATGCCACCGCGATGGCGGCGCAAACGAACACGGCGACGGTCGTGGGCTGATCGTCGAACATCGCCTCGTTGATCCCGACGAACGCCGAAGAGACCTGCAGCAGGACGAGAGCGGCGAGCAGAACCACGAGCCGGCGGGATGTGTGGAGCTGCCTCTGGTCGACTGGTGCGAAGGTCACGAGCCCATCATCCAAGGCTCAATCTCCGACCGCGGGAATACCGCCTCGATCGCGGCAGTTCCGGATGTTCTCCGGGCTCGGCTCTACCCGAGCTGCAAGGCCATTACCAGGACCGCAACGTCTTCGCCGAGAGGGTGGATCGTTCGCGCACCGGCATCGACGAACCCCGCGCTGCGATAGCAGCGGAGGGCCCGCTCGTTGAACGGACGAACCTCCGCCTCGATGCGCTGCCCGGCGAATCGGGCCGTGACGTCCGCCAGCACCGCCTCCATGAACTCTCGGCCAAGACCTGAGCCAGTGAGCGCAGGATCCATCCCGACCCCGAGAAGGAGCCGCCCATCCCGACAGGACACACGGAAGAACCCAATCAGGGAACCGTTCGAAGCTATGCCGCGGAACTGTTCCGCTCTGGTGGCCGGCATGGCGATGGCCCAACCGGCCTCGTGGGCGTGGCCGAAGTCGGGAGTGTTGTAGACATCGAAGGGTGGGTCGTAGTGCCACGAGCACACAAGTCGAGCGAGATGCTCAGAAAACTCAACGACCTCCACGACTCGATCCTTGCATTCACCGCCGACGCGCGCTGACGGCGGCATGTTCGGGTGTCCCGGGACGTGTCGGGCCAGCGCCACGTTCGATGTGATATCGGGCGTCCTAGACAGTCGTGCAGCCGGTTCCTGGCGTCCGCAGTGGTGCGGGGGCGTCAGTCGGTCTCGACGCGGCGTCCCTCGGCGGTTTCGACGTCGCCGTAGGAGCCGACCTCGTCGTCGTCCTGGACGGCTTCCCCGGTGGGCAGTTCCACGTTGCCGTAGGAGCCCACGGTGTCAGGGGCCTCGACGCTCGTGCCGTCGGCGGTCTCGACGTCTCCGTAGGAGCCGACCGTGTCGGGCGCCTCGAGAGCGCTGCCCCCGGGCAGCTGGACGTCTCCGTAGGAGCCGACGTCCTCGTGCTGTTCGCTCATCTGCTCGTTCCTTTCGTGCTGGTGGGAGAGGGCACGGGCGGCCGGCTTGCGGCCGGCCGCCCGTGGGAACCTCGTGGGTCACTCCTTGACGTCGTCGTCCACCCAGTCGAGGGTCTTGCTGACGGCCTTCTTCCAGTTGCGGTAGAGGCGGCCGCGCTCGGCGTCGTCCATCGATGGCGTCCACCGCTTGTCCTCGGCCCAGTTGGCCGTGACGTCCGACTCGCCGGACCAGAAGCCGACCGCGATACCAGCCGCGTACGCGGCACCCAGCGCGGTGGTCTCGGGCACGACCGGACGCACGACCGGCACGCCCACCTGGTCGGCCTGGAACTGCATGAGCAGCTCGTTGGCGGTCATGCCGCCGTCGACCTTGAGCTCGGCCAGCTTGACGCCGGAGTCGGCCTCCATGGCGTCCAGCACCTCGCGCGTCTGGTAGGCCGTGGCCTCCAGGGCGGCGCGGGCGATGTGGCCGCGGTTGACGTAGCGGGTCAGGCCGACGAGAGCGCCGCGGGCGTCGCCGCGCCAGTACGGCGCGAACAGGCCCGAGAACGCCGGCACGAAGTAGGCGCCGCCGTTGTCCTCGACGGTCTTGGCCAGTTCCTCGACCTCGGGGGCGGAGGAGAACATCTTCAGGTTGTCGCGCAGCCACTGGATCAGCGAGCCGGTGACGGCGATGGAACCCTCGAGCGCGTAGATCGGCTTGGCGTCGCCGATCTTGTAGCACAGGGTGGTCAGCAGGCCGTTCTTGCTGGGGACGATCTCCTCGCCGGTGTTCATGATCATGAAGCAGCCGGTGCCGTAGGTGTTCTTGGCCATCCCGGGCGCGAAGCACGCCTGGCCGAAGGTGGCCGCCTGCTGGTCGCCGAGGTCGCCCGCGATCGGGGTCTCGATGAGCAGGCCGTCGGAGGCGCCGTAGCCGTAGATCTCGGACGAGGACTTGATCGCCGGGAGCATCGACATCGGGATCGTCATGTCGCGGGCGATGTCGGTGTTCCAGGACAGGGTGTCCAGGTTCATCAGCATGGTGCGGGACGCGTTGGTGACGTCGGTCACGTGGACGCCGCCGGACACGCCGCCCGTGAGGTTCCAGATCAGCCAGGTGTCCATGTTGCCCATCAGCAGGTCGCCGGCCTCGGCCTTGGCACGAGCACCCTCGACGTTGTCCAGGATCCACTTGACCTTCGGGCCGGAGAAATACGTCGCCAACGGCAGGCCGACCTTGGCCTTGTACTTGTCGGCGCCCTCGCTGCCGCCGAGCTCGTCGACGATCTTCTGGGTGCGGGTGTCCTGCCACACGATGGCGTTGTAGACGGGGAGGCCGGTGGTCTTGTCCCAGACGACCGTGGTTTCGCGCTGGTTGGTGATGCCGACGGCGGCCAGCTGGTGCCGGTTGATGTTCGCCTTGGCCAGGGCCTCGCCTACGACCTCACGCGTGTTGTCCCAGACCTCGATGGGGTTGTGCTCGACCCAGCCGGCGCGCGGGAAGATCTGCTCGTGCTCCTTCTGGCCGGTGGCGACGCTGCGGCCGCTGTGATCGAAGACGATGGCCCGGGTGCTCGTGGTGCCCTGATCGATGGCCAGGACGTACATGGTGTCGCTCATGTCTCAGCTTTCTGTTGGAGAGGTGTCGGAGTTGATGGTGGGGCGTTGCCGGGAGCGTAGATCCCGGCAACGCCAGGTGGGTAGGGATCAGAACAGCAGGAACTGCGAGGCGAGGCCGCCGAGCAGGCCACCGATGATCGGGCCGACGACCGGGATCCAGCTGTAGCCCCAGTCGGAGCCACCCTTGCCCTTGATGGGCAGGATCGCGTGGGCGATGCGGGGGCCGAGGTCACGGGCCGGGTTGATGGCGTAACCGGTGGGGCCACCGAGCGAGGCGCCGATGCCGACGACGAGCAGGGCCACGCCGAGCGCGCCGAGCCATGCCATGCCGACGGCCTGCTTGGGGGCGTAGTGGCCGGCGCCGAGGATGACGAAGACGAGCACGAAGGTGCCGATGATCTCGGTGATCAGGTTGCTGACGGTGTTGCGGATCTCCGGGCCGGTCGAGAAGGTGCCGAGCTTGAGGGCCGGATCGCAGTCTTCGTTGTACTGGTCCTTGTAGGCCAGCCAAGCCAGGGTGGCGCCGATGAAGGCGCCGATCAGCTGCGCGGCGAAGTAGGTGAGGGTGGAAACGGCGTCGACGGGGATCCCGGGGACGAATTCCTTCGCGCCCGAGGCGATGATGCCCACGGTGACCGCGGGGTTGAGGTGAGCGCCCGACGCGCCGGAGACGAGGACGCCGGCGAAGACGGCGATACCCCACCCCCAGTTGATGTGCAGGGTGCCGGATCCGTGACCCTTGCTCTTGGGGAGCAGATTATTGGCCACGACGCCGACGCCGAGCAGGATCAGCATGGCCGTGCCGACAACCTCGGACGCGAAAATGGTGGCTAGAGACACTTCTGGACTCTCTTTCTGGCGACGGCAACGGCGCCGGTCCTCGGGCGCGGCTGGTGTGCCTGCGCCTGCGGCCACATCCTTGGCCATCGCTGAACAACGGTGAGAGAGTGGCGCACAAACGTGCACGAGCGGAGCCAAGCCATGAACGGCCGATACGACGAGATGTATGCAGCAGCCGAGAGGCACTACCTGCGGGGCGAGACGATGGAGTCCATCGCACACACCCTCGGAGTCTCCCGCTCGACGGTGTCCCGGCTGCTCACTCAGGCGCGCGAGGAGGGCATCGTCCAGATCTCTCTGGCCCAGCGCGGATCGCAGTCGCCGCTGGCGCGCGAGCTGACCGAGACGTACGGTCCGGCGGTCCACCTCGTGCAGGTGCCGGACTCGGCGGCGCCGGGGGCCAGGTTCGAACAGGTCGGACGCCGTGCCGCGCAGTTGATGGGCACGCTCGTCACCGAGGAGTCCCGCATCGGCGTCGCCTGGGGTGTGACGGTCGCGGCGGTCGTGCGGTATTTGGAGCGGCGCCCCGTGCCCGGGGTCAAGGTCGTCCAGATGAACGGCAGCGGCAACGCGGCCGACAGTGCGGTGCCCTACGTCGGCGCCATCCTGGCCGCGGTGGCGGACGCCTACGGCGGCCAGGTGATCCCGTTCCCGATCCCGGCATTCTTCGATCACGCCGAAGCCCGGGCGGCTTTGTGGCGGGAGAGCATGATCCAGCACGTGCTCAACGAGCAGGCCCACCTGGATCTCGCGATCTTCGGCGTGGGCTCGCTGTACGGGAGCGTGCCGTCGCGCGTCTACTCCACGGGTTACCTGGCGTCCGACACGCTCGCCATGCTGGAGCGACAGGGCGTGGTGGGTGACATCAGCACCGTCTTGTTGCGCGAGGACGGCAGTTACGCCGACATCCCCTTGAACGCGCACGCGACGGGCATGAACCCCGAGCAGTTGCGGCAGGTTCCACGACGGTTGTGTGTGGTCGCCGACCCGCAGCGGGCGGCCGCCGTCGTGGGCGCCCTGCGGGCCGGTGTGGCCACGGACCTGGTGTGCGACGAGGCGACCGCGCGGGCCGTGCTGCGTCGGGGCAAGCTCGTGGGCTGACCATCCTGCACGTTCGTGCACATGCACATCTCAAACGATCAGCATTTGCACGAGTCCGGCTGAGAGTGCTGCCCCACGGTGCACCTCGGCTTAGGGTGACGGCTGTTAAGCCACAACGGAGGTGGTCAGGCGTGCGCAAGATGACAGCTGACGTCGTCGTCATCGGGGGCGGATCGACCGGCGCCGGAGTGGTGCGGGACGCCGCCATGCGGGGGTACTCGGCGGTCCTGGTGGACCGCTCGGACCTGGCCCAAGGCACGACCGGACGCTTTCACGGTTTGCTCCATTCGGGCGGCCGCTACGTGGTCAGCGACCCGGGGTCGGCCACCGAGTGCGCCGAAGAGAACGCGATCCTGCGCCGCATCCAGGCCCCGGCCATCGAAAACACCGGAGGCCTGTTCGTCGCGACCCCGGGGGACGACCCCGCCTATGGCGACCGGTTCCTCGCCGGCGCCGCCGCGACCGGCGTCCCGGCGGCCGAGATCTCCGTCGCCGAAGCCCTCCGCCGGGAGCCGCGACTCAACCCCGGCATGATCCGGGCGATCGAGGTCCAGGACGGCTCGGTCGACGGTTGGCAACTGGTCTGGGGTGCGGTCAACTCCGCCAAGGCCTACGGCGCCCGGCTGCTCACGTACCACCCGGTCACCAAGATCGACGTGGCCGACGGCGGCGTGCGGGCCGTCCACTGCTACGACCAGCGCCGCGACGACGAGGTCGTCATCGAGTGCCGCTTCGTCCTCAACTGCGCCGGCCCGTGGGCGGGGCAGATCTCGGAGATGACCGGGCTGCCCCCCGTCCCGGTCGTCCCGGGGCGCGGGATCATGGTCGCGATGAACCACCGACTGGTGAATACCGTGGTCAACCGCCTGATCTACCCCGCCGACGGCGACATCTTGGTCCCGATCCACACCGTGAGCGTGATCGGGACGACCGACAGCAAGGAGTCCGATCCCGATCACCTGCCCATCCCCTTCGACGAGGTGCAGCAGATGCTGGACGCCGGCGAGCAGCTGATTCCCGGCTTCCGCCGCGCCCGCGCCGTGCATGCGTGGGCGGGCTCCCGGCCGCTGATCAAGGACGATCGGGTGGCGGCGTCCGACACGCGACACATGAGCCGCGGCATGGCGGTCGTCGATCACCTGGAGCGCGACGGGGTGAAGGGCCTGCTCACCATCGGTGGCGGCAAGCTCACGACCTACCGCCTGATGGCCGAACACATCGTGGACGCCATGTGCGAGCAGCTCGGGGACGAGCGTCCGTGCCGCACGGCGCAGGAGGAGATCAGCTACGACCAGGGCGGCCACCTCTACACGGTGACCCACCGACTGGCCGATCGCGAGGCGGATCGCCTGGGCGACCAGGTGCTGTGCGAGTGCGAACTGGTCAGCCGGCGCATGTTCACCCGGCTGTTGTCCGACCAGCCCGTCAGCACCCTCGACGACCTGCGACGGCAGCTGCGGGTGGGGATGGGGCCCTGCCAGGGCGGCTTCTGCGCCAGCCGTGCGGCCGGCGTCGCGGTGAGCGAGCAGGCGGTGGACGCCGAGCGCGCCAGCGGACTGCTGCGGCTCTTCCTGAAGAACCGTTGGATCGGCCTGTGGCCCATCCTGTACGGCGATCAGGTGCGACAAACGGCGCTGGACTACTGGATCTATGCGGGCACCCTTGATGTCGAGCACCTGCCCGTTCCGGAGCAGGAGGTCGTGCGATGAGCCGCGATGCCATCGTTGTGGGAGCCGGGCTGGCGGGGCTGAGCGCAGCGCTGCGCTTGGCCAAGGCCGGCAAGTCGGTGACGTTGGTGGCCAAGGGGCCGGGTGGGCTCGGACTGTCGCAAGGGACCGTCGACATCCTCGGCTACACCCCCGAGCGCGTGACGGCTCCGCTGGACGCCCTCGGGAAGCTGTCGGCCGACCACCCCTACGCCCAGTTGGGCGCTGATGCCGTGGCGGCGTCCGTGGCCTGGCTGCGCGACGAGTTGGGGCCCGAGCTGCTCGCCGGTGATCCCGCCAGCAACGTGCACCTGCCGACGGCCATCGGTGCGATCCGCCCGACCGCCCTGGCGCAGCCGTCCATGCTCGCGGGGAACATCACGGGCGGACGCCGCTACGCCGTGGTGGGCGTCCGGCAACTCAAGGACTTCCAGGCGGACCTGATCGCGGGCAACCTCGCGCGCTCGAGCGCGCCCGACGGCGGCACCGTGAGCGCCCGCGCCGCCTGGATCGACCTGCCCGCCCGCGCCGGCGAGGCCGACCCCTCGGGGCTGACCTACGCGCGGGCCATGGACGATCCGGCCTTCGCCGAGCGATTCGCGGACGCGGTCGCCGCGGTCGCCGGGGACTGCGACGTCGTCCTGCTGCCCGCCGTACTCGGCGTGAAGCGGCTCGGGGTGTGGCGCGAGGTGGCCCAGCGCGTGGGCCGCGACGTCGCCGAAGTGTCGCTGCAGCCCCCGTCGGTGCCCGGCATCCGGCTGTTCGACGCCCTCCTGGCGAAGGTCAAGGCCGCCGGGGCGCGCCACATCCAGGGCAGCCTGGTCACCGGCTTCGCCAGCGAGGGCGATCGCGTCGCCTCGTTGCGGCTCGCCGCGGCGGGCGGCCCGCGTGATCTGGCCTGTTCGAACGTGGTCTACGCTCCGGGCGGCTTCGAGAGTGGGTCCCTCGGGGTCGACAGCTACGGTGTCATCTCAGAGCGGGTCTTCGGCCTGCCGCTGACGGCCACCGACGCCCGTGACCTGATCGGGCCGGACTACTGGGCGTCGCAGAAGCTGTTCGCCGTCGGTGTCACGACCGACGACAAGGGTCGGGCGCTCGGGCCGGACGGGCCCTTCCGGTCGAACCTGTACGTCGCGGGCGGCCTGGTGGCCGGGGCCGAGCGGTGGACCGAGAAGTCCGGCGACGGGATCGCCGTCGCCACCGGCGTCCGGGCAGCGGACGCCATCATCGCGGGAGGTGCGGCATGAGCCAGTCGGAGGCCAAGCGGCTGCGGGAGCGGCTGAACAACGAACTGAAGCGGGCCAGCCTCGATCACTGCGTCAAGTGCACCATCTGCGAGCAGAACTGCCCGGTGGCGGGCGTGACCATCCTCTTCTCCGGGCCGAAGTTCGTGGGCCCGCAGGCCGAACGGTTCCGCGACGGCGCATCCGTCGATCACTCGGTCGACTACTGCTCGTCCTGCGGCACCTGCACCGTCGTCTGCCCACAGGGCGTCAAGGTGGCCGAGATCAACTCGCTGGCCAGGGCCGTCATGAAGGCCGAGCACGGCGTCCCCGTGCGCGACCGGCTGATCACCCAGACCACGCTCATGGGCAAGGCCATGACGCCCGTGGCGCCCATCGCCAACGCGGTGTTGGGCAACGGGCTGGCGCGCAAGGCGATGCAGGCTGTCGTGGGCGTCCACGCGGACGCGCCCATGCCCACGGCGCACACGCAGACGCTGCGGGGCTGGCTGAAGAAGCGGCCCGCACGCAGCACGCCCGCGACGCGGGGCTCGGTCGTGTTCTTCCACGGCTGCGCCGGCGGCTACTTCGAGGTCGATGCCGCCAAGTGCGCCATCGAGGTGCTGGAGCACCTGGGCTACGACGTGATCGTGCCGGAGCAGGGCTGCTGCGGGCTGGCGGAGCAGAGCAACGGGTTGTTTGAGCAGGCGTCCGCGTCGGTGCGGAGCCTCGTCGCCCAACTGCGCAAGCCGGGCGCCGAGCTGCCCATCGTGTCGGTCGCGGGCAGCTGCGGCGGGATGCTGAAGCACGAGGCGCACGAAATCCTCGGGCTCGACGACCCCGACCTGCTCGACGTGGGCGCCCGGACGCGGGACATCTCCGAGTTCCTGATGGAGCTCCACGACGCCGGTGACCTGCCGACGGACTTCGCGCCGATCCCGCTGCGGGTGCCGTACCACCAGCCGTGTCAGGTGCGCAGCCAGGGCATCGGCATGCCCGCCGCCGACCTGCTGCGGCTGATCCCTGAGCTGGAGGTCGTGGAATCCGAGGCGAAGTGCTGCGGCATCGCCGGCACCTACGGGCTGAAGAAGGAGAAGTACGAGATCGCGCAGGCGGTGGGCAAGCCCCTGTTCGACATGGTCCTGGAGTTCAACCAGGGCGTGGCGGCCTGCGACACCGAGACCTGCCGGTGGCAGATCGCCAAGTCGACCGGCGTCCAGACGATCCACCCAATCCAACTCGTTCATCAGGCCTACGGGCTGGGACGCGTCACTGTGTAGCGGGGGCGGGCCGTGAGCCGCGGCGTCCGATGTGCCAGGCTGGCGCCGTGACCGAGCGCCAGCCGGAGGGCTTCTTCGACGCCTACGTGTTCGACCTCGACGGGACGATCTTCCTGGGCGACGCGTTGCTGCCCGGGGTCGCGCGGGCGGTGGGGGAGTTGCGGCGCCGGGGGCTGCCGGTGCGCTTCCTGTCCAACAACGCGACGCGCGACCCCGGCCAGTACGCCGAGAAGCTCGGACGGTTGGGGCTGCCCTCCGACGTCGCGGACATCGTCAACACCGTGGTCACGACCACCGCCTGGGTGCTGGAGCACCACCCGGACGCCGTGGTCTTCCCCATTGCCGAGGAGCCGCTGTTTCGCGCCCTGGCCCAGGCGGGCATCAGGACGAGCGAGGACCCGGCCGAGATCGACATCGTGATCGCCTCGTACGACCGCGCCTTCGACTACCGCAAGCTGCAGATCGCGTTCGACGCCATCTGGTTCCACCGCCGGGCGATCCTCGTCCAGACCAACCCCGACCGGTACTGCCCCTACCCCGGGGGACGGGGTGAACCCGACTGCGCCGCCATCACCGCCGCCATCGAGGCGTGCACGGGGACGCGGTGCGTGGCCAGCCTGGGCAAGCCCAGCCCGCTGATGCTGGCCGCGGCTCTGCGCGGGCTGGCCGTGCCAGCGGAACGGGCGATCATGGTCGGCGACCGGCTCGCCACCGACATCGCCATGGCCCGCGAGGCGGGGATGGCGTCGGCGCTCGTCCTCACCGGAGACTCGACGGTCGTGGACGTCGCCGCCCTGGACGCCGCGTCGCGGCCCGACTTCGTCCTCGATCGCCTGGACCGGTTGATCCCGCTCTCAGCGTGGAGCGACCTCGGCTGGGGCGTGCCGGGCCCGTAGCCCACGGGTGGGCAGCGACAGGCGAGCGATGGTGCGCCACGCCTGCCCGACCTGGCGAGGCAGCGGCCCCTCCACGTAGCGCAGCCCGTAGCGGGCGCAGATCTCCTTGACCCGCGGGGCGACCTCGGCGTACCGGTTCGAGGGCAGGTCGGGGTAGACGTGGTGCTCGATCTGGTGCGACAGGTTGCCGGACAGCAGGTGCATCAGGGGGCCGCCGCTGATGTTGGCCGATCCGAGGATCTGCCGCGCGTACCAGTCGCCGCGGCTCTCGCCCTCGATCGCCTCCTCGGAGAACGCCTCCACCCCGTCGGGGAAGTGGCCGCAGAAGATGATCGAGTGGGCCCACAGGTTGCGGATGGTGTTGGCCAGGAAGGTGCCCGCCAGGGGGGCCTGCCGTCCCGACCGCGTGAGCACCTGGGCGGCCAGTGGCATGGCCAGGTAGTCCTTGCCGGCGAGTCGGGCGAGCTTGATCCCGAACGCCTTCAGGTCGCGGCGGAAGGCGGCCTTGGGCTTGCGGCCGGCGGTGTATTCGTCGATCTCCAGGTCGTAGAACGCGATGCCCCACTCGAAGAAGGGCGCGAGGATCGCGTTGATCGGCAGGTTGAACAGGAACCGGGGCTGCCAGGTCTGTTCCGGGCGCACGCGCAGCACGAAGTAGCCGACGTCGCGGTCCTTGCCCACCACGTTCGTCCAGGCGTGGTGCACGTCGTTGTGCGTGTGCTTCCAGCCTGCGGCGGGTGCGATGAAGTCCCACTCCCAGGTGGCGGAGTGGATGTCGGGATCGCGCATCCAGTCCCACTGCCCGTGGATGACGTTGTGGCCGATCTCCATGTTCTCGAGGATCTTGGCGACCCCGAGGAGCGTCGTGCCGAGCACGAAACCGGCAGGGCGCTTGGCGGCCATCAGCAAGGCTCGTCCGGTGGCGTCCAGGATTCGCTGGGTCTGGATGAGGCCGCGGATGTAGGCGGCGTCCGACGCTCCCAGGGTCGAGACGACCTCGGCCTTCAGGGCGTCCAACTCGCGGGCCAGGTCAGCGGCTTGCTCGGCGGTCAGGCCCGCGGCGCCCCGGTGCGTGGCGGACGCGGGGGCTGCGACGGCGGTGGGGGACACGGCACTCCTTCTCAGGCGTCGAGATGGACGGCGCCGGCGGGCGCCGACACGCAGGTGCGAATGAGGTCTCCGGGCTCGCCGTAGACGTCGCCGGTGGTGAGATCGCGGACGACTCCGGCGTCCAGGCGGGTGAGACACGATCGGCAAATTCCCATGCGGCAGCCGCTCGGCAGCGGGACGCCGCACGCCTCGCCCGCCTCCAGCAGTGACGTGCCCGCGGGCACGTCCAGACGGAGCAGCGAATCAGCGGGCTCGTGCTCGCGCGAGCAGCCAGGATGCGAGGCAGCGGACGGGGATGCCCAAGGCGACCAGCAGGCAGCCGGTGAGCTGATCGTCGAGCGGGATCAGCTGGCCGAGCGGGTCCAGCGGCACAGCGGCCAAGACCAGGAGCGGCAGCAATGCCAGCTGTAGCCCGGACTCCACCGAATCAGCAGCACTGGGCGCCGCCACGATCGCCACGACAATGACGGCGACCACGCATGCCCAGAAGACCGCGGCCAACCACAAGAAGAGGCTGAGGTCGCGGGAGCCGGCCCACCCGGCAAGCATCACCCATGCCACCGCGATGGCGGCGCAAACGAACACGGCGACGGTCGTGGGCTGATCGTCGAACATCGCCTCGTTGATCCCGACGAACGCCCGCGAAGTCAGCGACCTCTCGACGGAGAAGTGCCAGTGCCTGCTGGCTCATCTCAACCCATCGGCGCTTCTCTTCGGGGGAGTCCCATCCATGATCGTGGTCGAAGTGGTCAGCCCATTGCCGATAGCTGAGCCGGAGCAGTTCGGTGAGCTCAGTGGACAACTGGTAGTCGGCCGGCTCCATCGTGAACCTCCCAGGCAACGACTCCCACAGAGGCCACGGATGCCCCGTCCTGGTGGGGCCAAGTCGAGTTGACATACTCACGCGGCCGGGCAGCCGTGAGGCTACCGTCCGCGGCGCGGCAGATGAGGTCGCGGCCGGGCAGCCGTGAGGCTACCGTCCGCGGCGCGGCAGAACAGCGCGTTCTTCGGGTGGGTGGTTGCTGCGCGCGTTGAAGTGTTCCGGCGCACCGGCTAGAGCGGCCATCCGTAGGCGAGGGCCAGCACCCATGCCCAGCCGGCGGCGAGGAACCACGTCCAGGGCCGTCTGCCAGCCCTCAACGCGATGCCGGCCAGGGTGGCGATCGCTACCGCGCAGCCGAGGGCGAGCTCCGGTCGGTCGTAGAGGGTGACGAGCAAGGCTGCTGTGGGAACCCCCACCGGTGCTGCGATGAGCACGGCCTTCACCAGGTCGGGCATCCGGGAACGCACCGCAAGCGGGTACAGAACCACGAGGGCCGCGGCCAGCCCCAGCCGCAGACCGGTCTCCGGGGATGAGGCGTTCGGGTCGCCGTAGGGATCGGATGGACCCTGAACCGGGTCCAGCGCGGCATCCACGACCAGGTTCAGTACGAGCAACAGCCCAAACGCCAGCACCAGCACGGCGGGCACCAGGACCAGGACGACCGCAGCCCGAACCGCCACCCGGCGCCGAGGCTCCCCCTCCATGACCAGCCTCCTTCGGCCTGCCACGAGTCTAGAGGGGCCGACGAGGCGGCCACCGGCACTGCCTGCCAATTGCCACGACCGCATGATCGCACCGCCCGATCAGCCCTCTCGACGGTCTACCGGTCACCCGCCCACCCAGGATTGGTGGTTCCGCGTCCTCGGGCCGGCGCTCGAAAGGCCGCCGAGGACTAGACTCAGAGGTGGAGCCGCGGGCTCCCGTGGCGCCGGATCTTCTCCCTTTCCGGGGGTGCGTCATGAGCAGCCACACCACGACGACCGGCCACCGGCGCGGCCGAGGCCCTCACCAGCCGCTGGGCCACCATCGAGCAGGACGCCGAGACCCGCCATGCCCAGCTCAAGCCCCGGCCGCCCGCTCAGATGCGCATCGATCCCCATCGCGAACCCCCACGACTCAGCCCACCCGGACCCGACCTCAGCCCCGGCTGGTGATCCTCTCTGGACGAGTCGTCCGCCTCGATGGCGTCAGGTCTCTGGCCTCGCTCGGCCGCGGTAGTAAACGAGTCACAACGCTACCGTTTTCGGTATAGTTGTGGCATGGCCGCAAAGGTGAAGTACCGGGAGATCGTGCGGGAACTCGCGCTCGATCGGTACGGGTATGTCACCACCAAGGATGCCGTGATCGCGGGCGTCCCCGCGATCGAGCTGCCCAAGCTCGCTGCTCGAGGGGGGCTGCAGAACGTGGCCTACGGCTTGTATCGGGTACCTGACGTTCCGGTGACGGCGCTCGACCAATTCGCGGAGGCCCTGCTGCGAGCGGGTGATGGTGCCTACCTGCACGGCGAGTCGGTGCTGGCTCTGCTCGGGCTGGCGGACGTCAACCCGAGGCGGATCAAGGTCGCCATCCCCAGGCGTGCCCGGTCGAAGCTGCCCTCTTTCATCGAGCTGACCCGGGTGGCGGGTGGCCTGCCGACGACCCTCTACGAGGCCCTGCCTGCCCAGCCGATTGCCGACGCGATCCTGGAGTGCCGCGGACGAATCGAGACCGAACGCCTCCTGGAGGCGGCGAGGCAGGCGCGCGCCGAGGGTTTGCTCACTACAACCGAGTGGCAGCGGGTGTGGAAGGAGCTTCAGTCGTGAGCTACTCGGATCCCCCGGCGAGCGTGCGTTCGCTGGAGCAGCGCATCCGCAACCTCGAAGGTGACGACGGTCTGGCGCTTCGTCGCCGCGTCGGGATGGCGCTGGTCGTGGTGGGCCAGATGCTCCCGGAAGGCGCAATCAAGGGTGGGAGTGCGATGGCGCTGCGCTACGGCAGCGGAACCCGCTTCACCCGGGATCTGGACGCCGCGAGGGTGCAGTCACTGGCCCGATTCCGCAGCGACTTCGAGGAGTCCTTGGCGACGGGCTGGGCAGGGTTCACCGGACGGCTGATCGAGAAGGCGGCGCCCCGCCCGGCTGGTGTGCCGACCGCCTACGTGATGCAGCCCTTCGACGTGAGGCTCGACTACCGGGGTCGCTCGTGGTGCACGGTCGCCTTCGAACTCGGCCACAACGAACTCGGCGACGCCGACGAACCCGAGTACCAGCTTGCCCCCGATCTCGCCCGCCTGTTCACCGAAGTCGGGCTTCCAGCGCCCGAACCGGTGCCCGTGATGCGCGCCGATCACCAGATCGCACAGAAGCTCCACGCCGCGTCCGAGGATGGCAGCGAGCGTGCGCGCGATCTGGTCGACCTCCAACTCCTCGATCACGGCGAGGAGTTGGACCTGGCCCAGGTCGCCTCGACCTGCACGCGCCTGTTCGAGTACCGACACCGGCAGGAATGGCCGCCGACCATCGTCACCAGGAACCAGTGGGACACCCTCTACGAAGAAGCTGCCGACGGCCTGGACGTGCTCGCCGACGTCGACGAGGCGGTTGGCTGGACCAACGAGTTCATCCAGCGCATCGATGCGGCGCGCAGATAGCGCCGTCCATCGCGTGTCGATTTCGGCGGTTTGGCGGCCCTCACCGCAGCGCCGCAGGGTACTCGTCCGAGAACGCTCCGCGGGCATACGGGCTCGGGTTGGCTCCCCTCAGGGAGGGCCCTTGTTGCACGCATGTTGCACGAGAAAACCCGCCCCAACTATTTTACCTAGTCAGAACGGATTTCACTTGGGGTGAGTAACGGGACTCGAACCCGCGACATCCTGGACCACAACCAGACGCTCTACCAACTGAGCTATACCCACCATTACCGGCCCCAGGGGGAAACGGCGTGCGAAAGCGTAGCGCAGCGGCGGCGTCCCAGGGAAATCGCGGCCAGGCTCAGCCGGCGGCCGGCGCGCTGCCCGTCAGGGCGCCCTGATGCCTCGCCGCGATGCCCTTGAGCTGCAGCGCCGTGGGGCCGGGGGGCGCGACGAAGATGGCCTCGCGGTAGTAGCGCAGCTCCTCGATGGACTCCTGGATGTCGGCAAGGGCGCGGTGGTTGCCCTGCTTCGCCGGGGAGTTGAAGAACGACCGCGGGTACCAGCGGCGGGCCAGTTCCTTCACCGACGACACGTCGACGTTGCGGTAGTGCACGAACGACTCGAACGCCGGCAGGTCGCGGGCCAGGAAGGCGCGGTCGGTGCCGATGGTGTTGCCGGCCAGCGGCGCCTGCCGCGGGCCGTTGACGTAGCGGCGGACGTACTCCAGCACCCGGTCCTCTGCCTCGCCAAGGGACAGGCCGGCGTCCAGGGCGTCGAGCAGGCCCGACTTGGTGTGCATGTCGCGCACGAAGTCGCCCATGGCCTGCAGGGCTTCCGCGGGCGGTTTCACGATCAGGTCGACGCCCTCGCCGAGCACCCGCAGGTCGCCGTCGGTGACCAAAACGGCCACCTCGACCAGGGCGTCGCGGGCCAGGTCCAGCCCTGTCATCTCGCAGTCGACCCACACCAGCATGTCCGTCACGGACGCCGAGTCTACGGGCCCGCGGGCGCGCCCCCCGCGCGGGTGACCCGCCCGTTAGGGTGGACGGCAGACCCAGCCAGCCAAGGGGAGAACCGTGGCCGATCCGAGCGACATCAGCGAGCTTCTCGACGAGGCGCCCGAGCACCGCCAGAATCTGCGCCAGTTCATCGACAAGCTGGTGAGCGAGGGCTACACCGTCGCCGACTCGCAGGGCCCGGACCCCGAGCTCATCGACCCGCGTGGCCGCGCCGTGCAGACGTGGCGCGAGGACTACCCCTACGCCGACCTGATGCAGCGCGACGAGTACGAGGAGGAGAAGTACCTCCTGCAGATCGAGCTGCTGAAGCTGCAGTACTGGGGGCAGGACCACGGGGTCCGCCACATCGTGGTCTTCGAGGGCCGCGACGCGGCGGGCAAGGGCGGCACGATCAAGCGGTTCACCGAGCACCTGAACCCGCGGGCCGCGCGGGTGGTGGCGCTGACCAAGCCCACCGAGACCGAGGCGGGCCAGTGGTACTTCCAGCGCTACGTCGAGCACTTCCCCACCGCCGGCGAGATGGTTCTGTTCGATCGCTCCTGGTACAACCGGGCCGGCGTCGAGCGGGTCATGGGCTTCTGCACCGAGGCCGAGTACCGCCTGTTCATGCGGCAGACCCCCGAGTTCGAACGCATGATCATCGACTCGGGCACCCACCTCACGAAGTTCTGGTTCTCGGTCACGCAGCGCGAGCAGCGGACCCGCTTCGCAATCCGGCAGATCGACCCCGTGCGGCGCTGGAAGCTCTCGCCGATGGACCTCGAGTCGCTGGACCGCTGGGAGGCCTACACGGCCGCCAAGGAGGCCATGCTGCTCGGCACCGACACCGACTGGGCGCCGTGGCTCACGATCCGCTCCAACGACAAGAAGCGGGCCCGCATCAACGCCATGCGGGCGTTCCTGAACCAGTTCGACTACGACGGCAAGGACACCTCCGTCGTGTACGAGGCCGATCCGCTCATCGTGCGCCGCGGCCGGGACGCCGTGGGCGACTGAACGGCCGCCCCTCCCCTCCCGCAGAGCCTCGCGGCGCCAGCTCGGCGTCGGTGTCCTGGACGCCGGGGCGCGGCGGCCGGGCCCAGCGCCACAGCCACGCCCCACC
>ERZ724513.693-NODE-693-length-16854-cov-9.003334_pt1 | contig 16854 bp, 14 predicted proteins | sample MGYA00376046_ERZ724513 | MGnify/ENA primary metagenome ERZ724513 (study PRJEB28724, sample SAMN07190883) | activated sludge metagenome | isolation source: activated sludge of sewage treatment plant in Hong Hong | place: Hong Kong | collected 2016-03-17 ...
ACGTTGTCCAGGGCCGCCAGCCGGTCCATGACCGCGTCGGGCGAGGCCGCGGCGACGAGCAGATCGATGTCGCCGATGGTCTCGCGCATCCGCCGCAGCGAGCCGCCCACGGCCGCGGCCACCACGCCATCCACGCGGGCCAGCTCATCCAGCATCATCTGGGCGATGGGCCAGGCCACGCCGATGGACAGCCGCGCGTCGCCGTGCCGGGCCAGCGCATCGATGCCGGCCAGAATCTTGGCCTCCGACTTGGCCCCCATGCCCGGCAGGTCGCGCAACTTGCCTTCGCGGGCGGCGGCCGTCAGTTCATCCAGCGTGGTGATGCCCAGCTTGTCGTAGACCTGCTTGACGCGCTTCGGCCCCAGCCCCTCGACGCGCAGCATGTCCACTAGCCCCGGCGGAATCTCGCGGGCCAGCTTCTCGTAAAACTCCAGCCGCCCGGTAGTCAGCATCTCCTCGATCTTGGCCGCCAGCGTCTCGCCGATACCGGGGATGTCGGTCAGTTTACCCTCGTCGTAGACGACGTTGATGTCGCGGCCGAGCGCCTCGATGCTCTCGGCCGCCTTGCGATAGGCCAGGATGCGGTGAATCTGGTCGCCGCGAATGGCCAGCATGTCGGCGACGCGGCTGAACAACTCGACGACCTCGCGGTTTCTCATGGCGCGGGATTATACCCCGAATCGACGGCATGTGCTTTGCGCCGCCGCAGGTGCAACCGGCGATTGGGCTACGAAGCCCCGGCGCGGCACGGCGAAACGGGCAACCTGTCACCGAATTGCCACTTTTCTGCATCTTGCTTGCCTTTTGAGTGGGGCATGCTATTCTACTAGCCCTTAAGGAGGGCCAGAGGCGGCTCTCCAGTTACGCAAGGAGTGAAAGAGATGAAGAAGAATCAGACGCTATTGGTGATGGGGCTGCTTCTCGTCCTCGCTCTGTTCATCACCGCCTGTACGGCTACGGGCGGCGATATTCAGGGCGCGATCGAGAGCGCAGCAACGCAAGTCGGCCCCACGGTCGAAGCAGCTATCCAGGAGGTCGCGCCGACCCTGGAAGCCGCGGCTACCGAACTGGCCCCGACGGTCGAGGCGGCGGTCGAAGAGATCGCCCCCACAGTTGAAGCCGTAGCCACACAAGTGGCCGGCGGCGAAGAAGCGGCCGGCGACCTCATGGTCGTCTCGGCTGACTGCGACGCCGAGGGCTATACCGGTCTGTTCAAGGAGATCGCGGCCATCGACCCGATGACTGTCCAGTTCTCCATGTGCGCCCCCGACCCGGCCTTCCCGTCGAAGGTGGCCTTCTCGGCGTTCGGCATCCAGCCGTCGGAGTACCTGGAGTCCACCGGCGGCACGGGCGAACTGCTGGAGAAGCCCGTCGGCACCGGCCCCTATATCGTCGAGAGCTGGAACCGCGGCGAGGAACTCGTCTACACCAAGAACGCCAACTACTGGGGCGAGCCGGCCTTCGCCGATACCCTCGTCTTCCGTTGGCAGACCGAGTCGGCCGCGCGCCTGCTGGAGCTTCAGTCGGGCACGGTGGACGGCATCGACAACCCGGCCCCGGATGACTTCGAGACCATTTCGGCCGACAGCAACCTGCAGCTGCTGCCGCGCCCGGCCCTCAACGTCTTCTACGTGGGCATGAACAACACCTACGCGCCGTTCGATAACGTCCTTGTCCGCCAGGCCATCGCCATGGGCATCGACCGCCAGCGCATTGTCGATAACTTCTACCCGGCCGGCTCCGAAGTCGCCACCCACTTCACCCCGTGCTCCATCCCCAACGGCTGCGCCGGCGACGAGTGGTACGAGTTTGACCCCGAAGCCGCACGCGCCCTCTTGGCCGAGGCCGGCTTTGCGGATGGCTTCGAGACGACGATCACCTACCGTGACGTTGTCCGCGGCTACCTGCCCGACCCCAACATCGTCGCTCAGGACATCCAGGCCCAGTTGCTGGAGAACCTGAATATCAACGCCGAGATCGTTGTCATGGAATCGGGCGCGTTCCTGGAAGCGGCCGACGCCGGCACCATCGAGGGCTTGCACCTCCTGGGCTGGGGCGCTGACTACCCGGACATGACCAACTTCCTCGACTACCACTTCGGTGCCGGTTCGTCTGACCAGTTCGGCGCGCACATCCCCGAGCTGACCGATGTGCTGGCCCAGGCGGCCTCGCTGGCCGGCGACGACGCCCGCGCGCCGTTCTATGAGCAGGCCAACAACATTATCCGCGAGCAGGTTCCCATGGTTCCTGTGGCCCACGGCGGTTCGGGCGTGGCCTACCTGGCCAGCGTCCAGAACGCCCACGTCAGCCCGCTGGGCAACGAGTCCTTCGCCAAGATGGACTCCGGCAAGGACACCTTCGTCTGGATGCAGAACGCTGAGCCGATCAGCCTCTACTGCGCCGACGAGACCGACGGCGAGTCGCTGCGCGCTTGCGAGCAGACAGTCGAGTCGCTGCTGGCCTATGAGGTTGGCGGCACGGCCGTCGAGCCGTCGCTGGCCACCGGCTGCGAGCCGAACGAGGACCTGACGGTCTGGACGTGTACCCTGCGCGAGGGCGTCACCTTCCACGACGGCTCGGCCCTGGACGCCAACGACGTGGTGATGTCCTACGTCGTGCAGTGGGATGCGGCCAACCCGCTCCACGTCGGCAACACCGGCGCGTACAGCTACTTCTCGGCGCTGTGGGGCGGCTTCCTGAACGCCCCGCCGGCCGAGTAATCGCCGCGACCGCAGGCAAGTGATGCTTGCCGATTGATCTGACCTGAGCAGGCGGGATGGATGGCTTCGTCCTCCATCCCGCCTCTTGCCTTAAAACAAAACCATCGCGTCCACGCGAGCCGGAGGAACATGACCCAATACGCGATTCGCAGACTCCTGGCGGCCATCCCGGTGGTCATCGGCGTGCTGATCGTCACCTTCGCCCTCGCCCGCGCCATCCCCGGCGAGCCATGCACGGCCATGTTCGGCGAGAAGGCCACGCCGGAAATCTGCGCCACCTTCAACGCCAAGATGGGGCTGGACAAGCCCCTGACGACGCAATTCCTCATCTTCGCCCGCGACATGCTGGGCGGCGACTTTGGCGACTCCATCCGCTTCAAGCGCCCGGTGATGCAAATCCTGATCGAGCGTCTGCCGCAGACCATCGAGCTGGGCATCGCCTCGGTCATCCTGGCCGTCAGCATCGGCATCCCCCTGGGCATTATCTCGGCGCTGCGCCGCAACTCGCCGGCCGACGTGGCCACGATGATCGGGGCCAACATCGGCGTGTCCATGCCCGTCTTCTGGCTGGGCCTGATGCTCATCTACGTATTCGCTCTTTTACTCAAGGACACGCCCTTCCAGTTACCTCCCAGCGGCCGGCTGTCGGCCGGCATGACGCCCATACCGTTCTATGAGGTCTACGGCTGGCAACTGGCCGAGGGCACGTTCATGGCCAAGCTGGCCGAATTCCTGAGCAACTTCTACATCTTCAATTCGATCATCACCGGCGATTGGGAAGTGCTTGTCGATGCCGTGCGCCATTTGCTGCTGCCGGCCATCGCCCTGGCCACCATTCCGCTGGCCATTGTGGCCCGCATGACCCGCTCGGCCATGCTGGAAGTGTTGGGCCAGGACTACGTGCGCACGGCGCGGGCCAAGGGGCTGCGCCATAGCCAGGTGGTCATGAAACACGCCTTTCGCAACGCCCTGCTGCCCATCGTCACCATCATCGGCCTCCAGTTCGGCCTGGTGCTCAGCGGGGCCATCCTGACGGAAACAACCTTTGGCCTGGCCGGCGTCGGCCGCAGCCTCTATGAGGCCATCACCGCCCGCGACTACCCCATCATCCAGGGCTTCGTCGTCGTCATCGCCGTCGGCTACGTGCTGGTCAACCTCATCGTTGACTTGTCCTATGCCATCCTCGACCCGCGCATCCAGTTGGACTAACCGCCATGTCAATCGCCTCTGAGCCGACACCGACCATTCTGCCGCCGCTGGACGACGCCGCCGTGGCCAGCATCGGCGACTACCGCGCCAACACGCTCTGGCGGCTGACGCTGCGCCGGCTCTTCCGCCAGAAGTCGGCCGTTCTGGGCATGATCATGCTGGGCATCTTGATCTTCTCGGCCATCTTCGCGCCCATCATCGCCCCCTACGACACCGAGAAGCCACTCATCGGCATCGAGAACGTCAGCAAGCGACAGAGGCCGTGCATCCATCTGCTGGGTTGCCCGGCCGACCAACCGCAACACCTCATGGGCATCGACGGCAACTTCCGCGACGTGTTCAGCCGCGTCATCTACGGCACGCGCGTCTCCCTTTACGTGGGCCTGCTGACCGTCGGCTTTGCCGTCATCACCGGCACGCTGCTGGGGGCCATCGCCGGCTTCTTCGGCGGCTGGGCCGACAACGTCATCATGCGCATCCTCGATGTCGTCCTGGCCTTCCCCTTCCTGCTGCTGGCCATCGCCATCGTCAGCGTCTTGGGGCCGGGTCTGACCAATGCCATGCTGGCCATCGCCATCATCAGCATCCCGGCCTATGCCCGCGTGACGCGGGCCAGCGTCCTGTCGGTGCGCGAGATGGACTTTATCGAGGCGTCGCGGGCGCTGGGGGCCAGCAACTGGCACATCCTCTTCAACCGCATCCTGCCCAACGCCCTGCCGCCGCTCATCGTCGTGGCCACACTGGGCATCGCCACGGCCATCCTAGACACGGCGGCGCTGTCGTTCATCGGCCTGGGGGCGCAGCCGCCGACGCCGGAGTGGGGCGCTATGCTGGCCCAGGAACGCAATCAGGTCTTCAGCGCCCCGCACCTGGTCTTCTTCCCCGGCCTGGCCATCATGCTGACGGTGCTATCCTTCAACCTGCTGGGCGACGGCCTGCGCGACGCCCTCGACCCGCGCCTCGTCCACGGCGGCGGCGTGGCCAAAGAGTAGGAAGAATCTCGCGCAAAGACGCAAAGAACGCCAAGCCCAGAAAGTTTCTGAGCTTGGCGTTCTTTGCGTCTTTGCGTGCGACGTTTTCTTACTCGATAGGTTCACCGGTATACGGCTCGATGTCGGTCGCTTCCGGCCCTTTGCTGCGGGTTTCCACGTCGTAGAGCACCCACTGGCCTTCGTCGTAGCTCTCCGCGTCGCCGACAGTGGCCGACTTGTGGAAGAAGATTTCCTCGCCCGCGCCGCGGACGATGAAGCCGTAGCCCTTCTTCTCGTTGTACCACTTGACGCGGCCGATGTACTTGCCCGTCTGCGGGTCGATCTGGATGGTCTCCGGGCCGACGATCTCCGGCCGGCGTTCGTACTCGCGCTCGCGTTCCGGCTCGCGCTCCCGTTCGCGCGGGGCGGGCGCGCTCTGTTGGCCGCCATATTGCGCCTCGCGCGCCTCGCGCGGCGCGCGCGGGGCAGCCGCCGGCAGTTCGGCCAGCGCCGACGGGTCAATCGGCAACCCCGCCTGGCTCAGCCGCCGCTGCATCTCCACTGTGAAGACGAAGCGCTCACCGTTCTCATTCTCTTCCCAACGATCTCGAAAGTTCATGTCTATCTCCCGTCGTCTCAAGCAGCTTTCTTAGTTCTGGTCCGCTTCTTCTCCGGTTCGGAAGCGGGGGGTGTCGTTTTCTGGTCAGATGTGCCATTGGTCACGGGCAGAACCGCGCCGGTGACGCGGCTCTTGGCGGCCAGGGTCAGCGCCGGCTGCGGTCGCACGCTGCGCGCGCCGATGGTCGTGTCGCTCAGGCCGAGCTTCTTGGTCACGCCGCCGCTCGTGGTGACAATGAGGGTGGCCCCCCTCGTCAGCAGCGCCGCGGCCACCACTTCGGACGCGCCCTTGGGCAGGCGCATGTTGATGACGCCCTGGCCATAGCGGTTCTGTAAGGGGTAGTCATCGATGGGCGTGGCCTTGGCCAGCCCGTTGTCGGTGATGCTCCACAGGAAAGCGTTGGGGGCGACGATGTCCATGCCCACAACGCCGTCGGTCTCGCTGTCGAGCTTGATGCCCATGACGCCCGCCGCCGGCAGGCCCATCGGCCGGACGCTGTCCTCGCTGAAGCGGATGGCCTGGCCGCTGGAGGTGGCCAGCAGCACTTCCTGTGTGCCGCTCGTCACCCGCGCCCAGCCCAGGGCATCGTCGTCGGCGACGTTGATGACGGTGAATGCTTCGGTCGTCACGCCAGGCAGGTCTTCCAACCGGACGCGCTTGACGACGCCGGCCAGTGTGGTCAGGAAGAGGAAGCCCTCGCGCGGCCGGCCGTCGCCGGGCAGGATCAGCGCCGCGGCCAGCCGGTCGTCGCGGCTCAGCGGGGTTAGCTCCGACCACGGCGCGCCCTTACCAAGCTCGGCCGCCTCGGGCACGCGATGAACGGGCAGACCCACGGCGCGGCCGGAGGCAGTGATCAGGTAGAGGATGTCGCGCGTGCCGGCCCGCAGCAGCGCCGCCGGTTGCTCCAGCGGCTTGCGGGCCATGCCGGGCAGCGTCTCACCGACGGCCCGGCCGAGCGTGCCCTTCTCGCCGACCATGATCCAGCCCTTCTCGTCGGGTAACAGACCAACGCTGCTGAAGACCTCGCCCTCAACGGTATCGACGATCTGCGTCCGCCGCTTGTCGCCGAAGCGCTCGCTGACGGCCAACAACTCCGCCTTGATCAGCTCGCGCATCAACTCCGCGTGGCCCAACAGCTTGGTCAGTTCCTTGATGAGGGCCAGCTTCTCTTTGTGTTCGTCCTGTATCTTCTTGCGCTCCAACGCGGCCAGGCGGCGCAACTGCATGTCCAGGATCGCCTGGGCCTGGGCCTCGCTCAGCTTGAAGCGGTCGATCAGGTTCGTGCGCGCGGTGTCGGCCGTGCGCGATCGCCGGATGATGGCGATGACCTCGTCGAGATTGTCCAGAGCGATGAGCAGCCCTTCGAGGATGTGGGCGCGCTGGCGGGCCTTCTCCAGGTCATACTCACTGCGGCGGCGGACGACTTCCAGCCGGTGCTCCAGGTAGACGCGCAGGGCCTGCTTCAACGTCAGCACACGCGGCTCGTTGTTGACCAGGGCCAGCAGCGAGATGCTGAACGTCGATTGCAGCGGCGTCAGGCGGAATAGGTCGGCCAGCACTTCCTCCGCGGCGACGGTGCGCGTCGTCTCGATGATGATGCGCAGACCGCGGCGATCCGATTCGTCGCGCAGGTCGGTCAGGCCCTCCAGCCGCCCCTCGCGGTGCAGGTCGGCGATGCGGCCGAGCAAGTTGGTCTTGTTGACCTGGTAGGGCAATTCGGTGATGACGATGCGCGACTTGTTGCGCTCCATCTGCTCGATGTGGGCGCGGGCGCGGACGATAAGACGGCCGCGGCCGGTGGCATAGGCGCTGGCGATGGCGTCGGCGTCGTCTTCCTCGCCACGGTGACGGGCAATCAGGCCGCCGGTGGGGAAGTCCGGCCCCTGCACAAAGCGCATCAGGTCGTTGACGGAGATGTCGTCCAGCCGCTGCCAGTTATCGAGCATGTAGACCAGCGCGTTGACGATCTCGCCCAGGTTGTGGGGCGGGATGCTGGTGGCCATGCCGACGGCGATGCCGGACGAGCCGTTGACCAGCAGGTTGGGGATCGTCGCCGGCAGGACGCTCGGCTCTTTCAGCGAATCGTCGAAGTTGGAATCGAAATCGACGGTGGCCTTGTCGATGTCGGCCATCATGTCGTAGCCCACGGCCGACATGCGCGCCTCGGTGTAGCGCATGGCCGCGGCCGTGTCGCCATCGACGGAGCCGAAGTTGCCCTGGCCATCGACGAGCATGTAGCGCATGGAGAAGTCCTGGGCCATGCGCACCATCGCCTCGTAGACGGACTGGTCGCCGTGGGGATGGTACTTGCCCAGCACTTCGCCAACCACGCGGGCCGACTTCTTGTAAGGGGTGTCCGGCCGCAGCCCCATGTCGTACATCGCGTAGAGGATGCGCCGTTGCACGGGCTTCAGGCCGTCGCGCGCGTCGGGCAGAGCACGGGCGACGATGACGCTCATCGCATAGCTCAGATACGACTCGCGCATCTCCTTTTCAATATTGACTTGTTTGATCAGTCCGACTTCCATGGTGGCACAGTTTTAGTCAATCAGGCCGGCAAATAGCCCCCGGCCCACTGGATTATTTGTTCTAATAGAGGCCAAGTTTAGGCGATTTCAGAGGGTTCGTCAACACGAGGCGAGCCGCGCCAGTGGCCGGCGGGTTGTCTACCAGGGTTCCGGCTCCTCGACGTAGACTATGCCGTCGCGCACTTCAACCCGGTAGGTGGGGATCGGGTCGGTGGCCGGCAGGCGCGTGACGCGGCCAGAGCGCAAATCGAAGCGCGCGCCGTGGCGGGGGCACTCGATCTCGCAGCCCCACACGTCGCCATCGCCCAGCGGCCCACCGTCGTGGGTGCAGAGGTCGGCGATGCCGAAGAACTCCCCGCCTACGTTGAGGACGATGACCGTCTCTTCTTCAAACTCATAGTGGAGGCGCGTGCCGGGCGGCAGCTCCTCCACGCGGGCCACGGCGACGAATCTACTCATGGTGGCGCATATCGCTGGGGTCGGGAATGCCGTAAGCGCCCGCCTTGAGCACCTTCAGCGACAGCAGAGCGCACTTGACACGGGCCATGCTCAGGGGCACGCCGACAAGCTCCAGCAGTCGCTCGGAGGAGAACGCCTTCACCTCGGCCAGCGTTTGCCCCTTGATCTCCTCGGTCAGCAGAGAGGCGGCCGCCTGGCTGATGGCGCAGCCATCGCCCGACCACAGTACCTCGGCCACGCGCTGCTGCTCGTCGAGGCGCACGTCAATGCGGATAACGTCGCCACAGAGCGGGTTGTCCTCCTCATAGGTGAAGTCCGGCTGCTCCAGATGGCCGTAGTTGAGCGGGTGCTCGTAGAGATCGATGATTTGCTCGCGGTACATGCCGGCGTCCATAGCGCCTCCGTCGTGGCTCCCCAGCAAGTGAGCCTACTGGGTCTGTCGCGTCATAGTCTAAACACTTCGCGGACGCGGTGCAAACCGGCCACCAGATGATCGATCTCGGCCGGGATCGTGTGGACGTAGAAGCTGGCCCGCGCCGAGGCGCTGATGCCCAGGCGGTGATGCAGAGGCATGGCGCAGTGGTGGCCGGCGCGAATGGCAATGCCGCTCTTGTCGAGGATGTCGGCGATGTCGTGGGGGTGGACGCCCTCCAGCGTGAAGGACGCCAGGCCGCCGTGCTGAGTGCCGGGCGGGCCAAGAAGGCGCAAACCGGGAATCTCGCTCAGCGCCTCCAAGGCATAGGCAGTGATGCTCTGCTCGTGCTGGTGGATGGCCTCCAGGCCCAGACCGCTTAGGTACGTCACGGCCGCGCCCAGACCGATGGCCTCGGCGATGCGCGGCGTGCCCGCCTCGAACTTCCACGGCAGTTCGTTGGGGATGAAGCCGTCGAACGTGACCCGCCGGATCATGTCGCCGCCGCCGAGGAAGGGGGGCATGGCGGCCAGCAGTTCGCGCCGGCCATAGAGCACGCCGATGCCCGTCGGCCCGCACATCTTGTGCGACGAAAAGGCCAGGAAATCGCAATCGAAGCCAACCACATCCGTGGGCATGTGGGGCACGGATTGGGCCGCGTCGACCATCGCCAGCGCGCCGACGGCATGGGCGGCATCGACAAGCTGGCGCACCGGGTTGATCGTGCCGAAGACGTTGGACACGGCCGTGAAGCTGAACAGCCGGGTGCGCTCCGTCAGGAACTCATCCAGCCGCTCCAGCGCCAGCGTACCGTCGTCGCGGAAGGGCAGATAGCGCAGAGTGATGCCGCGCTCGGCGGCCAGAATCTGCCAGGGCACCAGGTTGGCGTGGTGCTCCATCTCCGTCAGCAGAATCTCGTCGCCCGGCCGGAGGTTGGCCCGGCCCCAGCTATAGGCCACCAGGTTGAAGCCCTCGGTGGCGTTGCCGACGAAGATCACCTCCTCCGGCGCGGGCGCGTGGATGAATTCGGCCACCTGGACGCGCGCCCCCTCGTACGCCGTCGTCGCCAGTTCGCTGAGGCGATGGACGCCGCGATGGACGTTGGCATGGGTATGCCGGTAGTAATCGTCCATCGCCTCCAGCACAACCAGCGGCTTCTGCGACGAGGCGGCGCTATCCAGGTAGACGAGCGGCACGCCGGGGTAGACCTCGGTGGTCAGGATGGGAAAGTCAGCCCGGATGCGCTCGATGTCGTACACGTGTCTAATTCACTCCAATTGGCTGCTTGGACGGGTTCTCGATGGGCACACCGACGAGGTTGCCCCACTCTGTCCATGAACCGTCATAGTTACGGACATTAGGATAGCCCAATAGGTAAGTCAGCACAAACCAGGTGTGACTGCTGCGCTCGCCGATGCGGCAGTAGGCGATGACGTTCTTGTCCGGCGATAGCCCTTGCTCGCCCTCATAGATGGCCCGCAACTCGTCGGCCGTCTTGAACGTTCCGTCCTCGGCCACCGCCCGGCTCCACGGCACGCTGACCGCGCCCTTGATGTGCCCGCCCCGCAGCGCCCCTTCCTGCGGCGACCCCGGCATGTGCAGCAGTTCGCCGCGGAACTCCTGCGGGCTGCGCACGTCCACCAGCGGCTGCCCCGCGTTCACGTGGGCCAACACCTGGTCGCGGAAAGCGCGAATCTTGTAGTCCGCCCGCGCCGCCGGCCTGTACTCCGCCGGCGGAAAGCTCGGCTTGTCCTTGGTCAACTCCCGCCCCTCGGCGATCCACTTCTGCCGGCCGCCGTTCATGATGCGCGCGTCGGCGTGGCCGAAGAGCTTGAAGACCCAGAAGGCGTAGGTCGCCCACCAGTTGTTCTTGTCGCCGTAGAAGACCACCGTCGTGTCGTTGGCGATGCCGGCGCGGGACATCAGCGCGGTGAACTGCTGCTCGTCGAGGTAGTCGCGGCGGATGGCATCGTTGAGGTCGGCCACCCAGTCGATGTGGACGGCGTTGGGGATGTGGCCCGTGCCATAGAGGAGCACGTCCTCGTTCGACTCGACGATGCGCACCTTGTCCGCGCGGTGCAGGTTGTCGGCCACCCACTGGGTGCTGACCAAGATATCCTGATTGGCGTATGCATTCTCCGACATGTCATTCTCCTTCTGTCTATCTGTTTAGGATATGGGCTGCGGCAACAATCGGGTAAGCGAGAACGCCGGCCCGCGCCGCAGATCGACCTCAGATGGGGCGAAACTGCAAACGCAGGCCGGCGGGGAAACCGGACGGGGGTATGAGGGAGACGGGAGGCGGCCGGTCAGCCGACCTTTTCCAGAATCCGGTCGAAGATCCGCGCGCGCACCCCCTCGAAGGGAATGCGCTGCATCACCGGGTCAAAAAAGCCCTGGATGACCATGCGGATCGCCTCGGCCCGCGGGATGCCGCGACTCATGAGATAGAAAATCTCTTCCTCGTCCAGCTTTCCAACGGTGGAGGCGTGGGTACATCGCACGTCATCGGCCTGAATCTCCAGGCCGGGGATGGAATCGGCGCGGGCGGTCTTGTCCAGCATCAAGTTGCGGTTGGCCTGGAAGCCGTCAATGCGCTGCGAGTTGGGCAGCGCCTTGATCATGCCTTGCCAGACCGTGCGCGAGTGGTCGCGCAACGCGCCCTTATAGAGCAGGTCGCTGGTCGTGTCCGGGGCGTTGTGGTTCTGCTGCGTGTCCAGATCCACGTGCTGGCGGCCGTTGGTGAAGAAGATGCCCGACATGCGCGCCCAACCGCCCGGCCCGTCCAACTCGGTTGTCTGGAAGGCCTTGGTCAGGCGCGTACCCATGACGCTGGTAATCCAGTCGAGCTTGGCGTCGCGGCCGACGCGCCCGCACTCGTGGTTGAACTGCCACACGTTCGTGCCGAAATCTTGCAGCGAGGCGTAGCGCAGGTTGGCCCCATCGCCGACGATCAGCTCGATCGCCCCGTTGTGGAGCGCCTGGCCTTCGCCCGCGGGCGAGGCGTACTCATCGATGAACGTCGCCTCAGCGTTCGTGTCCAGCACGACGAGCGTGTGGGTGAAGGTGCGTCCGCTGGTGGCCCAGAGCGCGCTGTGCAGCGGGGCCGCGGCCACGACGTTGCGCGGCACGTAGAGGAACACGCCGCCACGCCAGAACGCGCCATGCAGCGCGGCGAACTTGCCATCCTCGACACGCACGGCGTGGGTCATGAAGTACTTACGCACCAGGTCGCCATGCTCGCGGACGGCCGTGTGCATGTCGCCGAAGATAACCCCCTGCGCCCGCAGCTCGTCGCTCAGTTCGTAGGACTTGAGGACGCCGTTGGCCTCAACCAGCACGCCGCCGGCGGCGTCATCGGTCAGCTGCGCGCCCAGGTATTCGGGGATGGCCGCGCCGTCGCCGCCGTTGCCGTTCAGCGACGGGCCAAGCGCGTCCAGCTTCAGCCGGCGGATGTCGGTGCGCCGCCAGGCCTCATCCTGGGGCGTGGGCACGGGCATCGAGGCGTAGACCTCCCAGGCCCGCAAGCGCAAGTCCAGCATCCATTGCGGTTCGTTGAGCGACGCCGATAGCTGCTGCACGGCGTCGCGAGTGAAGGAAAGCAACTCAGCCAATGCTGCCCTCCATCTGCAATTGAATCAGGCGATTCATCTCGATGGCATACTCCATCGGCAGTTCCTTGACCAGCGGCTCGATGAAGCCGTTGACGATCATGGCGTTGGCCTCGTCTTCAGGAATACCGCGGCTCATCAGGTAGAAGACCTGCTCTTCGCCGACCTTACTGACCGAGGCCTCGTGGCCGATGGTGACGTCCTGTTCGTTGATCTCGATATAGGGGTAGGTGTCGGAACGGCTATTCTCGTCCAGGAGCAGGGCGTCACAGACGACGTTGGACTTACAGTCATACGCGCCCTCGGCCACCTTCAGCAGGCCGCGATAGGAGGCGCGTCCGCCGCCCTTGCTGATCGACTTGGAGATGATGCGGCTGCTGGTGCGCGGGGCCATGTGGACGACCTTGCCGCCGGCGTCCTGGTGCTGCCCGTAGCCGGCGAAGGCGATCGACAGGATTTCGCCGTGCGCCCCTTCGCCCATCAGATAGACAGCCGGATACTTCATCGTCACCTTGGAGCCGAGGTTGCCATCGACCCACTCCATCGTCGCGTTGGCGTAGGCCATGGCGCGCTTGGTGACCAGGTTGTAGACGTTGGTTGACCAGTTCTGGATGGTCGTATAGCGGCAACGGCCGCCCTTCTTGACGATGATCTCGACCACGGCCGAGTGCAGCGAGTCGGTCGAGTAAATCGGCGCGGTGCAGCCCTCGACGTAGTGGACGTAAGCGCCCTCATCGACGATGATGAGCGTGCGCTCGAACTGGCCGACGTTCTTGGCGTTGATGCGGAAGTAGGCTTGCAGAGGCATGTCCACGTGGACGCCCGGCGGCACGTAGATGAAGCTGCCGCCCGACCAGACGGCCGTGTTCAGCGCCGCGAACTTGTTGTCGTTGGCGGGGATGATCGTCGTGAAATACTCCCGCACCAGGTCGGGATACTGCGCCAGGCCGTCGTCCATGCCCAGGAAGATAACGCCCTTGGCCTCCAGGTCGCGCTTGATGTTGTGGTAGACGACCTCGGACTCATACTGCGCGGCCACGCCGGAGAGGAACTTCTGCTCTGCCTCAGGGATGCCCAGCTTGTCGAATGTGTTCTTGATGTAGCCGGGCACATCTTCCCAATTATCTTCCTGGCGGGCCGAAGGCTTGATGTAGTAGAAGATGTCGCTAAAGTCAATGCCGGACAGGTCCGCGCCCCAGGTGGGCATGGGCCGCTCCAGGAAGTACTGATAGGCTTGCAGGCGAATGTCCAACATCCACTGCGGCTCGCCCTTCATGGCCGACATGGCCCGGATCACGTCTTCGCTCAGGCCCTTCTCGGCCTTGAAGACGTAGTCCTCAGCGTCGGCGAAGCCGTACTTGGTGGCGTAATCGTCATTGACGCCGGCAAGGATCTCGTTTTCGCTCAGATCGCGGTCGAGTACTTGATCAGCCATTTATACCGCCTCCGCCGCGCCGTATTTCTCGCGCAGCCAGTCGTAGCCGCTCTCTTCCAGTTGCAGCGCCAGCTCTGGCCCGCCGCTCTCAACGATGCGGCCGTCGAGCATGATGTGGACGCGATCGGGCCGGATGTAGTTGAGGATGCGCTGGTAGTGGGTGATGACCAGCACGCCCATGTGGTTCAACTCGTGCAGCCGCACCGCGCCCTCGGCGACGATGCGCAGGGCGTCGATGTCGAGGCCGGAGTCGGTCTCGTCCATGATGGCGATCTTCGGCTCCAGCATAGCCATCTGCAGGATTTCGGCGCGCTTCTTCTCGCCGCCGGAGAAACCCTCGTTCAGGTAACGGCCGGCGAACTTCTGGTCAATGCCCAGGATGTCCATCTTCTCGCGCAACAGGCGGCGGAACTCCGGGATGGGCATGCCCGCGTCCTCCGGGTTGAGCGCCTTGCGCCGCGAGTTGACCGCCTGGCGCAGGAACTTGGCCACGGTCACGCCGGGGACGGCCACCGGATACTGGAAGGCCAGGAACAGACCAGCGCGCGAACGCTCGTCGGCTTCCATCTCCAGCAGTTCTTGCCCGTCGAAAAGGGCCTGACCGGCCGTCGGCTCGTAGGACGGGTGGCCGGCCAGCGTGTAGGCCAGTGTGCTCTTGCCAGAGCCGTTCGGCCCCATCAGGGCGTGGATCTCGCCCTGCTTTACATGTAAGTCAATGCCCTTGAGAATACGGTTTTCGCCGACATTCACATGGAGATTGCTGATATCAAGCGCAACAGTCATCGTCTAATATGCTCCTCGCAGTGGTACGTCGCTTACAAGGTGACAGCGCCTCGTGGCCTTCACCCAAGGGCGAATTATAGCACCGGGTCAGAGGAGCGTCAATTAATATGATATTATTGATAATAATGCTGTAAATTGACATGCCCTGGCCGCGCTGCTATAATGGCGACGTTTCCACCAAAAGTAACATCATGACCAGCGGACTACCAAGCAAGAAGCGAACCACACGCGATGTGATTCTGCACAGCATCAAGTCGTTGTCGCATCCCACTGTCGAAGAACTGGCCGAGGTGGCCGATGTGTCGCCCGTCACCGTTCGCCACCACCTGAACGCGCTGCTGGCCGAGGGCGTCATCGAGGCGGCCACGGTGCGGCGCAAAGTCGGCCGCCCCTACTACGTCTACGCTCTCAGCGAAAAAGGGCACGAGATGTTCCCCAAGCGCTACGTGCGCCTGACCAACCGGCTGCTGGACGAGATGAAGGACCGCCTACCCCAGGCAGTCATCGACGAGCTTTTCGACGGCGTCGTCGAGAACGTCCTGGCCGAGCACCGTGGCGAGTTCGAGCATCTCGGCCTGGACGAGCGCCTCGACTTCCTCGTGGAACTATTGGCCGAAGAGGGCTTCCTGTGCAGTTGGGAGCGGACGGATAGCGGCTTCCGCATTGTGGAGTATAGCTGCCCCTACGTGTCCATCGCCGGCCATCACGCCGAGGTCTGCACCTTCGACCGCAAGCTGATGGACGGCATCTTGCAGTTGCCCGTGCGCCAGGACAGTTGCGTCCTGCAGGGCGGCGAGTGCTGCCAGTTCACCATCATTGAGGCGGCCGAATCGACCGCGGCCAACCCGAACCTCTATCTGGAGACGATTGGATGATTACCAGCAAGGAAGATGAGCTTGTTGAGGCCCTGCGGTCGGTCATCGACCCGGAGATCGGCCTGAACATCGTCGAGTTGGGCCTGTTGCGCAATCTGGAGGTCGAGGGCGACCAGGCCAGGATCACCATGATCCTGACGACGCCCTTCTGCCCCTACGGCCCGCAGCTCATCGAGCAGGTGCGGCTGGTCGGCAACCAGATCATGAATGAGGGCGTTCGGGTCGAGATCGGCAACGAACTGTGGGACCCGTCGATGATGGAAGAGGGCGCCGGCGCCGACTGGGGCCTCTGGTAACGACCACCTTCCTCTGCGGCCGGGCCGCGTAATCGCCATCGCCATATGAGCATAGGGGGGCGGGTCTCAGACCTGCCCGTACAAGCCCATCATCGGTAGGGGCGGGTCTCAGACCCGCCCCTACAGCCAGCCGCGCAAGCCATAGACGAAGATGCCGATGTACTCCTTCAGGCAGCGCGTCGTGTAGGTCAGATACTCCACATTGGGCAGCAAGTTGATGATCGTCGCCGACGGGCCGCCGTGCCAGAGGTGCTGCCACTCGGCGTCGGACACAAGATAGTCGGTCGGCGCGGCCGTCACTCGCAACCCCTGCGCGGTGAATAGCGGCGCTGAGCGCGGCATGTGCATGGCCGACGTGACCAGCAAGATATCGTTCAGCCCCGCCTCGTCCAGCATCTCCCGGCTGTAGAGCGCATTCTCATACGTGTTGCGCGACCGCGCCTCCAGCCATAGGGCCTCGTCGGGCACGCCCAGGAGTTGCATCAGCGCCGACATGTCAGTGGCTTCCGGGGCGACACCCTCCGGTTGCAGCCAGTCGATGCTGCCGCCGGTGACCAGCACCACCTCGGCCGCGCCGTCGCGGTAGAGCATGGCGGCGTAGATGAGGCGATCGCCGGCCTCGTTGACCTCGGTCATGGGGCGCGGCGGGTCGCTGGAGCGCGTGCCGCCGCCCAGGACGACGATGGCGTCGGCCGCCGGCGCGCCCTCAAGCGCGGGGTAGCGCCCCTCCAGGCTGCGCACGAGGCTATAGGCCACGTAGCGGCTGCTGCCCAGCCACAAGACGATCAGCGCCAACAGGATGGCCAGCCGCCGCGCCCTGGCCCACAGCAGCGCCAAGATGAGCAGCAGGCAGGCCAAGCCGACAGGGAAGACAAACATGGGTAATAGCTTCGACAGGAAGACAAACACGGCCACAGCATAGCGGAAAGGAGCGAG
>ERZ724513.694-NODE-694-length-16835-cov-8.101728_pt1 | contig 16835 bp, 17 predicted proteins | sample MGYA00376046_ERZ724513 | MGnify/ENA primary metagenome ERZ724513 (study PRJEB28724, sample SAMN07190883) | activated sludge metagenome | isolation source: activated sludge of sewage treatment plant in Hong Hong | place: Hong Kong | collected 2016-03-17 ...
CGCCCCGACCCGGTCGGCCAGATCGGTGTCGCCTGCCGAGAGTCCGGCCGGCAGTGCCGACGCGACCGTGTCGCTGAAACGGGCCGCGGCCCGGCGGCCCCGCCAACCCAGCGACGGCTTTCCGGCCGTGTCGGCCGACGCGATGATCAGACCGCCCACCAGGCTGATGTCGGTGAGGAAACCGCGGCGCTTGGCGGCCTTGAGTTCCGGATCCATCTCGTTCCAAAACATCCGGGTGCCGAGATTGGCCGGCACGACGGTGGTGGCCAGGGCGGCCGACGCCAGCCGCGGCACCTTTCCGGTCGCCAGCAGCAGGCCCCCGAGTATCTGCGCCACGGCAGTCGCTCTCGCGAACGTCTCGGCGTTCTGCGGCACGCTGGAACCCACCGGGTCGGGCAGCTTCTGCAGTCCTTCCAGGGCGGGCCGGGCGGCGTCGGCCGCGGGTTTGGGACTGCGGAGGGCGTCGATGCCCTGGCCGACGAACGCGGCAGCCAACATGGGACGGGCGACTCTGCGTAGCAACATGTCCGGGCGTGTTCCCGGCCGCGCGGGTGCACAAACCTGTCAGGCGGGAGCGAGCAGCAGTTCCGCGAGGCGGGTGGTGGTCTGCACACCGTCGTCGTAGCCGCCCTCGCCGTCGAGCGCGTTCATGATCGCCAGGGTGTAGCGCTGTCGCGGTCCGGCGAAGCCGACCGAGTTGATCACCCAGCCGCCCTGTTCCTGCGACCAGCCGTTCTTGCTGCCGGGCGCCATCGCCGGACCGGCGCCCCACACGCCCCACTGCTGGTCGGCGTCGACGTTCTGCATGGCCGCCACGATGGTGGCGGTATCGGTCGGATTGAGCCGGCTCAGCGTGTAGTTGATCAGCCCGTCGAGGTCGTCGGCGGTCGCCTTCTGGAAGCCCCAGTACGGGAAGGTGTCGCTGAATCCGCGCTGGGGAACCACCCCGGGCATGCCGTATCGCGGGAAGTCGCGGTTGAACGCCTGGTGGTCGGGTCCGCTGTACCGGGTCCACAGGGTGTCCGCGGCGTCGTTGTCCGAGGAGTGCAGCATCGCCGAGATCAGTTGGCGGTCTTCGTCACTCAGGCGCAGTTGGCCGGCGTAGTGGCGGGCCAGCAGGTCGACGACGATGGCCAGTTTGATCGTCGAGGCCGTCCAGATGGGTGCGCCCGCATTCGGATTGCGGTAGACCGCACCGCTGCTGCGGTCCCGCAGCACGTAGCCGACGGTGCCCGGCCGGGTGGACAGATAGGCGTTCGCGGCCGCGATGCGGGCGGCGAGATCATCGGCCTGCGCGGGTGCGGGCAGCGCCAGCCCGAGCACCAGCAGCAGCGCCGTGAGAAGACGAATCATGTTTCAGCTCAACAACATCCGAGTCGAGCGTTCGAGCAGTTCGGCGATCTGCTGATAGGACGCGTACCCCATGCCGGCGCGGACCAGCGCACCGGCGTAGAGCAGTTCCAGGCATTCGACGACCTCGGGGTCGGCGTCGGGGCCCAGTGCCGTGCTCAGCCGCCGGTTGATCTCCTGGCCGATCCGCAGTCGCAGGTGCTCGACGTCGGGGTCCTTGCCCAGCAGGGCGTTGGTCACCGCGCCGGCCAGTTCGGGTTCGTCGGCGACCAGCAGGGCGATGTGCCGCAGCACCGCCACCGCGCGGGTGGTCGGGTCGGGGGAGTCGTTGGCCGGCGCCGGGGTGGTGGCCAGGCGGCGCCAGAACACCTCGGCCACCAGATGCTCCTTGGAGGAGAAGTAGGTGTAGGCCGTCGCGGCTCCGACCCCGGCCTCGGCGGCGACCATCCTGATGGTCAGTCCGGCAAACCCGGCGCGGCTGAGGACGTCGACCGCGGACCTGCCGAGACGGTCGACAGTGTCGGCCTGTTTGGCCGTCAGCCGACGGCGAGTCGCCTCCCGGGCAACCGGTTCGGACACATGTCCGGACGCTACTACACCGCGTTTACCCCGGCAACGGCGACGCGCTAGGTTGCGTGTATGCCACATTCCGACACAGCGAGGCTGTTCGATCTCGCCGACCGCGTGACCGGCTTCATGCCCGCCGACGAAGGGCAGGCGCTCTACAAAGCTGCGCGCGGCTTCCTCTCGGGCGGCGTCGGCGTGGAGATCGGGACCTACTGCGGCAAATCGACGGTGCTGCTCGGTGCGGCGGCCGCGGACACCGGCAGCGTGCTGTACACGATCGACCACCATCATGGCTCCGAAGAGCACCAGGCGGGCTGGGAGTACCACGATGCCACGATGGTCGATTCCGAGACCGGCCTGTTCGACACGCTGCCCACCTTCCGGCACACCCTGGACGCCATGGCGCTGCCCGACAACGTGGTGGCGGTCGTCGCCAGGTCCCCGGTGGTGGCGCGCGGCTGGACGACCCCGTTGCAGTTCCTGTTCATCGACGGCGGCCACACCGACGAAGCCGCGCAGCGCGACTTCACCGGCTGGGCGAAATGGGTCGCTCCGGGTGCGGGACTGGTCATCCACGACGTTTTCCCGAATCCGGACGACGGCGGCCAGGCGCCCTACCGGATCTACCGCCGGGCGCTGGACAGCGGTGCGTTCCAAGACGTTTCGGCCACCGGTTCGCTGCGCGTGCTGCAGCGGGTGAGCGGCTCGGCCGGCGAGGCGGTTGACTAGCCCGGCAGAGGCGGCCCTACTGGATCGGCTCGTCGCCGAGCACGGTGGTGCGCAGCATCTCGCGTGCCGAGTTCGGCTCGTACGGTGCGGCGCGGTGCAGCACACCCTGGTTGTCCCAGATGACCGTGTCGCCGACCGACCAGGTGTGGCTGTACACCTTGGCCGGTTCGGTGGCGCGGTCGAGCAGTTCGGCCAACAGCGCCCGGCCCTCGTCGAGGTCCATTCCGACGATGTAGTCCGCGGATGCACCGAGCACCAACGACTTTTGGCCGTTGCGGTGCGTCCAGACCAGCGGGTTCTCGTGCGTCGGCCGGGACCGCCAGCGGGCCAGTTGCTCCGGCGTGGGGTCCGGCGTGACACGTCGTTGTGACGCCTCCAGCGAATGCACCACCCGCAGCGACGCGAACCGCTCCTTCTCGGCGTCCGACAGCGCGTCGTAGGCGTCGTAGGCGCTGGCGAACTCGGTCTCGCCGCCGCGTTCGGCGACCTGCACCGCCGAGAGCACGGTGGCCTTCTGCGGGCACTCGTCGTGCGTGGGGGTGCAGCCGTCGATGTGCCAGATGAACGCCGCCTTGAGGTAGTCCGCGGCCTTGTTCTTCGACTTGTCCAGGGTGATCGGGTAGATGCCGGACACCGGGTGATGCCCGTCGGCGGAGCGGTCCACCTCGCCGAGGCGCTGGCAGAAGGCCACCTGGTCTTCCGGGCTGAGGTTTAGGCCGTGGAACACCAGCACACCGTTGTCCTCCAGGGCGTCGAGCACGGCGGCGCCCAGCCCGTCGTCGGTTCCAAGGTGCTCGGGGTCGATGCCGACGACTTCGGCCCCTACCGATGCGGTCAGCTTGTTGATGGTCAAAACGGTCATCTGAGAGTCCTTTTCGGTTCAGGGCCTGGGATCGCCGGTGCGGATCATCACCGCGTCGGCGGCGTCGACGGGGGCGGGTTGGTGCATGATCTCCACCGCCATCGCCACCATGATCAGCGAGTAGATCAAGTGCAGCAGGTTCAGCGCGTCGTCGGGCAGATCGTCGAGGGCGAACTTGTCGCAGTAGTCGATGGCTTCCTCGACGCGCGGGAAGAACGCTTCGTAGAAGTCGCGCAGCTGCGGCATGGTCGAGGCCAGCCGTTGGTTCCAGCGCTCGGTTTCGGTTGGCAGGCACCAGGTTTCGGTGAAACGCTCGAACTCGGCGAACGCGCTGGGCAGGGGTTTGGTGGTCATGATGAGGTTCCTACCGGGTTCTGCTCGCGTTGGTAGCGTTCCACCCAGTCGACGGCGACCTTGTGCAGGTGACGGACCAGGATCTCCTGGTCGTTGACGGGGAACTCGTCGATGACGTCGTATTCCAGTGCGGCCTGGGTGCCGCCGAGCATGCCGGCGTCCTGCAGTGCGAACTCCTTGAGCACGACGGCGGCGACCTCGTGCTCGATGCGCTCGCGCACGGAACGGGCCGGGTGGAAGTAGGTGTAGGCCTCGAACCGGTGGGTGTTGTGCGAGGTGGGCCAGTACCGGTACAGCAGATACCAGCCGCCGTAGATCAGGATCTCCAGGTTGGGGAAGATCTGGAAGTTGCTGATGCCCCAGGGTTCGATGTTGCCCGGGTTCAGCCCGGCCGGCAGTTCCCCGATGTCCGGGGTGCGCCACGGGCCGACCAGGCCGCTGCGGGTGGCCCGTTCGATCGGGTACATGTACTCCGGCGCCAGCAGCCAGCGCCGGGTGCCTGCCGTCGACACCAGCCGGTGCGGGCCGTCGAGCTGGAAATGCCCACAGGTGAAGCCCGCGTTGGGATCTCGCACCTCGGGCGGAACCTGCTGGCTGTGCAGCGCGGGCACGTGGTAGTACTCCTGGAAGGCGTCGGCGAAGATCTTCCAGTTGCTGTTGTTGTGGGCGACCCAGTCGTAGCGCTCGGTGAGTTTCCCGAACGGATAGTCGTCCAGCGCGGTGACCATCGGGCCCAGGAACTCGCGCAGGCTCTGCTTCGGCTCCGGGTCGAAGTTGATGAAGACGAACCCGGCCCAGACGTCACAGTTCACCGGGACCAGCCCGTACTCGGCGGCGTCGAGGTCGAAGAACTCGCCCTCCTGCTGAACGAACGTCAGCGCCCCGTCGAGGTCGTAACGCCAGGCGTGGTACTTGCAGGTGAACTGCCGGCAGGTGCCCTTGGTCTCCTCGTTCGGAAAGTCGTTCCACACCAATTTGTTTCCGCGATGCCGACACAGGTTGTAGAAGGCGCGGATGTTCTGGTCCTTGCCCCGGACGATGAGCACCGAGGCGTTGGCGACTTCGATCTCCTTGGTCAGATAGCTGCCCACGCGGGGAAGCTCCTCCACCCGGGCGACGTTCAGCCAGGCGCGTTTGAAGACCGCCTCGCGTTCGAGTTCGTAGAACTCCGGCGAGATCGAGTCGCGGAACGACATCGGCCCGGTGCCCAGTTCGGGGTAGTGCTCGGTCCAGGATCCCTCCGCGGGCTTGGCCCACTTGGTCGCCATGTCAGTTCCTCCGGTCGTTGAAAAACGCTGTCACATCACCGATCCGCCGTTGACACCGAGCGTCTGCCCGGTGATGAAGCCGGCCTCCTCCGAGCACAGGAACCCGACCGCGGCGGCGATGTCGGCGGGGGTGCCCAGATGCCCGACCGGGATGTGGGCGGCGATCTGCTCGTTGGACGGCAGGTGCCCGGCCGCCTGCGAGGCGTGCTGCATCGGCGTCTCGATGCCCGACGGCGGGATGTTGTTCACCGTCACGCCGTGGGCGGCGTACTCGCGGGCCAGCGACTTCGTCAACGTCAGGAGCGCGCCCTTGGAGGCCGCGTAGTGCGCGGCGAACGGCGTGCCGCGCTGGGCGCTCGACGACGAGATCATCACGATGCGGCCCCAGCCCGCGGCCACCATGTCGCCCACCGCCACCTGGCAGCAGTGGAAGGTGCCGGTCAGGTTGACGTCGATCAGCCGCTGCCAGGATTCGACGGTGATGTCGGCGAACGATGAATAGCCGAACAGGCCGGCGCTGGTCACCAGGACGGCGACGGGCCCGAGTTCGGCGCGGATCTTGCCGAACGCCTCCTCGACCGCACGCCGGTCGGTGACGTCGGCGCCGGCGGCCATCGCGGTGACGCCCTGCGCCCGAAGGTCGTCGGTAACCCGTTGGGCCGCATCGTGATCCACGTCCAGTACGGCGACCTGGTGGCCGCGGCGGCCCAGTTCGTGGCAGGTCGCCTCGCCCATGCCGGACGCTCCGCCGGTGACGACGGCGACCCGGCTCACGGCTTTCCCCTCATTCGTAGACCACCCGCACAGTCGGGCTGGTGGGCAGTGCCTGGCAGGTGACCACCAGGCCGTCGGCGACCTCGTCGTCGTCGAGTGCGTCGTTGTTGAGCATCCGGGCGGTGCCCTCGACGACCTGGGCGATACATGTTCCGCACGAACCGGTTTCGCACGACGACGGCGCCTTGAGCCCGGCCAGCCGGGCGGTCTGCAGGATGGTGTTGCCGGCCCGGTACGCGCAGCCGACGGTCTGCCGGTCGAGGGTGATGGTGACGGTCTTGGTCACCGCGCTGTCCGCGGCGTCGCCCGGTGCGACGGGGGCCACGGTGAACCGTTCCACGTGCACCCGGTCGCCGGGGATTCCGGCCGCCCGCAGGGTCCCCTCGACGGTGTCCATGTAGGGGCCGGGTCCGCAGACGTAGTAGTCGGCGGCCGGGTCGAAAGCGCCCAGGAATTCGGTGATCTGCGCGGCCGACACGATTCCTCGCTGCGCGTCGAGATGGTGGTGCAACTCGAAGCGGTCACCGTGGGCGCCCGCCAATTCGGCCAGGGCGTCCCGGAAGATGACCGAATCGGTGTCGCGGTTGGCGTAGAACAGCCGCACCCGGCGGGGCGTTGTCGCCAGCGCCGTGTGGATCAGCGAGAGCACCGGCGTGATGCCGCTGCCGCCGGCGAACGCGATGATCTCGCGGTCGCCGTCGGTCATCACGAACCGGCCTTCCGGCGCGGCGGCCTGGATGCGGTCGCCGGGCGCGGCGGTGTCGTTGAGCCAGTTGGACACCACTCCGTCGCGGTCCCGCTTGACCGTGATGCGCAGCTGCTCGTGGACGGCCGGGGAGGACGACATCGAGTAGCACCGCCGGTACTCCTGCCCGTCGATGCTGACCCGCAGCGTCAGGAATTGTCCCGCGCGGTAGGCGAACCGCGGATCGGTCGGCGGCACGTCGAACACCAGTGACACCGCGTCGGGCGTCTCCCGCACCACGTCCTGGATGCGCAGCGACGCGAAACCGTCAGCGGCATCTTCCAGGAGCGGAGGTGTCGGGGGAGTCATCCGGCCCACAATAACAAGTACTTGTTAATCATCACAAGATGCCTCAGTGGTCGACATGGTCGCCGAACAGCGTGTGACCGGTGCCTTGTTCGACCACCCGGGTCAGCAGCGCCCGCAACTGCTCCTGCTCGTCGGGTTCGAGGACACCGAACACCTTGTCGTGCGCGGCGACCGCCTCGCCGACCACCGCGGACGCCACGGCACGGCCCTCGTCCGTCAGGAACACCTGCAGGATGCGGCCGTGCTGCGGGTCCTGTTTGCGTTCCACCAGGCTGCGTTTCTCCAGCGCGTTGAGCGCCAGTTGGACGCCCTGCGGGGTGATCAGCAGGCGGCGGGCCAGTTCGGCCGCCGACAGGCCGGGCTGGTTGGCGAGCTGACGGAGCACACCGATCTGGGCAATGCTCACGCCGTGGGGTTTGACCGCATCGTTGATGGTGGTCAGGGAGAAGTAGAAGGCCTGCTTGAGCAGCCACAGGGTGTTCTCGCCGAGTTCCATGCCGTCGTCTCTTCTACTCATCAGCCCTGCCGGACGATCTGCCCGTCCTTCATCACGAACCGCACATCCAGTGTGGTCGAGATGTCGGTGGACGGGTCGCCGGTCACGGCGATGATGTCCGCGAGATATCCCGGCGCGAGCCGGCCGAGTTCGTCGTCGGCGTCGATCAGCTCGGCGCTCGTGATGGTGGCCGCCCGCAGCGCCTGCATCGACGTCATGCCGCGGTCGACCAGTGCGCACAGTTCCTTGGCGTTCTGGCCGTGCGGGATGGCGGGTGCGTCGGTGCCGCAGGCGATCCGCACGCCGGCGGCAATTGCCTTGGGCAGCATGGTTTTCGCCTTCGGGAAGACGTCGAGTGCCTTCTTGCGCAACTCGGGTGCGATGCGGTCGATGGCCATCGCGTCGGTCAGGTACGTGGTGGACACCAGGAAGGTGCCGTGGTCGACCATCATCTGGATGGTTTCGTCGCTGGCCAGGAAGCCGTGTTCGATGCAGTCGATGCCGGCGCGGATGCACGCCTGGATGGCCCGGTCGCCGACGGCGTGGGCGGCCACCTTCACCCCGGCGCGGTGCGCCTCGTCGGCGATGGCGGCGAACTCGGCGTCGGAGTACTGCTGCGCGCCGGGGGCGGTGCTGTGCGACATGACGCCGCCGGAGGCGGAGACCTTGATCAGTTTGGCGCCGTGGCGGATCTGGTAGCGCACGCAGGCGATCACGTCGGGCACGCCGTTGGCGATGCCCTCGGCGACCGACAGCGGCATGATGCCGGGCGCCAGGCGCTGAAAGACCGTGGGATCCAGGTGGCCGCCGTAGGGCGTGACGGCGTGCCCGGCGGGGTAGATGCGCGGGCCCGGATGCCAGCCCTGGTCGATGGCGCGCTGCAGGGCGACGTCGAGCAGGTATCCGCCGGTCTTGACCATCAGCCCGAGGTTGCGCACGGTGGTGAACCCGGCGTCGAGCGTCGTGCGCGCGTTGACCGCACCCCGCAGCGTCCGGTAGGCCGGGTCGTCCTGCACGCCGTGCATCGGCGTCGGAAGACCCTCGGGGCTGCCCGGGCCACCGATGAGCAGATTGAGTTCCATGTCCATCAGCCCGGGCAGCAGGGTCACGTCGCCCAGGTCGACGACCGTGGAATCGGCAACCGGCCCTTCAGGATTCACCGCGGTGATGCGGTTGCCCTCGATCACCACCTCGGCGGGCGAGCGAACCACGCCGGATTCCACGTCGGCCCACCGGGCGGCCCGCAGGACGGTGGCGCCGGTCACGGCACGGGCTCGTACACGCAGTCCAGGCTGGTGGCCCCGGAGTCCGGGACCCGGGGCTGCTTCCAGCATTCGACCGGAAACGAGACGGTCACCATCGCGTACAGCAGGCGCATCAGGTTGAGGACGTCCTCGGGCATGTCGTCGAGCGCGAACTTGTCGCAGTAGCTGATGGCGTCCTCGGCGCGCGCGGTGACGGCGTCGTAGAACGCCTGCATCTGGGTCATGTCGCTGCCCAGCCGTTTGGCGTAGCGGGCCGCCTCGTCGGGCAGCACCCAGTCGGAGAACCGTTCCAGGTCGGCGAATTCCGTTGGCAATACGGCCATCTCGATCACACTCCCACGGTCTTGCGCTGGTAGTCGTCGATCCAGGACGCCGTCTCCTTGTGCAGGTGGCGCAGCAGGATCTCCTGATCGCAGAGCAGGAATTCGGAGACGACGCCCGACTCGATGCTGGCCTGGGTGGCCTCCAGGGTGTTGGCGTCCTGCAGGCCGTATTCCTTGAACGACTGCGCGGCCAGTTCCTGGGCCAGTCGCTCGCGCGGCGTCCGGGGCGCCGGGAAGTACAGCGTGCATTCGAAGATGTGGCTGCGGTGCGACGTCGGCCAGTAGTGGTAGGTCAGATACCAGCCCTGCCCCCAGAACAGAATCACGAAGTTGGGGAACAGCTGGAACGAATCCAGGCCCCACGGATCGCATTTCGCGGGGTTCAGCCCGGCCGGCATCTCGCCCAGGTCGGGCTTCTCCCAGGGGCCGAACAGCCCGCTCTGGCAGATGTCCTCGATGGGCTTGCGCATCTCGGCGGCCATCTCCCAGGCGCGCACACCGGAGGTGCTCACCAGTCGGTGCGGACCCTCGATGCGGTAGTGCGGCGCCTCGAAACCGGCCTCGGCGGCGGCCTTGGAATACGCCGTCGGCGACTGGTTCGCGTGCAGCACGGGTGCGTGATAGAACTCCTGGAACGCGTCCATGTAGAGCTTCCAGTTCGCGTTGACCTCCGAACGGTAGGTGAACCGCGAGGTCATCTTCTCGAACGGGTAGCCCTCGAGATTCGTGATCATCGGGCCGAGGAATTCGCGCAGGCTCTGTTCGGGTTCGGCCGCGAAGTTGACGAAGATGAAGCCCTCCCAGACCTCGCAGTGCACCGCGACCAACGGGTAGCGGCTCTTGTCGAGGTCGAAGAACTCCTTCTCCTGTTGGACGAAGGTCAGGTTTCCGTCGAGGTCGAACCGCCAGGCGTGGTACTTGCAGGTGAACTGCCGGCACACCCCGCTGGTCTCCTCGGCCGGGATGTCGTCCCACACCAGCTTGTTGCCTCGGTGCCGGCAGATGTTGTGGAACGCCTTGATCTCGTCATTCTTGTTGCGCACCAGGATGATCGACGTGTTGGCGGCCTTCATCTCCTTGGTGAAGTAGCTGCCCTTGCGCGGAAGTTGTTCGACGCGGCCGACATTGAGCCAGGCCCGTTTGAAGATCGCCCGGCGTTCCAGCTCGTAGATCTCCGGGCTGGCGCAGTCCTGGTAGGACACCGGACCGGTGCCGAGCTCCGGATAGTGCTCGGTCCAGCTGCCTTCGACCGGCTTGGGGAACCGGGCCATGTGCCAACTCCTTCGGGGTTACGGGTCGGGGGTCGGCTCGCCGGACCGCAACTGCCGGCGAGGTGTGGGGCTGAGGTCGACGGTATCGCCCCGGTTCGGTAATGACAAGTAGTTGATAATGCGGGAGGCGATGTGCCGCGTCTTTCCCTCCGCCGCTCCGCATCTCGGCGTGTTCACCACGCATTCACCCGGAATTCACTATGGTGATGCCCGATCGACGGGAGAGGCAGTGGACATCGGGCTGTTCATCGCCATCGGTTTGGCTGCCGCCTTTGCCCTCACCAATGGCTTCCACGATGCGTCCAACGCGATCGCCACGCTGGTGGCGACGCGCGGCGCCACCCCCGGTCAGGCCGTCGGGCTGTCGGCGGTGTTCAACATGGCCGGGGCCATCCTGCTGGGGACGGCCGTCGCCGACACCATCGGCGGGATCATCACCGTGCCGCACAGCCAGATGGTGTCCGTGGCCGGGTCGGGACTGGCGGGCGCGGTCCTGTGGAACCTCATCACGTGGTGGCGCGGACTGCCGTCGTCGTCCGGGCATGCCCTGGTCGGCGGACTTGCCGGTGCGGCCGTCGCCGACGGCATGCTCACGGGGTATGGCGGTCTGGAGTCCGTCAACTGGGGCGGCTTCGACGGCTGGCATCCCACCGGCGTGTTCGGCGTGCTCATCGCATTGATGATCTCGCCCGCCCTGGGGTTCGTCTTCGCCTTCCTGCTGCTGCGCTTCCTGCGGTGGGTCTCGCATCGTTGGACGACGCGGTGGAACGGGCCGGTTCGCGGCGGCGGTTGGCTGGCGGCAGCCAGTCTGTCCTTCAGTCATGGCGGCAACGACGCCCAGAAGGCCATGGGTGTCATCGCGGTTCTCCTCATGGCCTCCGGCCAGACGGCCACGCTCACAGTTCCGCTCTGGGCCAAGATCCTCACGGGGATCGCGCTCACCCTGGGCACCGCGCTGGGCGGTTGGCGCATCATCAAGACGATCGGCCGGCGCATCTTCAGCCTCACCCCGATTGACTCCTTCTCCAGCCAGGCGTCGTCCACGGCCGTCATCCTCGGTGCCTCGCTCATCGGCGCTCCGGTGAGCACCACCCAGGTGGTGGCCTCCTCGGTCGTCGGTGTCGGCGGGGGTCGGCGCCGGTGGAAGCACGTGCGCTGGGAGATCGTGCGCGAGATGGGTGTCGCCTGGCTGACCACGATCCCGGCGGCGGCCCTGATGGCGGTCGTCGTCCTACTCGGATGGAGAGCATTATGAGTTCCGCAACCCGTAAGGGCGCACGCTGGTTTCTCCCGGAAACGCCTGACGTCCTCGGCATGCTGCAGGCGCAGGCCGATACCACGGCAAAGGGTATGAAAGCCTTCGCCGCCTGGGCGGCCGGGGACACCGATCGGGCCGACGACGTGCGCGAGGCCGAGCACGAGTGCGATGACGTGCGGCGGCAACTCGTCGATGCCGTCAGCGAGGCTTTCACCACACCACTCCAGCCCGAGGACCTGTTCCAGCTGTCCCGCGACCTCGACAAGGTCATCAACGGCGCCAAGGACACCGTGCGCGAGTCCGAGGCCATGAACTTTCCTCCCGATCAGGCGACAGCCGACATGGCAGTCCTGCTCGCCGAGGGCGTCGAGCACCTCCGGGCGGCGTTCAATTCCCTGGGTGGACGGCGAATCGGGCCCGCCACGGAGGCGGCCGATGCCGCCGTGAAATCCCAGCGCAGGCTGGAGCGGATCTACCGCACGGCCACCGGCGAACTTCTCCGACTCACCGACATCCGGGTCGTCGTCGCCCGCCGCGAGTTCTACCGCCGGGCCTCGCAGATCTCCGACGACATCGTCTCGGTCGCGGACCGGATCTGGTACTCGGAGGTGAAGGAGTCCTGACACCCGGGGGCGCCGGGTCGGGCACGGCTAGCGCTCGCTGGCCACGCATTCGCAGTCGAAGTCGCCCACCAGACCGCGGGGCAGCTCGTCGCGGAAGATGCCGCCGCCCCCGGTGGCGCCGGACAACGCGTCGGCGGCCAGGACCACCGCCGCGCCGGTCCAGGTGGTGCGTTCCACCGGCCAGCGCTTGCCGTCGGCGAACACCAGGCCGGTCCAGTAGGAGCCGTCGCGCTCGCGCAGGTGCTGCATATTGGCGAACTGCTCGAGGGCGCGGTCGCGGTCACCGAGCGCATCCAGGGCGAGCACCAGCTCGCAGGTTTCGGCGCCGGTGACCCAGGGCCGGTCGTCGACGCAGCGGATGCCCAGGCCGCTGACCACGAAATCACCCCAGCGCCCGTCGATCCGGGCCTCGGCGTCCGGCCCCCGCAGCGCGCCGCCGAGGATCGGGTAGTACCACTCCATCGAATGGTGCGGCTTGTCGGCGAACGCCTCCGGGTGCGCGACGATGGCGTGTCCCAGCGCGCCGAGGGCCACCTCCCACTCCGGCTGGGTCCGGCCGAGGTGGTTGGCCAGGGCGAGTGCGCAGCCGATGCTGTGGTACACACTGGCCGACCCGGTCAGCAACGCCTCCGGGATGACACCGGAAGGTGAACGGGCCCAGGCGATTTCGCCACCCGGCAGCTGGAGCCCGAGCACGAAGTCGATGGCGGCGCGCACCGTCGGCCACATCAGTTCGGCGAACGCGTCGTCGCCGGTGACCAGCACGTGGTGCCACACCCCGGCGGCGATGTAGGCGCAGAAGTTGCTGTCGCTGTTGGCATCCTCGACGACGTCGCCGCGGAACTGGATGGGCCAGGACCCGTCGGGGCGCTGGGTGCGCCGACTCCAGTCATAGGCGGCCCGCGCCGGCTCCCACAGTCCCGCGGCGGTCAGGGCCATCGCGGACTCGACGTGGTCCCACGGGTCGGTGTGCCCGAACGTCGACCACGGAATGGCGCCGCTGGGGTGCTGGGTCCGCGCGATCGACGACGCGGTGTCCAGGCACTGCTGTGCGGACAGTACGCCGTCGACCTCGGGAACGTCAGCCAACGGCCTGCTCGCTGGCCTGCTCACCGGCAACCCCACTGCGGACCGGCTTCTGGAAGTCCGCTGGTTTTTCGAAGTACAAAGCCACGCTCTTGCCGATCACCGGATCCAGCGCCGCTTCGGCGGCGCGGGTCAGCAGCGGCCGCCTCATCATGTCCCAGACCAGCAGCTTGTGGTACGCCGCCACCGCGGGATGCGTGTTCTGCTCAACTCCCACAGCGCATTTCAGCCACCAGAACGGCGAGTGCAGGCCGTGGGCGTGGTGCGAGTGGGTGAACCGCAGGCCGCGCGACGCGATCTTGTCGCGCAAGTCGGTCGCCTTGTAGATCCGCACATGGCCGCCCTCGTTGGCGTGGTACTCGTCGGAGAGCAGCCAGCAGACGCGTTCGGGCAGCCAGCGTGGCACGCTGACCGCCAGCGTGCCACCGGGCCGCAGCACGCGGACGAGTTCGGCGATGGCGGCGTCGTCGGCGGGGACGTGTTCGAGGATCTCCGAGGCGATCACCACGTCGAAGGCGCCGTCCTCGTACGGCAGGGCCAGCGCGTCGCCGACGACGGCCTCGGCCCGGGCGCCGGCGGGCACCTCGCCCGCGTCCGCCATCGCCTCGAACATCGTTGCCACAGTGGCCAATTCGGCCGAGTCCATGTCGAACGCGATGACGTCCGCGCCGCGCCGGTAGGCCTCGAAGCTGTGCCGGCCGGCACCGGCGCCGACGTCGATCACGGTGGTGCCGGGCCCGATTCCGAGGCGGTCGAAGTCGACGGTCAGCACGGGCCGGTCCGCTCGATCGCGCGGCGGTAGACGTTGACCGTCTGCGCGGCAACGGATTCCCACGAATACACGTCCACCGCGCGCTGCCGGCCGGCGATGCCCAGCTGGTAGCGGCGTTCGGGGGAGTCGAGCAGATTCCGCAGCACCGTGGTCAGTTCCTCCGCGTCACCGGGCTTGACGAGCTCGGCGCACAGTCCCTCCGACCCGAGCACCTCGGGCAGCGCCCCGGCGCGGCTGGCCACGATCGGTGTGCCGCTGGCCATCGCCTCGACGGCCGGCAGCGAGAAGCCTTCGTAGAGCGAGGGGATACACGAGATCTCCGCCGAGGCCAGCAGACCGGCCAGTTCGGCGTCGGACAGGCCGCTGCTGACGTGCACGATGTCGGAGATGCCCAGTTCGGCGATCAGTTTCTCGGTGGGGCCGTTGCTTTCCAGCCGGGCCACCAGTTGCAGTTCGACGTCGCGTTCGGTGCGCAGCTTGGCCACCGCCTGCAGCAGGTTGGCGACGCCCTTGAGCGGCACGTCGGCGCTGGCGATGGCGATGATGCGGCCCGGCACCCGGGGTTGCAGCGTCGGCTTGAACAGCTCGGTGTCGACGCCGAGCGGAACCACGTGCAGTTGGTCGGGGTGCACCCCGAAGTCGTCGGCGATGTCGGTGGCCGACGTGCCCGACACGGTCAGCAGGTCGGGAATCTGCCGCGCGACCGCCTTCTGCATCTCGGCGAACCCGTACCAGCGGTGCACCAGCGGTTTGCGCCACCACTTCGCGGCGGCCAGATCGAGGACGCGGTCGCGGGTGATGGGATGGTGCACGGTCGCCACGACGGGAGTGCCCGCGGCCGCCACCTTCAGCAGCCCGGTGCCCAGGCTCTGGTTGTCGTGCACGATGTCGAACCGGCCGGCGGGGTCGCGCTGCCGCTCGGCCAGGATGCGCGCGGTGCGCAACCCGAAGGTGCGGGGCTCGGGAAACCCGGCCGTCCACATGGTGAGCAGCTCGAGCAGGTCGATGCGGTCGCGGATCTCGCTGGGCCGCGGCACACGGAACGGGTCGGGCTCGCGGTAGAGATCCAGGCTGGGCACCTCGCGCAGCGTCACGCGCGGGTCGAGACCACCCGGGTACGGCGGGCCGGAGAAGACCTCGACGTGGTGGCCCAGCTCGACCAGGCCGCGGCTGAGGTGGCGCACGTAGACGCCCTGCCCGCCGCAGTGGGTCTTGCTGCGGTAGGACAGCAACGCGATCCGCAACGGCTTGTTCACGCCGCCCCTTGGCAATACCTGGACATGTGTCTGGACCTTAGTTCGCTGAGCTAACTGGCGCAACGCGGCCAGCTCCGGGGGCCCGGTCACCAACCGGTGCCGAGGACCCGATCGAGCATGTCGACGAAGAAGTCGGCAGACGTCGTCGACAAACACATCGGCGGCTTCATCTTGAGCACGTTCATCCGGTCCCCGGTGGGCTGGACGATGACGCCGAGTTCACGCATCCGTTCGCAGATCGCCGACGTCTCGGCCACGGCCGGCTCCAGCGTAACCGGGTCGCGGACCAGTTCGACCCCCATGTAGAGGCCCTTGCCGTGGACGGCGCCGATCAGTGGATGACGTGCGGCGAGTTCGGTCAGCCGCGAGCGCAGATGCTCGCCGACCACCAGCGCGTTGTGCTGCAGGCCGTCGCGCTCGATGACGTCGAGCACGGTCAGCCCGACCACGCACGACACCGGGCTGCCGCCGGCCGAGGAGAAGAAGTAGCCCTGGCTGCGATAAGCGTCGGCGATCGCCCTGGTGGTGATGACGGCGCCGAGCGGCTGGCCGTTGCCCATCGACTTGGCCACCGTGACGATGTCGGGGACCACCTGCTGGCCCTGGAATCCCCAGAACCAGGCGCCGAGCCGGCCGTAGCCGACCTGGACCTCGTCGGCGATCGCCAGCCCACCGGCCGCGCGGACCGCCGCGTACACGGCGGGCAGGTAGCCGTCGGGCAGCGCGATGCCGCCGGCGTTCCCGTAGAACGGTTCGCAGATGAACGCCGCCGGTGAGTGGCCGCGGCGGGCCAGATCCTCGATGACGGCCACCGCCTCGGGCGCGTACCGGTCGGCGGCCGCGCCGCGGTGCTCACCCCGGTAGCTGTTCGGGCTCGGCACGGTGTGCACCCACTCCGGCCGGGTGGTCAGCGCGTTGGGGTTGTCGGCAACCGACGTCGAGATGGCGTCGGTGGCATACGTCCAGCCGTGATAGGCCTCGGCGACGGCGACGACGTCGCGGCGCCCGGTGGTGGCCATCGCCAACCGCAGGGCCAGGTCCACCGCTTCGGAACCCGAGTTGACCAGGAACACCGTGTCGAGCGGATCGGGCAGGGTGGCCGCCAGCCGTTCGGAAAAGTCGGCGATCGCGCCGTAGTTGAACCGGGAGTTGGTGTTCAGCCGCCGCCACTGCCGCGCGACGGCCTCGGCCAGTTCCGGGTGGCCGTGCCCGATGGCGGCGACGTTGTTGACCATGTCCAGGTAGCTGCGGCCGTCGACGGAGAGCAGGAACTCCCGCCAGCCCCGTTCGATCCGCGGCGGGCGCCGGTAGTACTGCTCCTGCACACCGGCCAGGGCCCGGCCGCGGCGCCGCACCAGGGTCTCGGGTGGCTCGGGCGCGGACGCGGGCTCGACGCCCAGCAGCGGCGCCGGGTCACGGGTCAGGGCCAGCCAGCCGGGCGCGTAGTCCAGGCGGACGAAGGCCGGCACCGGCAGATCGTCCCGGCCGGTCCGGACCTGCAGCCACACCCGGCCGGGTCCCACGGTC
>ERZ724513.696-NODE-696-length-16826-cov-7.953730_pt1 | contig 16826 bp, 21 predicted proteins | sample MGYA00376046_ERZ724513 | MGnify/ENA primary metagenome ERZ724513 (study PRJEB28724, sample SAMN07190883) | activated sludge metagenome | isolation source: activated sludge of sewage treatment plant in Hong Hong | place: Hong Kong | collected 2016-03-17 ...
GAACGGTATTGGGGACGGTTCCGATTACCGTTCATCCAGCAGCCGCCCGAAAGGACGAAGTGGCTGCCACCAGGCGTGATGCTGTCGGAAGGGCCAACCGGGGACTCTTCCCGGAGGCTTCGATCAGCATCATGAGGGCCAAGCCCGAGGGCTGGACGGAGTTCGCCCGGGTGGAAGCCTCCGGTGCCGAGCAGATCATCGAGGAACGGCGATGATCCAGCACAGCTTCGAGATATACGACTTCCTGTTGCCTGTGCTGGTCATCCTGGCCATCGCGGTGCTGTTCGTATTCGCCATCATCCCGTTGGCGGCGGCCGTCATGCTGCTCGTGCACAGCGTAGGAGAGCGCCGGCGCGCCGCCCGGCGCGAAGCTTCCAAAGCAACTGACGGCGCTGAGCCGGCTAACGTGCCATGACCGTCGAGTCTCAGCTGAAGATTGTCCGGCCACGACCAGGAAAACCTACTGGCACTCGGTCAAGGCCCATGACGCCGGCTGGGTCTTCCAGAAGAACGGCACGGCCTGGTGCCCCGAACACAATCCCCGAATGGCTCGCCGCCTGGCGGGCACGTAGAGCCGGAAAGCACAACCATGAATGACCACGACGCCCCCGACCCCTACCCCGAGAGCACCAGGCTGCTCGCGGCGCGCGAGGAGTCCCAACCGATCGGTGAGTTTCTGGAAAACGGTCCGTACGAACTGGGCCGGTGGGTGCCGTGCCAGCAGTGGCACCAAGATGGATGGGAGTGTGGCCAAGGCGAACACTTCCAGCCTGTCCGCAAATCCATCGAAACCGTGCTGGCCGAGTACTTCGGCATCGACATGGTGAAGGTCGAGGCCGAGCGGAGGGCGATGCTCGCCGCGCTCAACAACCGCGATGACTTGACCCCGCGACCCACACAACAGCAACGCCGGCTTGATGAGCGGGCGTTGCTGTTCTGTTCATCAGAAGGTCTTGACCACCTGGTAGGAAAGCGCAGCATCCAGGTACAACAGCACTGGAATGGCGAAGACGACCAGGGCGCCGACCCAACATGCGATGCGCGGCCCCAGGGATGACATCAACCAGCCGGCCCTGATCAACGTGACTCCCACCACCAATGCCAGCACGCAAATGGCGACGAATCCGAAGAGCGCGATCGCGGCAATGGCAACGACGGCGAACACACCCCACCCGAGGAGCGCCTTCTGCGAGGTTGCTTGCATGGTCTGCATTCTATCCGCTGACGCTGCAGGAGTCAGAGCCCGCGTAGTGCACCATGTCCGCGTTGAGACGCATCTGACCGCACACCGTCGTGAACAGGAGGTCCCAGTCACCCGCACCCCAGGTGAACTCACCGCGGCCGACACCTCGGCCCTCCCAACCAGCGTTCAACGAAGAGTCCGAGACGCCGTTCTTGTGCCAGCCCAGAGCGGCTGAGTAGACGGTCTGGAAAGCTTCTGACACCTCCACCGACGTGACCGCGCCGCTAGCCACACAGACCCGCGTAGTGATGGTCACCGAAAGCAACTTTGCCTTGGTGATCCCGCCCCAACGAGAAGCCTCGATACCCTTACTCCAGCAGGTACCTGAAGAGTTCTGCGGCGTCGCTGAGTTCATCGTCGCGTTCGCTGAAGTGCCGCCCAGAATACGGGTCCTGCGAGTACCTCCGGTGAGTTCCTTCTTGATCAGGGCCTTGTCGGACTTACTGAGCGCGTTGTACGTCTTCTTCGGGTTCTTCGCCTTGAGCACCTTCGTCATCAGCCGCTTCACCTTCGCAGCCGAGCTCTCCGCAGCCGCGGGACCGGCACTCACACCAACACAGGTCACTACAGCGAGCATGATCGCCAACAGCAAACTGAGCACGATTCGGGGTGGTTTTCTTTTCACGGTTGGTCCGGTTCCTTACAGGGGGTGGCGCGGACAAACCGTAACAGGCAGCGGTCCATTCCGGAAGTATGCACGGCCGATCTGTCGATGTGCTCGAACACACCGCCCTTCTCCGACGAGCCATTTCGCAGCTCGAATCAACAACCCCGGGAACCCAGACGAAATGCGCAGGCAACAGCGCCGCACGCGCCCTCGGCACGCCCTCCCCATTACCCACCAATCGGACGACCTGAACGGTAATCGGAACCGTCCCCATTACCCACCGCGATCAGGTGATGGACGTCACCGTGCTGCCCTGTGAGAGCGGCGACAGGTTCGCCGCGGACGACAGCACGGCGTGCATGCGGCCGGGGTCGCGGCCGTAGTAGAACAGCACCGTCAGCTGCGGGCCCTCCCACCACGAGAGCAGCGTGGCACTCGCACCGAGGGCGTCGTCCAGCGCCGCGATCAGGTCGTTGACGTCGTTGTCGGCGTACACCTCGTCGGGCAGCGAGGTGCCGTCGAACGCCAGCGCCAGGCCGTGCGTGACCCCGAACGGGTGCTGCGCACCGCCGGGAAGCTGCGCCCACGAACCGATCGGGGCACCCAGATGTTCGAGCATGTCGACCACGAGGGCCAGCGTGCGCACCGGGTCGCCGGCCAGGCTGACCTCGATGTCGCACGAGAGCGGCCCGGTGTCTGGGGTGAACTGCGTGCCGCCGCCTCACCTCGCTGCCAGGCGCATGCTGGGCGAGCAACTCATCAAGCGGATCCTCGAAGGCGCTGCCGCGATGCTTGGGCTGCAGCCGGGCGTTGAGGTGCACGAGTGCGACTACAGGGTCCTTGCGGCGTGAGAACAGGGCCATGGCAGCGACCCTAACGGCCGAGGGTCGCGTCGGGTTCGATCAGCGGCCGCGCAGGCCGTGAACCGAAGGAACCGTCCCCTGAACCAGCGTCAGCCGATGGTGAACGTCTCGCCCCGTCGCGCGTAGTCGAGGGACTCGGCGTCGAGGTAGTCGGCGGCAGTGAGCACCACCGGCGCCAGCTCGCGCTCGAGGGTCTGCGATCGGAACAGCACGCCGATGCTGACCTCGTGGTCGGGCCGGAACACCACCTCGATCGGATCACCCGCGCGCACCACGCCCGGCCGCACCACCGCCAGATAGGCCCCCGGCATGGCCGCCCTGGTGAAGGTCTTCAGCCAGCCGCGCTCGGCGATGAAGGCCCGAAACGTGTTGCAGGGAATGCGCGGGCAGGTGACCACCAGCTCCACCGCGTCGTCACCACTACCGATGCGCCACCGCTCGCCGATCAGCGCGCCGGTGACGTCCAGCCCGAGCGTCGTGAGGTTCTCGCCGAACGCGCCCGAGGCGAACTCGCGACCCACCTGCGCGCCCAGCGCGTCCAGGTCTTCACGGGCGCAGGCGTACACGGCCTGCACGGTGCCGCCGTGGTGCTTGCCGTCGCCGATGTAGTCACCGATCAGGCCGCTGCGCGCCTCGGGCGCCAATCGGCGCGTCACTTCGCGGGCGGGTGGCGCGGCCACCTGCGCCGAGGCCACCGGCTGCTTGTCGATGCCCGTGGTGTTCTGGGGCTTGCCGCGATCGGCCGCGGGCCGGCCCAGGTTGACCGACAGCACGGACGCGCTCATGCCGAACCCTGCCCGTCGCCACGCACCACGTAGGGCACGTCGTCGTCGCGGCGCGGCCGCACCCCGACCGCCCAGCCATGCGGCGGCACCAGCACGTCGCAGCCCGCGCTGGCCAGCAGCACCTCACCCTCGGGCGCGGGGCCATCGACGTCTGAGATGTTGAGCGCCAGTTCGATCACCTGGTCGGGCCCGGCCACCAGCACCACCACCGACTCGTTGGCCAGGTCGCGGGTGGTGACCACCCCGTCGACGATCCAGGCGTGCTGGCGGCGCAGCCCGATCAGATGCTGGTACAGCTCGCGGGTGTCGCCGCCGAACGGCAGCAGCCCGTCGGGTGTCTGCGGAAACGGCGGACGCACCGCGTCGTCGCCGCCGATCTGGTCGAGTTTCACGCCCTCGAACCGGTGCTCGTCACCGGCGTAGATCGAGGGCACGCCCGGCAGCAGCGTGAGCAGCACCGCGGCGTGCTCGATGTGTCGCCGATCGTCGAGCTTCGACGAAATGCGCGTGACGTCGTGGTTGCTGATGAAGATCTGCGGCCTGAAGTGCTCACAGAACCGTCGGTGCCGCTGCAGCGCCCAGTCGAGGTTCCACAGGTTGTGGTCGTTCATCGACTGCCAAATGCCGTGCCAGAGCTCGTACTGGGTGACCGAATCGAGGCCCGAGACGGTGACGAACTCGTCTTTGTCGCCGTGAATCACCTCGCCGAGCAGCCAACTGTCGGGAAACCGCTGCTTGACCCGTTCGACGATCGGACGCCACGCGGCCGCGCCCGGCGCGTAGGCCGCGTCGAGCCGCCAGCCGTCGATGCCGCGCTCGAGCCAGTGGCACATCACGTCGACCACGAAGGTCTGCACGGCCGGGTTGGCGAAGTCGAGTTCGACCAGTTGTTCATGGCCCTCGAACACCCGCGGGTAGCCGTCGACCCAGCGCAACCAGTCGCCGTCAGGGGTGCCCGGCCCGGCCTTCAGGGCCCGCTGCACGATCGGGTGCTCGCGGCCCAGATGGTTGAACACGCCGTCGAGCAGAATGCGAATGCCCCGCTCTTTGGCCTTCCACATCAGCTCGCCGAAGTCGCTGTCGTCGCCCAGCCGCGAGTCGATGGCGTAGTGGTCGAGGGTGTCGTAGCCGTGGCTCGAGCTGGCGAAGATCGGGTTGAGCAGCATGCCGTTGCAGCCCAGGTCGATCAGGTAGTCGAGCCAGTTGGTGAGCTGGCCCAGTCGATGTCTCACGTCGTGCACCGCGCTGTCTTCGGCGTTGACGAAGCCGAGGGGATAGCAGTGCCACCAGATGACGTGTGCCGTCCAGTCCATCGAGCTCCTCAAACAACGGGGTGCCCGAGAGTCTATCGAGCCCCGGTGACATGTCGTCACCACCCGGGTCGGCTCAGCTCCAATCGCGAAACACCACGCCGACCGTGGTGGCATCGAGCACCGCGAACTCGCGCGCACCGTACTCGCGCCGCACGATGCCGCCGCCGCGCGGGTAGGTGGGGTGCAGCAGGTCCGGACGGCGGCCGGCCACGTCGGCGTACACGGCGTCGATGTCGTCGGTCTCGATGCCGAGTTCTGGACGATCCTTGGCCGCGTATTCCGCGTCCTCCACCAAGTACAGCTTGCAGCCGTCGCGGCCGACCACCACGAAATCGCCGTCGTCGTGCAGCACTTCGAAGCCCAGCCCGTCGACGAACAGGTCGCGACCGATGGCCAGGTCGGCGTAGAAGACCTTCGGAATCAGGGTCTGATAGCTCACGCCGCCCGCCACTCGATCAGCGCCACGGTGTTGCCCTCGGAGTCGCGCACGAACGCCTGCCACTCGTCGGTGCCCGCGGGGCCCAGCGTGTCGTCCTCGTGGCCGAAGATGGCGTGCGGCGCGGTGACCACCTCGACCCCCGCCGCCTCCAGCCGGGCGACCTCGGCCTCGACGTCGTCCACCCTGAGGTAGAGCAGGGCCGAGGGTGCGTTGCCGTCGAGCAGAAGGCGGGTGCCGTCGAGGTCGAAGAAGAGCAGCCCCGGTGGATCGAACCGGGCGGTCGGGCCGCGGCCGAGCAGCGTGGTGTACCAGGCCGCGGCCCGGTCGAGATCCGCGGCGTACTGCGCCACCTGTACCAGTGCCATGATGTGCTCCTTCCGCGCCCACACTAACCCGCTACCCGACGCGGGCCGATGTTGCGGGTCTGTTCCAATCCGGGCTGCTGGCGGTCGGCACCGCTCACCCGCTGCCACCATGGACGACGTGCAACGAACCGTCAGCGCCCACATCGAAGCCACCGTGACCGCCGGCACCGACCTGGTGCTGGCCATCGCCGTGGCCGATGGTCCGACCCGTACCGAGAGCCTCGTGATGACCGCCAACGGGACGGCCGCGGTGGCGAACGAGATCGCCGCACCCCACGGGGGACGGCTGCATCTCGTCGCCGGGCTGCCCGCCGGCCCGCTGACCATCGACTACACCGCCACCGTCGAGGGTGTCGCGCCGATCGAGCCGCTCGCCGAGATCGACCGCATTCTCTACGCCCGGCCGAGCCGGTACTGCGACTCAGACAAGCTGATGCCGGTGGCCGCCGCCGAGTTCGCCGGAATCACGGGCAAACCGCTGCTCGATGCGGTGTCGAGTTGGGTGGGTTCGCAACTGTCGTACGTGTCGGGGTCGTCCAAGCCCATCGACGGTGCGGTCGACACCTACCTGTCGCGGCAGGGCGTGTGCCGCGACTACGCGCACCTGGTGATCGCCCTGCTGCGGGGGCTCAACGTGCCGGCGCGGCTGGCCGCCGTCTATGCGCCCGGGCTCGACCCGATGGACTTTCATGCCGTCGCCGAAGCGTACGTCGACGGCGCCTGGTGGGTGGTGGACGCCACCGCGCTCGCCCCTCGTCCGACCCTGCTGCGCATCGCCACCGGACGCGACGCCGCCGACACCGCGTTTCTCAGCACGCTGGGCGGGTCGCTGACCCTGCACAGCGTCGAGGTGACCGCGACCGTCGACGAGTTGCCGGGCGACGACCTGACCCTGCTGACCGCCCTGCGCTGAACCCGTGGCGCTGCTGCTGTATGACGCCGACTGCGGGTTCTGCACCCGCAGCGCCGCATGGCTGAAGGGTCGGCTGCCGCACCTGCGCATCGAGCCGCTCCAGCGGGCAGACCTGGACGCCCTGGGCGTCGACGAAGTGCGCGCCGCGCGCGAGATTCCGTTCGTGGCGGGTTCGTCGGTCAGCTACGGCGCAGAGGCGATCGGACGGGCGCTGGCCACCGGCGGCGGGCTGTGGCGGCTGGCCGGACTGGTGCTGAGCCGTCCGCCGGTGCTCTGGCTGGCCCGTCCGGTGTATGCGCTGGTGGCGGCGAACCGCCACCGGTTGCCCGGCGGCACTGCGACCTGCCGGTTGGACGGCCCCTGAAGCGCCACAAACCTCAGGGGTGACCCCGGTTCGACGGCGGCCTATTTTGTGGGTTACTCACCGGCTTCGGCGATCACCCCGTTGTCGCCCGGTGCGGGTCTGGGGCCCCCCACCATGTTCGACCAGCCCGGCGGGGGCGTGATCGAGTTGGCGCTGGGCGGTTCCGGCCCGGCCACGGCCACGCCTCGCTGCCCGGTCGGCGTGCGCGAGCCGGCCCGCAGCGACGGTGGCACCGTCGAGGAGTACCGCCTTCGCGGAGCCGGCCCCGTGCGCGGCACCGACGGCGGGGTGCTGACCGACGCCGCGATGCTGGTGATCGGACTGACCGGCGACACCGTGACCAGCACCCACCCGGTGGTGCGGGGCGTCGCCGTCGTGGACGCCTACGCCGCCCCCACGAAGGCCATCGAGTTGGACTGGAACAACCTGCCGGGCGTCACCGGACAGATCTACGACGCGGACGGCACACTGCTGGCCACCTGCAACGCCTGAGGGTGTGCTCTGGCTACGTGGCAGCGGGTTCGCCCCACTACATTGGCGCCCATGACTGCTGAGCCAGACGACCAGCCGGTGATCGATCCCGAGGACGTGCTGCCCGACCAGACCTATGACGCGCAGTTCTATCCGGCGAGGCCGAAGAAGCTGCGTCCGGCCGCCCGGCGCAGGCAGAATCCGCTGCACGCGATCAGTGCCCCGCCGTTCGCGCCGGACGGCCGCAACAAGGCCTACGTCGGCTGGTTGGTCGAGCAGTCGATGCTCGGGGACGCGCGCACCCTGGCGCGGCAGCTGGCCGGCCAGCACACCATGTGGGCCAACCCGTTCGCCTCACCGGACCCGCGCGCGGCGGTCGACCGGTCGTCGGTCTGGTTCACCGCGTACCCGCTGTCGCTGGTCACCGTGCCCAACCAGTCCTTTCTGGGCGCGCTCGGCGACGACGGGCTCTGGGAGTGCTTCGAGGCGGTCGGCATCGATGCGGTGCACACCGGACCGGTCAAGCTGGCGGGAGGCCTACGAGGGTGGGACGCGACCCCGAGCGTGGACGGGCATTTCGATCGGATCAGCATGGCGATCGACCCGTTGTTCGGCACCGAGGACGAATACCGCAGCATGTGCGAGGTGGCCGGCAAGCACCACGGCACGATCATCGACGACATCGTGCCCGGGCACACCGGCAAGGGTGCCGACTTCAGGCTGGCCGAGCTGAACTACCGCGACTACCCGGGCATCTACCACCTGGTCGACATTCCCGAGGAAGCCTGGCATCTGCTGCCCGAGGTGCCCAAGGGCCGCGACTCGGTGAACCTGGCGCCGTCCCATGAACATGCCCTGGCCGAGGCGGGCTACATCATCGGTGAACTGCAGCGGGTGATCTTCTACGAGCCGGGCGTCAAAGAGACCAACTGGTCGGCCACACCCCCGATCTACGACCACACCGGTCAGCTGCGCCGCTGGGTCTACCTGCACTACTTCAAAGAGGGCCAGCCGTCCATCAACTGGCTGGATCCCACCTTCGCCGGCATGCGGCTGGTGATAGGGGACGCGCTGCACTCCCTGCTCGATCTGGGCTCCGGCGGTCTGCGGCTGGACGCCAACGGCTTTCTGGGTGTGGAGAAGAACGTGTCGGGGCCGGCGTGGTCGGAGGGCCATCCCCTGTCTCAGGCGGCCAACCAGCTGATCGGGTCGATGGTGCGCAAGGTGGGCGGGTTCACCTTCCAGGAGCTCAACCTGTCGATCGACGACATCGCCGAGACCGGCAAGGTCGGGCCCGACCTGTCCTACGACTTCGTCACCCGGCCGGCCTACCAGTTCGCCCTCGCGACCGAGGACACCGAGTTCCTGCGGCTCACCCTGCGCGAGTCGCTGAGCGCCGGCATCGACCAGGCGTCGCTGGTGCACGCGCTGCAGAATCACGATGAACTCACCTACGAACTGGTGCACTTCGCGACCCGGCACGCCCACGACACCTACACCCTGGGTGGCGTCGACTACACCGGTGCCGACCTGGCCGAGCACGTCCGTGAGACCCTGCGGCAGAAGCTCACCGGCACGGCAGGCCCCTACAACGCCGTGTTCACCCAGAACGGCATCGCGTCGACCACCGCGTCCGTGGTCGCGGCCAGCCTGGGCTACACCGAGCTCGACCAGATCGGGGCCCCCGAGATCGAACGGATCAAGACCGCCCACCTGCTGTTGTGTATGTACAACGCCTGGCAGCCGGGCGTCTTCGCGCTCTCGGGGTGGGATCTGGTGGGTGCGCTGCCGCTGCAGCGGAGCCAGGTGCAGAGCCTGATCGACGCGGGCGACACCCGCTGGATCGAGCGGGGTGCCTACGACCTGATGGGCAGCTCGCCCGACGCCGAGGCGTCCTCGTCCGGCATGCCGCTGGCCAGGGCTCTGTACGGATCGTTGCCCGACCAGCTCGCCCACACCAACTCGTTCGCCGCCCGGCTGTCGAAGATTCTGAAGGTGCGCAAGCGGCACGGGCTGTTCAGCGGCACCCTGTTGGACGTGCCCGAGGTGCCGACCAAAGAGATGCTGGTGCTGGTCAACCGGCTGGCCGTCGGAGCGGGCCAGGTGACGGTGCTGAACTTCGGGCCGAACAAGATCACCGGACGGGTGCAATCCGAGCAGATCCCCGTCGGGCGGGTGTTCGACCTGACCACTCGTCGCAAGGTCGACACGGTGGACGACCTGGGCGGGTTCACCGTCACCCTGCCGCCGTTCGGCGGGATCGCGACCTTGATCCGCGAATGAGCCGGCGAGAGGTGGCGGCGGATCGCCCTCAGGGGGCGTCGGCCGGCAGCTTGATCAGCGGGAGCAGGCCGAGCAGCAACAGGCAGGCCGCGCCGTCGAGCAGGTACAGGTCGCGGAAGCCCTCGTTGAGCGTGCTCTGAAAGGTCTGCTTCAGCTCGGGTGCCAGGGCGTCGATCTGGGCCAGGTAGTCGGTCAGCGCTTGATCGAAAGCGCCGGGCACGGCCTTGTCGAGCACCGTGAGTTCGCGGACGGTCTCGGCCACGTCGATGCGTGCGTCGTCGATGTCGGCTCGGGCCTGCACCAACTCTTTGCGCGCGTCGGCCAGCTCAGCCCGCTCGGCGGCCAGCTTCGTGCGCGCCTGCAGCACCCCGTCACGGGCCTTGATCAGCTTGGCGCGCTCGGCGACGAGCTTGGCACGCGCGGCGCTCAGCTTGGCTCGCTTCGCGACCGTGGCGTCACGCTGTGCGGTCAGGGTCGCTCGCGCCTTCACCAGCGCAGCACGCTTGGTCACCAACGTGCTGCGCTGCTGCTTCAGCGACGCCAGCTCGGCCGCCAGCGGCTTGCGTTGCTCCTGCAGCTCGGCGAGCTTGGCCTCGTTGGCCGCGATGGACGCCTTCAACGCGTCGATCTGCGGCTGCAGCGCAGGGTCGCCCGCCGCTTCGAGCTTCGCCAGCGCCTGTTGTTGCCCCGTGATGGCGCTGGTCAGGCCGGCGATACCCGCATCGATACCGGCCAGCGGCTTGCTCACCCCGGCGATGCCCTGGTCGATTCCCTTGATGGCCTTGGTCATGCCGTTGACGCCCTTGGTCTGCCCGGCGATGCCCTTGGTCATGCCCGCGATGGCCTTGGTCATGCCATCGATGCCCTTGGTCTGCCCCGCGATGCCCGTGGTCATGCCGTCGATGCCCTTGCCCATCGAGGCAACCGTCTTGTCCAGCTTGGCCAGCCCTGTGCGCATCGAGTCGAGACCTTCGGCCATCTCGTCGATGGTCTTCGTCATCTTGGTGCGCGTCTTCTTCAGCTTGCCGTCGACGGTGCCCAACTGGTCGATGCCGGTCTCGACACCGCCCTGAATGTCGGCGATCACCGACGGCGTGCGCTCGTCGAACATGTGCTTGGCCACCGTCTTGGTGTCGGCGACGATGGTGGTGACGTCGGCGTTCTTCAGCAGCGTCACCAGCTCATCGGGCAGGGTGCCGCCCCCGTCGGTGTTCACCGCAATGGTGGTCTTGCCGCTCAGGTCAGGAAACTCGACACCCTTCAGCGCATCGGCGAACCGGTCGTCGGCCTTCCACGTGTCGAACGTGGCCTGCAGGGTGGCCGCGTACGGCAGCTCGGGTGCCTTGATCGTGCTCGGCAGTTGCGCGGTCAGCCGGTCCTGCACCAGCCCGCCGGCGTGGGCCAGAAAGCCGACCATGATCACCGGGGCGAGTGTGGTGCCGATCGAGCGCACCAGCGACAGGGTGCCCAGCGCTGAGTTCGATTGTTTGGCCGGGGTGAGCCGCAACATCAGGTAGTTGAGCGGTGAACCAATCACGAATCCCAGGCCCAGACCGATCAGAATCAGGGTGACGATCACGCTCGGGTACCCGGGGGACGGAATCACCCACGCGATCACGCCCACGGCGGCCAACGCCGAGATCGAGGCGCCGACGGCCAGCACCAGTTTGGGGCCGAACTGGTCGGTCAGCCGTCCGGACAGCGGAGCGCCCACGCCCGAGGCCAGGCCCAGAATGATCACCAGGTAGCCGCCCGACCCGCTGGGCAACTGCAGCGCGTTCTCGGCCAACTGCGGCACGAACACCACGCCCATCAGAATGAACCCCGACAGAAACGACGCCGCCAGGGTGAGCGCTATGGGTGCCTGGGTGAAGTAGCCGAGGTTGAGCACCGGGTCGGCGGCCCGGCGTTCGGCCAGCACGAACAGCGGCAGCAGCACCACGAAGGCGAGCAGATAGGGGTAGACGTCGATCGAGGTGAGGCTGGCGGCGAGGTCGAAGAAGTCGATGTTGGTGAGGCCGTACAGCAGGCTCATGATCATGGCCACCAGCAGCGCGGTGCCGATCAGGTCGAGCGGTGCCACGGTGGTTTCGCGGTGGTTCGGCAGCAACGCCCAGCCGGCGATCACGATCAGCGCGGCGATCGGCACGTTGACGTAGAAGATCCACTGCCAGTCGTGCGAACCGGCGATGTCGAGAATCAGGCTTCCGGCCGACGCCCCCAGCAGGTTCGCGATGCCGAACACGGCCCCCACCAGGCCCAACGCCAGACCTCGGCGTTCTTCGGGCACCTCGGTGCCGATCTCGGCCGTAGCGATCGGCAGAATGCCGCCGCCGCCGATGGCCTGAATGGCACGGGCGGCGATCAGCATGCCGAAGCTGCCCACGTCCTGCGCGAGCCCGCACAGCAGCGACCCGACACCGAACAGCGCGATCGCGAACAGGTACACAGGCTTGCGGCCCAGCCGATCGGCCAGCTTGCCCAACACCGGAATCGCTGCCGCGTACGACAGCGTGTAGATGGTGATCATCCAGATGCCGAGTTGCTCGCTGACGCCCAGGTCGTCGCTGATGATCGTGCGGGCCGGGGTGACGATGCCGGTGTCGATCGCGCCCATGAAGATGCCCAGCAGGTAGAGCCCCATGGCGAGTGCCCAGCGTGGACGGCGGGCGCTCATCGGTTCGGCTCCTCGGCTTCGCGCAACTCGCGGTCGAACCGCTCCAAAGCCGCGTTGACCACGCCCAACACGCGCGCACAGGCGTCGAGGTCGGCGTCGGAGAAGTCGGCCAGCGCTTCGGCATGCAGGTGGCCGAGGGGAGTGAAGAAGTCGCGCGCCACCCGGTGCCCGTGCTCGCCGAAACGCAGCACCACCGTCCTGCGATCGCGGGTACCGCGCTCGCGCCACACGTGCCCGGCCTCGGTCAGCCGGTCGACGGCGTAGGTGATCGCCGCGGGCGTGAGGTCGAGTTGGGCGGCCAGTTCGCGCACGGTGAGCGGCGAGCCGGCCAGGTCGGCGGCATAGATCGCGGTGAGCGCGCGAAAGTCGGTGGGGTGCAGGCCCTGGCTCGACGCGAAGCTGTGCCCGACGCGCTCGGACGACCACCCGACGTCACGAACCAGGGTGGCCAGCGTGCGCAACAGGCGGGCGCGATCGAGTTCTTCCACACGCCCAGTGTGCCAGATCGTTAAACCATTTGACCATTAAGCCGTTGCGCGCACAGGGTGGCCCCCGGCTGATGCTGGCGGTTCGCTGAGAGTTCGCTCGCAGATAGCTGAGAATTCAACCATCTGATGAGTTTCGCTTCTGGGGCGCGCTAGCCTTATTGGTATGACAGACAAATATCATCTGGAGATGATCGAGAGCGCCACTGGGGTGCTCACCGACGACGAGCAGGGGCTGCTCGTCATGTTGCCCATCGAACTGCGCGACGCGTTCGTGCTGCTGGCCACCCACGATCGGGCCGACGATGCCGCCCGGCACCTGGCCCTGGCGCTCGGCCGGCTGAACCAGGCCCGCACCGGCTCGTCGCTGCACCTGCTGACTCCCGCGCGCCGGCTGCAGTTTCTGCTGACACTGACGGGCTACCTGCACCGCCTGCCCGAAGGATGGCACCGGCAGGCCCTGACCACGCTGGGTGCCGCCGCGGTGGCCCGCACGCCCGTCGAGGCGCGCGGACGGCTGCGCAACACCGAAGCGGCCGTCGTTCGCGGCGTCGGCGAACTGGCCCAGTCGGTCACGACCTCCGCGGCGGCCTGAGCACGGCTCCCGGCCCCATTGCCGCGGGTCGGCCGGTGGGCTCGCGTAGGCTCACCGCATGATCGCGCTGCCGTACCCCGGCAACGACCTGGTACACGGGCTCTGGGTGGGGCTCGGCCTGCTGGCCGCGCTGATCTGGTACGGGCTCGAGAAGCGCCGGCTCCGCCTGCGTGACGACCGGCTGTGGGTCTTGGCCGGCATGGCCGTGGCGTTCGGCGCCATCGGTGCCCGGGTGCTCACCTGGCCACAGGCCGGGCCGAGCGGCTACCCGTCGCTGGCGCAGTGGTGGGTCGAGGGCAACCGCAGCATTCTGGCCGGCCTGGTCGGCGCCTGGTTCGGGGTCTGGCTGGGCAAGCGGCTGACCGGTTACCGCGCCGACACCGGCGAGCTCTTCGCCCCGGCCGTGGCGCTGGCCGTGGCTATCGGACGGGTGGGCTGCCTGCTCACCGAGAATCCCGGCACCTCGACCGGGGGCGACTGGGGCATGGTGCTCACCCCCGAACAGGCCCTGCGCCTGGGCGGGGTTGCAGACGTCGGCCTGCACCCGTCGTTCGCCTACGAGATCGCCTTTCAGCTCGTGGCCTTCGTCCTGCTGCTGCGTTGGCGTGCGCGGCTGGCGCCCGGCGCGCTGTTTCGGCTCTACGTGGCGGCCTACGCCCTGTTTCGGTTCTCGGTCGAGTTCGTGCGGGGCAATCACGAGCTGTGGCTCGGGCTCAGTGGCCCGCAGTGGTTTCTACTGGCCGTCTCGCCGCTGCTGATCCGGTCGGTGGTTCGCGTCGTCCGATCGGCCCGGCGCCCCGCCGCCACGCCCGCCTGACCGAAAAGAAAGCCGCTGGGTGCTTCGCTGTGCGCCCCGCATGGGTCACTATTGGTCGATGAGCGGGCCCGACTTCGTGCCGCCGGGCGACCGGTCCGACGGTCGGTGGCCGTCGCAACCACCGCCCGGCCAGCCCTGGCAGATGCCACCGACACCCAACACCTCGGGCGGGTCGCTGCTGCTGGGTCTGGTGATCGGCGTCATCGTGTTGCTGGGCGGGGGCTGGACCTTCCTGGCCTTCGTCACCCGCTTCAACGGCGACGTCGGCTTCGGGCTCGCCGTCGGTCTGCTGGTGGCGTACATCGTCGTCGCCATCGTGTTCGCGGTGCGCCCCAGCACCTCGCGCCTCGGCGCGGGCCTGCTGCTGGCCATCGGGGCGGTGCTGGTCATTCTCGCCGGATTGTGCTTCGGCCTGGTGTTCGGCGTGATCCGATGAACGCCACCCTGGGCCCCGGCCAGCCGCTGCGCGGCGACCGCATTCACCGCTACGTCACAGCGTTCTGCCCGCTGTGCCACGAGTCGAACCCGCCGTTGGCGCAGGTGCGCAGGCTGTCGGGCCAACTGCTCGAACGCGACGACCGCGTCTGGTTGCAGCGCGCCTGCCCCGACCACGGCGTCGTCACCACCCTGTACGACGAAGACCCGCAGATTCTGCGCTACCTCGAAAAGTGGCAGGCGCCCACCAAACGGCACACCCCCGACGACCCGACGAACTTTCGCCAGGTGCCGCAGGCCTACGCCTACGGCCTGCCGCCGCTGCAGACCCAGCACACCTGCATCTTGTTGCAAGACGTGATCGAGCACTGCAACCTGCGCTGCCCGACCTGTTTCACCTCGTCGGGCCCCACGTTGAAGGGCGTTGCGCCGCTGGCCGACATTCTGGCCAACGTCGACACCCGGCTCAGCCGCGAGCAGAACCGGCTCGACGTGCTGATGCTGTCGGGCGGTGAGCCGACGCTCTACCCGCACCTGGCCGAGCTGCTCGACGAGCTGGTGGCGCGGCCGATCGTGCGCATCATGGTGAACACCAACGGCCTGCTGATCGCCTCGGACGACGACCTGGTCGCCCTGCTGCACAAGCACCGGTCGCGGGTCGAGGTGTACCTGCAGTACGACGGGCCGTCGCCGCAGGCGTCCATCCATCACCGCGGTGGCGACCTGACCCGTTTCAAAGAGGCCGCCATCGCCCGGCTGTCGCAGGCCGGAGTGTTCACCACCCTGACCATGACCGCGGCCCTGGGGGTCAACGACGGCGACATCGGCGCGGTGGTGTTGCGGGCGCTCGAGACGCCGTTCGTCGGTGGGGTGGCGCTGCAGCCGGTGTTCGGCTCGGGCCGTGGCCACGGCATCGACCCGGTGAACCGGCTCACCCACACCGGCGTGCTGGCCCGGCTCGAAGAACAGACCGGCGGGGTGGTGGCCTGGCACGACCTGACCGCCCTGCCGTGCTCGCACCCGCACTGCGCGTCGGTGGGCTACCTGCTCAAGGACGACGCCGGGGTCTGGCGGTCGCTGTGCGCGCTGGTGGGCCACGACCAACTGCTCGCCTGGCTCGAACTCGACCCCGACGCCCTGGCCAACCGCATCGCCGACCACGAGCTGCCCGCACAACTCAGGGAGCTGATGCGCACCTCGCTGCTCGACCTGATGAGCGAGGTGTCGTCGCTGTCGCACCCACGCACCGCGCAGCTGTGGCAGAACATCTGCACCCAGTGCGACCTGGGCATCGGCACCCTCACCACGCTGGCGGCCGGCAAACTGCCCGGCCAGCAGAACCGGCTGCGCCGCCTGCTCGCCGAGCGGGTGGTGCGCATCACCGTGAAACCGTTCATGGACATCTCGACCATGATCGAAGAGCGGCTCACCCAGTGCTGCGTGCACGTGGGCACCAAGAGCGCAGCCGATGCCCACCAGTGCGCACCCTTCTGCGCGGTGCAGGCGTGGCCGCAACTGGCCGATCAGCGACTCAGCACCGCCACCACCCGCCGCGAACTGCGGCTGGTCGAGACGAGCCGGGCCGGCTCGTGAGCGGCGTGGACGACGCCCGCCGCATCGCGGGCGGTCCCAGCCCCTCGGAGCAGGTGGCTGCCCGCTCGGGGAGCGACGACGCCGCCGAGGCGCCGGCGTTCGACCCGCTGAAGTTGTGCATCTTCGCCACCGTGGCATTGCTCGGCTGGCTGGCCGGCCCGTTCGCCCTGCTGGTGTTCGCCGGGCTGGGCTTCGCCGGCTATTGGCGGGCTCGCCGCGCCGGGCTCACCCGCTCGAAGTGCCTGCTGCGCGACACCCGCCTGGTGCTGGCCTATCTGGCGGCGCTGGCCGTGCTCGCCGGCTGGGCGATCTGGCAACTCGTCGCCGGCTGGCTGAGTTGACCAGAATCGTTGGCACTCGGGTTGAACGAGTGCTAACGCCGCGATAGATTCGAGTTAGCACTCTCACCCGTAGAGTGCGAACGGCCGAAGACGGCACCGCGACGACGTCCCGGCCCCGAATCCGACAACTTCGGGCCACCGTGCCCAGCAAAGAAAGGGTTTTGACGTGGCAGTCACGATCAAGCCGCTCGAGGATCGCATCCTCGTCCAGCCGCTGGAAGCCGAGCAGACCACCGC
>ERZ724513.697-NODE-697-length-16819-cov-4.672632_pt1 | contig 16819 bp, 17 predicted proteins | sample MGYA00376046_ERZ724513 | MGnify/ENA primary metagenome ERZ724513 (study PRJEB28724, sample SAMN07190883) | activated sludge metagenome | isolation source: activated sludge of sewage treatment plant in Hong Hong | place: Hong Kong | collected 2016-03-17 ...
CGACGGGCACCTCGCGCGCTCGGTGCTCGCGTACGACTTCGACCACGTCGGCGGGCCGACTCTGCCAGCGCACCCCATAGATCAGGAAGGCGGCCAGCACCAAGTGCACGACGATCGCCAGGGCCAGCGAGGCGCGCTTGCCCTTGCCGTCGGCCGGGGGCAGGATGGGCGAGTCCGCGGCGCTCATTGCTTTGCCCGCGCCTCGCTCCCCTTCCCGGGGGAGGGGACGACGCGTGTTCGCGGGCTTTGCCCGCTCCGGACGATGGTCTTCGCCCCCCTTGGGACGGCCCGGCGGGAGGCGTTCATCGTGCGGGGGTCGGCGGCTGTACCAGCAGGCCGATGCGCGCGACCTGCTGCCGCTGCAGTTCGTCCATCACGGCGAGCACTGCCTCATAACGCACGTTGCGGTCGCCGGCGATCAGCACGGGCTGCTGCGGGTTGGCCTCCTGCGCCTGGCGGATGCGCGCCGGCAGGTCGGCACGCGTCACCACCTGTTCGGCACTGCCGCGCGCACGGTCGCGCAGCGCCAGGGCGCCGTCGGCCTTGATCACCACCTCGAGCGGCGCGGCGGGGGCCTGGCTGCTCTTGCCGACGCTGGGCAGGTCGACGCTGCCGGTCTGGATCAGCGGCGCGGTGACCATGAAGATCACCAGGAGAACGAGCATGACGTCGATGTAGGGTACGACGTTGATTTCGTTCATCAGGCGCCGGCTACGCATGGCTCGGCCCCCGGCGCCCGAGGTAGTGGGTCTTGAGCCGCTCGTAGAGCGATAGCGGGTCGTAGTCGGCGTTGCGGTCGAACAGGTTGCGCCGCCAACTCTCGTTCCACAGGTGCACTCCGTAGCTCTCAGGCGGCAGCGTCGCCATGCCGCTGATCAGGGCCGGCATGTTGAAGAAAGGTATCGGGCAGAACAGGTTTGGATTGAGCAGCGCCCCGGTCATGTTGAACTTCTCCACGGCGGCGTGCAGCAGCAGCGGCCCGGTGAGCGGGCTTTCCGGGGTATCGGCGGCGGCGCGCGCGGCACTGAGGCAGTGCTCGATCAGGGGGCTGCCTGCGGGCGCCTTCATGACGCAGCCGGACGTGCGCACGCGCATTTTGTCGCCGTCACCGGGCTGGGGCGGCAGCATCTCGGAAGCGAAAAAGTAGTCCATGCCGCCCGCGAAGTCGAGGGGCCGCACACAAACGACGTCGATTTCGGCCCAGATTCCGCCGCGCGCATGCAAGAGCGTGTAGCCGAAGAGGTCGGTGAAGCGTGTAGGCGCCGCCCCCAGGTGCGAATTCTGGGTGCCCGGCTGCGGCGCCAGGATTTCGGCGGCATCCATGATGCGCAGGCCGCGGGGCGTATTGGCGGGTCGGCCATAGGTATAGAGATGGACCTCGTGGCCATGGGCCAGCCACGACGTCAGGGACAGGCGCTCGAGCGTGGTCAGTTGACCGCCGACCCAGAGCATCTGCACCGGGGAATGCGCGGTGTCCATCAGCGCGTCTGCCGCTGCAGGATGTTGAGGAATTCTTCCATGAAGCTTTCGAAGCGGACGGCCAGGCGGTCCACGTCATGGGCGAAGCGGTTGTAGGCGAGTACCGCGGGGATGGCGGCGAAGAGGCCGATGGCCGTCGCCACCAGGGCTTCGGCGATGCCCGGCGCTACGGCCGAAAGCGTCGCCGTCGTCATGTTGGAGAGGCCGCGGAAGGCGTGCATGATGCCCCACACGGTGCCGAACAGGCCGACGTAGGGGGATACCGAGCCGACCGACGCGAGGAAGGAGAGGTGCGCCTCGAGGTCGTCCAGTTCGCGCTGGTAGGTGGCGCGCATGGCGCGCCGGGCGCCGTCGACGACGGCGGTGCCGTCCGTGATGCGCTGCCCGCGCAGCTTGGTGAATTCGCGGTAACCGGCCTCGAATATGCGCTCCAGGGCGCCGCTGTGGTGGCGGTCGTTCATTGCGCTCTGGTACAGGGCATTGAGCTCGCCGCCGCTCCAGAAGTCGCGCTCGAAACGGTCGGTCTTCACGCGTGCATCGCGGATGGCGAAGGCCTTGCGGAAGATCCAGTACCAGGAGGTGAGCGAGACCAGGGTCAGCAGCAGCATCACGAGCTTGACGACCAGGCTCGCGTGCAGCACCAACTCGATGATGGAAAGGTCTTGGGTGATGTTCATGTCGTCGCTTCCGTCAGCGCCTTGAGTTGGTGATGGATGCCACGCGGCATCGGGATCGGTCGCCCGCCTGCGGGATCGATGCAGGCAATGCGTATTTTCGCATCGAGCAGCGTTTCGCCCGCCCGCGCAATGCGCTGGTGGAATGACAGCTGGGCACGTCCGAGATGGGCAATCGACGTCTCCACCGTCAGCTGGTCGTCGAGCCGCGCCGGCCTGAGGAACTCGGCGCTCACCGAGCGCACGGCGAAAGCCACTCCCTCGCGCATCAGTTCGCCCTGGTCGTGGCCGAGGTCGCGCAGAAACTCGGTCCGCCCGCGCTCGAGGAAGCGCAGGTAGTTCGCGTAGTAGACGATGCCCGCGGCGTCGGTGTCCTCGTAGTAAACGCGCACCTGGATCGCCCGGCTGCAAGACGTGGTGCCGCTGCTGGCTGCCATCGGCAAATTGTACCCCGCGGCAGCCGGTCGACCTGGCTCAGGAGCCCTCGCCCCAGAGTTCGCGGCTGCCCCCGGCGGGGCGTTCGAGGCCGAAATGGCGCCAGATGTTGGCGGTAGCGACGCGCCCGCGCGGAGTCCGTTGCAGGAAGCCCTGCTGGATCAGGTAGGGCTCGAGCACGTCCTCGATGGTGTCGCGCGCCTCGCCGATCGCGGCGGCCAGGTTGTCCACGCCGACCGGGCCGCCGGCGAACTTTTCGAGCACGGCACCCAACAGCTTGCGGTCCATCACGTCGAGGCCGAGGTGGTCTACGTCGAGCATCGTCAGCGCGGCATCGGCGATCTCGCGCGTGATGCGGCCATCGGCGCGTACTTCGGCATAGTCGCGCACGCGGCGCAGCAGGCGGTTGGAAATCCGCGGCGTGCCGCGGGAGCGGCGCGCGATTTCGACGGCGCCGTCGTCGACGATGTCGCAATTGAGCAGGCGGGCCGAGCGCCGCACGATCAATGCGAGTTCATCGGGGGTGTAGAACTCCAGCCGCGCGACGATGCCGAAGCGGTCGCGCAGCGGGTTGGTCAGCATGCCGGCGCGCGTCGTGGCGCCGATCAGTGTGAAGGGAGGCAGGTCCAGCTTGACCGAGCGCGCCGAGGGGCCCTCGCCGATCATGATGTCGATCTGGAAGTCCTCCAGCGCCGGGTAGAGGATCTCTTCGACCACCGGCGAGAGGCGATGGATCTCGTCGATGAACAGGACGTCGTGCGGCTCGAGGTTGGTCAGCATGGCGGCGAGGTCGCCGGCGCGCTCAAGTACGGGACCGGAGGTCTGGCGCAGGTTCACGCCCATCTCGTGGGCGATGATGTGCGCGAGCGTGGTCTTGCCCAGGCCGGGAGGCCCGAACAGCAGCACATGGTCCATCGACTCCGCGCGGCGCTTGGCGGCCTCGATGAAGATCTCGAGCTGGCCGCGAATCTTCTGCTGCCCGACATAGTCCGCAAGCTGGCGCGGACGCAGCGCGCGTTCCAGCGCATCCTCCTGGCTGGACTCGCGGCCGGCGGAAACCAGCCGCTCGGGACCGGGTTCGGCGAATTTGTCGGTCTGGATGCTCATAGGCCCAGTTTAGCCCGACTTCGAAAGCAGCTTGAGCGCCTGGCGGATGCCGTCGGCAACGGAGATGTCCGGCGCCAGCGCCTTCGTCGCCGAGGATGCCTCGCGCTCGTTGTAGCCGAGCGCGAGCAGGGCGTGCACGATGTCGCCGGTGGTATCGATCCTGGCGCCGCCGTCGCTGCGGGTTGCTGCCGCGCCAAGCGGTTTGGGCAGGCGATCGCGCAGCTCGAGCAGCAGGCGCTCGGCGGTCTTCTTGCCGATGCCGGGTATCTTCACCAGGCGCCCGGCTTCCTGCAGCGTCACGGCCTGGGCGAGTTCGCCGACCGACAATCCGGACAGCACGGCCAGCGCGGTGCGCGCGCCGATGCCCGAAATCTTCAACAACTGGCGGAAGGCGGCCCGTTCGTCCTCGGAGGCAAAGCCGAACAGGAAGTGCCCGTCCTCGCGCACGACGAGATGCGTGTGAAGGATCACCTGCTCGCCGGCCGCCGGGAGGCTGTAGAAGGTGCTCATGGGTACGTCGACTTCGTAGCCGAGGCCCTGCACGTCGACGGTGATCGTGGGTGGGTTCTTTGCGACGAGGGTTCCGCTGAGGCGGCCAATCATGGTGGGGCTCCGCGAGTGGGCTTGCTTGCGGCCAATGCTGTCGTGGCGTGACCGGTAGCCTGGCGCCTCGTGGCCGATTCGGAGGGCGACGGCTCGAACCTTTCCATTGTCCGACAATCGGCGCGCTGGCGGCAGGTCATACCACGCGGCCGCGGCGCACGCGGCGTCCGGGAGTCAGCGCGCCCAGGCCATGGCTGGCATGAGCATGGGCGATCGCACAGGCGAGGGCGTCGGCCGCGTCGCTGCCGGGCAGCCCGGGCAGCCCGAGCAGGCGCGTGACCATGTGCTGCACCTGTTCTTTGGCTGCCTTGCCGTGGCCGACCACGGCCTGCTTCACTTGCAGCGCCGTGTATTCCGCAACCGGCAGGCTTGCCGCGACGAGCCCGGCAATGGCGGCGCCGCGCGCCTGGCCGAGGAGCAGGGTCGACTGCGGATTGACGTTGACGAAGACGATTTCGACGGCGGCCTGGTGGGGCTGGTAGGTGGCGACGACCTCGCCGATACCTTCGAGCAGGGTTCCAATGCGCTGTGGCAGGCTCCCGCTTGCGTCGCTGCGGATGCAGCCGCTGGCGACATAGGACAGCCGGCCGCCGGCGGCGTCGATCACCCCGAAGCCGGTGCTGCGCAGGCCGGGGTCGATGCCGAGGATGCGCGTCGTTTCAGGGACGGATTTCATTTGCGTGCAAGATACACGCCCCAGACTGCGAGTGCCATGCCTGCCAGTGCCATGCCGGCAAGCCGTTCGTCGAACAGCGCCCAGGCCATGAGCGCCGTGCAGGGCGGCACCAGGTAGAACAGGCTGGCCATGTTCACGGCACTGCCGCGGCGGATCAACCAGTTGAGCAGCGAGATTGCGCCGATGGAAAGCACGAGCACAAGCCAGGTCATGGCGAAGATGAATTCGCCGGTCCAGGCGACGCGGAAGTCTTCGGTCAGCGCCGCGACCAGCCAGGTCAGCAGCGCGGTAGGGAGGAACTGCGCGATCGACCCGGTGCGCCAGTCGAAGGCGCCGCAGAAGCGCTTCTGGTAGAGCGTACCGACGGTGATGCCGGCCAGCGCGGCGAGCGCCGGCCACAGCGCGTCGAGGCCGAAGCCCGCGCCCAGCTTGCCCGAGACCACCATGCCGACGCCCACGAATCCCAGCAGCAGCCCCAGCCATTGGCGCGCCAGCACGGTTTCCTTTAGCAGCCAGCCGGCGCCGATGGCGGTCAGTAGCGGCTGGATGCCGACCACGAGGCTGGTCACGCCGGCCGGCAGCCCCTTGCCGATCGCGACATAGACGCCGCCGAGGTAGATGCCGTGCACCAGCAGGCCGGAAACGCCGATGTGGAACCAGTGCCGCGCGTCGCGCGGCCACGGCGCGCGCATCGCCAGCGCGAGCGGGGTCATCAGCGCCAGCACCAGCAGGTAGCGAATGAGGAGGAAGGTCAGCGGCTCGGCGTGCGGCAGGCCCAGCTTGGCGCCGATGAAGCCTGTGCTCCAGAGGAGCACGAAGAGCAGCGGGGCGAAGCGGGCGAGCGCCGGAGAGCCCACGCTACTCGTCCATCACCGCCGTGGTGTAGACCTCCTGCACGTCGTCGAGGCTTTCCAGCGCATCGAGCAGCTTCTGCATCTTTGCCGCGTCCTCGCCGGCAAAGGCCGTTTCGTTCTGCGGCTTCATCGTCACTTCGCCGAACTCGGACGTGAAGCCGGCCTTTTCGATCGCTTCCTTGACTGCGGCGAATTCGTGGGGAGGCGTGAGGACTTCGATGGAGCCGTCGTCGTTGGGAATCACGTCGTCGGCACCGGCCTCGATGGCCGCATCCATCAGGGCGGACTCGTCCGTGCCCGGTGCGAACAGCATCTGCCCGCAGTGCGTGAACAGGAAGGCGACGCTGCCGTCGGTACCGAGGTTGCCGCCGTGCTTGGTGAAGGCGTGACGCACCTCGGCAACGGTTCGCGTGCGATTGTCCGTCAGGCAGTCGACCATCACGGCGGCGCCGTTGATGCCGTAGCCCTCGTAGCGTACTTCCTCGTAGTTCACGCCTTCGAGCTGGCCGGTGCCGCGCTTGATTGCATTGTCGATGTTGTCCTTGGGCAGGCTCTGCGCGCGCGCCTTTTCGATCGCTAGCCGCAGGCGCGGATTGCCGCCGGGGTCGCCGCCGCCCATCTTGGCCGCGACGGTGATTTCCTTGATCAGCTTGGTGAATATCTTGCCTCGCTTGGCGTCCTGACGCCCCTTGCGATGCTGGATGTTGGCCCACTTGGAATGTCCGGCCATGGCGCTTTCCCGAATGCACTTAGAATCGGCAATTTTAGCATCCGCGGAGTCCCAGCCATGACCCAGAGCCTGCCCATCGCGAAGAGCGGCGACAGCGAACTTGCCCTGCTGGCGGCGCTTGCCAACCGGCATGGCCTGGTTACCGGCGCCACCGGGACCGGCAAGACCGTGACCCTGCAACGCATGGCGGAACAGTTGTCGCTGGCCGGGGTTCCGGTGTTCCTCGCCGATGCCAAGGGCGATCTGTCCGGGCTCGGCGCGGCGGGCATGGCCTCGGAGAAGCTGCAAAAGCGCCTCGACGCGCTGGGCATCCAGGACTGGGCCGGGCAGGCGAACCCCGTCGTGTTCTGGGACGTGTTCGGCGCCGCCGGCCACCCGGTGCGGGCGACGATTTCCGACATGGGGCCGCTGTTGCTGGCCCGGCTGCTCGACCTCAACGATACCCAGGCGGGCGTGCTGCAGATTGTGTTCAAGGTCGCCGACGACGAGGGCCTGCTCCTGCTCGACCTGAAAGACCTGCGCGCCATGGCGCAGCATGTCGGCGAGCATGCGGCCGAGTACAAGACGAAGTACGGCAACGTCTCCGCGGCCTCCATCGGCGCCATCCAGCGCGGCCTGCTGACGCTGGAAGAGCAGGGCGCGGCCAAGTTCTTCGGCGAACCGATGCTCGACGTCGAGGACCTGCTGCAGACCCAGGGCGGACGTGGCGTGGTCAACGTGTTCGCCGCCGAAAAGCTGATGAACGCGCCGCGCCTGTATGCCTGCTTCCTGCTCTGGCTGCTGGCCGAACTGTTCGAGCGGCTGCCCGAGGCCGGCGACCTGCCCAAGCCGAAGCTGGCCTTCTTCTTCGACGAAGCGCACCTGCTCTTCAACGAGGCGCCGCCCGCATTGCTGGAAAAGGTCGAACAGGTGGTGCGCCTGATCCGCTCCAAGGGCGTCGGTGTCTACTTCGTCACGCAGAACCCGCTCGACATTCCCGATACCGTCCTCGGGCAACTCGGCAATCGCGTCCAGCATGCGCTGCGCGCCTTTACGCCGCGCGACCAGAAGGCCGTCAAGGCCGCGGCGGAGACCCTGCGCGCCAATCCGGCCTTCGATGCCGCGACGGCGATCACCGAGCTTGGCGTCGGCGAGGCGCTGGTGTCCTTCCTCGACGAGCAGGGCCGGCCGGCCGTGGTGCAGCGCGCGCTGGTCATGCCGCCGGCTTCGCGCATCGGCCCCCTTACGGATGAGGAACGCCGTGCGGCGATCGCCGCGTCGCCTGTCGCCGGCCATTACGAAAAGGCATTGGATCGCGAATCGGCCTACGAGAAGCTGCAGGGGGCGCCGGCAGCGGCACCCGCCCAGGCACGCGACACCGGTGCCAGCGGCACGGCACCGGCACCGCAGCAGGAATCCGGTGGTGGGCTGCTCGGCGGAATCGGCGATGCGCTGGGCGGTGTGCTCGGTGGCGGCAGCCGTCCGCGCGGCCGGCAGACGGTGGTCGAAGCGGCCGTCACCAGCACCGTGCGCGCGATCGGTTCCTCGCTCGGACGTGAGATCGTGCGCGGGGTGCTCGGCTCCATCCTCGGCGGCCGACGCCGGTGACCACGGCAGACGGCAGGCGCGCCGGGCATGGGGCCGGCATTGCGCTCGCCGTCGTTGCCGCCTTCGGTTTTTCGTTCAAGGCCATCCTCGTCAAGCTGGCCTATCCCTACGGGGTGGCCCCGGTCACCCTGCTCGCCCTGCGTATGGCATTCGCGCTGCCCTTCTTCCTCTGGGTCGGCTTCACGTCATCGCGCGGCGCGGCGCGGCTCACCGCTCGCGACTGGCTTGCCGTCGGCGTGCTCGGAACCCTTGGCTACTATGGCGCGAGCATTCTCGACTTCATCGGCCTGCACTACATCTCGGCCGGCCTCGAACGCCTGATCCTGTTCACCTATCCGACGCTGACCCTGCTGCTGGGCGCCGCCGTCCACGGGCAGGCAGTGACGCGACGCGAGGCGCTGGCCCTGGCGCTGTGTTACGGCGGAATCGCCGCCGCCTTTGCCCACGACCTGGACGCCGGCGGCGATCGGACGGCGGTTTGGGTCGGCGCCGCCTTCGTCTTCGCCTCCTCGGTGAGCTACGCGCTCTACCTCTCCGGCAGCGCCGGTATGATCGGCCGCCTCGGCGCGGCGCGCTTTACCGCGCTGGCGATGCTGGTGTCGACGACGGCGACGGCCGCCCACTTCCTTGCCAGCGAGCCGGTTGCGGCCCTTGTCCAGCCCTGGCCGGTATATGCGCTGGGCGCTGCGATGGGCGTGTTCTGCACCGTGCTGCCGGTATTCGCCCAATCGGCGGCAATCCGCCGTGTCGGCAGTGGCCGCGCGGCACTCGTCGGCATGATCGGCCCGCTGCTGACCATCTTCTTTGCCTGGCTGCTGCTTGATGAGGCCATGTCGGCGGCGCAGATCGCCGGCGCCGCCCTCGTAACCGCGGGAATTGCCACGGTCAGCCGCCGCTGAACGCCGAACCTGGCGCGCAACCCTATAATCCGCCTACGATGGGCGAATATTCAAAACGGATCGGCGTAGGGCTGCGGCTTTGCCTCCCAGTGCTGTTGCTCTGGGGTGCTTGCAGGGCGCTGGCGGAGGTTCCTGCGCTGTCGGAGCGCGACTACCTGGCTGACGTGGCGCCGGTGTTGTCCGTGACACGGCTGGCGCAGCCGCTGAGGGAAACGCCCGGCGCCGTGACCATCATCGATGCGGACATGATCCGGCGGTCCGGTGCCCGCGAAGTTGCGGAACTGCTGCGCCTGGTGCCAGGCTTCCACGTACGGCGCCGCAACGGCGGCAGCATGGTCGCCGGCTACCACGCGACCCTCGACATCTACGGGGCGCGGATGCAGGTGTATGTCGACGGTCGCTCCGTCTATTCGAGCTTCTACCTCGGGGATACGCAGCGCGGGCTGGCATCGATCGAGCTTGCCGACATCGAACGTATCGAGGTACTGCGCGGTTCAAACTCGGCTTCCCAGGGCGCAAACGCATTCCTTGGCGTCGTAAACATCGTCACCAAGTCGGCAGCCGATAGTCATGGGGTGAGTCTGGCAGCCACCCGCGGCGACCGCGGCATCGACGACAACTACGCACGCATCGGCTGGGGCGACGAGTCAGGCGATATGCGCCTGTCGATGTCGCGCCGTATGACTACGGGCTTCCCCACGCTCTATGACGACAGCAGGCGCTCTCAGCTGACCTTTCGCGGCGACTTCCGACCATCTGCCGGCGACGAACTGCGCATCAGTGCCGGCGCTGCGACCGAATCGTTCGGCGAAGGGTTTCCGCTGTCGCCCCTTTGCGTGACGCTGCTGGGCCCCGGTAGTTGCGATACCAACAAGCAGCGTACCGACGGCTGGCGCAACGGATACATTCGCCTGGACTGGTCGCGCGATCTCGGCAGCGGTTCGATGCTGCGCGTCGCCGGCGGCATCGACCAGGAACTTTACCGGTCCAACTTCGTGGCAGAGCAGTTTCCGGCCGCGGGCCCCATTACGGCAATCCGCGCGCCCTTCGATTTCGGCGGAAGGGGATTGCGCCACAACCTCGAGATTCAGCGCAGCGATAAGCTCAGCCCCGACCTGCGCACGGTATTCGGCGCGGAAGTCTTGCGCGAGGAAGCCCGGTCTCCCTTCCTGTTCACGAGCAACGATGGGACGGCGGCCAGCGCGCTCCGCGTGTTCGGCAGCGGCGAGTGGAAGCTGGCCGAAAACTGGGTCGTCAATGCGGGCGGTCTATGGGAGCGGCACTCGCTGGCCGGCAGCCAGTTTGCGCCGCGACTCGGGCTTAATTACCACCTCGACCCGGAGAGTACCCTGCGCGCGGTGACGACCAAGTCGTTCCGCATGCCTTCCATTTACATGCTGCGCGGACTGGGCAGCTACGTTCTCAGCGTCACGCCGCCGCTGCTGCCTGCCACGTCGGTGCCTTACGTGGCCACCAGCGGCAAAGTCCAGCCGGAGACGGTGATCGCCAACGAAGTTGGTTACCTCGGCGAATTGCGCAGTCTCAACCTGAAGGCCGACGTGCGCGTCTTCAGCGAACGCATCAACCGCCGACATTGGACGGTCGGGGTGGATTTTGTCAATTTCCCTGGCCCTGAACTGCATGGTGTCGAGTACCAGTTCGACTGGCGGCCCTTCGCCGATACGCGACTGGTCTTCGCCGAGGCGCAGCTGCGCGAGCAGCCTGGGCGCGACGGCGCCTTCGAGCAAAACGAGGCGCCGCACCGGACGGGTAGCCTCTCCCTGTATCAGAAGCTGCCGCAGGATTTCGACCTGACCCTCATCCAGCACTATGCGACGGCCTATCAGTGGGGCGTCGGACAGCTGGTCGCCGGGTCGCGCGAGCTTGACGTGCGTCTTGCGCGATCTTTCCGTAGCGATGGCACGCGTGGCGAAGTGGCACTTACCGTCCAGTCGCTCGGCGGCGGCTACAAGGGGTTCGTTCCTGACCAGATGTTCGGGCGGCGCGCCTTCGTTTCTCTGCGTCTGGATTTCTGAGGCATGCGCGCAAGGCAGCTCGCGGCATTCGTTAGCCTCTGCCTGCTGTTAATGACATGGGGATGGGCGCGGGCGGCATCGCCGGTATCGGTCTGGATTGCGCTGGCCGAGTCGTCGACCGCGCACGTGGAGGCGGCCGAGGCCCTGCGCGCCGAAGTGGACCGGGCGCTACCCGGTCGCGTGGAGTGGCGCATCGCGCCCTGGGCCCAGTTCGCCGCAAGCGACCGTGAACCGGCGATCGTCGTCGCGGTCGGCGCGGCAGCCTACCGGGGCATGCTCGAACTGGCGTGGCGTGATTCGCCGCCGCCCTTGCTGGCGATCCTGGTTCCGCGCACGACGTTCGAGCGGGCGGCGGATCCGGCCAGGCTGCGCTCCGGGTCCCAGTCGGCCGTATTCATCGACCAGCCCCTGGGGCGGCATCTCGACCTGATCCGGCTGGCAATGCCGGACGCACGCCGCGTCGGCGTGTTGTTCGGCGCGGAGTCCGGCGCACAGATCGCGGCCCTCGACAGGGCGGCGCGCGACAAGGGCCTGCGCATCGTCGGCGCCGAGGCCGAGTCGGGCCGCCTGTATCCTGCGCTGCGGCAGGTACTCGATGAGGCGGACATCCTGCTTGCGCTGCCCGACCCGGCCGTCTTCAACAACCAGACTGCGGGCAACATCCTTACCGCGGCGTATCGGCGACACGTGCCGCTGGCGGGCTTCTCCCCCTCGTGGGCAAAGGCCGGGGCCCTGTTCGCGCTGTATTCGACCCCGGCCCAGGTCGGGGCACGCGGTGCCGAGGCAGTGCGCGCTGCACTGGCCGGCCGTCCGCTGCCACCGCCTCAATCGTCCCGCGAATTCGTCGTCGCGGTGAATGCCGACGTAGCCCGGTCGCTCGGGCTGGTCCTCGACGAAAAGGATCTCGTCGAGCAACTGCGACAAAGGGAGCGGCCATGAACCTGCGCCACCGCATGACGCTGCTTGCCCTGCTGCCCGCCACGCTGGTTGCGCTCCTGCTGACTTCGGTGTTCCTCTGGCACGCCATCGACAGCCTCGAGCAGGGCCTGCACACTGAAGGCGTGGCGCTCTCGCGCCAGATGGCCACGGCGGCCGAGTACGGCATTTTCGCTGGGCAGCGCGCCAACCTTTCGGCACTGGCCGATTCGGCGCTACGCATCGATGCCGATGCCCGCGGTGCCGCGATCGTTGATGCCCGCGGCACGCTCCTTGCGCGCAGCGGCGAATTGCACAATGAGCTGTGGCCGGCGTTGGGCCGGATCGAAGGCCAGCGCCTGGATGCGGACGTACTCGTCTTCATTGCGCCTGTCACCGAAGGCAACGTGCCGGTCGACGACGTCTATGCCGGCGAATCCGCCGGTGCGCGCGCGGTGCCTCCGCTCGTCGGCTATGCAGTGGTGGAAATGTCGCGTGCGGCGATCGCGGCCGAAGGCCAGCGGCTGGCCGGACTCGGATTGCTGATTGCAGCCCTTGTCGCGGTGCTCGGCGGCTGGCTGGCGCAGCGCATCGCGCGGGGGGTGACCACGCCGCTGCTGGAAGCGGGCGAAGTGGTCTGGCGCATTGGCCACGGCGACGTGGCGGCACGCATGTCCACGGACGAGGCGGGCGCCCTGAAATCGCTGGCCAGCGGCATCAACGCCATGGCCGAACGCATCGGCATGACCCAGGAGGAGTTGCGCGCGCGCGTCGATGAGGCGACGCGCGACCTGCTGCGCGAAAAGGAAGCTGCCGAGCACGCGACGATCGCCAAGTCCCACTTCCTTGCCGCCGCAAGCCACGACCTGCGCCAGCCCATGCATGCGCTCGGCTTGTTCGTCGCCGGTCTGGCGGAGTCGGCTGCGGTGGAGCAGGAGCCGCGGCTGGTCGGCCAGATCCAGTCGGCCGTGGATAGCCTGCAGAATCTGCTCGACGCGATACTCGACGTGTCGAGGCTCGACGACGGTCGTGTCGTGCCGCGTATCTCGAATTTCCCGCTGACGTCGCTCTTCGATCGTCTGGGCGACGACCTGGCGTTGCGCGCCCAGCACAAGCGCCTGCGTTTTCTGCTGCGTCCGTCGCCGTTGTGGGTCAGCAGCGATCGCCAGATCGTCGAGCGCATCCTGCTCAACCTCGTCGGCAACGCGCTGCGCTACACGGAGGACGGCGGTGTCCTTGTCGGCTGTCGCCGGCGTGGCGACCGGGTGCGCATCGAGGTGTGGGACACGGGACCCGGCATTCCGGAGCATTCCCGCGAACAGATCTTCGACGAGTATGTCCAGCTCGGCAATCCCGAACGCGACCAGTCGAAGGGGCTGGGCCTCGGCCTGGCAATTTGCCGGCGCCTGGCCGATCTGCTCGGCATGCCGATCGGGGTGCGCTCGCGCCTGGGCCGCGGGTCGGTGTTCTGGATCGAACTTCCCGTTCCTGAGGTTGCCGAGGCGGGCCCGGAGGGCGAGGACGCTGCGGAAAGGCTGCCGCCCGACGACGAGCAGCTGTTTGGCACCGTGCTTGTCGTCGATAGCGACGTCATGGTCCGCATAGGCATGGAGCAGGCCATCCGTCGCTGGGGTGGCAACGTGCTGTCGGCGGCGGATCGCGACGAGGCGCTGCGCTGCTGCCGGCAAAGCCCGCTGCTGCCGGACCTGGCGATCTGCGCCATGCGGCCGCCGGCACCAATGGACAGCCTGACGCTGGCGGCGGAACTGCAGGGCAAGTATGGCCCGCTGGGCATCCTGCTGGTGAGCGCCGACGGCAGCGAGGCAACCCAGGGCGCCGCGCGCCGTGCCGGATTCCCCCTGCTCAAGGAGCCCATCGCACCGGGCCGCCTGCGCGCGGCCCTGCAGCACCTGCTGTCAGAGCGAAACAGGTAGGCCCAGGCGGCGACAGAGCTCCAGCGTCAGGCCGGACTGATTCATCGAATAGAAGTGCAGCCCCGGCGCGCCGGCGGCGATGAGCCGGCCGCACAACTCGGTCACGACGTCGAGTCCGAAGGCGCGAATCGACTCGGCATCGTCGCCGAAGCTTTCGAACTTGCGCCGCATCCAGCGCGGAATCTCGGCACCACAGGCATCGGAGAAGCGCGCCAGCTTGGAGAAGCCGCCGATCGGCATGACACCCGGCACGATGGGGACGTCGACGCCCAGCGCGCGCGCTTCGGCGACGAAGTGCTCGTAGGCGTCGGCGTTGTAGAAGTACTGGGTGATCGCCGAGCTCGCGCCGGCATCCACCTTGCGCTTGAAGTTGAGCAGGTCGTCGCGCGGGCTCCTGGCCTGCGGATGCCATTCCGGATAGGCCGCCACCTCGATGTGGAAGCGGTCACCGGTCTCGGCACGGATAAAGGCCACCAGGTCGCTGGCGTAGCGGAACTCGCCGGCTTCGGCCATCCCCGAGGGCAGGTCGCCGCGCAGCGCGACGATGCGGCGGATGCCGTGCTGTGCGTAGCCGGCCAGCTGTTCGCGGATTCCCTCGCGCGTTGAACCGATGCACGACAGGTGCGGTGCCGCGACGTGGCCTTCGGCTGCTATTTCAAGCACCGTGGACAGCGTCCTTTCGCGCGTCGAACCGCCGGCGCCATAAGTAACGGAGAAGAAGGCCGGCTTCAGCGCGGCAAGCCGCGCGCGCGCCAGGCGCAGCTTCTCGACGCCTTCGCCCGTCTGCGGCGGAAAGAATTCGATGGACAGTTCGAGGCTCATGAGGTCCTTCTCGGGTCGGCCTGTCGCCGCATCAGGTGCGCGGCGACAGCAGCAGGCGGGTGAGCAGCCAGGAGATCACGCTGTAAACCAGCGAGCCGAGGATCGCCGCCCACAGGCCATCGACAGCGAACCCGTCGAGCAGCTTCGCTGCCAGCAGGAACATGGCACCGTTGATGACGAAGATGAACAGGCCCAGGGTAAGCAGGGTGGCCGGTAGCGTCAGCAGCACCAGCAGGGGCCGCAGCACCGCGTTGATGAGGCCGAGCACCAGTGCTGCGAGCATGGCCGTACCGAAGCCCTCGACGTGGATGCCCGGCAGCAGCCAGGGCAGCGCGACGAGGGCGGCGGCGTTGATCAGCCAGACGGCAAGCAGGCGCATGGTTCGACGCGGCTCAGTAGCGGTAATGCTCGGTCTTGTACGGACCCTGCTTGGGCACGCCGATGTAGGCGGCCTGCGCATCGGAAAGCTCGGTCAGTTGCGCGTTGAGCTTCTTCAGCTGCAGGCGCGCCACTTTCTCGTCGAGGTGCTTGGGCAGCGTATATACGCCCACCGGGTAGTCGGCGTTCTTGCTGAACAGCTCGATCTGGGCGATGGTCTGGTTGGCGAAGGAGGACGACATCACGTAGCTGGGGTGGCCGGTGGCGCAGCCGAGGTTCACCAGGCGGCCCTTGGCCAGCAGGATGATGCGGTTGCCCGAAGGCATGGTGACGTGGTCGACCTGGGGCTTGATCTCCTCCCAGGGATAGCTTTCGATCGAGGCAACATTGATCTCGGAATCGAAGTGCCCGATGTTGCAGACGATGGCCTGGTCCTTCATCTTCACCAGGTGGGCATGGTCGATGACGTGGAAGTTGCCCGTCGCAGTGACGAATATGTCGGCCTTGTCGGCGGCATAGTCCATGGTGACGACGCGGTAGCCTTCCATCGCCGCCTGCAGCGCGCAGATCGGATCGATCTCGGTGACCCATACCTGGGCCGAGAGTGCGCGCAGCGCCTGGGCCGAGCCCTTGCCCACGTCGCCGTAGCCGCAGACGACGGCAATCTTGCCGGCCACCATGACGTCGGTGGCGCGCTTGATGCCATCGACCAGCGATTCCCGGCAGCCATAGAGGTTGTCGAACTTCGACTTGGTGACCGAGTCGTTGACGTTGATCGCCGGGATCTTCAGTTCACCGCGCTCATGCATCTGGTACAGGCGATGCACACCGGTGGTGGTCTCTTCGGTGACGCCCTTGATCCTGGCGAGCCGCGTCGAGTACCAGGTCGGGTCGGTCTTCAGCTTGGCCTTGATCGACGCGAACAGCACCGTCGCCTCCTCGCTGTCGGGCTTGTCGAGGACCGAGATGTCCTTCTCCGCACGGGTGCCGAGGTGCAGCAGCAGGGTGGCGTCGCCGCCGTCGTCGAGGATCATGTTCGAGTAGCCGCCGTCCGGCCATTCGAAGATGCGGTGGGTGTAGTCCCAGTAATCGACCAGGCTCTCGCCCTTGACGGCGAACACGGCGATGCCGTCCTTGGCGATGGCTGCGGCGGCGTGGTCCTGGGTCGAGAAAATGTTGCACGAGGCCCAGCGCACCTCGGCGCCGAGCGCCGTCAGCGTCTCGATCAGCACCGCGGTCTGGATCGTCATGTGCAGCGAGCCGGTGATGCGCGCGCCCTTCAGCGGCTGGCTTTTCGCGTATTCGTCGCGGATCGCCATGAGGCCGGGCATTTCGGTCTCGGCGATACGGATTTCCTTGCGGCCCCAGTCGGCAAGCGCGAGGTCGGCGACAACGAAGTCTCTGGATTCAGTCACTGCGTTCATGGTGGCTCCTTGAACTGTGACCGGAAGGGGAGGCATGCTCACCCTGCCCGGTACGGGTTGGGCGAGCGCCGTTGAAAACGGATCCGAGCCTGGGGGCGGGCCGAACCGGCCTGGCTACCCTCGCAGCGCTCCTCGGAAGCCCAAGATTATATCCCCAACCGCCGATCGCGTTGACGCATGGCAGCATGGTCGGGCATAATCCCGCTTCTCCGACGCGGGGTGGAGCAGTCTGGCAGCTCGTCGGGCTCATAACCCGAAGGTCGCAG
>ERZ724513.700-NODE-700-length-16797-cov-6.607395_pt1 | contig 16797 bp, 15 predicted proteins | sample MGYA00376046_ERZ724513 | MGnify/ENA primary metagenome ERZ724513 (study PRJEB28724, sample SAMN07190883) | activated sludge metagenome | isolation source: activated sludge of sewage treatment plant in Hong Hong | place: Hong Kong | collected 2016-03-17 ...
GAAGCCGCGCAGACGGCCGAGCGTATCGGCCACGATGAAGTTCTCCGTGTGCACGAAGTCATCGGGGCCACCGTCGCCGGTGTCCTTCACGGCGAACCAGCTTTTGCGGGCCAGCATGTATATCTGCCTGCGGTCGCCGGTGAGGAAGCGCCACTGCTCCGGGTCCGCGCCGTGCAGGTCGGCATAGGTCCTCAGTACGGGCACGCTGTCCACCTCGGGCGTTACGCTGTGCGAGAGGATCAGCACGCGCGGTTCGTCCTTGTAAGCGGCCTGCACGCGCTCCATCTGCGTGGTCATCTTCGGGCAGATGCTGGTGCACGTGGTGAAGAAGAAATCCGCCAGCACCACTTTGCCGCGAGCATCCGCGAGGGTGACGGTGCGGCCCAGTTGGTCGGTGAGCGCGAAGTCCAGCAGGCGGTGGTCCGCATCGGAGCGGCGCAGGGTGCTGTCCACCAGCAGCGGATTGAGGGCGATCGGGCGGTACACCGGCTTCACCGACAACGTCAGCGACTTGGGTGCGGTGGCGTGCGGCGGCCTCGTCCTCGCGGTCGCGCTGTTCGTACGCGGGAGGCTGCCGTGGCTAATGCTGCCCATCCTTGGCGGCTGTGCTGCGGGAATGATATTGAGCGGGTCGGTTAGCAGCCTGCTTGCCGTGATCGTCGGTGGGTTCATCATCGTGCTGCGTGGCCGGCCCAAGCTTGCTCCGTCGCTTGTCCTCGTCGCGGCAGGCGTGGCAATGCTGGCAGCCGTCCTCCAGGTTCAGTCGGACAACCCGAACGCACTCACGATCAGACAGCGCATCGAGCAGGTGACCGGACGACACAACTACGTTCCGTCCGAGAGCGCTGCCGTTCAGAACACCCTCGCCACCCGCGCTGAGGTGAACCGGCTCGGGCTCGACCGAGGCCTCGACTCCCCCGTCGGTGTCGGACTCGACCCAGCGTCTGGCGGGATCGCACTCGACGTTGGAGTAACGCTCGAGCCACACGACATCTTCATCAACGCCCTGTATCGGGGTGGGTGGCTCATGGCACTCGGCCTGCTTCTCGTCTTGGGCAGTGCGGTCCGCCAGGGATGGTCGCTGGCGCGCGGGTCGGTCGGCTCAGCCGTCTATGCCGCAATGATGGCGGAACTAGCGTTTGCCCTGACATCACCGTCCATGATCGCGCGCTACGTGTGGATCCCTGTGGTTCTGGTGCTCGCAGCGGTGAACTTGCAGAAGTCCTCACCCGCGGAAGCGCACCAGGCGGGCTCGCCTGTTATTGAGTTGGCGCGTTGGCGCTAGCAACGATCGCCTTCGGCTCGACACCCACCGAGGATGGAGCCGCATCGGTCACCAAGAACACACGTGGAGCAAGCCGGCGTCTCGACCTGACGAGTCTGAGGGACCGGTCCTGCGGGCTGTGACCTCGCGACTCGATCCGGCACGCGAGACGCAGACGCACAATCAGGCGCGGCGCCGCCTTCCCCTCAGATGGACCAAGTGGGAAAGACCTCGACCCGCGCGGTCGCGGGCCAAGGTGAAGACAAGGCCCACTCGCTGGCCCCGCAAGGGACCCACGCGATCGAGCGACGCTCTCAGTTCTGCGGCAGTGGTCCAGCCCTGCCGTGCCACCACGACGACGACGTCGGCCCGCCGTGCAAGCACGGCGACGTCGACCACCGCAGCGAGGGCGGGAGCATTCAGGACGACGACGTCGTAGCGCTCGATGAGGTGCGAGAGAAGGTCGGCGAGAGCCGGCGACGTCAGGAGGCTCCCCGGATCCTCAGTGACTGCACCGGGACCGAGGAAGTCCAGCTCAGAACTCGATGCGGTGTGAACGGCGTCGGCGAGCGCGGCGGTCCCGGCGACCACGTCCGTCAGCCCGGGAATCGCGTCCAGGCCCAGCAGTCCCGCGACGCTCGGTGCCCTGAGGTCGCATTCGACGAGCACCGTGCGGTTGCCGGCCTGAGCACACGCGCGGGCCACGTTGACAGCCGTAGCGGTCTTGCCGGTCTCCGGCGTGGGCGCGGTCACCATCACGACGCCAGAGACGAGGTCTGGGAGTAGCAGTTGCAGGTTCGCCCATACCTCGCGGAACGCCTCGACCCGAGGGGCATCCGGAGGCATTGAGTTGACCAACTCGGGCTCGCGCGCGGACTGATCCCACCCAACCTGGCCAAGAACCGGAGCCTGGCCGGCGTTGCGGAGGTCATCGACGCTTCGTAGCGTCGTATCCAACGAGTGGCGCACCAGCGCGGCACCGAGACCGACCAGGAGTCCGACGGCGAGCGCAATAGTGAGGTTGCGCATCGGACGAGGAGAGGACGGAGAACTCGGCAAGAACGCTTGGCTGGCAATCCTCGCGTCGAGTCCGATCGTGGCCCCCTCGGCATCGGTTGTCGGAGTCTCCAATCGACCGATCAGGGTCTGCATCTCCGCGCCGTAGGCCCGAGCCAGATCCTGTGCTCGCTCTGGATTGGGATCGGTAACGGTGATCTTCAAGATGGCCGTCGAAGGCTCGACGGAAGCCGTGACGTGGGCAATGACGTGGGCCGGATCGAGCGGCAAGCCGGTCGAGTCGACCACTGATTGGGCAAGGTCCTGGCTCGTGGCAAGGTCGGCGTAGACGCTGGCGCGCTGCTGTGCCAAGACCTCGGCCTGAACAGCCTCTGTCGGGCTGGCCGGCGTCGGCACGAGTAGAAGGCGCACCGACGACGCGTACTGCGGTGTCGCGGTGACGGTGAGCAGCACCCATGCGGCGAGGGCGAGGACGACACAGACTGCGATGGTCTTCCAGCGGCTGTGGAAAGCCCGCACGTAGTCCCGGAACTCCATCAAGCCCTCTCCTCGAGCGTCGACCGGGTAGCATCCCGTACTCGCGGCCGATCGTATCCCCCAGCAACCTCACCCAAGTCCAAACCCACTCGTCTCGCGGGTGTGGTCCTGAATGCCAGACCGCTGAGACACCTGGCTCTTACTTGAATCGCTGGAGCACTGGTTGACCGCGATGTCGCAGGCCGACGTCAGTCACACGACGCCATGTCGGAACCTGCGAGCACAGCTACCCACGCTGCGAGGCGCTCGTAAGACGACTCTCTCGACAGCACCGCGCGGCAGTACTCACGGCCGCGTCGACCCAGGGCTGCCGAAGCCGTCTTGTCATCGGCGAGTCGTTCGGCCGCGGCCAGCAACTCCTCCGGGATGCCGGGCGGTACGACGATCCCGCCGCCGGATGCGGCAATCTCCTTCATTGTGAGACTGCCGACCTCCGTGGCAGCCAGGACGGGGCGGCCAGCGTTGAAGTAGGTAGTCAGCTTGCTCGGCAAAGCCATCTCCCGGAGGCCCGGTCGCTCGTTGACGAGCAACACGTCTGCCGCCGCCAAAGCGAGGTCGTAGTCATCATCGTCCAGAGGGTCCACAAAGGTGATCGACGGCAGACCCGCCGCGCGGCGTTGGAGTCCCGCGCGCGCGCTTCCATCTCCCACGACCACGAAGTGCACGGGGCTTCCGGACCGCGCAGCGAGTTCCGCCGCACCTACGACAGTGTCCATGCCCTGCTTCGCGCCGAGTGCCCCACTGTGCAAGACGGTCACCCAGTGTGACGGCCAGCCCAGTCGACGGCGCGCCTCAGCGCGATCAACATCCGCCGCCGGCTCCACCCTGCTCCAATTTCGCACGACCGTGACCCGGTCGACCGGCACCCCGAACTCGTCCACCACGATTCGGGCGACGCCGTCGTGGAGCACGCAGACCCCGTCGACCGCCTTCGCCACTCGACGCTCGATCCAAGCGAGCAGACGTGCACTCCCAGATCCGCCGCCCAACTCGGCGACCCCTTTGGAGTAGACGTCCTGGATCCAGAGCCCGACATGGGGGCGGCGCCTCGACAAGCGGGCGCGGAGCAGGACCAGAGCGCTGGAAACCAGCGCCGGGCTGACCAGGAGGACAACGTCCGGAGAACCCCAGCGGGTCGTCACGGCACGCATACCGAAGGTCACCTCGCTCCACGCACGCCACAGTCGCGTATGCCGGCGTGGCAACTGGTGCCGCACCCGGGTCACGGTGAGGTCGCGACCATCTCCGTCGTCCTCAGGGCCTGCCGGACGGAACCTCCACTGTGGGTAGTGCGGGTAGGCGGTCACGACATGCACTCGGTGCCCGTGGGCCGCGAGCATCTCGGCCGCCTCGGAGGTGTAGGGACCGACCCCGGTCTTCTCAGGCCGATAGTTCAGGCCGACGACAAGGATTTGTAGCGTGGTCGACACCGCTGGCATTCTAGAGTACGGAACGGAGCACGTCCTTAGCCCCCGCTCCGAACGATTCACCATCGCAGCGGTGGGCGGTCGTCTTCGACCTACAGTCCCTGTATTTGGGGGTCTGGCCCCACGCCCGCGATGTACTGGAGGTCCCGATGCAGGCACACCGCCCCCGTTCACTGCTCCGCATTCCGGCACTGCTTGTTCTCACCCTGACCCTGGCGCTGGGGAGTGGCTTCTTCGCCTCCTGCGCCTTTGCCCAGAAGATCAGGCCGGACTTCTGGGGACTGCACGACAACGACTGGACGAACCCGCCGACGGTTCCAGTGGGGTCCGCCAACTTGACGACGACCGGTGTCTTCTGGACGTCGATCGAGCCAACGAAGGGCAACTACGACTGGACCTTGCTCACCGCCCAGGTGAACGCGGCAGAAGCAATCCATGCTCAGCCAATGATCCTGCTCGGACGAACCCCCCAGTTCTACTCGTCGCGCCCGGACTCTCCCGACTACAACAAGTACATGCCCGACCTGGGGGCCTGGAGGCGTTACGTCGGCGCCGTCGCCGCCAAGTTCGGCACCCGGCTCGACTACCAGATATGGCCAGAGCCCAACATCCCGCAGAACTGGCTCGGCACGCCGCGCGAGATGGCCCAACTGACAGCTGCCGCCTCCAAGGCGATCAAGGCGAAGGCCGGCAAGAACGCCAAAGTGGTCGCCCCAGCCCTTCCGATCCGGCTCAAAGGCGAGCGCAAGTGGGCGATCAAGTACTACAAGCAGAGCGTCGGCGGGAAGCGGGTTGCCCAGTACGTCGACGTGGTCGCGATCGACCCCTACCCGATGGAGGATGGCACCCCGGAGGACTCCTACCAGCTTACGCAGAGCTTCAAGAAGCAGCTCGCCCACATCGGCGTGCGCAAGCCGATCTGGAGCAACGAGATCAACTACGGGGTTGTCGGCGGCTACCGACCCGTTACCAGGGACTACTCCGTGGACGAGCAGCAGTCCTACGTGGTCCGGACCTACGCACTGAGCGCGGCCGCGAGAATGCAGCGAACCTACTGGCTGGCCTGGATCCCCGTTCCCGACGTGGCTATCGACATGACCGACTCCGACGGCCAGTCTCTTCCACCCGCTGAGTCCTACGAAGTCGTCCGTTCGTGGCTCAACGGGACCCAGTTCGGCGGCTGCGCGAAGGCGAAGAGCGGTCTATGGGTCTGCTCGGCCCGCAAGGGCACCGAGATCCGCAGGATCTACTGGGATCCCAAGGGCAAGACCACCATCAAGACGCCGGGCACCTCCCTCCGGCTGGAGGACCAGGAAGGTGACATCGACAACCGCGCCGGCTCCCGGAGGATCCGGGTGGACTTCCGCCCGATCATGGTGGCGTCGAGAAGGTAGGGCTTCTCACAGACCTGCGGCGAGCGCACGCTCGTGCCACTCCCTGGCATAGCATCGGCGCCATGCAGCCCTCGCCGCAGGCAGTCGAGTCCGTGCGCCGATGCGTGCGCTCGGCCTTGGCCGACGTAACTGGCGAGACAGCCGGTGATGCCGACTTCCACCTTCCGGCAGGCCTAGAGCCCGACGACTTCCTCGCCGCAGTGGCTCGACATCGCGTGACCGAGGTCCTCGCGGACAACATCTCGAAGCTGGCCCTTCCGGCCACCGTGATCGGCGCCCTTCGCGGTGCCCGGCAGCGACACTCGCTGCGGGTCATGTCGGACGTGCACCAGATGCGCAGCGTCCAGTGCACGCTCCACGACGCGAGCGTCCCGCACCTGATGTTCAAGGGCGTGGTCTTGGCGGCTCTGACGACCGGCGACTACACCGCCCGCGGGCATGGAGACGTCGACGTCTGGGTCCCCCCCGAGTCGGTCCCGGCCGCCTATGACGCGCTGACCACCGCGGGATGGGCAACCCGCGCCGGGTACCCCCCGCCCAGCCAGTCTTGGGCTTGGCGCCATCTCCTGCGGACCAGCCACCAGATCCCGATGGGGAACTCTCACAGCGAGGTCGATCTCCATTGGAGGCTTCACCCGACGGTCACGGCGTTGCCGAGCTTCGAGACCGCCTGGTCGCGCCGACGGTCCGTGTCCCTCGGCCCAGTCCAAGTTGACACACTGGGGCCGGTCGACACCTTCACCCACTCCTGCAGCCACGCGCATAAGGACGACTTCCGGTGGGTGCGGAGTCTGGTCGACATCCACCGGCTCGCTGCGATGGAGGAGATCTGGACAGAGCACGATCCGCACTTGAGCACCGTCGAAGAGGAGGCGCTCGCGGTCTGCGCAGCGACGATCGGTCTCCCCGAGGGGATGGGCGCGCCACGGCAGCCGGCGTCGAGCAGACGCTGTCGCGCAGCGGTCCGACGCGGACTTCATGCCCAGGTACGCCCAGTCCCCATGCCGGGTCAGAACGTTCCCGGCGCTCAATTCATCGGCACCGCCCGCCGCTCCCTAGCGGGGGCCAGGTCTTCTGGAGACCTCGTCCGGGTGCTCAGCGGGCTGTCGCTCCCGGCCGCCGGTCTCGGCGACTTGCCCGATCCATCCGCTCCGTCGGCAATTCCGCGGGCGCTGCTTCGCCGGGTCCGATACGTCTCTGGCCGGGCCCGCCCCCTCGTTCTGACACGTCGACGTCCCGCCGGCGAGGCGCGGTCGATTCGCGCATCCTCGGGCCGGACCCCGGGTGCGGTGCCGCCATCTACTTGGTGGACCCTGCGGCGGCGGGCGCGCACGCTCGAGGCGTGCATCGTGCTCGCCGCCGTCACGACGGTGCGCCGGAACGTGGCGCTGCATCGGTGGTCGTGGATTCTCGGCCCCGTCGGTCCGGTCAGCCCCGACAACAGCGCCGGATCCGATAACGGGGTCGACCTGCAGGTGGCGCTGGCGGTCGCGGCAGCCGCTTGGCGGCTCCCCGTCGACACCACGTGTCTTGATCGGGCGGTGGCTGGAGCGATGATGCTGCGGCGCCGCGGCCGGCACTGGCGACTCGTGATCGGGATGCCACGAGACGACCCTCGAGGGACCTCCCACGCTTGGCTGGTCGGCGAGTCCGGTTGGGTCGTCGTCGGGGACGGCGAGCTCGAGCGGTTTCGGCCGGTGACGCAGTTCGGCTGACGCAGCCGACTCGCACGATAGGCTGCCAGGCATGGACATCGCAGGGGGAACCATCGTCCAGCGGCGGCCGGAAGTGGTGGAGGCGGAGGTCGCCGACACTCAGGTGCTGCTCAACGAAGAGCTCCGCTACAGCGGGCTCGACCAGGTCGGTCGCCGGATCTGGCAGCTCTTGGCGACACCGCAGACGGTCGATGACCTGGTCGCCACCCTGCTCGAGGAGTACAACGTGGCACCGGAGACATGTCGCAGCGACGTGCTCGGCTTCCTGCGCACCCTCGACGAGCAGCACCTCGTCACGGTCCGTTGACGACCGCCCCGACGGATCTGAGCCGGCTGCTTGCGGCCCCACCAGGCCCTACTAGGACGATCCTGTCCACCCCCGTGACGGATGGGACGCTGCCGGAGGTCTGGGACAGCGAGGTTTCGGGGGGCCAGCTGTGTGCGGACCACGACCGGATGCGCTTCTGGACCGGCCAGGCCGGGGTGTACGTCGATCCCGCAGTCGGGGTCGTCATCGAGACGTCCTCTCCCGAGGATCGGCTGGCCTTCGACTACCTGGTCTACGCGACCTCGGCGCGGGCGGTGTTGACGATCTCCCGCCGGTTCAACCTGCACGCCACCCTCGTCGTCTCGCCCGAGGGCCAGGCGATCGCGATCTCGGGGCACAGCGGGTCAGGGAAGTCCACGACCATGCTGGAGCTGATGCGCCGGGGGTGGACCTTCGCGTGCGACGACATCCTCGAGGTGCGGATCGACGACGGCGAGCCGGTGGCCGTCCCGCTGCACCGACCCGTCCACCTCTCCGACGCCGCCGTGCGCAGCATCGGCGCCGACCCGAGCTGCGGGAGGTTCCTCCCTCGTCGCCTCAAGCGGGTCTACTCCGTCGAGGCCGACCTCACGCCCCGGAGTCTGAGCGGCATCGTCCGGCTCCGCCTCGGTGACGCGGCCGAGACCAGCTGCGACGTCGTCGCGCCCCTGCAGGCGCTCCCGACCGTCCTCAACGACTCCGATCCCTACCGGATCGGCCACCTGCCGTCCCTGCGTGCCAGATACATGCAGTGGGCCGCCGCCGTCGTCGACGCCGTTCCCGTCTACGATGTCGCCCGCCCCGCCAGGGGGGACTCCGTCCGGCGGGTTGCCGACGTCATCGAGCGGTTGACGCACGACGCCGCGCAGGTTTGAGGATCTCCTCCTCGTACCACACGGCGAAGAGCCCGAAGCCGAACGCCCGCCCGAAGGTCATCTCCCATCCCATCGCGTCGTCGCCGCTCGGCAGCCCGCGGGCGAGGCTCCGTTCGAGGCGGTCGACGTCGAGGAACTCGTGCACGAGGGACGAGCCACGGAACCGGTCGATCTCGTCGCGGTAGCGCTGTTCGCGGCCGGCTATCCAGAGGCCGACATCGGCCGACTGGGCGCCCCGAGTTCGCCGCAGTCGGATGTAGTCGGGCACCAAGCCGGCGGCGGCGTCACGCGCCAGGCCTCGATCGAGCCCGTTGCGCACCCAGGCTTCCGCCGGCAGCTGCCACGCGAGCTCGAGCACCTCCTGATCGGACAAGGGATCGCTCCACCAGACCCCCGGCCTGAGGGTCTGGACACTCAGCGACCAGTCGCCGAGCAGGAGGTCCTCCCAGTGCTGCCGAGTCCCGCGGACCGACGGCGGCCGTGACCACCGCTCGAGCCGCTCCCTGCCGGCTGCGCTCAGGCTGTCCCGGACGACCGGCATGCTCTGCGCGAGCCGGTCGCTGGCGTCACGCATCGGATCCGACTGCCGCATCCGTCGCCCGGCGCGGATCACCCACTCCGGCGCGGTCTCGCGCGCGACGCTGCGCAACGCGGTCAGCCGACTGTCACCCGCGCGCCACCGCCTGGCCACCTGGCGAACGACAGCTCCGAGGCGTCGCTCATTCAGGAGTTCGGCGAGGATGCCGTCGCGAGCGCGCGAGAACGACGCGTTGCCAGAGAAGCCGGCGAGCATCACCGCAACGTCGCGATCCGCGGCCCAGGAGGTGATGGCATTGAGCCAGACCTGGTTCGCCGGGTTCAGGACGGGCATCCCCAGACTGGGGAACGCACTGATCGCCGCGTCGAGCGGAAGCACCCGGTCATCGTTGACGATCGGGCTCCACACCAGACCCGGGACGTCCGCGGCCATGCGGCGCGCGTAGGGCCCGTCGTCAGCCTCCCAGTTGGGCCGTTGATAGCCGGCACCGGCCAGGGGCACGTGCGTGACGGTGGGCAGGCTCCGTCCCGATGCGGACAACAGTGAGGCGGCGGTGGCGGTTACCATGCTCGAGTCCAGCCCGCCCGATAGCGTGGCGGCCGCGGACCCGTCGTCCGGCAACGAGGCCTCGACGGCCGCACGCACCGTCTCCCGCATCACGCCCGCCGCCTCGCGGACGCCGACTCCGCGGAAGCTGGACTGCGATGGGTCGAACCAGCGGTGCACCGACGGCTGCGCCTGACCGCGCCGCCACGCCAACCGATGGCCCAGTGGCAGCCGGCGCGCGCCCTCGCAAACGGTGGTGTCGGGGGCATCCTCCAAGACGAGGAGGTCGGCGAGCTTGGCGATGCTCAGCGGAGGTGGCGCGGGCAGCGCATCGATGAGTGCGCGCAGGCTCGGTGCCAACACCAGTCGGCCGGCGTCGAGGGCGTAGAAGAGCGCGATCTCCCGACGACAACTGACGGCCGCATCCACGCTTCCGTCGGAACGAAGCAACACGGCCAGGAACCCCTGGCGAAGCGGAGGAGCCCCATCGCACTTGCGATCAAGCCACCGGAGGAGCGCTGGCCCGTCGCTCTGCTGGCCGGGTCCGATGATCACCGCACCCCGGAGGCCCGGGGCATGGACGTGGTGCCACGTGTCGTCCGCGAGCGTGACGGCGTGATGCCCCACCGCAGACGCCACAACGACTACGAATCCAGGAAGATCCCGTCCCACACGAGGTTCGGCCCAAACTCTGCATCCGCAACTGCGGCCAGGTCGATGAGCACGGGCGTGGCCCACGCCTTCTTGGTTACCATCGGATAACTCCCTACCCTGAGCCCGAGTGAATGTCGACTACTGCACCGAGAGGCTAGCACCGATCAGCGTCCCGCCTCCATGGATCGACGCAGTCGATGAGCCAGGACTATGCCCGCTCGAGCGAGCCGGCATCCATCCGGTAGTGGATGTCGGCCCGGGCGATGAGCGTGGGCCGGTGGGTCACGAGCAGGATCGCGCCACCGCGATCCAGGAGGTTCGCCAGCACCCGCGATTCGGTGTCGGCGTCGAGCGCGCTGGTCGCCTCGTCGAGCACGAGGAGGTCGGGCCGGCGCACGACAGCTCTCGCTAGACTGAGACGCTGCTGCTCGCCCCCGGAGAGCTCGGCAGACTCGGCGAGTTCCGCGTCCAGCCGGTGCGGCAGCGCACGGACGACCCCGTCGAGACAGGCGGTCTCGAGCGCCGCCCACAGGTCGGCGTCACGAAGGCTCCGGCCCGGGACGGCCGACCAGACCAGGTTCTGTCGGATGGTGCCCGGGACCAACGTGGTCTGCTGGGGCACGTAGCCGATGCGCGCGCGCCAGCGGCGCATGTCGGTGACGGGCGCGCCGTCCACCAGCATCGTGCCGTGCTCCGGCTCGAGGAGGCCGAGCACGACGTCGAGCAGGGTGCTCTTGCCGGCACCACTCTGACCGGACACCGCTACCAGGCCCTGTCGGGGCACCACGACGTCCACCGACTCCAACACGGGTTCGGTCGACGACGGGTATCCCACGGTGAGGTCCCGGATCTCCAGCAGCGGGCGCGACTGATCGACGGCGATCGTCCCCCCGTCCGTCTCACCGACCGACTCCAGATGCGCACGCGCCTCACGGCGGAACTCCGTGAGCCGGTCGAGGGCGGGGGCGGCATGGGCGAACAGCTGCGCCTGTGTCACCAATGCCTGCGCGGCGGACAGGAGGCGAGCGGTGACCACCGCCAGCGCGATGAGCGCGGCAGCCCCCATGCCCAGGCCGCGCCCGAGCAGCACGAGCGCGAGTGCCGCGGTGACCGCGAGGACGCCGAGCACGCCCTGGACGGCGGACGAGGCGCGCACGTAGCGCTGGCGAACGTCGCGGGACCGGTGAGCCGCCTCTCTGAGCAGCGTGGCCCAGCGGCCGGCCGCGTCGTGGGCGCGGATGAGACGGAGCGACGCCAGCGAGTCGGTCACGATGCCGCCAAAGGACTCGTTCGTCTTGGTCAGGGCGAAGCCGAGTCGAGCCGAGTTCCGCACCGACCGCCGGGCGACGACCACGACGAGCAGGAGGCTGACCGTCGCCGCGGTGCCCACGGCGGGCGAGAGCCAGATCGCGACCGCGGCCGTCGCCAGCAAGGTCAGCGAGCCGACGATCAGACGAATGACCAGGAAGATCGCGTTCTCGGCACGATGGGTCTCGGTCGTGACGTTCTGCACCAGGTGGCTGCGGCGCTGGGCCGCGATGAAGCTCCAGCGAGCGTGGAAGAGCTCCTCGAGGACGCCGAGGCTCACCATGTCGGCCGTCACTGCCTGCAGGTGGAACCCACGCACGGCGACCGCCCACTGGGCGAGGGCCCTCAGAGTCAGGACGAACAGCACGACGAGCACTGCGGCCCAGGCCGGGACCGGGGTCCCAACGACCGGCAGATCGAGCTCTCCGGCTCCGCTCAGCACCTGGATCACCGGCAGGAGCAGCGCCAGGGCGGCAGCCTCCAGGATGCCGGCCAAGAACTGCAGGGTAAGAAGTCCGACGACGGCCCGGCGACCGCACGCTTCTGCCATCACGGTGAGGTAGCCGGTCGCTTGCACGACGATCTGTGGTGCTGTCACGGCGTCGTCACTGAGAGGTCCACGTGGTCAGGGTAGACAGCACGGCACGGCAGCCGAGTAGCGCGGTTCGTTCTGGGACCGAGGCACTGACGAGTACGTCGAGCCGCTCGTGCAGAAGCGGGCGATGCTCGACCTCGTCGACGAGCCGAGGCTGCGGACCCGTGCACCGCGCTGGAGTCGCGGCCAGCCGTGTGCCGGCGCTACCGCTGCAAGCTGCTCAAGCTGGTCGAGGGCGGGGAGGTCGAGACCGCGGCCGCGCTGGAGATCATCGCCGAGACCATCCGCTACCGCGATCGGGCCCGGGCGACCGCCGAGAGCCATCTCGACCCACCGGACAGCGACGCGCTGCGCGAGGGTCGGGTCACCCTCCACGAGGTCACCACCGGGTCATCGAGAACCTCAGGGCCGACGAGGACATCGACCCGACCGATCGCAAGGCGCGCCTGCTCGAGCTGGCCGCCTTGCGCATGCTCATCTTCACGCACTTCAAGAAGCGACCCGCCCCGACCGACCGGACCGACACCACAGCCTGAGCCGGACGCCGCCCACGCGATCGTGGCCCAGGTGCCCGACTGAACAGTCAGGCGCTCTGTGACCGACTCGATCGAGGGTGCGCCTGATCATCCGGGCGGGCGCGGGACTCGGGCTGCGCTAGATATCTAGACAGATCGGGTGGGCCGCGATCGACTGCGCGGCGTCGCTGTCGTCCTCATCGATCTGCTCGCCTCCGCCCCGAAATGCCCGGCCTACGGCGATCGCGAGCACCACCGCGATGACGCACCACACCGCCACGAACGCGAGAACGTACAGCGCAGTCACGCCTTCACCCCCCTGATCTCACCCCCCCGGGTGAGGTATCCCCAGGCACAACGTACCTACCAGCCGGTAGTCACGGGCGGAAACGTGAACGAAGCACGCCGTTGCGCTCGACGTAACCGGAGCCTTCTAGCATTTTCCGAGTTCGGTGGTCCGAATCGACATCTATGGGGAGGATGGGGCAACGTGGCTCGGGACGCAGCCACGTCGAACTCGTTCTCGGGGAGTGAGAAGCATGACACTGCTGTCGGTCAGGAGACTTCCGGCGACGGGATCGCCGAGCCGGGCGCTGCGCTACCTGCCGGTGACAGCCCTCGTGGCCGACCTGGCGCTGACGTCGTTCGCCGCCCTGGTCGCCCTCTGGGGTAGGCAGCGACTCGGCGTCTTCGACAACCCGACGGACCTCTCGGACTCCCTCTCGATCGTCGGGCCACTCATCGTGACCGGATGGATCCTCGTCATCGGCGCGTGCGGCGGCTACCGCGAGGACGTGTTCGGAGCCGGCACCGACGAGTACAAGCGGGTGCTCAACGCCACCCTGCTCACGGCGGGACTGCTCGGCGTCGGCTGCTACCTGGCCAAGTTCTCGCTCGCGCGCGGCTACTTCCTGCTTCTCTTCGTCGTCGGCCTCCCGGCCCTGCTCCTCGGCCGGTCGTTGCTGCGCCGCGCGATCCACCAGGCTCGCCGCCAGGGCCTGCTCCTGCATCGGGTCCTCATCGCCGGCACGCCATCGCACGTCGATGAGGTCGCGGCCGTCCTGCGCCGCGAGCCGTGGCTCGGCTATCAGGTGGACGGTGCCCTCGTGCCGATCACCGCCCTGCGCGAGGAGACGTCGGCGGGGATCCCGATCGTCGGCACCTGCGAGCAGGTCACCGATGTCGTGCGACACACGAACGCCGACGTCATCTTCTTCGCGGGTGGCGCGCTGCAGTCGGCGGCGCAGCTGCGGGAGATCGCCTGGGACCTCGAGCAGGCCGACGTCCAGGTCGTCGTCGCACCGAGCGTGACCGACGTGTCCGCCGAGCGCGTCCGAGTCCGTCCCGTGGGCGGCCTGCCGCTCATGCACATCGACCCGCCGCGCACGACGGATGCGACGCATTGGGCCAAGCGGGCGTTCGACGTGCTGGGCTCGGCCTTCCTGATCCTGGCGATCGGCCCGGTCTTCCTGGCGACCGCTGCCTGGATCAAGGTCTCCGACCGGGGTCCGGTCTTCTTCGGCCACACCCGCATCGGTCGCAACGGCAGGGAGTTCACCTGCCTGAAGTTCCGGACCATGGTGCCCAACGCGGAGTCACTCGTGGCGCAGCTTCAGCAGGACACCGGGCAGTCGGCGCTGCTGTTCAAGATGAAGGACGACCCGCGCATCACCAAGCCGGGCAAGCTGCTTCGCCGCTACTCCATCGACGAGCTCCCGCAGCTCTTCAACGTCCTGCGGGGCGACATGAGCCTCGTCGGACCTCGACCCCAGGTCGCACGTGAGGTCGCCCTCTACGAGGGGCCGATGGTCCGTCGCCTGCGGGTGCGGCCGGGGATGACCGGGTTGTGGCAGGTGTCGGGCCGCAACGACCTGACGGCCCAGGAGGCGGTCCGCCTGGACCTCTACTACGTCGACAACTGGTCCATCGTCCAGGACCTCTCCATCCTGTCGCGGACCTTCGGAGCCGTTTTCGGATCCCGCGGGGCGTACTGACGCCTGCTCGGGCCGACCTGCCTCGAGGCGGTCAGTCGTCCAGCAGTTCGATGAGGTACCGCCCGTAGCCGCTCTTGACCAACGGCTCTGCCAGCCGGGCGAGCTGGGCGTCGTCGATGTAGCCCATCCGCCACGCCACCTCCTCCGGGGACCCGATCTTGGACCCCTGTCGGTGCTCGATGGCCCGGACGTAGTTGCTCGCGTCGTTCAGGTCGTCGAAGGTGCCGGTGTCGAGCCACGCCGCACCACGCGGCAGCACCTCCACCTGCAGCCGCCCCTCGTCGAGATAGGTGCGGTTCAGGTCGGTGATCTCCAGCTCGCCGCGCGCGGAGGGCCGCAGCGCCTTCGCCCGCTCGACGACCGTGTCGTCGTAGAAGTAGAGCCCGGGGACGGCGTAGCTGCTCCGCGGCTTCACCGGCTTCTCCTCGAGCGAGAGGGCTCGACCGTCCTCGTCGAACTCGACCACGCCGTACGCCGTGGGGTCGGCCACGCGGTAGCCGAAGACGGCGGCGCCCTCGAGGTCCGCGAAGCGACGCAGTCGGGTCCCCAACCCGGCTCCGTAGAAGATGTTGTCGCCCAGCACCAGGCCGCTTCGGTGGCCGCCGACGTGCTCCTCGCCGATGAGGAACGCCTGCGCGAGACCGTCCGGACTGGGCTGCACGGCCCACGAGATCGCGATCCCGAGCTGCGAGCCGTCCCCGAGCAGCCGCCGGAACGGCTCGGCCTCGTGCGGGGTCGTGATCACCAGCACGTCGCGGACGCCGGCGAGCATCAGGGTCGACAGCGGGTAGTAGACCATCGGCTTGTCGTAGACCGGCATCAGCTGCTTGCTGACGGCGTGGGTGATCGGGTGGAGCCTCGAACCGGTGCCGCCGGCCAGGATGATCCCGCGCATGGCGCCATCGTAGGTGGGGCAGATATCCGCGGCTTCACGGGCGTGAAACAGCCCGTAACACCCAGCGCATAGGGTGCGCGCATGGACCGCATTCTCGTGACAGGCGGCGCCGGCTTCATCGGCTCGAACTTCGTGCACCACCTCGTTCGCCACACCCAGGCGTCGGTGACCGTGCTCGACAAGCTCACCTATGCGGCGAGCCGGGAGTCGATCGACGCGCTGCCCTCGAGCCGGGTCGAGCTCGTCGTCGGCGACGTCGCCGACCCGGCGCTGGTCGACCGCCTGGTGGGTGGGACCGACGCCGTCGTGCACTTCGCCGCCGAGTCCCACAACGACAACTCGCTCGCCGACCCCCGCCCGTTCGTGCACACCAACCTGGTCGGCACGTTCACGATCCTCGAGGCGGTACGACGGCACGGGACGCGCCTGCACCACATCTCCACCGACGAGGTGTACGGCGACCTGGAACTCGACGACCCGCAGCGGTTCACCGAGCAGACGCCGTACAACCCCTCGAGCCCGTACTCCGCCACCAAGGCCGGGTCCGACCTGCTCGTCCGAGCCTGGGTGCGCAGCTTCGGGGTCCGGGCGACGATCTCCAACTGCTCCAACAACTACGGCCCCTGGCAGCACATCGAGAAGTTCATCCCACGCCAGATCACCAACGTCATCGACGGCGGACGGCCGAAGCTCTACGGCGCCGGCCTCAACGTGAGGGACTGGATCCACACCGAGGACCACTCGTCGGCGGTCCTCGCCATCCTCGAGCGCGGCGAGATCGGGGAGACCTACCTGATCGGAGCCGACGGCGAGCGCAACAACCTCGACGTCGTCGGCCAGATCCTGCGCCACTTCGGCCGGCCCGCCGACGACTTCGACCACGTGACCGACCGGGCGGGCCACGACCTGCGCTACGCGATCGACTCGACCAAGCTGCGGGCCGAGCTGGGCTGGAAGCCGGCGTACGACGACTTCGAGGCGGGTCTCGCGGCGACGATCGAGTGGTACGTCGCGAACCAGGCGTGGTGGCGTCCCCACAAGGCGGCGACCGAGGCGACCTACGCCGCCAAGGGACAGTGATGGAGCTGACGCTCGAGCCGACCACCATCGCGGGACTCCTGGTGCTCCGGCTCCCGGTGCACGCGGACGACCGCGGTTGGTTCAAGGAGAACTGGCAGCGGGCGAAGATGACCGCGCTCGGCCTGCCCGACTTCGG
>ERZ724513.702-NODE-702-length-16784-cov-7.167673_pt1 | contig 16784 bp, 11 predicted proteins | sample MGYA00376046_ERZ724513 | MGnify/ENA primary metagenome ERZ724513 (study PRJEB28724, sample SAMN07190883) | activated sludge metagenome | isolation source: activated sludge of sewage treatment plant in Hong Hong | place: Hong Kong | collected 2016-03-17 ...
ATCGTGGGCTCCTCCTCCAAGGTCTCCTCGACCCCTTAAGCCCACCGACCCCCATGATCCGGACACCCAACACCGAACGAATCCCGACAACCCCTCCGAATCACCACCAACGACATCCCGAACCCCATGTCACCAGTCCCTACAGAACACCCCGAACTCGACCAACCAGAAACATCACACACCTCTGGCATGACCAAAACCCGTAGTCAGAGCCACATTGCTCGGCTGGCGTGGGAAGCGTAGCAAAGAACTCGGCGCTCGGGGTGTCCGGATCGGACCCCTTCCCAGGCTTAAGGGGCGTGACCATGAGCCTGCACCGCATCACAGCCGGGTCGGGATATGACTACCTGACCCGCCAGGTCGCGGCCATGGACTCCACCGAGAAGGGGCACACCGGTCTGGCGTCCTACTACACCGAGAAGGGTGAGGTTCCCGGACGCTGGGTCGGCTCGGGCATGGCCGGCATCGAGGGCCTGGACGCCGGTGACCTGGTCACCGCCGAGCAGATGCTCGCGCTGTTCGGGTCGGGCCATCATCCGCTGGCCGAGCAGCGCAAGCGCGACCTGGCCGGCCCCGGTCTGACCGAGAAGGACTACTTGGAGATCACTCGGCTGGGTGAGCCGTTCCGGGTCTATGCCGGGGACATCAGCCCGTTCCGGGTCGAGGTCGCCCGCCGCCTCGAAGCCCTCAACAAGGAGCGCGGACGTCCCCAGAAGGCCGCCACCGCGATCGAGGACCGTGCCCGGATCCGCAGCCAGGTGGCCCTGGAGATGTTCCGCGAGCAATACGGACGCGACCCGTTGAACGATCGGGAACTCGCCGGCCTTGTGGCCAAGTTGTCGCGGCAGCAGACCACGGCGGTGGCTGGTTTCGACCTCACCTTCTCCCCGGTGAAGTCGGTTTCGACCCTGTGGGCGCTGGCCGATCCTGCGCTGGCCGCGACCGTCGAACGCTGCCACCAACAGGCCGTGGCGGACGCGTTGTCGTTCATCGAGCACCATGCCCTGTACACGCGCACCGGCACCGACGGGGTGCGGCAGGTTGACGTCCGCGGCCTGGTCGGCGCGGCGTTCACCCACCGCGACAGCCGCGCCGGCGACCCCGACCTGCACACCCATGTGGCGGTCGCCAACAAGGTCCAGACCATCACTGACGGACGCTGGTTGTCGATCGATTCCCGGGTGCTGCACAAGGCGGTCGTGACCGCGTCCGAGACCTATAACACCGCCCTCGAACGGCATCTGGCGGAGGCGATCGGGGTGCGGTTCGAGGCCCGTCCGGGCACCGATCCGCGCAAGCGCCCGATCCGCGAGATCGTCGGCGTGGACCCCGCTCTCAACCAGCGCTGGTCGACCCGCAGGCAGTCCATCGAGGCCCGCCGCCGTGAACTCGCCGCCCGGTTCCAGGCCGATCACGGCCGTCCGCCGACCCCGGTGGAGGCGATCGCGCTCGCTCAGCAGGCCACGCTGGAGACCCGCGACGCCAAGCACGAACCCCGCAGCCTTGCCGAGCAGCGAGCCACCTGGCGGACGCAAGCGGGCGAGGTTCTGGGTGGCGAAGCGGGCATTCAGACCGTGATCCGGGACGCCCTCCACCCGGCGCCTGCCGTCCGGTTGATCCCCACTCAGAGTTGGCTGGAGGACGCCGCCAAGCGCGTCGTCGCGGTCGTCCAGCGGGACCGGTCGACGTGGCAGACCTGGCACCTGCGCGCCGAAGCGTTGCGGTGCGTCCGGGCCGTCGAAGTGCCGTCCGAGCACGTCGAGACCGTCACCAACTTGCTGCTCGACCAGGCCCTCACCTACTGCCAGGCACTCACCCGGCCCGTCCCGGGCGAGCCCGCCGAACCCATCCCGTTGCGCCGTGCGGACGGCGCCAGCGTGTACACCGTCGCCGGGTCGCAGCTATACACGTCCAACGCGATCCTGGCCGCCGAAGCCCGCCTCGTCGCGGCCGCCGGACGCCGCGACGGCATGGTCGTGCCCACCCCGGCACTCGACATGGCACTGATCGAATGCCACGCCAACGGCGTCGAACTGAACCCCGGGCAGGTGCTGCTGGTCCGCGAAATGGCGACGTCCAGTGCCCGGGTCCAGCTAGCTATCGCCCCGGCCGGAACGGGCAAGACCACCGCCATGAACGCCTTGTCCCGTGCATGGACCGGAGCCGGCGGAATCGTGATCGGACTCGCCCCGTCCGCCGCCGCGGCCGCGGCGCTGGGCGAGCAGCTGGACGGCCACAGCGACACCCTGGCCAAGCTCGTCTGGTCGCTGCGCAACGGCGAAACGCCCGACTGGATCGCCGAGATCGGGCCGCAGACGCTGGTGATCATCGACGAGGCCGGCATGGCCGACACCCTGTCGTTGGACACCGCCGTGCAGCACGTCCTGGAGTGCGGCGGCAGCGTCCGGCTGATCGGCGACGACCAGCAGCTGGCCGCGATCGGCGCCGGCGGAGTGCTCCGCGACATTGAAGCCACCCAAGGCGCGTTGCGGCTCACCGAGCTGGTCCGCTTCACCGACCGGGCCGAAGGATCAGCCAGCCTCGCGCTGCGCGGAGGAGACACGTCGGCGCTCGGGTTCTACCTCGACCAGCGCCGCATCCACGTCGGCGACGCCACCACCATGGCCGACGACCTGTTCGCCTCCTGGTCGGCCGACAAGGCCGGCGGGCTCGACTCGATCATGCTCGCCCCCACCCGCGAACTCGTCGCCGACCTCAACCAACGCGCCCGGAGCCAGCGCCTCTCCGACACCGAACCGGGACCGCAGATCGAACTCGCCGACGGCAACCTCGCCTCGCCCGGCGACACGATCATCACCCGCACCAACAACCGCAAGCTGCGCGTATCGGCGACCGACTGGGTCAAGAACGGCGACCGCTGGACCATCGTCGGCGTCGACCTCCGGCGCGGCATACACGCCCGCCACACCCAGTCCGGACGCCACGTCCAGCTGCCCCTCGACTACGTCGCCGAGTCGGTTGAACTCGGGTATGCGACCACCACCCACTCCGCCCAGGGCGTCACCGCCGACACCATGCACGGCATGCTCGCCGGCAGCGAGTCCCGCCAGCAGGCCTACACGATGCTCACCCGCGGACGCGAAGCCAACCACGCCTACCTGGTCGTCGTCGGCGACGGCGACCCGCACACCCTGATCCATCCCGAGACGATCAACCCGCTCACCCCGACCGACGTCCTCGAACACATTCTCGCCCGCGATGAGTCCCCCGTCTCAGCCACTACCGCCCTCCGGGAGGCCGCCAGCCCGGCCCGTCAGCTCGGCGACGCGGCCGCCCGCTACGCCGACGCGATCACGTTCGCCACTGCTCACCTGGCCGGCGAACTCGGCATCAGCGCCCTCGAACGGGCCGTCGACGACGTCGCACCCGGACTCACCGAAGCCCCGACCTGGCCGGCGCTGCGCGCCCAACTGCTGGCCGTCCAGGCCGACGACAGCGACCCGATCCGGGCGCTCTCCCGGGCCCGCATCGTTCCCGTCGCTGACGACCACGACCCCTGCGCGGTGCTCGCCGGACGCATCGCCGATACCCACCAGACGTACCGCGGGCCGCTGCCCTGGCTGCCCCGCATCCCGGCTTCACTGACGCGCGATCCGACGTGGGGCCCCTACCTGGACGCCCGCCGGGACCTCGTCGTCGCCCTCGCCGAGCGGGTCCGCGCCGACGCCCTCGATGCGAAGGCGCGGCCCGCCTGGCTCAGCGGGACGGGACGCGCCGCACCCGAACTCGTGGCCGACATCGAGGTCTGGCGGGCCGCACACCGGGTCGAGCCCGGCGACACCCGGACCACCGGCGACCGCCGCGACGGGCCGGCCGAGCACCGCTGGCAGACCCACCTCGACCGGCGGCTCGCCTCAACCGCCACCGCCGCTATGGCCGAATGGCGTCCCCTACTCACCGAGATCTCTCCGCTGGTCCTCACCGACGACTTCGTCCCCACCCTGGCAGCCCGACTGTCGCAGCTGTCCTCGTCCGGCATCAACATCCCGCCGCTGGTGCGGGCGGTCGCCGGCCAGGGGCCGTTGCCCGACGACCATGCCGCGGCCGCGCTGTGGTGGCGCCTGTCCCGACACCTCACGCCTGCCGTCGCAGAAGCCGTCGACACCGACCACCACCTCGCCACCCAATGGCTGCCCAGCTTCGCCGACCGCCTCGGCAAAGCCGCAGCCGAGATGCAGAACAGCCCGTGGTGGCCCGCCCTGGTCACCACCATCGAGCGCGGACTCCAGCGCGGCTGGCCCCTCGACCGGCTACTCGACGAAACCGAGACGCTCGCCAACGGCGGCCATACCGACCTCTGCCAAGCCTGGGTATGGCGGCTCTCGCTGCTCACCGACACCCACGACTTGCCGGACGAGGACCGCGACGACCCCGCCGACGAACCCCCGGCCGACCTGAACGACGGATGGGCACCTGCGTCTACGGCGGACCCGGCCGTGCTGGCCTCGGGGCCAGCCGATGCCGACTGGCTCGATCTGGACGCCGACCAGGTCCTGCTCCTCGAAGGGCTGCTCCGCTCCGCGATGGGTGCCCCCGAACCCAGCGAGGCGCAGATCGGCCACCAACTGGAACGCCGCGACCAGATCGCGTCCAGCCCCGTCCGCCTCGAGCGCCTCGCCCAGGTCAACCAGTTCGCCACCACCTACTACCAGGCGTGCCTCCCGACCAGCTGGGCACAGCCCTACCTCGACCAGCGCCTGCACGCCGACCCGGCCGCGCTCGAACCGCTGCGGCTCGGCTACGCACCCGACAGCTGGACCGGCCTGGTCACCCACCTGCGCCGGATCGGCGTCACCGACGAGGAGATGCTCACCGCCGGCGTCGCGACCACCGCGTCCACCGGACGGCTCATCGACCGCTTCCGCGACCGCCTTGTCATCCCCATCGTCCACGATCGGCAGGTGCTGGGCTTCGTCACCCGCCGCAACCCCGTCTACGGCGACGACGACGGACGCGGGCCCAAGTACCTCAACACCGCCGCCACACCGCTGTACGCCAAGGGCGACCAGCTCTACGTCGCCGGCAACCTGACCGGTGACGTCACCCCCGTCCTGGTCGAAGGACCGCTCGACGCGATCGCCGTCACCCTGGTTGGCGACGGCCACCACGTCGGCGTCGCGCCCCTCGGAACCAGCCTCACCGAAGCCCAAGTCGCGCAACTCCATGAACACGGACACAACCCTGTCGTGGCCACTGACGCCGACCTCGCCGGACAGCTCGCAGCCGAACGCGACTACTGGCTACTCACCCTCTACAACCTCGACCCCACCCACGCCGGGCTACCGGACGGTTCAGATCCGGCCGACCTGGTCGCGGCAGGTGATCGTGCCGGCCTCGTCGGAGCGATCGCCCATGCCCGCCCTCTGGCCGACTCGCTGATCGACGAACGGCTCGACCACCTCGATGCCACCCAAGCCGCACTGGATGCGCTCCGCATCCTCGCAGCACAGCCAACCGGCCGGTGGACCGCCGGCTGCGAGAACATCGCCGAGCGAACTGGGCTCCCCTCGGTCGTCCTACGCTCGGCGTTCGCGCCCATAGTGAAGGCCCGCAACGCCGACCCTCGCAAGGCCACCCAAGCCGGCATCGACCAGGTCGCACAGACCAAGGACCGCCTTACCGTGATCCAGAACGGAGAGACCGCGGCGGAGCTCGTCGAACACATCGAACCGCTGGCGCGGAATCCCCGGCCCGAACCGCTCCCGACCCTCGACCCTCCACGCCCCTCAGGGATCTCGTGGTGACCGAGGACGTCAGGCCACAATGGACAACAGCCCCAAGGAGACGCGCATGCAGCCCATCCTGATCACCGTAATCGCCTTTGCGGCCGGTCTGCCGCTCGGGCTCTGGCTACGCCGAAACTTGGCCTCGCTGAGCTATCGCAGTGGAGACGAGCACGACCAACCCCAGCCAGGGTCACGTCGGTGGGTGGTCCTGACCAGCGCGCTCTCGATCGGAGCGCTCGCTGCGGCAGCGCTGTTCAGCAGTCGGCCGCTTGCCTACTTACCGATGTTCCCCCTCGCCATCAGCGGTCCCTGGCTGGCGGCGGTGGACTTCGACGTACTCCGCATCCCGAACCGAGTACTCGCCCCGACTGCGGGCCTCACCCTGCTCGCCGTGGTGGGCGTCGCAGTCGCCACGCGGGATTGGCAGACGCTCGCTATTCCGGTCGTTGGCGCTTTGCTGAGCGGCGCGGCATTCGCCTCCGTGCACTTTGCCACCAAGGGCGGCATCGGATTCGGCGATGTCAAGCTTGCCGCACTGATGGGCCTCGCCGTCGGGTCGCTCGGCGCGGTTGCAATCTGGCTGAGCGTCCTCACCGGCTCAGTAGTTGCGCTCTTCTGGACGAGGACGAAGCGCCGGGTCGGACCGATCCCGTACGGGCCTTGGCTCCTCTGCGGAGCCTGGATGGCTGCCCTCGCCAGGATCTTCGCCCCCGGATGATGGGCGGCCAAGCGGGGAGAGCATCCGACACCCAACGGACACCATCAGGGGTGTGTCGACGTGTTCAACCAGGCGCGTTCCGTTCCATCGTCGTGCAGCACAACGTGGACGTATTCATCTCTTCGATCGCGCGCATCAATTCCCGAAGCCTTGAAGAACCTCTCACGCACCTCTTCTCTAGTAAGGGCATGACTGCCGCCGTTGTACCAGTAAAGGAGCAACTCCGCTCGATAGGTGCCGCCTTTGCCAGGTCGAGACCGCTCCTTACCGAGAGCATCCGCGATGTGACGCCACCACCACCGATCCGACACCCCAAGCGAGCACCCGAAAATGACGAACAGTTCAGTGTCATTGAATAGGTGTTCGTAGCGGGGCACATTCTGTGCCCAAAAAGGCTTAGCCAATCGGAGCGACTCGTCCTGATTGCCACTGCGCTTCTCGGGCGCATCGATGCCAAATAGGAGCGAGCGGGGAATGCTCTGATGCCCGTGCGGGTGGACCACCTCGGTCATTAGGTATGATGAAAAGGAATCGCCGGGGCGCACCGACGCGCCTGTCACATCCTTTGGGTTGCCTTTGAAACTGAAGTTGCGATCGACGGTCTTCAAAGGCAAGGGGTCGAACTGCTTCTGATCTAAGTAGATGAAGTCGTCCAGCAACGGGGTGTAGTTGAAGTTCACGAAAAGGAAGTTGAAGACGGCATAGTTGTTGACGGCTGCAGGAAACTCCATTTGCCTGTAGTCTTCCGGCGCCAAGTCGCCCAGAAACTCGGCCAGCGACTTGATCGCAAGCTTGCGATCCATCGAGTCAGCTCCCAAACGGGCGAGCAGCGAGCCCGGGACAGCGAGGTCCAGGAACTCCGAGAACTCACCTTGCATCTCCCGAAGCGCGCCAGCGAGTTCGGTCGGCCTGACTCGCCGCGTTGCAAGGAGATCGCCGACAACGCACTCAACGTCGCTCCAGTCCTCCTTCTTAGCTTCTCGAAGCCTCTCCATCTCCTGAAGGATCGGATTGCCCAAATTGAACGAGCGTAGCTTCAGGAAGTGATAGAAGCTCGCGTATCTAGTGTCGACTGAGGACTGATAATCACGCATCACCTGGAGGTCGAAGCCATTACCGATGAATGCCATCACGTTGTGCTGATCGCCAGGTGCGGCGAAACCGGCACTCTGGTAGTCGCGGTGTCCCACGTGACCTTCCTCCATGAGGTTGAGATTAATGCTCCTACCCGTTGGCCTCCCCGGCACTGCGAGACCTACGTTATCGGGTACGACGGCCACAGCAGACACGGCGATACGCGTTGCGGGGTGCGTTGGCCAGACGATCCGACGCAGGCTTCATTCCCACCATCCCGCAGGGCCAGAGCGAACAGTTGCGACCGAGCCGAGGGCGAAGAGCGAAGTCGACACTTGGCCCCGCGGCAACCCGGCCCGATCGCCCACGGCCCCGCGGTCCACCAACTTCTGGTTAGCCGCGATCACTGCGCCGTGGCGCGACAGCGTGAGCATACGTCTCGATCTGGCCGGGTACTGCTTTGCGGCGCCGCGACCGTTGAGCGCGATCACTTTCACTTGTGCAGGTCCAGCATCAGCGTAACCAATGCCTGGGAGACCGAGTTCCGATTCGCACGATGCCGATCGCTATCGGGCGTGACGGACCCGATACGCGCCATTCCCCTCCGACAAAACTCGCCAGCCTGTTCGAGATCCCCATCCATCGCACACAGTACGGCCACATTGTGTTCGACCGCCGAGGTTGCGATCGTCACAGACGCGATTGGGCCAACTCCAGGAAAGATGACGTCCTGGATGTGTTCGTAGCACTCGCCCGCCTCCTTCGCCGCAGCGGCTGTGGAGTCCCAGTCTCCTCGCGCGATGTAGAGCGCGGTTTGGTTGAGAAGAACACCGCCGAGAAGGTTCCAGGCATCAGGATTCCACGGGCTGGACTTCGTGCCGACTCGGTAGATCTCGGCAACCTTGAGCATGACGTCTTCAGCAGGCAGTCGGATTGTATTCGCGGGACGTAACAGGAGGTGCTCTCCGTAGGCCTCACCATCTGCCCACAGAGCCAGGGGGACGAAGACATTCACAGCCAGAGCGTACGCGTTGGGCAGCCGCCCAGGCGATGCCTGCGTACACGACGCACCGCATAAAAGCGAGGGGCCGACGGCCAGTCCCCAACTGCCGGGTGGATACGGGTCGCTCCTCGCTGCTGACCATTCGCCGAGGCGTGTAGGGCATCCTGCAGCCCGCTGAGCGAGCGATCGATCTCGGGCTGAGTTCACCTGCGTCGAGAGGTGTCAGTTGTGCTCCTCAACCTCGAGTTCAAGCAAAGGTGGCGTCAGCCTAGAACACCTCGCCGGTGGCGGGGTCCACAAGATCACCAGTGGTCTGCCCCACCAGGTGCATGCCGCGCGATGACGTCTCCGAAACAGAAACCCCAAGCGTGTCGACGTCAGCCGCGAACATGAGCGCTCGACCCGATGCCGCGGCGCGGCCGATCAGGCGTGCGTTTCGGGCATCGGCGGGCCAGGCGCTGTGGTGTTCGTCGCAGCCGTTCTTGGTGCGGGTCTTGAGGCGTTCGAGGAAGCCCGGGACGCCGTAGCGGTGCCATTCTTCGAGCGCGCTGCTGGTGGGGTCGATGCCGGCGCGGCGACGTTGGTCGGCGAGGACTGCGATCTCGTGGACGAGGTGGGGGTGCTGGGGCCAGCAATCGGGGATCATGCCGGCGTTGTGGTCCCACACGTACTCGTGGTTGAACCAGGTAACGAACTCTTCCAGCCACGTCCACAGCTGGCGGCGCAGGACGGGGTTGGTGCAGGTGGGTGGGTCCCAGGGGCGGGGAAGCTTGTTCTGGTTGCCGACCTGCTTCTTCTGCTCCTCGGTGCCGTTCTGCGAAAGGTACAGGTTGAGGAACGCCTGGCGAAGTTCGTTGCCGGTCGGCTGCGGGAACGGCTGCACGAGTTGCCCGGTCACGACTGACCGTCCCTCCGGCTGCGGGCGAGCGCGGCGATCGTGCGCGCCTCGGTGGAAATCGTCCGGTCACGTCGCGTCTCGAGTTCGCGGCGGAGGTCGCGCTGCTCGGCGAAGAGCGCTTGGCCGGTGTTGCCGTCGATGCAGCGGGTGAGGCGGGCGATGATCGGTTTGCTGTTCTCAGCCACGATTAGCGCGTGCTTCTCGGGCAGTTGCCGGACTTCTTCTGGACGGAGGATGAGCATGTCGTCGCCGTGGGCGGTGCGGCCGCCGGTGTGGCCGAGTTGCCAGGTGGTGCGGGTGACGCGGGTGGTGCCGACGAGGTCGGAGACTTCCTTGTTGAAAGCGACGTCTTTGGAGCCGCCGAACATGATCAGCACGTTGGTGAGCCCGAACAGGGCGCGGGCGTCGGTCTCGCCGAAGATCGAGGCCAGTTGCCGCCAGGTCTGGGCGGCGTAGATGAACGAGATCCCCAGGGCGCGCTCGTTGGCCATCCGGGTGCGCAGGGTGGGCAGCGGCGCGGTGGACGGCAGCTCGTCGAGGCAGGCAAGCATGGGCGGGCACAGCCGTCCCCACCGACTGCGGTTCGCGAGCTGGAGTGCGGTGTCGAGGATGTGTTCGGTGAGCGCGGTCATCAGCGGTGAGGCGGAGGCGTAGGGGTCTTCGCGTCCGAGCAGGTAGAACGTGCCTCGGGCGGCGATGACGGCGGCGACGTCGGTGGCGGGCCGGCCGGGGGCGGGGACGCAGCGGGCGCGGATGCCGGGCTGGAAGAACAGGCTCATCGACTGTTGGACGGTGGTGATGGTGTTGCCGGTGGTGCGGTCGTCGCCGGTGAGCGCACCGCGGAGCAGGCCGTGCCAGTAGGGCGCCGAGCCGGGATGGTTGAGCAGGATCTCGGCCGGTTCGTGGGTAGCGAGCGGTCGGGCGACCCATTCCAGGACGCGGTCGAGGGTGTGGCCGGCGAGGGCGGCAGCGTGCAGGTAGCACTGGAGCACCTTGGCGGCTTCGGCCGCATAGAACCGGGCGGCGGCGTCGCCCGAGCCACTGGTGGCCGTCGCCTTGATTGTCCCGGCGGCGAAGGCCTTCGCGCGCCGTTCCGCGACGAGGGGGTCCATGCAGCCGACGATCGGGTCCCAGACAAGTTCGTCCAGACCGTCGGCCTGCGCGAACGGGTCGAGCACCACCGTGGGCCGGTGGTCCCTGCGGCGGGCGGTGTAGGTCAGCAGCAGGTCGTCGACCTTGGTGAGGGTGACCAGTGCTGCGCCGGGCGCGGCGAGGAGGGCTGGGGTGAGCAGGTCGAGGGTCTTGCCGGAGCCTTGCGGGCCGATCACGCCGGCGGTCCGGTCCCACGGGCACCACAGCTCCCCGCCCCGGGGCTCGTGGGCCTTCCCGATCCGCCAGCCGACCTGGGTGGGGTCGAAGCGCTGCTTCATCGCCGTGCTCAGATGGCGATGCCGGGTGCCGGCGGCGGCACGACGGGCGGCTCGGGGCGTCGGATGGGGATGGGGGTGATGGTCTCCCACACCTCGGGTTCGGCTGTGGTGCGGAGGGCGGTGCGGACGCGGGGATCGGCGTCGGCGAGGACGTCGTCGCGGATGTACTCCCACGCCGAGGGTGGTACGACCTGGTCGATGAGCTGGCTGAGCAGCCGAACCTGGCCGGTGGGTTGTTCGCCGTGGTTGAGGTCGACGGAGCGGTCGAGGGCGACGACGGCGCTGGCGCCGTCCCCGCTGATCCAGGCGGCCATGCCGGCCAGGTACAGCGGAGCTTCCGCGCCGTAGGCGGGCACCTGGTTGACCACGCTTCGCCACAGGGCGAGGTGCTCGGGGGCGTTGTCGCGGGTGATGGACAGCACAGCGAGGCTCTGGGCGGACGGGTTCTGGGCGAGGACGGCCAGCCTGATCGCATCCTCCAGCGGCACCCGCGCCTGGGCCGGCCGGGTGGGGTCGGGCGGGTCGGCGGCCAGGTGCCGCTGGATCAGGTCGGCGGTGAGGTCGAGGATCGCCTCGGTGTCGCGCGGCTTCGGGAGGGTGTCGAGGACGGCGCCGATTTGGGTGGCGAGCTGGTCGGTGTCGGGGGCGCTGGCGAACGCGGCCTGCAGGTCGGCGCGGCTGGGCCGCAGCTTCAGCCCGTAGTGGGCGGCCTGGGTGGCGACCGGACCGGCGGGATTGATCGTGCCAGACTCGCCGTCGGGCAGTTCCCACGTGTCGTGGTCGATGAGCATGGTCTGTCGGTCGGCTAGGCCGGCGAGGTGGGCGTCTGCGCGGTGGAGGGTGTTCCAGCCGGTCGTGTGGTCGTCGGTATAGGCGACCAGGAAGGCGTCGGCGTCGGGGAACCGGGTCCAGATGCGGTCCAGGAGGTCCTCGGTTGCCCCTGCGTGCTGGATGTCGGGCAGGTCGACGCGAGCGGTGACTTCGACCCGTCCATTGCGGGTGACGATGACGACCAGGGATTCCTCCGGGGTGAAGCCGACGAGGTAGGGGATCAGTTCGGCGACCTCGCCGGGGTGGTGCATCTGCAGGCGGGGGATGTCGTGTTCGCTCATGGTCGGATCTCCTTCACGGTGCGTTCGGACGGGGTGGGGCGAGTCAGGGGCCGGGCCAGCGGCGGGACAGCCGCCAACCGAACCGCTTGAAACCTGGAGCTGGGGTGGATCGGCCGGACGGTCTCCCACACCTCCTCAGCCGACTGATCCGGCACAGGCGGGTCGGTGGCTGGATGGCGGTCAGGGTGCGGGGTGGTAGCCATCGTGGCGTCCTTCCCTGGTGGCGGTCGGGGTGAGGTCGGGCCGGACGATGGGGGCGACCCGGCGGAGCCGGCTGATGCCGAGGATCTGTTCAGCTTCGGCGGGGCTGGCCATGCCGTGCATCCGGCCTGGTCCCCAGCGGCGCAGCCCCCACACCGCGGCGGTGATCGTCGCGGCGAGCACCACGAGCTGGACGGTGATGATCCAGCCGTACAGGGCTTCCTGCCCGGCCGCCGGACCGTGCAGGACGACGCCCGCGATCGGGTCACCGGCAAGGACGCGGGGCAGGCTGGAGAAGAGGGCTCTGCCGCCCGGCCAGGTCCAGCCGGCGCCGGCGAACCAGTTGGCGATCGCGCGGGCGAGGTGGACGCCGAGGCCGGCGAGGAGCAGCCAGCCGGTGAGGATGCCGACGGGGATCTCCCAGGTGAACGGGTAGGGATCGCGGCGGCGGTCGGCCTGGGCGATCGTCATCGCGAATCTCCTGCGGAGGCGTGGAAGCTGACGTGGACGTGGTTGCGGTGAGAGAGGGTGGGGTTGGAGTTGCCGTAGGGATGCCGGTAGGGCCGCCAGCCGGAGCCGGCCGACGGGTTCCACTTGCGGGCGTCCCAGATGATGTACTTCACCCGCAGTTGGCTGGCGTGGGCCTGGACCCAGCGCGCGACCCGCCAGCCGTACGCGTTGCCGTCGCGGCTGTTCCATCTGGGGATCATGAGGTCGACTGCGAGACCGGTGCAGTGGTCGGAGAACCTGCACGTCGGCGAGGAGGCCGCCCGTCGCCCCCCGATGCTGCTGATCGCGGGAAACGCCTGCTTCACGCACCGCAGCCCGTGCAGCGCGGTGGCCCGCAGGCCGTGCTCGGCAGCTGACCCGGAGGGCGGGCAGGAGTCGTCGAAGCCGGGGAGCTGGCCGCCGAGCCCGTAACAGTCGGACGGGTCACCGGCCTCGACGACGGCCCCGGCCTTGCCGGCGTAGCTCCACGCAAAGAAGAGGACGTCGTTGCGGTAGGAGATGCTGCGGTTGTAGGCCCACAGGGCGCGGATCACGCCGGCCTGTCCGGTGCGGACGCCGGAGCGGACCAGGTAGTTGGCCGCGGAGAAGATCGAGTCCGCGTCGTTGTGGATGTCGCGGCGCCCGTCGCCGTCGCCGTCGACGCCGTAGGCGGCGAAGGTGCCCGGCATGAACTGCATCAGCCCTTGGGCGCCTGCGCTGGAGAGGTGGTTGTTGCGGCCGTGCCGGGTCTCGGCCATCCCGATCCCGGCCAGCAACTCCCACGGCACGCCGTACCGGTTCGCCGCTGCGACGTACAAGACCTTGATCCGGGCAGGGATGGTCTGAGCGGGACTGGTCAGCGACTGGTACCTCGGTGTCCCCCACTTCGGCAGGGCGAACTGGCTGGTGGTCGCCGCCAGCGCTGTGGTGGTGTTAGTGGAGTAGGCGCTGCAGGGGTCGAGCCGAATCTGTTCGGCAACCGCGGGAGCGACAACGACAGTCGCCATGGTGAGTATCCCGATCGGCACCGCGCCGAACAGGACCAGAATGAGGGCCAGCAGGCCGAGTCCCCACCTCATGACCGGCCGGCCGATTCCAAGGCGGAGTTCGTCCAGACAATTCGCCTTTCCACTGGCGCGAGCACGGTCTGGACTTTGAACAATTGCTCTCCGACAAGCCACAACGCCCGTCCGGGGGCTTGGCGGCACCAGTCGGTGACGATGTCGACGGCGATGTCGGGCAGGCCGAGCAGGACGCGGAGTTCCTCGGCGACCGCGGCGTCCTGGCCGTGGAGGATCTTGGTGTCGGCCAGGTGCAGCATGTCCCGCGCGATGGCTGCGGCTTGGGAGCCGGCATCGCCGACGCTGACCAGGTCGGACGGCTTGTGGGCCAGCGCGAACTGTATGTCCCCGTCCCGGCGCGACAGCCGCAGGTCGGCGTCGAAGCTCTTCACCGCGTCCACCCCGAGGCGCAGCTGCTTCCAGGACTCGTCGCGGACCACGATCCGCAGGTCCCCGGCAGCGGCGGTCTCCCGCATCGCCCGCCCCCAGGAGTTGAGGCACAGCAGCGCCATCCCGACCGCCTCGTCGCCGAGGGCTTCCAGCCGGGACAGCGACAGCGACTGGATCGGCGCCGTCCAGTCCAGCGCGATCGTGGTGTGGTCGTCGAACAGGCCCTTGAGGCTGCCGCCGACCAGCTGGCCGAGCGCGTCCCGCAGCAGCCGGGTCGAGTCGAGGAAGTGCCGGGTCGAGGCGTAGCGGCAGGTCGCCACCAGTTGGTCGGGTGGTTCGTCGAGCAGATGCCACAAGGCCGGGATGGTGGTCTCGACCAGCCAGGTGTTGCCGGTGGTCTGGCCGGTGAGGAGTTTGAGGGCGGCGTCGACGGCGGTCTCCTCGGACGGGCCGAACGGCACCGGCGCCTGTCCGATCTTGGCTGAGCCGACCAGGCCGCGGATCAGGGTGAGCCAGCGGGCGAACACGATCGCCGAGCGTCGCTGCACCTCGGGCGCGTTCAGCTGGTTCCAGCCTTGGCCGAGGGGTCCGAACTCGAGCGGGTTGATCCGGGCCGAAAGGCCTTGGCAGATCGCGATGGGCTGCACGCCGAGGGCGCGGCACAGGGTTTCGTATTCGTCCTTGGGGTCGCCGAGGATGAGGGCCTTGTAGCCGAAGCCGAGCATGCGCAGCACGAACGCCTTGGCGGTGGCGGACTTGCCCATGCCGGGTTTGCCGAAGGTGATCATGTTCGGGTTCGACACCGGAATCGTCTCGTCGAGGACCCAGCCGTTGGGGTCGGCGTGGAAGCTGGTCCGCGACAGGTAGTCGATGCCGATCTGGGCGCCGCGGGGCGGGATCGCCGGGCTGGTCACGAACGGCCACAGCACCGGCGCCTGGTCCGAGGTCATCCGCCACACCGACACCGGCGCCGAAGCGGGCGACCAGCCCCGGTCCGGCCGGCGCGGGCCGCGGCGCGGTGTCGGCGGGAACAGGCGCGGTTCCCGTTCAACAGCCGGGGTGGTGGGCACGAGGGGGAGGGGGTGGCCGAAGTCGGCCAGGAGCCGGCCCACTCCCCTGCCGTCCAGCTGGTGGCGGTTCATTGGTCGCTGCTCCGGTCCAGGCCGACCCCGAGCGGGATGGTGGCGGCGGCGAAGCCGGCGTCCTGGGCGAGATCGAGTCGTAGCGGCGCGAACCCGGCACGCCGGATGGAGGCGTCCAGCCGGCGGCCGAACTCGGCGATCCGCAGCGTGGCCGGCACTGTGGTGCATGCCACCGCGTAGGGGCGGACCAGCGCGTTGCCGGAGGCGAGTTTGGCGTCCAGCCCGCGGGTGCGGGCGATCGCGGTGGCGTCCTTGGCGCGGGTCTTGACCCCGGCGTGGCTGCGCAGCGCCTCGCCCATGTCGGCGGCGGTCTCGGCGTTGAGGGCCTGCCGGTCGGCGGCGGTGGCGGGCAGGATCGGGAAGGCGACCAGCATGGAGCGGCGCTCCCCCGGCTCGGTCGGCACCAGCACCGGCGCGAGCGCCCCCAGCACCGCCCCTTTGGCGGGGAGCTTGAGGGTGGCGGTGATGCTGTGCCAGGCGTCGTGGACGTAGTGCCGGCTGGTCGTCTCCGCGCCGGAGGGGCCGGCCTGGGCCCACGGCACGTCGGCGTTCACCGTCGGGTCGCTGTCGCGGGCGGTGAGGGCTTCGATGATGCCGGCCCGGTCGGCGGGGGCGAAGCCGGTGCGGACGGCGGCGGCGAGCTGGGGTGAGGTGAGCCACTCGACGCTGCTGATCCGCATGCCGGTGCGCAGCTGGGTTTCGACCTCGGCCATCAGCATGGTCATCGCCCGGGCCCGTGCGTCGACGCCGCGGCCGAACTCCCGTGCTTCGCGGGCGAGCCGGGTTTCAGGGACGACGATGGTGCAGAACGCTTCGGTGCGGACCCCGGCCAGGGTCAAGGTGGCGGCCATCTCGGTGTTGACCAGCCGGGCCAGCTCGGGCGCCGAAGGGGTCTGGTGGGTGGCGAGCCATTGTTCGCGTTCGGCGCCGTCGTCGGGCACCGATCGGATCAGGAACTGGACCTCGCAGATGAGTTCGGTACGGGCGCAGGCGTTCAGCAGGCCGGCCAGGCCGCGGCCCTGGCTGTCCCGCTCCGAGCCGTCCGCCAGCGCCAACCCCGGGTGGTTGATCGTCGCGGTGGCTGCCCAGACCCGGCTGGCCCGGTCCTGGATGAGGGCGAACCGGGTGTTCGTCGGGCCGGTCGGTGGCCCGTCATGGACGCTGATCCCGGCCAGCACCCCGGGCAGGTCCGGCACGCCCAGCTCTTCGGCCTGGCCGGTCGCGGCGCGGGAACGCCACCGGGACCACCGCAGCACCACCCCAAGGGTGTGAGCGGTGGCGGCGAGCAGCCAGCCGGTCGCCGAGCGGCCACGGATCGGGACGACGACCAGCACCAGCAGGACCGCCCAGCCGAGCGCGAGGCCGGCGAACAATCCCCAGCGTTGGGTCTGGACCGCCCACAGTGCCGGGGCGGCCGCTGCGGTCAGGATGCCGAGCTGGACCCCGGTCAGGCCAAAGAACATGCCAACCCGGTCCCGGGTGTAGTCGCTGTACACAACCGCCATCACCGTCTCCGTTC
>ERZ724513.704-NODE-704-length-16776-cov-5.537109_pt1 | contig 16776 bp, 12 predicted proteins | sample MGYA00376046_ERZ724513 | MGnify/ENA primary metagenome ERZ724513 (study PRJEB28724, sample SAMN07190883) | activated sludge metagenome | isolation source: activated sludge of sewage treatment plant in Hong Hong | place: Hong Kong | collected 2016-03-17 ...
TCAGCTTCAACGAGGGCGTAGCCCGCCTTGCCGCCCAGCTGGTGGGCGATGTCACCCCAGATGGTGTGAATCGCCGTGCCGTCGTCTGCGATTCGGGGCGCGGCCGGTGAGACCATCTGCCCGACGAAGACCGCTCGGTTGATCTTGTCGGGAAGCACGATGCTTTCCTCTGCGAGGAGCTCGGCCACCCCGGGAAGCTCACCAGGGGCTCGACCGCACGCGAGGTGGTACAGCGCGATGAGGCTGTGGGTCTTGCCGCCACCGAAGTTCGTTTGGAGCTCGACGACCGGGTCGCCGCCACCCCCGGACAGGCGACGGGCGGCGCCCAGGAGCAGCTTTCGCAGGCCCTCGGTCAGAAAGGTCCGGCGGAAGAACGCGACAGGGTCCTGGTACTCCTCATCGGCGTCACCCGACGCAACGTCGTACAGATCAGCGGCGAACTCGGCCTGCTCGAACCTGCCGGCGGCGACGTCGCTGTGCGGCGTAATGACCTCCCGCCACGGTGTCAGCCCTGCGAGGGGCTCGCCCTCGGTGGGCTTCGCCGCTGTCTTGCGCCGCTCGGCTCTCGACTCCTCCTCGAAGCGTTGCCTCAGCAGATCGTTCCGCTGGGCGCGGACCGACTTCAGCTGTTCCTTCGCACCGAAGGCCTCCAGCACACGTTCGATCGTGTCGAGCGCCCGGTAGGTGTCGTCCGTCGAGAACTGCTCGTTGTGAGCGTGCCGGTTTCGGATTCCCACCATCTCCGAGATCAGGTTGCGCTCGGCCTGGCCGAACTGATGGCGCCAGATCTCCTGCCAAGTCGAGCTGATCGCCTTCAGCAGAAAGGCGAGGTCATCAGCCGAGGGCTTACTGTCGGGGTACCTAAGCGTAGCGTTCACCGTCGCCAGCCAGTCATCGCCGTAGAACCCCGACCAGGTCTGCTCGCAGTAGGGCTTCAGCCCATCCCTCAGATCAATCAGACACTTCTGAAGGCGTTCATGGTTCGCCATTACCATCGGTTCGTCCTCTCTCGCCGACCCAGCAACGACGCCTCGGCCCGCAGGTACGCCAGCATCACGTCACAGAAGCTTCTGTTGAGCTTCAGAATCGCCACGCGAAATCGCGAGTCTCTGCAATTCGGGCCAAGCGGTGATCAAGGAGTTGTAGGCCGTCGCTTCATCTGACCATGACCGCCGCTCACAGACTCCGTACAGGAGATACGCGAGCTGTCGAGCACGATCAGCGACGCCGCCCAACTCGGCCAACAGCTCCGCAGCATTGGACTCTGACTCACCAAGCCGTCGAACAAGATGTTGAGTCGCCTCCCACACCGTCGCTCGTCGATCACCAATGGGCGACCAGCCGGCATCCATCTCACCTCGCTCCAGAAGGCGCAAGCGATTGGACCGCGCCTCTGCAATGCCAGCCTCAACCACCCCGGCGACCGAAGTGTCCTTGGCCCGGGACAAGACGTCGGCGTCACCATACGGGCCGGAGTTGTAGGCGAACTGGTCGAACCACGTCAGAGCGAACCGGCTATCTGCGTCCAGCTCAGCCTCCTCCTCGGAGAGAACTTCGCCCAGCACCTCGTTGATGAGAGCTAACGCCGCACGGACGGTCATCTCGCTGCCGTCAGCTTCGACGACCCTGGTGTATCGAGAGAAGATCCGCATACCGGGACCGATGGCCGACTGAGCTAGGTCGACGGGAGCGATGTTCTCCTGCTGCAAGAGGCGAACAGCCTCCGGGAGCTCAGATCTGAGCGCAGCCACGAAGCCGCCGCGTGTCTCAAGCGCAGCGTCGGTCGGCTTCGGGCGGCACGCAAGGACGATCGATGAGGCCAGCATGTTGTTCTTCGCCCCAATCTTCGTAACCATCTCTGTACGCATTGGCCAGGTGGCGGTAACAGCTAAGCCAGCATTGAGCAGGCCTTGCAGGAAGGTCTCCCACCCCGTCGAGGAACGACCACCCTTCTCCTCCTCGATCTGCTTGAATGCGTAGAAGATCGTCGCGGGCACCCGAGGATCCTGGGCGGAGGCGAGCTCAGAGAAGAAGTCGGCCATTCCGGACTCGAAATGTTCGAATGCGGCTTCCTTCGATCCGGCACGGTATGGATTTGCGATGAGCTCGTCGGACTTGGGGGTGAGGAGCGTCGCGCATTCATCTGGCCAGATATCAGCCAGATTCCGCCGAAGCCACACGAAGAAGAAGTCGGACAAGTCAGCGTAGGAGATGTTGTCGTAATAGGGCGGATCAGTAGAGATGATGCAGGTACCGGTTTCACGGACCCTCGCGCGTGCGTCGCGCTGCTCCGTTGAGCCTTGTGTGGAAGTCGGAAGGGTTGGAATGGCACGAACAACTGTCTTCAGCATCGATGCCCAGCTGGCCATCCGACCCGAGAACGGATTCGCCTCGGCAAAGTCCCATGTCATCGGAATCGCCTGTCGAGCGAAGGTCTCGCGAATCTGCGCATTGGGCGCATGCCATGAACAGATAGAGGACCAGTAGTCCGCGCAACGGTCGACTGCCAGAGCGAGATACGTGACCACGGCATCGGCATAGGCGGTAGCCCCTCGCCCGCGATCACGAAGCCGCACGCCGTCGTCCTCGAAGCCGCAGCGGACTGCGTCTGCGCGAACCAGTTTGTGCATCGATGCCAGCTCGGCAGAGAAGGTTTCCAGAGCGGTCAGCTGACGATCTGTGAACAGATCCTCCCACTCGGTCATTCCGTAGTTTGGCGTCTTGAAGTCGCGCGGATTGTCTGGGATCGGGCCGAGGCGAAGGCTTGTTTCGATCTCTGATAGATGAGCTCGATCACCAGCGCTAGGCGAGACATAGCGCCGCCCGGATGGCCCCTCGGCCACAACAGCGATCAGGTCTACGCCCATACGCTTCTTCCGACCCTGATCGCGGATATACGAGAACGGAATAGGCACCCCAGTCGCAATGCAAGTCGCGCCAGAGCGGTCCACGTTTCCGTCCGGTGGAGTGCCGCCCTCCCTGACAACGTAGGTGATCGGATCGCGAGGACCGCCGACTACCGCCTCGACCCAGACTGCCTTAGCGCCAGCCTTCTTTGACAGCGTCCACGATCGAACGAGCGGAACGTGACCTGGCCAGCTCGGGTCAGGTGACTCCACAGTGCGAGCCCAGATCCACGCCAGAGGCGTCAGCGCCTCCCCGGAGGGACCGAGCGGAGCGGGATAGAGATCACCAATCCGCTCCTCGGCTCTTGCCCCTAGCTGCCGGCCGTACGCGTCGACGTCAGCCGCCAGTCCAAGCGAGCCAGGCCAACTATTCAGATTCCGGCTCGCATCGGAGTGAACCGGTGGCCGACCTGCGAACACAGGCGCAATCTCCAGCATTGAACGTTGGATCAGAATCGCAACCGGGTTCAAGTCACCTGCGAGCGCCTCGATGCCAAGTCGCTGTGCCTCAATCGGAATAGCGCCGCCTCCAGCGAAGGGATCAAGTATCGGCGGCAACGCACCATCGAAGCACCTGTCAATCTCTCTTCTCGCCTCAGCGAGGACGTCGGCGTCCCCGGACGCCGACCAAGGGACCAAGCGAGCCAGGATCCCGAGGAGGCGCTCGCGCTCCAGCTGCTGATCTTCAGGACTGGGGAATCGATCAGGGTGACCCGAAGGGTCGTCGACGAGAGCGGCCCAAAGGACGGCTCGGGTTGAGGCGAGCGGTCGTCGGGCCCACCACCTGTGAAGGTTTTGCGGGTGCGGCGCGGCACCCATCGTCTTCTGCTTGCCAGACTCGGCGTTGATGGCTGCCAGGGGCAGAGCGACCTCGATGAGCTTCGGGATGTAGCGATTCGTCATTGGGGCTCCACGGCGCTGGCAATGAGTTCGGCGACATCGAGCGGCACATAGGTCTGTGCGAAGTGCAACTCGTAGCCGTCGAACGGATGGACGAAGTAATACACGACCGGCTCGGCAAGCGGATCGGTAGGCACTGATGCGACCGCGAGGCGGAAACGCTCCGGGTTCTGGATGGCCTGGCGGACCTGCCGGGCTCGAACCTTGATCTCGGTCGTTGATGGAAGGTGTCCCTTCACTTCGATGAAGTACCGGACGCCCGTGACCGGATCGAGCGAAAGGATGTCGAAGCCGGGGTTGTTGTGTGGCTGCTCATCGGGGATGCGCCCAAGGGATCGTTCGACCGCTTTGACGGCCTCGACGGCGCGACGGTCGGTCTCTGTCGTGTCGACGGGCTGAGCGGGGTCTGAGGGGAGGCCGTTAAGTCTGTCGAGAAGCCCTTGCGGGATGACGAGCGCTGCGGCGACAACGGTCGGTGGCTGGTTGACAAGGTCTGCTTCGGCGTCGAGTTCGCGCATACGGCGCTGCTTGCGGGCGTCGAGGTCGTCAGCGCGTTGGCGGGCACGGCCTGAGTTGAGGCGGGGCTTCTTGCCATGTAGCTCCTGCTGCTTCAGTTCGGCAGCTCGGGCGTCCCAGTATTGGATCTCCTGGTCAAGCCGCTGCTGAACCGCCGCCTTGACCTTGGTGATGCGGGCTCGGGTGACGTCGGCGACCTCGTCGAAGTGTGGCGTCGCCAGGTTCGCGATCGCCCAGCTCCGAGCGACACCTTCGACGCTGTCGTCGGCCCAGTCGCGCTCCACTCCTTCGGCGATGAGGTGTTGTTCCTCCTCAGTGACGGCCCGGTAGTTGAGGTAGGGCTCGGCGCCCGGGTCGACTGCGCTGCCGTCGGGTTGAACCTCGACGAACTGGAAGCGGCGGGAGACTGGGCTGCGTTGTCCGCTGCGGGCGTCGGCGATGGAGTGCTCCAGGTAGACGAGCGCTCGGGGCGTTTCGCTCGGGTCGGCCGGGTCGACGAGCGTCGCTCCCGTCGTGAGGGTGTGGCCGTATGTCTCCAGCACCGTATCGATCAGTGCGGCCAGGAGCGGGTGGCCAGGAGCCAGCAGATCGGCTCGAGGCCGGTCGCCGTCGGCGGCGACGTGGGCCTTGTCGAATGTGATGCGTTCGTAGCGGTCGAGAACAGCACCGCCCACGCGGGCTTCTCGCTCGCGAGAACGGATCGTTGCCGGGACCCGGGTGATCTCGTAGCGGCCGACCTCGCGGTGCGCCATCCGACCGCCGAAACGGTCGAGGGCAGCGGCGACGAATGCTTCGATGAATCCGGGCTGGAGTTTGCGCGCCTGGGCAAGTTCCATCCGGTCACGAATGCCGGCGATGAGGCTGGTCGAGAGGACCTCGCTGGCGAGTGCCCGTTCCTCGATCAGCTCTTCGAGCTGCTTGCCGATGTCGCCGTCGACAACCTCGTCGAGGCGGCGGGCCACCTCGGGATCCTCGCCGTAGCGGATGGCCTCGATGAGCAACTCTTGGAGCGACCGGTTGATCTCGGAGTTGCCCAGCACGTCGTAGACCTGGTCGCCGTACACGCCGCGCTGCTGTTCGATCTTCTCGAAGAGCCGCTCGAAGACCTTGCCCTCACGGGTGGTGTGAGCGACGAGGTTCCACAAGAAGCAGGTCTGCTTCTGGCCGATCCGGTGGATACGTCCGAACCGCTGCTCGATCCGGTTCGGATTCCACGGCAGGTCGTAATTGACCATCAGGTTGGCGCGCTGGAGGTTGACACCCTCACCCGCAGCGTCGGTGGCGACGAGGATCTGGACGGTCGGGTCGCTGCGGAACGCCTCCTGGGTGCGGCGGCGGTCCTCTCGCTTCATGCCGCCGTGGATGGCCACGACGGCTTCGTTGCGTCCGACGAGCGAGCGGATGCGTTCGACGAGGTAGTTGAGGGTGTCCTTGTGCTCACTGAAGATGATCAGCTTCCGAGGGTTGCCCCCGGAGGTGAACTGCTCGGCCTGGAGCAGCTCGCTGAGCTTGGTCCACTTCTTGTCTTCTCGACTCGCCCGGACCTCTGCTGCGATCGACTCCAGTTCCCGGAGCTCGTGCAGCTCGGCGCGCAGCTCGGCGACGGTCGCGGCGGCGGTGGCAGCGTCGATGACTTCGTCTTCGAGCTGTTCGAGCTCATCGTCGTCGTAGTCGTCAAAGTCGAAGTCCTCGAGGTCCGCGAGCCGGACGCCCTTGGGCAGGTCCGAGATCGGGACCGGGCCTTTGTGGTTGGCGATGCGCTCCATCTCTGCCAACTGGCCTTCGAGACGGACTCGGCGGCGGCGGAGCGACTGGAAGATCGCCTCGGGCGACGAGGCGAGGCGGCGTTGGAGACCCGCAAGGGCGAACCCGACGATCAGGCCACGACGGCGGTCGCCGCCCTCCTGCAGCGCCTGGGCCCGGTTCATACCGGTCCGCACGTACTCGGTCACCTCGTCGTAGAGGCGCTGCTCGGCGGGGCTGAGGTCGTACTTGACCGTGGTGGCATGCCGCTCGGGGAAGAGCCGCTTCCCCTCGAACGTGAGGAGATTCTCCTTCACGTACCGGCGCATCACGTCGGACACGTCAGGGACCTTGGCGTCGTGACGGAGCCGACCAGCGAATCGTTCGGGATCGAGCAGCGACAGGAACAGCAGGAAGTCCTCGTTCTTGCCGTTGTGCGGCGTGGCGGTCAGCAGCAGCAGGTTCCGGGTGCGCTCTCGGAGTACCTCGCCGAGCTGGAACCGCTTCGTCTTGTCGACCTCGTTGCCATAGAGGCGGGCGGACATCTTGTGGGCCTCGTCGACGATGACCAGGTCCCAGTCCGACACGCCGAGCTTGGCGACCAACTCATCGCTGCGGGCGAGCTGGTCGACGCGGGCGATCAGCAGGTTCTTCTCGATGAACGGGTTGCCGGTGCGGGCGGCCTCAACCATGTGGCGAGACATCAGCTCGAAGCTGAGGCTGAACTTGTCCCACAGCTCCTCCTGCCACTGCTCGACGAGGCTGCCGGGAGCGACGATCAGACACCGGGCGAGGTCACCACGAAGCAGCAGCTCACGGATGTAGAGGCCCGACATGATCGTCTTGCCCGCACCGGGGTCGTCAGCGAGCAGGAAGCGCAGCGGCTGCATCGGCAGGAGCCGCTGGTAGACCGCCTCGATCTGGTGCGGCAGCGGGTCGATGCCCGCAGCCTCGACCGCCGTGAACGGGTCGAACAGATGGGCCAGCTCGATCCGGCGCGCCTCTGACGCGAGCCGGAAATCGCTGCCGTCGGCATCGAACGACCAGCGCTGCCCGGTCGAGCGACCGAAGCCCTCGGCTTCATCGGAGGTGACCAGCCGCTGGCCGAGGTTGCCGTCAGGCTCGCGGAACACGATCGTCGCGACATCGCCGTGGACCGTCACGTTGAGCACCTCAACCGGTCCAGCAGCGATCACGCCCGCCAGGCGCGCGCCCACGACGATCTCATCCAGCTGCACTACGACTCTCCCTCCCCCCGTCGGGGCGCACCTCTATTCCTAGTGCAGACCAGTGACAGTTGGTCGAGGCACAGGGGCGGGACAGTGGCGGTCGACCCCCCGCCAGTCCGCCGCATCGTGGATCGTGGATCGTGGATCGTGGATCGTGGATCGTGGATCGAGGATCGAGGAAAGAATGGCGTGCATCCCACTACAAACCGAACAGAGTCAACTCCACTGGTCGAAGCAGGTGTTCGGCGCTTTCGCCAAGAAGGACCAGGCAGGCCGCAACATCAGTCAATTCTGGACAGGACTTGCATCGGGATCGAATAGAAGTGGCTCCCAACGACTCTCTTGCTCGATGGTTGCCATGGTGGTCGCCAGGTACTCCAAGGCCGCACGGCGTGTCTTCTCAACATCGAGCTCATATGGGTCATGCAACTGCTCGCTTGCGCGCATGCCACGAATCGTCTTAGCTCGCGATCTTCTCATATCCATGATGAAGCGAGTGAACGGGACTGGAAATAGCCGCTGGATCAACGCGTCAATCTCCGAACGAATCGTCTGATCCAGATCGGCCGATCTTCTCATGTCGGTGATCCCTGCCGAGATGAGCCTGAGCACACGAGTCCATGGATCGTTAGAGGTTCCTTCCACCAGCGCGGCGCCTTCCGGGATCAACTCGAGGACACGGAGCGCAATCTGGTCTCGAACCGCAACTCGTTCGCTGACATTCAAGACCGCCAGCAACCGCGCCAAGTCCCGAACGTCGTTGAAGGTGATGGTGATATCGAGTTTCGCCGATTCCTTCTCGCCAACGACGGCGTCTACGTCGTCGGTGTATCGACACGGACTGGAAGGCAAGAGAGCAAGCTCACCAGCGAGCTGCATGTACGCCTCTCGCTCCAATCGGTCGTACTCCTTGGCAGACAGAATCAGGTGATGTCGGGCCACCTCGCGACGTTCCGTCAAGTTTGAATTGCGGGATGCGAAGTTCAGGGTGATGGCCAGAATCTCCTGAAGGTCGGGGCGCTCGACGCTCTCGTGGACTGCGCACTTGACGACCTGGTAAGCGGCGGAGTGCACGTCCTCCGGCGACAACCTCAGCTTCGCGAGCTCTGATTCCGTGGCACGAAGGTGCTGGAGGTGAGTCGCGAGTTCCTTCACCCGGAGGATCGTGATTCCGCGATGACCGCGAAGCGCGACGAGGTCGGCAAGGACGTCATCCGTTGTTGGCCGCTGATCCACTTCGGGTCGATCCACCCCTGATACCCCCCTTGGCCTACCGGTTCTTCCGCGGATTGGTGGTCTGAAGGTAGCTCTCAACGTGCTTTCGACCTCGCCCCTTGGCGGCGAGCTTGGTCACGAGGGTCTGGTGCACTCCACGGCCATGCGCGAAGGGAGCGACAAATGCCGGTTGTACCGCCTTGGACCATCCCGGCCCTCCACGTGCCCGACGCCGGGCCGCTGGCGCAGGTGGTCTCCGATCCCCCTGCGCGTATCCAGCCATTCGACGCTGAATCCCAGGAGGACAGCCGATGCCGAAGTTCAAGCGAGTCAAGAGGAGGAAGGGAGCGACGCGTACGGCGGATCTGAGGATCACGCACGTCCACGAGCTGCTGGGCACCTACAGCGACGAGATGGTCGGCCAGTTCGCCGAGACCGACGCCGGCGCCCGCACCGCCACTCCCGAGTGGGGTGACAAGAAGAACAGCACCGAGCACTCGATCGAGGGGACCGACGCCAGCGCCGAGTCGGCGATGGACATGGTCACGACCGAGTTCGAGAACGACCTGACGTCGGTCGAGGGACGCCTCGAGAAGCAGGCGCCCCAGTACCCCGTCGATGAGGCGGACGCCTTCAAGGCCATGGACGCCCAGGAGCAGGCGGAGATCGAGAAGGACCGGGTGATGGAGGAGGCCCGGGAGAAGGAGCTGACGCTGCCGGACCACGCGTGGCGCCGGATGCTCGTCGAGCTCCTGGCGTTCGTCACCCTGGCCGTGGGGGACCTCTACTTCACGGCGACCGCCTTCGAGGTGTTCGGCCTCTCCGACGCGCAGGTCGGGTTCCTCCCCCTGAACGAGCTGCAGTTGGCGGCCACGTCGGTGGTGTCGGCCATGCTCACGCTCAGCTGGCTCGCCGGACACCAGGCTCGTGGAGCGGCGCACGACATCACCCAGGCTGCCAAGGGCACGCATGCCCGGAGGTGGGGCTGGGTGATGGCCGCGGCGTTCACCGCCGCCGGGGCAGGGGCTCTGTTGATCCTGAAGGGGTTGAGCGACGTGCGCACGTCGTTCCTCACCCAGCAGGGGATCAACGCCGAGCAGAGCGCGTTCTTCGCGATCCAGCTCGGCGTGGCGATCGCCGGGTTCTCCCTGGCGTTCTGGGGAGCGTCGCCGCTGCACCAGAAGTGGCAGCGCGTCACCCACAACTTGACGAAGGCCGCCAAGGCCGCCCACAAGGCCTGCACCAAGGCGATGGCGACCGCCGGCACGTACAACGCCACGATCCGGGAGCGGATCGCGCTGCTGCAGCGCTACCGGGCGTGGTCCGAGGCCATCCGCCACGACGCGATCCGCAAGGAGCACCTCTACGGCACCCTGTTCCGCGCGGCGTTCCCCGAGCCGGTGGCCGACGCCACCCTCCCGGCGGAGGTGGCCGGCCCCGAGCCGTCCTACCTGGTCACCCAGATCGACGCGTTGATGGCCGGCAAGCCGTCGACGCTGAAGAACTACCCCGAGATCAGCACGGCCCGCCTCGAGGCCCGCCTCGATGAGGTGGACGCCCGGCGCCAGGCCCGCCACACGGCCCGCTCGGGGAAGAAGCGGTGAGCCGCCGACTCGTTCCCGGGTGGGTGCCCCAGGGGTTGGTCCGGCTGTCCGTCGCCGCACCCGGCGCCCCTGTGAACCGGGCTGAGCGGCGGGCACGGTCACGACGCGAGAAGCGCGCCCGCCCCGTGCGGCTGAACACGCCCCCCAACTGGATGTCTGAACTGCTCCACGCGCTCGACGTCGTGCTGGCGGTGGACGACAGCGGGTCGGAGTACGGGCTGGACCCCACCGGGGTGCGGTACGCCGCAGCGCTCAGCGCCGTCAACCTCCTCCGGCGCCGCGACGACACCAGGGTCGGAGTCGTGCACTGGGGATCGGCGGCGCCCCCCGAGCTGAGGCTGCCGCTCACCCCCGTGTCGAAGCACCGCCGCATCGAGACGGCGCTCACCATCCCCGAACACGGCCTGGGCGGCACCAACGTCGCCGCGGGCCTGGCCGCCGCCGCGAACCTGCTCACCCACCGACGGCGCGACGCCCGGCCGGTCGTGGCGGTCCTCACTGACGGCCTCGAACAGGTCGGCCCGGTCGCCGCCCGCCAGATCGACCGACTCCCCGCCGGCTGCGTGCACGTGATCCTCGTCGACCCGGCGAACACGTGCAGTGCCGACCTCGAGGCGGGGTGGCGCGCCCTCGGCCTCGGGTCGTTCACCCGCCTCGACCAGGTCAGCACCGAACCCATGGCCTGGCAGATCGCCGACGTCGTCGCCCGCGCCGCCGGCACGGCTATGCCCCCGCTCCCCATCCACAACCCCACCAACTGAAGGAGACCTACCAATGAACAAGATCCGGACCGGCATGATCCTGGTGGCGTTGATCGCCACGTTGATCACCGGCTGCACCCAGAAGATCAGCGACCCGACGAACACGGCGTCGGCGTCGACGAAGGCGGCGTGCCTCGCCGCTCCCGACGCTCCCGTCACGTCCAAGCCGGTGATCGCGGTCATGGCCGGCGCCACCTCGACCGACACCAGCGCCGACATCGCCGAGCTCCGCAGCAGCGTCACCGACCGGGTCGTCACCGCCGGGGCCGGCATGGGCGCCCGGTTCATCATGTCCGGGGTCGGGTCCAGCGCCGCGTCGACGACCCTGGCGATCAACACCCAGCTCGAGGACACCGGCCCGAACCCGATGGCCCGCAAGATGGCCGTCCGCTGCAAGCACGACGGGATCATCTCGGCGATCACGACCATCTCCGACCGCCCGACCGACGGGCCCCTCGACGTGTTCGGCGGACTGCGGGCGCTGTCGTCGCACCTGACGGGCCTGTCGGCCAAGCGGATCGACGTGATCATCCTGAGCAGCACGCTCAACGCCACGGCCCCCGTCGACCTCACCGACCCCGCCGTGCTGGCTCGGCCGACCCAGGACCTCGTCGACACCGTCGCCAACGCCGGGGTCATGGCGGACTGCCACGGCTGGAACGTCTACATCGTCGGCGGCGGCCGCACCTCGGTCGGGTCGATCTCGGTCACCGACAGCAGCCGCCTGCAGGCGTTCTGGACGGCGCTGTTCAGCCGCTGCGGCGGCCGCGTCGCCCTCTACGACAGCGACCTCACCCAGTACCCGGTGCCCGACGCCGCCGCCCCGACCGGCTCGGTGCCCGGCGCCCCGGCGGTGAAGCCCGCCGCCACCACCCTCGGCGGGTCCGAGCCGAGGGCGTCGCTGGTCGGGGTGAACCGCCGCACCGGCGCCCGGTCCGAGGTCGTGTTCACGCTCCCGGGCGGGGTGCTGTTCGACCCCGCCAGCGCCACGTTGAGCGCGGGCACCGAGCCGATCCTCACCGGGCTCCTCACCTCGCTGACCCGCGACTACCCGAGCGAGCCCGTGGCGATCACCGGGTTCACCGACTCGACCCCGTACGTGGCGGCGGGCGGCAACCAGGCGCTGTCGGAGCGCCGCGCTGGGGCGGTCGCGGCGTGGCTCCTCGGCCACGGCATCGCCCCGGACCGCATCTCGTGTGCCGGGCACGGAGAGGCGTCCCCGGTCGGCGATAACGCGACGCCCGACGGCCGCGCCGCGAACCGCCGGGTGGAGATCGCCGTCACCGTCTCGACCCCGCCGGCGCCGTGAACGGCGGCGGACCGGACTGGCAGGTCCGGGCGCGGCGCCTCGCCGCCACCGTGTTGATCGTGGCGATCGCCGCGTGCGTGGCGGTGAACGTGCTGCGCCAGATCCTGCCGTTCCTCATCATCTCCGCCGTCGTGATCGCCGTCGTGGCGCTGGTCGTGGCAGCCGTCCAGGCGAGGCGGCACCGGTGGTGACGGGGTCCTCGAACACCGTCGACGGGGGCTTGTGTTGTGCATTCCACAACACCGAACCCTTGACTGATGCGCAGAAACATCGTATAGTAAGCGAGCTCCCACTAATGCGTATGCGCATCACGTGTCGGTTGACCTTCGGTCCCGGCGCCGTGGTTGAGCCCCACGACCCGCCCGACCGGTCCACCGCTACCCCCGCACACGTGTGGGGCTCCAGCGGCAGGACCGCTGTCACGGGCGGATCGACGCGCGCACGCACACCCACAGAAAGGAGGTGAACACATGAGCAGAACATTCCACCGCGGCGAACGCCGCATCCGGGTCCGACAGATTCGCCGGGACCCGCCCGATCTCCGCAAGGTCGCCAAGACCCTGATCGCCCTGGCCCAGGCCCAGGCCGAACTCGAGGCCCAGCAGTCGCACACCACGACCACCGCACCGTCGACCAGCAAGAAGGCGAACGGTTCGACGTCGTCCCGGGGGTCCGCGTCGTGAAGCGCGTCCCACTCACCTGGCTGGAGCTGCGCTGGCCCCGCGACGCCACCGCCGACCAGGTCCTCGCCGCCACGCGGCTCCTCGCCACCGCAGCGGGGACCCCGACCGTCCTGGAGGCGATCGGCACCAGCGCCGGTGTCGTCCACCGCGTCGCCACCCCGGACGGCCACGCCGCCCACCTCGCCGACCAGCTCCGGTCCACGTTCCCCGGACTGGCCGTCGACCAACTCACCGCCCGCGCCGACCTGAACATCGACCGGGCGATCGATGTGCGCATCACCACCAAGCGCCGCCCGCTGCGCACCGACCAGATCGTGTCGGTCAGCCGAGCGATGCTCACCGCCCTCGCCAGCCTCAACCACGGTGAGACCCTCAGCCTCATCTGGGTGCTCGGCACGCCACTGCGCCCGACCGCGGTACCCACCCACCTCGACTCGGTGCCCGGCGACTCGCTCCTCAAGGACGCTGCCCTGAGCGCGATGGGCCGCAAGGTCCCCGTCGACACCGACGTCCGCAACGCGCTGCGCAACAAGCAGAGCGAACCGGGCTGGAAGGCCGCCGGCCGCATCGGCGTCGGTGCCCACGGCCCGGCCCGCCAACGCCAGCTGATCCGCCAGCTCCTCGCCGCGCTCCGCGGCACCGAATCGCCCGGCGTGGCGTTCTGGGTGCGGTCCCGCAACCCCCGCGCCGTCGCCGAGGCCCAGATCCCGTGGCGGTTCCCGCTGCGCCTCAACGCCGCCGAGCTCGCTGCGCTGACGTCGTGGCCCGCCGAGGCCGGCGGGCATCTGCCCGTCGCCCGCCAGCGGGCCCGACTCCTGCCGCCCGCCCGGGCAATTCCCGCCACGGGCCGCGTCGTAGGGACCGCCACCTACCCGGGCCAGGAACGACCGCTGGCGATCGCGTCGAAAGACACCCTCCGCCACGGATGGCTCCTCGGCCCAAGCGGCACGGGGAAGTCGACGCTGACTGGACGGATGATTGCGGTGGACATGGCCGCCGGTCGTGCCGTCGTCGTCATCGAACCGAAGTCCGACCTCATCCGCGAGTGCCTCGCCCAGGTCCCCGCCAACCGCGTCGACGACGTCGTGCTGATCGACGCGAACGACCTCGCCGGGGTCGTCGGGCTCAACCCGCTCGCCGAGGCACATGGCCAGCCGGAGGTGGTCGCCGACCAGCTCCTCGCCGTGTTCAAAGGCATCTACGGTGGCCAGGCCGGCCTCGGGAACCGGACCATCGACATCCTCGGCAACTCGCTGCACACGCTCGCCCGGGTCCCGAACATGAGCCTCGCCGCGCTCCCGCTGCTGCTCACCGACCCGGGGTTCCGGCGACGCTGCCTCGCCCACATCGACGACCCCGTCGCCCTCGAGCCGTTCTGGTCCGCATTCGAGGCGTGGTCCGACGCCGCCCGCAACGAAGCGATCGCCCCACTCCTGAACAAGCTGCGCCCGTTCCTGCTGCGCCCGCAGCTCCGGGCCGTGCTCGGCCAGGGCACACCGAAGTTCGCGATCCGTGAGGTGTTCACCCGCCGACGGATCCTGCTGGTCGACTGCTCCAAGGGCACCCTCGGCGCCGAGGTCGCGTCGTTGCTCGCCGCGCTCGTGCTGTCGGGCGTGTGGGCCGAAACCCTGCGTCGTTCCGCCATCGCCCCCGAACGGCGCCACCCTGTCAGCGTCTACTTGGACGAGTTCCAGGACTACCTGGCATTGCCGACCGATCTCGGTGACGCCCTCGCCCAAGCCCGCGGGCTCGGGGTCGGGTTCACCCTCGCCAACCAGTACGCCCACCAGCTCGACCCCGCCGTGCGCAGCGCCGTCATGGCGAACTGCCAGAACAAGATCTGCTTCCGGCTCTCCACCGACGACGCCCGGCTGATCGCCACCCGCGGGTCGGGGCTCGACCCCGAGGACTTCGCCGGGCTCGGCGCCTATGAGTTCTACGCGCAGCTCGTCGCTGGGGACACGATCCAGCCGTGGTGCAGCGGACGTTCGTTGCCACCCGACCCGCCGATCAGCGACCCCGATCAGATCCGGGCTGCGTCACGGGCCAACTACGGCCGCACCCGCGACGAGGTCGAAGCCGAAGTCCGCGCACTCGCGCTCGGCGAACGCAACCGGGAGCGCAATGACCTCGGCCCCCGTCGTCGTCAGGGAGGCCAGCCATGAGGGCTCCGGTGACGTGTCCGGTCGGTCGACCGTTCGAGTCGACCCCGGCACCGCGAAACCGCCGGGATTGCAGGTCCGAGGCCCCGGTCGTGGCGCGGACTGTCTCCCCATTCTCGACGTCATTCCGCCTTCCGTCGGCCACCCGGCAGCAGCTCAGCCGTCCGCTTGTTCACGTGGGGTGCCGCCTTCTGGACTGGATTACTCGTTCCGCTCCTCGCGTCCACTTCTCACAACTCGACGTCACCGTCCTGATGATCGGGGTGCCGTTCCCTCAGGGATGTCCGGTCGGATTGGTCCGCACCACCGTCCTCCCACCTCAACCCCCTCACTTCACGGTGCGGACTGGTGACAGGGAAGGGGTCCGATCGTGAGCGGCCGCACCCGAAGGGCGAGGGGGCTCGATGTGCTCCGCGACGGACTGTCGGGCCGCGACCTCGCGATCGTCGGCCAAGTCGCCGACCTGCGCCTGATGACCGCCCGCCAGATCGAGGTCATCCACTTCGCGCCAACCGACCACGAGAACGCGGCGGCAGCCGCCCGGGCGTGCCGCCGCACCCTCGAACGGCTCCACCGTGAACGGCTTCTCGTCCGTCTCGAACGACGCATCGGCGGCGCCCGCGCCGGCTCCGCATCATTCATCTACGCCCTCGGACCCGTCGGCCACCGGGTCCTGGCGCTGTCCACCCCGCGGCCACGGTTCCGCGAACCGTCAGCGACGTTCGCCGACCACACCCTCGCCGTCACCCAACTCGTCGTCGACCTCACCACCCACGCCCGGGCCGGGCGGTGTGACCTGCTGGTCTGCCAGCCCGAACCGGTCTGCTGGCGCACCTTCAGCCTCGCCGGAGCCCCAGCGGTCCTGCGCCCCGACCTGTTCGTCGCCGTCGGGGTCGACGAGTTCGAGTACCGGTGGTTCTGCGAGATCGACCGCGGCACCGAACACCTCCCGGCGCTGCTGCGCAAGTGCCGCACCTACGAGCAGTACTACGCGTCCGGACGCGAACAGGCCGCCCACGGGACGTTCGGGCAGGTGTGCTGGATCGTCCCCACCAAAGCACGCGCCGACCGGCTCCGCGCCGCGATCCACGCCGACCGGCGCCTCACCGACGCGCTGTTCAGCGTCGTCACCGTCGATCGGGCCGTCGGGCACCTGTGCGGAGGTGCGCGATGAGCCGCCTGCTACGCAACACGATCCTCGTCGGTGACGTCCGCCGACGCCTCGACGACCTGCCCGACCACTCCGTCGACACCGTCATCACGTCACCGCCGTACGTGCAGCTCCGCAACTACGGCGTCGACGACCAGATCGGACTCGAAGCCCACGTAGAGGCGTGGGTCGACGAGCTCCGCACCGTCGCCCGCGGCCTCGCCCGGGTGCTGAAGCCGGGCGGGGCCCTGTGGCTCAACCTGGGCGACTCGTACTCGAGGAACCCCAAGACCGGGGCGCCCGCCAAGAGCCTGCTGCTCGCACCCGAACGCCTCGCCCTCGCCCTCATCGACGACGGGTGGGTCCTGCGCTCGAAGGTCATCTGGGCCAAGACCAACGCCATGCCCGCCAGCGTCCGCGACCGCCTCGCCTGCACGTGGGAAGTCGTCTACCTATTCGTCCGCTCCCCCCGCTACCACTTCGACCTCGACGCCATCCGAACCCCGCACCGCTCACCAACACGGCGGCGACCCTCCCGACACCCCGTCCCCGGCTACCCGCCCGTCACCGCCGCTGCACCGTCGTGGGCCGGACCGCT
>ERZ724513.707-NODE-707-length-16739-cov-8.766303_pt1 | contig 16739 bp, 18 predicted proteins | sample MGYA00376046_ERZ724513 | MGnify/ENA primary metagenome ERZ724513 (study PRJEB28724, sample SAMN07190883) | activated sludge metagenome | isolation source: activated sludge of sewage treatment plant in Hong Hong | place: Hong Kong | collected 2016-03-17 ...
TCAGTGCCCGCGACGACGGGGAGGTGACGATCGTGGCCTGCCTGGTCCGATCCGATGACCCTTCGCAAATTCGCCTGGTCCATTCGCCGGCCCCGGTCGTGTCGGTGGCCGACCTCTTTCCCAGTGCGGCCTGGCACGAGCGCGAAACCGCGGAGATGTTCGGCGTCGACTTCGGGGTAGTGGCTGAACCCCTATTGCTGCCGGCTGCTTCGCCCCCCGTTCTTCGCAAACAGACGCCGCTGCCGGCTCGACTGCACGAGTGGCCGGGTGCCGTCGACCCGGCCAAACCCCGTCGCCGGCAGGACCCCCCGGGAACGCCATGGACGTGACCCACGCCTCGATCGAGCTGATACCGGCCAACTGCACGAGTTGCATGCTCTGCATCCGCGCGTGTCCGGTTTGGTGCATGCAACTGGACGCGCATTTGGAGGTCGACGAGAGTTCCGGACGCCGCCGGTCGTCGCTGGTGCTGGACCAGTTCGCGATCGACTACGGCACGTGCATGATGTGCGGCTTGTGCGTGGATATCTGCCCGTTCGAGGCGTTGGAGTGGTCGGACGAGCTACCGCCGCCGGTGTTCGAGTGGCGGCGAGAGGCTTTGTGACTGAGCGGCCAGTTTCTGGTCTGTCACGCACAAAGCCCCCTGGCGGGTCGAGGGCTTTGTGACTGAGCGGCCAGTTTCTGGTCTGTCACTCACAAAGCCTCGCCGTCACAAACCCCGCGCTTGCGCCCACCGTGCTAGCTCGCGGCGGTTGCTCAGTTGCAGTTTGCGCAGCACAGCCGACATGTGGGTCTCCACGGTCTTGACGCTGACGAACAGCTCCTCCGCCGCCTCCCGGTACGTGTAGCCCCGCGCGATGAGCCGCATCACGTCCCGCTCGCGCGTGGTGAGCCGGTCGAGCTCGTCGTCGGACTGCGCCGCCGTCCCGGTGAAGGCGTCGAGCACGAAACCCGCGAGACGCGGGCTGAACACCGCGTCGCCGGCAGCGACCTTCCGGATGGCGGCAGCCAGTTCCTCACTGCTGATGTCCTTCGTCACGTAACCGCGCGCTCCCAGCCGCACGACGCCCACAACGTCCTCGGCGGCGTCGGAGACCGACAAAGCGAGGCAGCGGTAATCGCCCCGGCACTGCCGCAACACCTCCTGGGCGTTGCCCCCGGGAAGGTGCACGTCGAGCAGCACCACGTCTGGCTCGGCCTCACCGATCGCCCGCACGGCCTGCTCGACGTCAGCGGCCTCGGCCACCACCTCGATGTCCTCGGGCAGTCCGCCCCGGATGCCGGCCCGTACCATCTCGTGGTCGTCCACCACGACCAGCCGGATCATGGCCCCTCCAATGCCAAAGTCACCTCAGTGCCACGGGTTCCTGTGCGGATGCCACACGTTCCACCTGCGCGCTCCATGCGACCCCGCATCGACTCGCTGATTCCTCGGCGGTCGTCCGGTACGGCATCGAGGTCGAACCCCGGTCCCCGATCCCGCACGTAGACCCGGACCTCGTCGCCGGCCTCGGCGTAGACGCTGATGTCCCCGCCGGCGTGTTTTGCAGCGTTGAGCACCGCCTCCCTGGCCGCGGCGACCAGCGCCTGCTCGCGGTCGCCGAGTTCGGCATCCCCGACGCACACGACCTCCACCGTGACCGGGAAGTCTGCCTCCACCCGGGCAGCGATATCGGCGAGCGCGGCCGACAGCGTTTGCTGCGGATCGCCGGCCGGCTCGTACAGCCACTGCCGCAGATGCCGTTCCTCGGCTCGTGCCAGTCGCTGCACACGGTCCGGGTCGTCGGCATGCCGGCGGATCAGGGTGAGCGTCTGCAAGACCGAGTCGTGCACCTGGGTGGCGAGTTCGGCCCGCGTCTGCGAGCGCACCCGCTCCTGGCGCTCCTGCGTCAGTTCGCGGTACAACCCCGCCACCCACGGCATGGCGATGAGTCCGACGCCGACGAGCAGCAGAACTGCCACGGCCGTCACGCTCAGCAGAGACCGCACCCCCAACCCGGTCGCCGCGAGTGCAACGATGCCACTGAGCACCAGCAGCAGGCCGAGCAGCACGGCTGTCCACTGTGTGCCGCCCCGGGGCACACGCCTGGACGGTCGCACCCGCGTCCAGACGACTGTCGCGCCGATGGCCATGACGGCCAGGGGAAGGCCGACCTGCATCCAGGGGTCGACGGGGAAGAGCAGGAAGCCGCCGATGACCAGGGCCGCAAAGGCCAGCAGTCGAGCGGTGTCGCTGTCGTCCTCCACTCGCGGCGGCAGGACCGCCCAGAAGGCTGCATAGGCCACGACACCCAAGCCGGCGAACAGGGTGGTGATCACGAACAGGGTGCGCACCGCCGCCACCGGCCACCCCAAGTGCTCCGCGAGACCCGCCGCGACCCCACCGACCCAGCGGCCGCGGGACTGTCGGTAGGCACGCGGCAGGGCTGGGAGGGTGGACACGTTTCCGATTGTCCCGTACCTGGCACCCTTGGGGATCAGGGTCGGACCCTGAGTCGGAAATCAGGGTCGATGCCGGATGTGGCCGCTGGCCCTGTGCGAGCACGGTGGAGGCATGAGTGAGGAAACCATCGAAATGAGTCCAGCACCACCGTCTGTGAGACTGCTTCGCCGCAGTGCTGATGACCGCATCATCGGCGGCGTCTGCGCAGGGCTGGGGCGCTATTGGAATGTGGACCCCGTCGTGCTGCGCGTTGTGTTCGCGGTGTCCCTGCTGCTCGGCGGGATCGGCCTGTTCGCCTACCTCGCCTTGTGGCTGCTCGTGCCCGAGGAGGGCACCCCGCCACCGACCAAAGTGACCCAATCCTGGGGTCTGCGGATTCTGGGTGGCTTCACAGTCCTGATCGCTGCTGGCATCGGCCTTGGGCTGCTCTTCGGGGGGTCACCGGACGGCGGCGGTGTGGTCATGGCTGCCCTGCTCGCCGGGGTCGCTGTGTGGATCGTGATGAGCCAACGCGGCGGGTCCCGGGCCGCGGTCGAGCCATCAGAGCCCGTGCCGACGGGCTATGCCTACGGCGGCACGGGAGCCTATGCGCCGACCACCGTGCTGCAGGCTCCGCCGCCACCTCCAATGCCGCCGCGGCCACGGTCCTACCTGGGGCTCATCGGGCTGTGCGCGGCAGTCGTCGCCGGCGCCGTTGCCATGCTGCTGGGAGCCAGTGCAACCACCGTGATCTCCGCAGTTCTGCTGGTGCTGGGCCTGACCCTGCTGGTGGGCGCGTTCTACGGCCGGGCCAAGTGGCTGCTCATCTTCGCGGTGCCCTTGGCGCTGCTGCTCGGAATTGTGGGGCAGGTGCAGCGCATGGATCTTAACGTCGGCGCCCAGACCTGGTCGCCCACTCCGACCGACACGGTTCGCACAGTGGGTGCCGGGAGTGTGCGGATGGACTTGTCACAGTGGCCCACCGCGCCGCAACGCGACGAGGTGAGCATCGAGATGGGGTTCGGGCAGCTTGACGTGAATGTGCCACGCAATTGGACACTGGAGATGATCCCCGACTTCGGTGCCGTCGAGGTCTCCGTCGACGGACCGCGCGGGCGGGCCAGCGACAGTCGCTCGTTCAGTCCGAGTGATTCGCCACCGGCGCGGATGATCTATCCGGCAATCGGTGACTCCGACGGCACGCTGGTGCTGCGGGTCTCCATGGGTGCCGGCCAGGTGCGGATCCACACCGGGTCGCCGGCAGTTGCTGCCAGCGTCCCCCTACCCACCCCGACGAAGAAGGAGAAGGCGGCATGACCAGGCATCCCATCGATGTGTTCAGCTTCGGAGCCGGGCTGGTGTTCGCAGTCCTCGCCCTGGCCTACCTGATCGCCCCCGGGTCCATCTCCATGGCAGTGGTGTTCCCGCTGCTCCTGATCGCGCTCGGCGTCGTCGGCATCGTCGCCGGTTTGGTCGCGCAGGCCCGGCTGCGGACGGACGAACCAGCCTGAGGGGCTTGCGCGATGTGCCTGAGGGGCGAGTACCTCGTCTCTCAGGCACATGCCCGCGCCAGACGCGGCGTGACAACCATGGGCGATGTGCCCCAGTGACGAATCCCTCGCCCGCTGGGCACATTGCCCCCATCACGCACTTAGCGATAGTTCGTGAACTGCAGCGCCACGTCGAGGTCCGCGTCCTTGAGCAGTGCGATGACGGCCTGCAAGTCGTCGCGGGACTTGCCCGACACCCGTAGCTCGTCACCCTGGACCTGGGTCTTGATCCCCTTGGGACCCTCGTCACGGATGATCTTGCCGATCTTCTTGGCGTTCTCCTGGCTCAAACCGGCCTCGAACACCCCGCTGATCTTGTACTCCTTACCCGACAGCCGCGGGTCGTCGGCTTTGAACGCCTTCAGGGAAATGTGCCGCTTGACCAGCTTGTCCCGGAACACCTCCAGTGCGGCAACGGCCCGCTCCTCGGTGCCCGAGACCACCTCGACGCTCATCTCCCCAGTCCACGCGATCGACGTTCCGGTGTTCTTGAAATCGAAACGTGTGGCTAGTTCCTTGGCCGCTTGATTCAGGGCGTTGTCCGCCTCCTGCCGGTCGACCTTGCTCACCACGTCGAAGCTGCTATCTGCCATGCGAGCACGATAGCCCCAGCGTGTATGGTGGCTAGCGTTTGGCGGGTTGCCCGAGTGGCCAAAGGGAACGGTCTGTAAAACCGTCGGCGTACGCCTACGCTGGTTCGAACCCAGCACCCGCCACCAGATTTCAGAAACGCAGCCGGTCTTCGCCGGTGCGCAAGCGGCGGTCCTGCATCCACTCGAGAAGCAGGTCGCCTCGCCGTGGCGGGCTGATGTAGTAGCCCTGTGCCAGGTCGCAGCCCGATAGCCGCACCTGGTCCAGATCACTGGCCGACTCGACCCCCTCGGCTACCATCCGCAGCCGCAGTCCATGCGCGAGGTGGACGGTGGCGGCCAGGATCGAGCGGAGGTCGCCACGGTCGCCGACACCGGTGACGAACTGCCGGTCGAGCTTGAGCTCCTGCGCCCCGAGCGTGCCGATCTGCTGCAGCGAGGAGTACCCGGAACCATAATCGTCGATCGAGATCCGCACGCCGATCTCGTGCAGTTGCGCCAGCACTACACGTACCCGCTCCTCGTCACCACTGAGCGCGGTCTCGGTGATCTCGAGGGTCAGCCGGGCGGCATCGATCTGGTGCTTCACCAGCAGGTCCGTCACACGCAGCGGCAGCGCGCGGTCCATCAGGTTGGTGGCTGAGATGTTCACCGACATCGACAACGACAGACCTTGGTCCAACCAGCGCCGCAATTGGCGCAGGCTCATGTCCAGGATGGCGTCGGACAACGGGCGGATCAGACTGGTCTGTTCGATCATGGGAAGGAACTGGCCGGCCGGGATGAGGCCGCGCTCGGGGTGTAGCCAGCGCACGAGAGACTCGACGCTGACGACCTCGTTGGTGAGCACGTCCAGCTGCGGCTGGAAGTAGCAGACGAACTCGTCACGCTGTAACGCCCCGCGCAGTTCCTGCAGGAGCAGCAGGTTGCCGGTCTCCCCGGAGTCCCAGCGGGGGTCGAAGACCTGCGTGGCGACCCGGTCCCGCTTGGCGCGGTACATCGCGCGGTCGGCAGACAACAGCAAGGCGGACAGGTTGGTGCCGTGCGTCGGTGCGGTCGCGATACCAACGCTGAGTTCCACCTGCAGTTCAATGCCCGTGGCCAGCAAGGGCGCTGACATCGCCGCGTGCAGCCGGTCGGCGGTGTCGAGGGCATCGTTGCGGTCGGTGCCGAGTTCCAGCAGAACGGCGAACTCGTCCCCGCCCATGCGGCTGATCACACCCCGCGCGCCGATGACCTCCCGGAAACGTCTGCCAACCTCATGCAGCACGTCGTCCCCGGCCTGGTGTCCCAGAGTGTCGTTGATCTGCTTGAAGCGATCGATGTCCAGGAGCAGCAGCGCCTGCGGGTCAGCCAGGTTGGGTCCCGCGACACTGGTCAGTCCGCGCCTGTTGGCCAGCCCGGTGAGATCGTCGGTATGCGCCTGCCGATGAGCCTGGCTGCGCGCGGAGGCGGTCCGCAACGCACCGATGCTGCGGATGGCTCCGGTCAGGACGGCGCCGGCTGCGAGTCCAACGGTCACCGGAGATACCGGGTTGACGGTGGCGTACAGGATGACCGCGAACGCCGCCGACGTCGCCACTAGCGGCAGTTGCCAGTCCGTTTGGGTCTGCACCCGACCGCGGGTGAGTGGCTGCCAGGCAGCGACTGCCATCAGCAGCATTCCCAGTGGCCACACCGCGTAAAGCAGCGTCGAGCTCTCGTTCTGCGCGGCGAGCCGGATCAGCCACAGCGAGTCGGCCAGCCAGACCGCTACGGACCCCGCCAGTAGCAGCCACCATGCCCGCCCCGCCGCCCGTCCCAGCATCACCATCGCCGCGACGATCAGGGTGACTTGCAGCAGATCCAGGCTGGGATAGGCGACGGCCAGGGCCAGGTGCGGCCAGTACAGCGCGCCGCTGAACGTGGACGCGGACAGAGAGAGCGCCGCCGTCGTCGCCAGCATGACGAGCAGGCCATCCAGCCAGGCTCCGCGGGCCGTGCGCGGCAGCACCGTTCGGACCAGAAGGATCAGCCCGACGTACATCGTGGGTGGGGTCAGGACGAACAGAATCTGCGTCCAGAGCGGTCCTGTGGTGTCCGTGGTCGCGGCGCCGGCCTCTGCCAGGGTCCAGATAGCCGCTGCCCCGGCCAGGACGGCCCAGGCCCGGGAAGTGTCGTCGGCCAGTCGGGCACGTATGGCCAGGATCAGTACGGACGGGACGAAGAGCGCGCAGTAGAGCCATACGTCGCGGGCGGGCAGGTAGTCCGAGGTCCCCAGTAGCAGCCAGGCAGATTGCACCCCCAGACCGACCAGGGCCACCGCGAGCAGCGCCTTGACCGCACCCGGGACCGGCGGGGTCTGGTGGACGGCGGGACGGTGCGTCCCTGCCCCGTGGGCCACCCGCTTAGGGTAGTGCTGCAGTGGTCGCCGAGGCATCTTGCGCGCCGGGGGTCGGTCCTGCCGGAAGGCACCCACCTTGTACCCTTGAACGGTTGCCCCTTTAGCTCAGTCGGCAGAGCGTCTCCATGGTAAGGAGAAGGTCTACGGTTCGATTCCGTAAAGGGGCTCGACCGGGGTAAATCCCCGCGAGAGGCGGAGTAGCTCAGCCTGGCAGAGCAAGCGGCTCATAATCGCTGTGTCGCCGGTTCAAGTCCGGCCTCCGCTACAAAGACAAACGAGGAAAGGCTCATCGTGGCGAAATCCGACGTCCGCCCCAAGATCACGCTGGCGTGCGGCGAGTGCAAGAACCGCAACTACATCACGCGTAAGAACCGGCGCAACGACCCCGACCGGATCGAGCTGCGCAAGTTCTGCCCGCACTGCAAGAAGCACACGGATCACAAAGAGACGCGCTAGCCCCCGTCTGCGAATGTCGCATTGTTGGGGCTTTTGATCTCAATTTTGCCCAACAACGCACCAATGGGACCAACAACGCAACAATGCCGTGGCCACCGACCGCGCCCTCTAGGCTGATCCCATGCCTCTGAATCCGCAGTTCGTCGGGAAGACCTACCCGGACACCCCGTCCTACCTCATCGGCCGGGAGAAGGTCCGGGAGTTTGCCACGGCGATTGGTGACTTCGCGCCGGTGTTCCATGACCTGGCCGCCGCCCAGGAGCTCGGCTATCGGGACCTGCCGGCGCCGCCCACCTTCGCCTTCGCCATCACGATGAAGGCACTGGCCAACGCCATGTTCGATCCCGAGCTCGGACTCGACTACTCGCGCGTCGTGCACGGCTCCCAGGGCTTCGAGTACCACGAGCCGATGCAGGCCGGCGATGAGGTGGTCGTGAAGTCGCGGATCACCGACATCACCACGCGAGGGAGCAATGAGTTCCTCACTACCGAAGCCGACGTGGTCACTGCCGATGGAGATGTGCTGGTGACCTGTCGCAACACCATCGTGAGCAGGGGGACGGCATGAACGTCGGTGATGTGGTGGCCGAGCGCACGGTCAAGATCGAGCGCGTGAACCTGGTGATGTACGCGGGGGCCAGCGGGGACTTCAACCCCATTCACTGGAACGAGGCGTTCGCCAAGGCCGTCGGCCTGCCCGACGTCATCGCGCACGGCATGTACACCCAGGCGCAATTGGGACGGCTGCTCACGGAATGGGCCGGCGACCCCCGGCGCATCCTGTCATTCTCGGTGCGGTTCTCCGCTCCGGTTCCGGTCCCCGCCGATGGCGCCGCCCGCGTGCAACTCGCGGCGACGGTGACGGCGATCGAGGGCGACGTCGCGACGCTTACCTTGTCCGCCACCTGCGACGGTGCCGACGTGGTCAAGGACGCCATCGCCACGGTGCGGATCTGATGCGGCTGGCCGAGCTCACGACGCTGCGGCTCGGCGGCCCGGCCACAGTTCTGGAAGCCAGTACCCAGGCCGAATTGGTCGCGATCCTGCGGGATCATCCGGACGCCAAAGTGCTCGGCGGCGGCAGCAATGTGGTGGTCGCCGATGCCGGTTTGGAGGTGCCGGTCGTGCGCATCCGGACCAGCGGTGTGCAGCAGTACGGCGATCAGTTCGTCGTCGAGGCCGGCGTGGACTGGGACTCGTTCGTCGCCGACATGGTGGCAGCAGGCCGCGCGGGCGTAGAGGCGCTTTCGGGAATTCCGGGAACGGTCGGAGCGACCCCTGTGCAGAACGTGGGCGCCTACGGCCAGGAGGTCGCCGACACGATCGCCGGAGTACGGGTGCTCGTGCGCGACACCGGGGAAGTCACGACCTGGCCGGCGCAGCGGGTGGGCTTCGGCTACCGCTCCAGCGAGTTCAAGCGCCATCCCGATGACCACGTGGTGCTGGCGGTGGCGTTCGACTTGCCAGAGGGGAACAGCAGTCCCGTCCGTTACGCCGAACTGGCCCGCACGCTCGGGGTCAACGTGGGGGAGTCCGCACCGCTGTCAGAGGTGCGGAACGCCGTGCTCGGGTTGCGCCGCGGCAAGGGCATGGTGCTCGACCCCGAGGATCCGGATACCCGCAGCGCCGGCTCGTTCTTCACCAACCCCATCGTGGCGAGCGCTCCCGACGGCGCGCCAGCGTGGCCGCAGCCGGACGGTCGGGTCAAGACCAGCGCGGCCTGGCTGATCGAGCAGGCCGGCGTCGGCAAAGGTTTCGCGTTACCAGGCTCCCAGGTGGCGGTCTCGGGCAAACACACCCTGGCTCTGACCAACCGCGGTGGCGGCACTACCGCGGGTTTGCTGGAGTTGGCCCGGGCGATTCGCGATCGAGTGCACGAGCGATTCGGCATCACGCTGGTCCCGGAACCGATGATGTGGGGCTGCTCCTTGTGAGCCGTTCGGCGGAACAGTAGGGCGTGCGTTCAAACCGTCCGCCGAAACCTGGGACCGCTGGTGTTTCGGCGGAAAACTAGGGCGCTACGCACAAACCGTCCGCCGAAACTTGTGGCCCTACTCCCCGAGCAACGCGCCGATCCGCCCCACACCCTCGGCCAGGTCGTCGTCACCGAGAGCGTAGGACAGGCGCAAGTAGCCGTCGGTGCCGAATGCCTCGCCCGGGACCACGGCGACCTCGGCCTCGTCCAGAATGATCTCCGCCAACTCCGCACTCGTCATCGGCACCCGGCCGCGGATCGCGCGGCCCAAAACGCCCTTGACGCTGGGGTAGACGTAGAAGGCTCCCTCCGGCTCCGGGCAGGCGATCCCCGCAATGGCATTGAGCATCTCGACGATCGTGCGGCGGCGGCGGTCGAAGGCCTCCCGCATCATCTCCACGGCTGAAAGGTCGCCAGTCAACGCCGCCAAAGCCGCCTTCTGCGAGACGTTGGCCACGTTGGAGGTCGCATGTGACTGCAGGTTCGTCGCGGCCTTCACCACGTCGGTCGGACCGATCATCCAACCGACTCGCCAGCCGGTCATCGCGTAGGTCTTGGCGACACCGTTGACGACCACGCAGCGGTCGGTGAGTTCGGGAACCTGCACGGGCATCGATGCGAACAGCGCGTCGCCGTAGACCAGGTGCTCGTAGATCTCGTCGGTGACGACCCAGATCCCCTTGTCGGCAGCCCACTGCCCGATCGCGCGTACCTCGTCGGGGGTGTACACCGCCCCGGTCGGGTTGGACGGCGACACGAATACCAGCAATTTCGTGCGCGGCGTCAGCGCCTCGTCGAGCTGGGCCACTGAGGCCTTGTAACCGGTGTCCTCATTGGTCGGGATGATCACGGGCACACCGCCGGCCAGCCGGATCGACTCCGGGTAGGTGGTCCAGTAGGGAGCCGGCAACAGGGCCTCGTCGCCGGCGTCCAGCAGCGTGGCGAACGTGTTGTACAGCGCCTGCTTGCCGCCGTTGGTGACCAGCACCTGTGCCGCGTTCACCTCGTAGTCGGAGTCCCGCAGTGTCTTGGCCGCAATGGCCTCCTTCAGCGCTGGCAGGCCACCGGCCGGGGTGTAGCGGTGCATCGCCGGGTCGGCACACGCAGCCACGGCAGCCTCGACGATGTAGTCGGGGGTCGGGAAGTCCGGCTCACCGGCGCCGAAGCCGATCACGGGCCGGCCCGCCGCCTTCAATGCCTTGGCCTTGGCGTCGACGGCCAGGGTCGCCGACTCCGTGATGCTGCCGATCCGCTGCGAGATGCGAGGTTGCGCCATACCCCTATCGTGCCCAATCTCGCGCGGCCGTGTCGGAAGCGGTAGCCGGTATCGACCCCCCGGTGCCCGTCGCGTAAGGTGGTGGGAGGTGATCGAAGTCGCCTGTGCGGCAGCCTGCCCGTTTCACGCAATCGAAGGGGCTGGCGGTCACTGTAGGGTCGTAGCTCAATTGGTAGAGTCCCGGTCTCCAAAACCGGTGGTTGGGGGTTCGAGTCCCTCCGGCCCTGCAAGGCGAAGGAACCGAAGAGAGGAACTGCGTACGTGAGCGAGCCGACCACGCGCGACGGTGCGGGTTCTCCGACGCCCAAACGGGACGCCAGCAAGAAACCGCGCAAGGGGCTGTTCTCACGGATGGCCCTGTTCCTGCGGCAGGTCATCGCCGAGTTGCGCAAGGTCATCTGGCCGACCCGCAAGGAATTGCTCACCTACACGTGGGTGGTTCTTGTGTTCGTGGTCGTGATGGCCGGGCTCATCGCGCTGTTCGATCTGGCGATCGGCCGCGTGGTGTTCGCCATCTACGGTTAGATCTTCGGTCAAGACACCAACGTCACAAGCAGAGGAAGATGTCGATGCAGACTCCAGAGTGGTCGGCCAATGAGGGCGAAGAGCTCGAGGCCGACGGCACGGAGGCGTTCAACGCCATCGAGATGGCCGACGGCACCACAATCGTCGAGCAGGTGGACGTCGAGCGCGCCGACGACGGCAGCGTCGTCACCAGCGCCACCGAGGCGATCAGCGAACCCGACGGCACGGTGACCATCGACGAGACTGTGACGACCGAGGCGCCTGACGGTTCGGTCGTGCGCGACGAGGTGTCGACCTACTCCGACGCGGCCGGCAACGTCCACATCGACGAGACCCAGATCCTGGAAGACGCCCACGGCCGCACGACCGTCGTGGAGAACTCCGAGGACCTCACCTCCGATGTGCGCATCGATGAGGAAACCGGCGAGATCATCGAGGATGAAGAGGACCTCGATCCGGTCCAGGCGTTCCGCGAGGAGCAGCTCGGTCTGCCCGGCCTGTGGTACGTCATCCACTCCTACGCCGGCTTCGAGAAGCGGGTGAAGACCAACCTCGAGACCCGGATCAACACCCTGAACATGGAGGACTACATCTTCCAGGTCGAGGTGCCCATCGAAGAGGTCACCGAGATCAAGCAGGGCCAGAAGAAGCTGGTCAAGCGCAACAAGTTCCCCGGTTACGTGCTGGTCCGCATGGACTACACCGACGACTCCTGGGCGGCCGTGCGGCACACCCCGGGCGTCACCGGTTTCGTGGGCAGCGCGCACGAGCCCACCCCGCTGACGATCGACGAGGTCGTGCACATCCTGGCGCCCAAGCCGGAGCCCAAGAAGGCTGCCGCTGCGGCCGGCGGCGGACAGGCCGCGATGGGTGCCGCACCGGCCCGCGTGACCGAGGTGGACTTCGGCGTCGGGGACTCCGTTACAGTTATTGACGGACCCTTCGCGACGTTGCACGCGACGATCAGCGAGATCAACATTGATGCCCAGAAGGTCACCGGCCTCGTGGAGATCTTCGGCCGGGAGACCCCGGTGGAGCTCAGCTTCAGCCAGATCGAGAAGAACTAGAACAAGGACGTATACGCAATGCCTCCCAAGAAGAAGGTCGCCGGCCTGATCAAATTGCAGATCCAGGCGGGTCAGGCCAACCCCGCGCCGCCCGTGGGCCCGGCCCTCGGTCAGCACGGTGTGAACATCATGGAGTTCTGCAAGGCCTACAACGCGGCCACGGAGAACCAGCGCGGCCAGGTGATCCCAGTCGAGATCACCGTGTACGAGGACCGCTCGTTCACGTTCATCACCAAGACCCCGCCGGCGGCCAAGCTGATCCTCAAGGCCGCGGGCCTGCAGAAGGGCAGCGGCAACCCGCTGCAGCCCGTGGGTTCGATCTCCAAGGCCCAGGTCAAGGAGATTGCCGAGACGAAGATGGCCGACCTGAACGCCAACGACGTCGACGCCGCCATGCTCATCATCGCCGGGACAGCCCGGTCGATGGGCGTCACTGTCACCGACTGACGCTGCAACCACCCGTGGGAGGGGCCGCATCGCCCCGCGTAACCACTAGCGAAGGAGATTCCGATGCAAGGTAAGAAGTTCAAAGCGGCCACCGAGCAGATCGACCGCGAGCGTCTGTACACCCCGGCCGAGGCCGTGGACCTGGCCAAGAGCACGAACCCGTCGAAGTTCGACGCCACTGTCGAGGTGGCCATGCGGCTGGGCGTCGACCCCCGCAAGGCCGACCAGATGGTGCGCGGCACGGTCAACCTGCCGCACGGCACCGGCAAGACCGCCCGGGTGCTGGTGTTTGCACAAGGCCCGAAGGCCGAGGAGGCCACCGCGGCCGACGCCGACTACGTCGGTTCCGACGAGCTCATCGACAAGGTCGCCGGCGGGTGGACCGACTTCGACGCCGTGGTCGCCACGCCGGACCTGATGGGCAAGGTCGGCAAGCTAGGCCGGGTGCTCGGTCCGCGTGGCCTGATGCCCAACCCCAAAACCGGCACCGTGACGATGGACGTCGCCAAGGCGGTCTCGGACATCAAGGGCGGCAAGATCGAGTTCCGCGTCGACAAGCACTCGAACCTGCACTTCATCATCGGCAAGGCCAGCTTCTCCGGCGAGGCGCTGCTGGACAACTACACCGCCGCGCTCGACGAGGTGCACCGCCTCAAGCCATCCGCGGCCAAGGGCCGGTACATCAAGAAGATCACTGTTTCCACCACGATGGGCCCGGGCATCCCGGTCGACCCCAGCTAGGGAACCACTGATTAATCATGCCCTGGCTGCAACGAGCCTGACCGAGCGATCTGCGGCCCCCCACATCAAGTGCCATAGCGCTGCTATGACACAAGATGCGCCGAAACCACATCTCACCCGCCCAGCCCCGTTTCGCGTAAGACACAGCATTAATCAGTACTTCCTTAGTCCATCGCGCGAGCCCTCGGTTGCGGCCGGGGGCTTTCGCATGCGCTGGGTTTTGTTGCGAAGTTGCCCCCAGTGTCGCGTTGTCGTCACGACACGCCGAAGTTAGCGACGACAACGCAACAAAACCGGGTGGGGTGGCCCGTCCGCTTGGCCACCATCGACCCCATGTACACTCGTAGAGAACCGAAGACCGCCGGTCGACCGTTCCCACGGACGTAATTCCTGCGCAGGTGAAGCTTTCGAGCCCAGGCCTGCGCGTTCGCGCTCCTGGGCTCGCGTCGTTCCGGCTCCCTGGAAGGACAATGCATGGCCCGGCCCGACAAATCCGCCGCCGTCAGCGAGATCGCGGACAAGTTCCGCTCATCCTCGGCCACTGTGCTGACCGAGTACCGCGGCCTCACCGTGGCTCAGCTCAAGGACCTGCGCGTGAGCCTCGGGGAGAGCACCACCTACGCGGTGGTCAAGAACACGCTGACCCGGATCGCGGCGAAGGAGGCCGGCGTCGACGGCCTCGACGATCTGCTGGTCGGTCCGAGCGCCATCGCGTTCGTCGACGGTGACCCGGTCGAGGCGGCGAAGGGCCTGCGCAAGTTCTCCAAGGACCACCCTGCGCTGGTCATCAAGGGCGGCTTCATGGACGGCAAACTGCTGTCCGCCGAGGAGATCGGCAAGCTCGCCGACCTCGAGAGCCGCGAGGTGCTGCTGTCCAAGCTGGCCGGGGCGATGAACGCCTCGCTGCAGACCGCCGTGTCGCTGTTCGCCGCGCCGCTGTCGCAGACCGCGCGGGTGGTCGAGGCGCTGCGCGCCAAGGTCGAGGAGCAGGGCCCGGCCTTCGCCGAGGACCCTGCAGCCGAAGCGCCTTCCGCTGAGGCTGAGGCCGAGGCTGCGGCCGACGAGCCCGCCGATGCCCCCGCCGAGGCGGAAACCCCCGAGACCACCGAAGCCTGATCCCAACCCGAACTTCCGGCACCACCCCCGGAGCAACAAGAAAGGACGCCACCATGGCGAAGCTGTCCACCGAAGAGATGCTGGACGCATTCAAGGAGATGACCCTGCTCGAGCTCAGCGAGTTCGTCAAGCAGTTCGAGGAGACCTTCGGCGTGACCGCTGCCGCGCCGGTCGCGGTCGCCGCGGCTGCTCCGGCTGCCGGCGGTGCCGGTGGCGACGCCGCTGCTGCTGAGGAGAAGGACGAGTTCGACGTCATCCTCGAGGCTGCCGGCGACAAGAAGATCCAGGTCATCAAGGAGGTCCGGGCGCTGACCAGCCTCGGGCTGAAGGAGGCCAAGGACCTCGTCGAGGGTGCGCCCAAGCCCGTCCTCGAGAAGGTCAACAAGGAGGCCGCGGACAAGGCAAAGGAAGCCCTCGAGGGCGCCGGCGCCAGCGTTTCGGTCAAGTAGTTCTCTTCACGCGAGGCCGCCGCACCGGGTTTCCGGGCGGCGGCTTCGACGCGTCCGGGGCTTCGCCAGACCAGAAGCGACCGGTCATGCAGGAGGCGACAACTCCGAGATGCCGCAGTTTGCTGAACGTGTCGCCTCTGGAATTCGGGCGCCCCGCCAGACTTGACCTGGGCCCGCCGATGGTTCAGCATTGGTAGTTGGCCCCCCATATGTTGACTCCCCACCCCGTCAGATACCCTGGTGTTCTGCGCATGCCTTGTACCAACCGTTGGACCGTGTCCGGATGCCCTGCGTCCGCGGTGCGGCTGGCGGTGGTCTGAGCGTGCAGACATCATCAAAGCGAGCCACGGAAGGACTGACCCACTTGGCCGCCAGCGCTAACTCCAACGCCCCCATCCGCGTTTCTTTCGGCAAGATCCGTGAACCCCTAGCAGTTCCCGACATGCTCGACCTGCAGACCCAGTCCTTCGACTGGTTGCTGGGCAACGAGGCCTGGCAGCAGCGCGTGCAAGAGGCGGTCGACGCCGGGCAGACGGGTATCCCGATGACCAGCGGCCTCGAGGAGATCTTCGAGGAGATCAGCCCGATCGAGGACTTCAGCGGTCAGATGTCGCTGTCGTTCCGCGAGCACCGCTTCGAGGAGCCCAAGTACACCGAGGCGCAATGCCGGGAGAAGGACCTGACGTTCTCTCAGCCGCTGTTCGTCACTGCGGAGTTCTTCAACTCCGAGACCGGTGAGATCAAGTCCCAGACGGTGTTCATGGGCGACTTCCCGTTGATGACCGACAAGGGCACGTTCATCGTCAACGGCACCGAGCGGGTCGTGGTATCCCAGCTCGTGCGGTCCCCGGGCGTGTATTTCGAGCGCACCCCCGGCAAGGCTCTGGACAAGGACATCTACTCGGCCAAGATCATCCCCGGCCGCGGGTCCTGGCTGGAGTTCGAGATCGACAAGAAGGACATCGTCAACGTCAAGATCGACCGCAAGCGTAAGCAGCCGGTGACAGTCCTGCTGAAGGCGCTGGGTATGACCGCCGAGGACATTGCCGCGCGGTTCGGTCAGTACGAGTCGATGCAGGCGACGATGGAGAAGGACACCGTCGGCACTCAGGACGAGGCCTTCGTCGACATCTACCGCAAGCTGCGCCCGGGTGAGCCCGCCTCGATCGAGGCCGGTCGCAACCTGCTGGAGAACTTCTACTTCAACCCCAAGCGCTACGACATGGCCAAGGTCGGCCGGTACAAGGTGAACAAGAAGCTGGGCACCCACGAAGAGCCCGGCACCACCGTGCTGACCACCGAGGACATCGTGCGCACGGTGGAGTACTTGGTGGCCCTGCACGCGCTGCAGCCGACACTGGCCGATGGCACCCGGGTGGAGGTCGACGACATCGACCACTTCGGCAACCGCCGCCTGCGTACTGTTGGCGAACTGATCCAGGGCCAGATCCGGATGGGTCTGTCCCGCATGGAGCGCGTGGTCCGCGAGCGGATGACCACCCAGGACGTCGAGGCGATCACGCCGCAGACCCTGATCAACATCCGCCCGGTCGTGGCCGCGCTCAAGGAGTTCTTCGGCACCTCGCAGTTGTCGCAGTTCCTCGACCAGACCAACCCGCTGGCGGGCCTGACGCACAAGCGGCGGCTGTCCGCGCTTGGTCCCGGTGGTCTGTCCCGGGAGCGGGCGGGCTTCGAGGTCCGCGACGTGCACCCGTCGCACTACGGCCGGATGTGCCCGATCG
>ERZ724513.709-NODE-709-length-16693-cov-7.511299_pt1 | contig 16693 bp, 20 predicted proteins | sample MGYA00376046_ERZ724513 | MGnify/ENA primary metagenome ERZ724513 (study PRJEB28724, sample SAMN07190883) | activated sludge metagenome | isolation source: activated sludge of sewage treatment plant in Hong Hong | place: Hong Kong | collected 2016-03-17 ...
AGGATCACCATGGCGGCCATCGTGAGCACGGCGTATACGACGACGCCGGCGTTGTGCACCGACTCCGACGCCGTGTGTTCGACGGTGAAGGTGCAGTGCTTGACTTTCTCAGGGCACGGCACCCGAAAACCCGCGACCACGCACAGGGCCACCCCGGCCATCACCAGCAGGAGGGCGACCGGGCGGTTGACGATCCAGAACAACCGCGCGGCCACCCACTGCGCCACGGCGGTGAGCAGGATCGCCAGCGTCGTCACCCAGATCAACCGGTTGCCGTCGGCGGCCAGCAGGCTCACGTGCTCGCGGTAGTGGACGTAACCGGGGTTGGCCAGGCCGGCCACGAAGATCAGCGCCCAGAAGCCGGCGAACAGCCCGAGCACGATCCGCATGCGCTTAGTGTCGTGCCAATTGCCCCGGCTGGGGAAGCGGTTGCGTTGTCCTCCACACCGAACGCGCTAGACACGCGTTACCTTGTCGCCATGTCGCTGCGCACGCTCGAGGACCTGGCATTGGCGCTGCCCGAGGCGCAGCGGGTCGACATCGATGCGTGGGATGGGCAACCCACGTTCCGCGTGCGCGGCAAGAACTTCGCGTTCACTGACAAGGACGGGACCCGGGTCACGGTCAAGCTGCCGTCGGAAGAGGCGGCGTGGGTGGCCGACAACGTGCCCGGAGCTTTCCCCTCGCGATACGGCCTGGGTAAGCACGGATGGGTCGTGATTCCCTTGGCCGGTCTGGATCGCGACCAGCTGCGGGAATGGCTGGTGGAGTCCTACCGGCTGGTGGCTCCCAAGACGCTGGCCCGGCACGTGGACTGATTCTCACCCTGCTCTTACCCGCATCACAGTGGGCATTTAGATCACTGCCCGATGGTTGCATCATGAACGAAACCTCTGGCAGCGGTTCCCGCTGGGAGCCGGATCCCGACGAGCAGATCACGCAGCGCTTCGCCACGCCCGAACCCGTGGTGCCCGGCTTGCAAGCGGAGTCGGATCCGCCCGCCAAGACCCCGCGCCGCTTCGGCAAGGGGATGGCCGCGGCAGCCATCGTGGCGGCCGCCACCGTGGCTGGGGGTGCGGTCGGGATGGCAGTCGCCGGCAATCGCACGTCGCAGGTCAGCGACGTCAGTGATACCTCGACAGCGGATGGATCCGGGCAGGTTCCCGATTCGGGTCAGCTGCCCGATTCGGGTCAACTCCCGGACTCTGGCCAACTTCCCGATTCTGGCCAATACGGGCCGCCCGGTTTCGACGGCGACCATGACGGGTTCGGCGGCCACGGCCCTGACGGTGACGTTCCACCCGGATTTGCGCCTGATGGCGAAGGTTCCGGCGGTGAGTACTGATGACCGCTGTGATCGAACCCCGAGTGTCGGTGGCCACCGCTGCCTACCCGCACGCCCGGGTCGACGCCATCATCCGGACTATCGGCACCGTGTTCCTGTGGGCCAGCCTGGTGCTGGTCGGCTACTGGTGGGCGGCTGGCGGCGGCATCGCCGACCTCACTTCCTGGGAGGGCGCACTCAACTCGATCGGCCGGCTGACCGGCCTGGTCGCATCAGACCTGTTGCTGATCCAGGTCCTGCTCATCGCGCGCATCCCCCCTCTTGAACGTGCCTTCGGGCAGGACCGGGTCGTGCGGATGCACCGGCTGATCGGCCTGACATCGATCAACCTCTTGGTCGCGCACATCGTGTTGAACACGTGGGGTTACGCCGGCGGCAGACTGCTGGCCTGGCCGGCGACACTGTGGGACCTGACGTGGAACTACCCCGGCATGCTGCTCGCAGTCGCGGGTGCCGCTTGCCTCGGAATGGTTGTGGTCACCAGTCTGCGGGCAGCCCGCCGGCGGATGCGGTACGAGTCGTGGCACCTGCTGCACCTGTACGCGTATCTCGGTGTCGGCCTGGCGCTGCCGCACCAGTTGTGGACCGGCCAGGAGTTCCTGAACTCCGCTGCCGCCACGGTGTACTGGTGGACGTTCTGGGCGGTCGCGGCGGGCAGCGTGCTGGTGTTCCGCGTCGGGCTGCCCTTGTGGCGGACCTGGCGCCACCGGCTGCGGGTGACGTCGGTCGTGCCCGAGGGAGACGGAGTCACGTCGGTCTACCTGACGGGCCATCGGATGTCCGCGATGAACGTGGAGTCGGGCCAGTTCTTTGTCTGGCGCTTCATGGATCGCGACGGTTGGACGCGGGGTAATCCGTACTCCCTGTCGGCCGCCCCGGACGGGCGCTCGCTGCGGATCTCCGTGAAGGCGCTGGGCGACAACAGTGCCCGCACCTCGTCGATCAAGCCCGGCACCACGGTGCTCGTGGAAGGCCCGTACGGGAGACTTTCGCCGCGGGCCCGAACTCGCGACAAGGTTGCCTTCATTGGCGCCGGCGTCGGCATCGCGCCGCTGCGGGCGCTGGCCGAGGGCATGGAGTACCAGCCGGGCGAGGCGGTGCTCGTCTATCGCTATAGCGACGAGCCGATCTTCGAGCGGGAGTTCGGCGTGCTGGTGCAGGAGCGGGGCTTGCGCTGCGTGTTCCTGCCGGGCAAACGGCGCGGCTCGGAGTCCTGGGCGACTGCGGAAGCCGGGGCTATGAGTGACTCCGAGGCGCTGCGCCGGGTTATCCCGGATGTGGCAGACCGCGACGTGTACATCTGTGGCCCGGAGGGCTGGACGGACGCCGCGCGCCGGGCGGCCCTCGACAGTGGCGTGGCCGACGAGCAGATCCACATCGAGACATTCGGATGGTGAGGAAATGAAACGAATTCTCTACACGTTCCTTACGACGCTCACGATCGTCGTGCTGCTCTTCGGATATCGGACCTCGACGATGGGCGCGATGCGCGCCAGCGACACCGTAGTGACCGCGGGCACGAATTCGGCCGCCGAGAGCAAGACCGTCACGGGCTCGGTCGCCCAGACCGAGTGGGGTCCCGTCCAGGTCCAGATCACCGTGTCCGGTTCGGAGATCACCGACGTGCAGGTTCTGCAGTACCCGAACGAGAACGGCAAGGACCAGCAGATCAATGCCTACGCGCTGCCGGTCCTGACCGACGAGACGCTGCAGGCACAGAGCGCGAACATCGACATGGTCAGCGGTGCCACGGTCACGAGCAACGGCTACGTCAGTTCGCTGCAGGCCGCGCTGGACGAGGCCGGCCTGTGAAGCGCTACGTCGAGCACGTGATGGGGATGCCCGTCAGCCTTGCTTCCCGGCGCCCCGCCGACGCGGTCTGGGGGGCAGTGATGGACGAATTGCGCTGGGTCGACGAGGTGTTCAGCACCTACAAGTCGCAGTCCTTCGTCTCGCGCTTGGCGCGCGGCGAGATCGCCGTCGCTGAGTGTCCCGGCGAGGTGGCAGAAGTCCTCGAGCTGGGTGTCGTGGCCGAGCAGGTTTCGGACGGCGCCTTCTCGATCCGGCGGCCCGGCCTCGATCCCTCCGGTGTGGTCAAGGGCTGGGCCGTCGAACGCGCTGCCCGGCACCTGGCTGGCTTCGAGTTCTGCCTATCCGCCGGCGGTGACATGGTGTGTCATTCCGACGACGAGCCGTGGCGCATCGGCATCGAGAACCCGCACGACCCGAGTCGGCTAGTGGCTACAGTGCCGGTGCGTTCGGGGGCTGTCGCCACCAGTGGCTCTGCGCACCGGGGCGCACATGTGATCGATGCCCGCACTGGCCGGGCACCCAGCGGTGTCGCCAGTGTCACCGTGGTCGGGCCCTCCTTGACCTGGGCCGATATCGATGCCACGGCCGCGTTGGCTCTGGATCAGCGGGCGGCGCAGTGGTTGCGGGACCGTGGTCGCGTTGGCTTGGTCGTCTGGGCTGATGGTTCGGCGGAGGTTGTGGAGCCGGCGCCTCGGTCGCTGGTCTCATCCGTCTAGGGCCTCCTGCTGCCTTGGACAAACGTGCGGATCGGGGTCGTATTTGGCCCCTTCTCGCGGGTTTGGGAATCGCGTGCGACCGCGCGAATCTGACGACTCCTAGACTGGTCGCGTCGCCCCCGTAGCTCAGGGGATAGAGCATCGGTTTCCTAAACCGTGTGTCGCGCGTTCGAATCGCGCCGGGGGCACCGCTTGAGGTCGAACGCGCCGGGAACGGAGCAGCTATGGACGAGCACGACGCGGCGGCAGCACGAGCCCAGGCCATCGCGGCACTGGCCGAGATCGCCTTCCTGCTCGAACGGTCCCATGCCGAAACCCAGCGCACGCAGGCCTTCCGGCGGGCTCAGGGTGTCATCGCGGCGCTCACACCTGCCGAATTCGGGAAGCGGCTGAACGCGGGCACGCTGCAAGAACTACCGGGCATCGGCAAGACCACGAACGAGGTGATCCGGGCGGCTGCCAACGGCGAGGAACCCGAGTACCTGGGACGCGTCCGGGCTGCCGCCCCACCAGATCCGGGCGAGGGGGAAGCCATCGTGCGGGCACTGCGCGGCGACCTGCATTCCCATTCGGACTGGAGCGACGGCGGGTCGCCGATTCTGGAGATGGCCGAAACCGCCCGCGCCTTGGGCCACGAGTACCTGGCGCTCACAGACCACTCGCCGCGGCTGACCGTTGCCAACGGGCTGACCCGGAAGCGCCTCGAACAGCAGCTGGAGATAGTCGCGGAACTGAACACCCATTGGGACGACTTCCGGATTCTGACCGGCATTGAGGTGGACATCCTCGACGACGGGGCACTCGATCAGGACCAGGATCTGCTGGAGTCATTGGACATCGTCGTAGCCTCAGTGCATTCCAAGTTGCGCATGCCGGCAGCCGAGATGACGCCGCGCATGCTGGCGGCCATCGCGAACCCCGCAACCACTGTGCTCGGCCATTGCACCGGGCGCATGACCACGCGCAACCGGGTCCGGCCGCCCTCGGAGTTCGACGCTGAGCTGGTCTTCGCTGCCTGCCGGGAGTACGGCGTCGCGGTCGAAATCAACTGCAGGCCGGAGCGGCAGGACCCGCCCGAGGAACTGATGGCACTCGCGCTGGAAATGGGCTGCACCTTCAGCATCGACACCGACGCCCACGCCCCCGGACAGCTGGCGTGGCTGCCGTTCGGTGCTCAGCGGGCAGCAGCCGTCGGCGTGGCAATCGACCAGATCATCAACACTCGGGAGGCGCTTGGCGAACCTTCTTGAGGGTGCCTACCATCGCAGCAGCGTGAGCCGCGAAGGAAGAAGGAGGCGCGCATGTTCGCCGTAACGGGTACCTGGAGAATGGATACCGCTCGAGCGCAGGAGCGGGCCGCAGCTCTTCCACAGTTAGTGGCGGGGGTCGCTCAGAACGAAGGCTTCGTGCGCGGGTACTGGTCCCAAGATGTCGACGCGCCGCAGGACAATGTCACGTTCATCGTGTTCGAAACCCTGGAGCAGGCACACGCCTTCCGCGCCGCCGTGTTGGCAAACGCTCCGGCGCAAGCCTCAGTGGGTGTGCAGGGAGCAGGCTTACGGATCGTCGAAGTCATGGCGCAGGCGTGAGACCGCCAGCGGATCAGCCGAGTTCACTGTCCACCTGGGGCGGCCGTTGCCTGGCCCAGAACTTGCGCGGCCGCGGCCCTTCGGCCAGAGCCCGCGCCCACTTGCGGCCCTCGTACTTGGCCGGCTTGGTGTCCAGGATGAAGTCGATGACCGCACTCGCGAAATGCTCGGGGTCGTCCTCCTGCGGGAAGTGCCCGGCGTGCGGGATGACCTCTAGTTGCGAACCAGGCAGGACGGCGTGGGCCGCATAGGCGTGTTTGACCGGGATCACCGAATCCTGCTCGCCCCAGATCACCATGCAGGGCATGGATTCGGCGAGATATGCGCGGTCCAGCATGGTGATCACCTGTCCGCGCCAGTCGACGGCCGCCTGCAGCACATGGTGGAAGGCGCGCCGGCGCGGCGTGTTCCCGAGGGCGTCGTACACCTCGGCCAGACCTTTGAAGTCCGTGGTTCCGCGGATGCCGGCGTCGTGCAGGCGGCGCATCAGCGCGGCGGCGGGGATGCGCACTGGTGGCAGCGTCACGGTCTTGAGGGCGACATTCCCGCCCGGCATCGTGAGCGCGCGCAACAAGGGGCTCACGCTGCGGCCTAGACCGCCGGATCCCACGAGCACCAGGTGTTCGGTCCACTGTGGGAACTGGTAGGCGAACTGCATCGCGATGCCGCCACCGAGGCTGTTGCCGATCACCGTGGCCGACTGGATGCCGTTGATGGCAAGCAGATCCCGCACGCCGTTGGCGTAGCCGCCGATGCTGTAGTCGGCGCGGGGGGCGTCGGACGAACCGTGGCCCAGCAGGTCCGGCGCGATCACCGTGAAGTGGCGGCTCAAGGGCCGCAAGACCGGCAGCCACGTGCGGTGATCATGGCCGACCCCGTGCAGCAGCACGACGGCCGGACCTCTGCCGACCCGGACGAAAGCGCGGCGGTGACCGTGAATCGTCACGGTCTGCACCTCGGGGACGGCGGACAGGGGCATGCCGCCACTATGCCCGCGGCGCGCGGGGTTTCGCACCCGAAACGTAGCGAAATCATCCGTACTCGGTAGGAGATCAATGTGCGACATGTGACCAACAACACGATTGGTCGCACTCCTGGTCTGGGATGATGCTCTAGAGGCCGCATACCCCGGGCGGCCTGCTGAGATGTCTTGGAGGTCCTATGGCCCACTACAAACTCCCCATGCTCGAGGAGACCGGCTACGCGGTTCTCGACTCGTACGGCAAGCCGGTCGACCCGCAGGAGTGGCTGTCCCTGGAGTACGTCGACTGGAAGTCCAGCGGCGACACCCGCTTCGCCCCGCTGGCCAGCGCCTACGGGGACATCGAGTGCAACGGCTTCTGGCACTTCGACCCGCCGAAGCCCGACAAGGACGGCGTGTGGATTGACAGCCAGGTCGAGAAGTCCCCGACGCTTGTCGCCCGCGCCAAGGAGAACGGCGCCAACATCGGCCGCTGCCGCATCATCGAACTGCAGCCGAACTCTTACGCCGACGCGCTGTACAACTCCCACCAGGACGACAACAACCGCCTCAACCCCGACGGCGAGGGCTACGTCGTGCGCTGCTTCATGCAGTTGACCGACGACAAGGACACCTACATGGTGCTCCGCGAGGACATCAACGACCCATCCACCGAGGTGCGGATCCGGCTGCGCGCCGGCGCCCAGGTGGTTGTCGACTCCGAGCGCCTGTGGCACTCGGTGTGGCACCAGGGAGACGAGCCCCGCTACTGCCTGATCACCTCGTATGAGTCCGGCCCGGAGCTGGAGAAGTGGATGTGGGAGAACAACCCCCGCTTCGAGGTCAACGACATCGAGCTCGACGACGAGTTCGCCAAGGAGGCCGAGCTCGAGGCCCACGAGCGCCGCGACGCCCGGACCGCCTACTACGGCTACGACCCGACGGCGGTCAAGTCCGAGGCCTGATCGCTCGAAAGCCCCCGGTGCAGGTTGCCGGGGGCTTTCGCATGTCTTCGGCGCTAGAGGCGACCATTTGGTGCAATTGCGACAACTCCGAACTGGCGCAATTGGCCCAAACCGGCGCCTACTCAGGGACTGGGGCTGGGCGAGGCTTCGGTCGGCGTCGGCGTCGGAGTTGGGGTCACCGTCGGGGTGGGCGTCGGGGTCGGCTCCGGCTGCGAACGGTCGGCCGTGGCCTTCAGGTCGGGAACGAGCCGGACCATCGCTCGGGCCATCGACTTCTGCCGGGCCGACGAGATCCGCGGTGGCAACTCGACGGTCAGGGCCCAGCCCGGGAACGAGTTGTTGAACCACCCGGTCATGGTTCCAGCGCACGGCGTCACGCAGGAGATCCGGCGCACTGGTAGGTGCAGATCCCGGCTCAACCGGTAGACCCATTTGCGCGTCTTCTTCGCGCGCCCGCGGTCGATGAGGTTGGCGCGCTGGTGATAGGAGACGATCGCGTCCGGCGCGATCTTCTGGATCCCAGCCATGAAGCCGCGGGTCTCGGGCTCGCTGGCCGCGTTCGGGCCGGAGTAGTACAGCGAACCCTGCCGGCCGGGCAGCCACCCGTCCGGGAAGTTGCGGTTGAGGTCCACACCACGCGCGTTGCGGCGCTGATGGAATGCGGCGCCGTCGGGGTTGAGGGTGCGGACTGTCCAGATCGCGGTGTTCTTGCGCGGTGTGAGCTTGCGCAACTTGTCGACCACGTAGCGGCCGTAGGGCTCGTCGCCGTGCATCTGGCCCAGCACCAGCAGGACCCGTTCGGCGTCGGCGGGTCCCTGCCGCTTCGCCACGATCGGCACCCCTTTGCGGGAGTGCCCCATCACCAGCCGTGCGGGAAGCGGCTCGTCGTCAGCGGCCCACGCCGGGACCACCGGCATGAGAAGCGCAGCGATCAGAGCGCCGACGAGGGGTTTGCGCACCCTTCGAGGGTAAGCAGTCAGCCGTTACGCTTGAGGCATGCCCCGCAAGCTCGACCTCGACGTCGACCTCGACCCGCAGATCACCGGGGACGAAGCCGGTGGTCACGGCAGTCGGGACGCGGAGTTGCTGGCAGAGCGTCCGCCGCACCACGACCGGGACTAGTCAAGAGCTGGCTCGGACGGCGTGTGGCGAACTTTGCTCACGGATCGGCCGTTCGGGGTCGGCTAAACGCCCAACTGCGCTGCGCCCCCAGCGGCATGCGGGGCTGTGGGGTCGGGACCCTCGGCGGCACCTTCCCGGGCCAGGTAGTCCTCGAGCAGCATGAGGTTGTCGCCCACGCGCTGAGCGACTTGCAGAAGCGTCGACATCGAGGAGACCTCCTCGACCTGTTCCTTGAGGAACCAGTGGGTGAACTGTTCTGCCAGATAGTCGCCGTCGGCCCGGGCGGCGGCCACGATCCGCTCGAACTGGGCGGTGACCTCCTGCTCCTGGGCCACGGCCCGCTTGAGGATCTCGGTGACGCCTGTGGGCACGTCGGACAGGGCCGGGATGGCCGGAATGGTGACGTCCGTGCCGCGGTCCATGAGGTACTGCACGATCATCATCGCGTGGTTGCGCTCCTCGAGGGACTGCTGGTAGAAGCGTCCGGCCATCTGCGGGAGCGCCTGCTGGTCGAACCAGACCGCGAAGGCGGCGTACTGCTGTGAGGCAGTGAACTCGTGGCCGATCTGCTCGCGTAACAGTGCGTTCGTCGAGGACATGCGGTTCAGACTACGGCGATCTCAGTCGCTGCGAAGCACTGCGGCCACGGAGCCCGTCCCGGCCGCCTGGGCCACCAGCGCGGCGCTATCGGACGGGACCGCGATCAGCAGACCGGATTCCTCCGTCACAGTCAGGACGGGCGCTGCCGAAACGAGCGTGCGGGCGGTGTTACCGTCGAGGCCCACGACGTCGACGTGGTCGCCAGAGCGCAGCATCCCGGCCTTCGCCAAGGGATCCTGGGGCAGCAGGATCGCGACTTGCCCATCACCGGTGCCGGCCAGGGCGGATGGGCCGACGACCCGCAGTTGGCTGATCGGCTCACCCGCTGCCACCGCGGCAATCGTGCGGCGGCCGACGACCGCATCGGGGGCGGCCAGCGCCGAGGCGGGCCGCACGGAAGCAGGCCAGTCCGTCACGGTGACATCTTCGGCGCCCAGGACTTGGCCGGCGGGAACGTCGTGGGCTGCCACAAGGGTGGGCTCGGTGGGGGTGGTCGAGTGGCTGCGTCCCCACAACATCAGGGCGGCGCTGGTCAGCAAGATCAGTGCCACGGGCCGCTGCAGCCGCTGCCACTTGCGTTGCAGGGACCAGGTCGAGATCACCATGGTCCGACCGTAGGCGGGTGCGAGATTCGGGCAGCGATTCGTCCACAGGTCAGGTGGGCTTGGTGTCCTTCTTGGCCGGGGCGGGCTCGGTCTTCTTGGCGGGTGTTTCGGACTTGGTTTCGGTCTTCGGTGTGGACGACTTCTTCTTCGTATCCCGGGAGTCCGTGCGATAGAAACCCGAGCCTTTGAAGGTCACTCCGACATTGCCGATCACCCGGCGGACCTGACCGCCGCAGTCCGGGCAGGTGTCGTGCGGATCGTCGTGGAACCCCTGCACGTCCTCGAACCGATGGCCGCAGTCGGCGCACTTGTACATGTAGGTGGGCACCGCTCCATTTTCGCAGGCGGCTACACCGGCACGCAGCGACCCTGGGTTACGGTCGGTTCGTGATTGTGACCGCTTCCAATCTGCACAAGGCCTACGGCAAAACCGTGGCCGTGGACGACCTGTCATTCCAGGTCAAACCCGGGCAGGTGACCGGATTCCTGGGGCCCAACGGTTCGGGGAAATCGACCACCATGCGCCTGATGCTCGGCCTGGACCGCGGCCGCGGGGTGACGCTGTGGGACGGCAAGCCCCTGGATCTCTATCCGCATGCGCCCAATGTGGTCGGCGCCCACCTGGACGCGAAGTTCTTCCACCCCAACCGCAGCGCCCGCAACCATCTGCGGATGCTTGCTGCTGCCAGCCGCACCAACAAGAAGCGGGTGGACGAGGTGATCTCGTTGATGGGGCTGGACTCGGTGGCCAAGAAGCGGCCGAAGGGGTTCAGCCTGGGCATGGGTCAGCGGCTCGGACTGGCGACCGCGATACTGGCCGAACCGGCGGTGCTGCTGCTCGACGAGCCGGCGAACGGGCTGGACCCGCAGTCGATCCACTGGCTGCGCGACTACCTCAAGCACTATGCGGCGCAGGGGCGGTCCGTGTTCGTCTCCAGCCACCTGCTCAGCGAGATGGAGATCATGGCCGACCACGTCGTCGTGATCACCCGCGGGCAGTTGATCGCCGACGAGTCGATGGACGAGTTCCGCACCCGGGCCACGAGCAACGACGTCTTCGTTCGGTCGACGGATTCGCCCGCCTTGCACGCGGCGCTGGTGTCCGAGGTCGGCGAGCAGTCGGTGGCCGTGGACGCAGCGGGCTTGTCCGTCAAGGGGGTGACCACCGATCAGGTCGGCGACATCGCGTTCCGGCACGGAATCGGCATTCAGGAGTTGACATTGCGGACGGCGAGCCTGGAACAGGCGTTCCTGGAACTGACCCGGGAGGGCCAGGACTTCGCGGTGGGAGGTGCCCGATGAGTGAGTTGCTGGCCTTCGAGTGGCGTCGGGCGAAGTCGATCCGCACAACCTGGATCACCTCGATCTTCACGATTCTGGGCGTGGGGTTCTTCGCCTTCATCGCCACCGTGGCCGTCTCGGCCGAAACCGGCGACCCGCTGGACCTGCCCCTGAGCAACACACTGGAGACCGCGGTCATCAACAACCCGATCGTGCTCGTCCTGCTCTCGTCGCTGGCGGCGATGGCCTTTGGGCACGAATATCGCTATGGCACGATCCGGCTGACGCTGACCGCCTTCCCACGCCGGGCTGGGGTGTTCTTCGTCAAACTCTGCGTGACTTTGCTGCTGGTCTTTCTGGTGACCGCCCTGGGCGCCGGGCTCGCCTACGCGATCATGGCCGGGTCGGGCAAGACGTCACCCGGAGATCTCGCCTGGAGTTCCCTTGCCTGGCATCTGGTGGTGTTCGCGACCACATTCGCCGTGCTGGCTTTCAGTTTCACCGTGATCGCCCGCAGCCACCCATTGGGGATCGTGGGTCCGCTGCTGCTGTTCATGCTGGAGCTGATCCTGCTGCCGCTGATCGCCAGCCGCTACGAGTGGGTTCCGAAACTCTTTCCGATCACGGCCATGACCAACTGGTTCAGCGCCGGTTCCGACGCGCTGCTGGGTGCCGGCGTCTGGGCGGCGTGGATGGTCGGGTTGTTGCTACTGAGTTTCGCGCTGCTGATGCGCCGCGACGCCTGATCCGCCGCTGCGGGTTTTGTCGCGTTGTTGGGATTCCGCCCGGCGTGTCGCACCAACAACGCGACATTCAGGCCGACTTCGCAACAAAACCGCATGGCGCGAACGGCACCGCGCGCCCAATACAGTCGGGGTATGTCACGAGCACGCCTGACCAAGGCGGTGATCCCGGCGGCCGGCCTCGGCACCCGGTTCCTGCCGGCTACCAAAGCCACGCCTAAGGAGATGCTGCCGGTCGTGGACCGGCCGGCGATCCAGTATGTGGTCGAGGAAGCGGTGACGGCCGGGCTGGATGACGTCCTGATCATCACTGGGCGCAACAAGACCTCGCTGGAGGACCACTTCGACCGGGCACCGATGCTGGAAAGCACGCTGTCGAAGAAGAACGACACCGAACGATTAGCTGCGGTGCGGGAAGCCTCCGACCTCGCGAAGGTTCACTACGTGCGGCAGGGAGAGGCGCGCGGCTTGGGCCACGCCGTGCTGTGCGCGGACATGCACGTGGGGGACGAGCCGTTCGCGGTCCTGCTGGGCGACGACATCATCGACGAGCGCAACCCGGTTCTGGAGCGCATGGCGCAGATCCGGGCCGAGTTCGGCGGCAGCGCCCTGTGCCTCATGGAGGTGCCGCACAGCCAGATCCATCTGTACGGCTGCGCGGCTGTGGAACCGATCGAGGGCAGCGACGCAGTGCGCGTGACCGATCTGGTTGAGAAGCCGGACGCGGATGCTGCACCCTCGAATCTCGCGGTTATCGGGCGGTACGTGCTGGATCCGGCGGTGTTCGAGGTGCTGCGCAGCACCGCGCCCGGCCGCGGCGACGAGATCCAGCTCACCGATGCCTTACAGGCGCTGGCGGGCATGCCCGCAGACCAGGGCGGCCAGGTGTTCGGCCTGGTGTTCCGGGGCCGGCGCTACGACACCGGCGACAAGCAGTCCTACCTGCAGGCCACCGTCCGGCTGGCCAGTGGCCGGGAGGATCTCGGCCCGGACTTCCGGGCCTGGCTGCGCGAGTTCGTGGCCTCCGAGGAGTTTCCGGACGACTGATGCGCAGCCTCGCCGAACACCTGCAACTGGTGATGAGCAGGGTCAGACCCTTGGAGCCGCTGGCCCTGCCCCTGCTGGACGCCAACGGCTGCGTGCTGGCCGTGGACGTGACCGCGCCAGCGGACGTCCCGGCGTTCCACACCAGTGCGGTCTCGGGGTATGCGGCACGGGCAGGCGACATCGCGATGGCTTCTCCGCGCTCAGTCCTGGCGATGCGGGAACTGCCGCCCGGATCCGCCTTGGCCCCAGGATGCGTGGTTTCCGTAGTCGCCGGGATGCCCGTGCCGTACGGCGCCGACTGCGTGCTGCCGGCGGAGTACACCGACCGAGGCGCGCCGGTGTTACGAGTCGGCCGGGCGGTCGGCCGCGGCGAGAACGTCCTGTTGGCAGGCAGCCAGGTCAAGGCCGGCACGACCCTGCTCACGGTGGGGCAGGTGCTCGGCTCCCGGGAGATCGCGATGCTGGCTGCGATCGGGGTCGGCAAGGTCCCTGCCTACCCGCGGCCACGGGTGGCCATCATCACCACCGGCACCGAGTTGTACGACACCTCCCGGATGCGCACCACGGGCGCGGGAGCCAGCAAGCCCGACATCAACGGGGTTTCGATGGCCTGTGCCGTTGTCGAGTCGGGTGCATTGAGCTACCGGGTCGGTCCGGTCGACGACGACCCCGTGTTGTTGCGCAAGATCCTCGACGATCAACTCGGCCGGGCGGACATGGTCGTCACCACCGGGGGCATCGGTAGCGATCCGGACGACGTGTTGCGCCCCGTACTGGCCACCATGGGGACCGTGGATTTTGCGTGGGTTGCGCTGGATCCCGGGCGCGTGCAGGGGATGGGGTCGCTGGGTGCCAGCAACGTGCCGCTGCTGGCGCTACCGGGCGAGCCCATGGCCGCCTTCGTCGGTTTCGAGTTGTTCGTGCGGCCGGTGGTGCGACGGCTGATGGGGCACTCGGACGTCTTCGGCTCCCGTCGGCAAGTGACGTTGTCCGCGCCGGTGACCGGCAGCGTGGGCGTGACCCGGATGGTGGCAGCGGCCGTGGAGGCAGACACCGCCGAACCGCTGGACGGTGGCGTGGGGTCGTTGGTGCGGGCCAACGCGCTGGTCCTGGTCCCGCCCGACGCCGGTGAGCTCGAGGCCGGGTCGACCGTGACCGTCGTTCACCTGGAGATGTCATGACGCCGCTGTGGCCGGCCGACCTGCGGCGCGGCCCGGTGCGGCTGCGACCGTTGAGCCTGCGTGACAAGCGGGCGTGGGAGTCGGTGCGCACCCGCAACGCGCAGTGGTTGCGCCCCTGGGACGCCACGCTTCCGCCCGGTGCCACGGATGCGCCCACCACGTTCCGTGGCATGGTGCGCAGTCTGCGCGCGGCCGCCCGGGCTGGAACGACGCTGCCATTCGCACTGGAGGTGGAGGGCATCTTCCGCGGACAGGTGACCGTCGGTGGTGTTCATCTCGGGTCGCTGCGGGGTGCGCACATCGGCTATTGGATCGACCGGGAGGTGGCCGGCAACGGGTACATGCCACTGGCCGTGGCCATGGCTACCGACCACTGCTTCGGGGCCGGCTTGCACCGGATCGAGATCAACATCCGGCCGGAGAACGCCCCGAGCATCCGGGTGGTGGAAAAGCTCGAATTCCGCTACGAGGGTCTGCGGGAGCGCTACCTACATATCGACGGGCAGTGGCGCGACCACGTCAGCTACGCCCTCACGATCGACGAGGTGCCTGGCTCGCTGGCTGAGCGCTTTCTCGCCACACGGGCGAACACGCCCCGACAAATCCCCGACACTCCCGGTAACCGCCCATAGGCTTAACCCCGTGCTCACCGGCCTCCTCTACGCAGCAGTCGTCGCGATGTGGGCGGTGGTCCTGATCCCGCGGTGGCTGGGGACCTCCGACCGGTACCGCGACACCCGAACGTCCAAGCGCTTCCGCCGTTCGCTGCAGGCGGTCACCCGCCGCACGCACCGGTCGCATGACGTCGCCGCGATGCCCGGCCGCAAGCCGGCCCGCGTGGACACCGCGCCGGCCGACAGTGCGATCGACCGTCACCTGGATTTGGGGATCGACCCCTTCGTGGGTACCGCCGAAGACGGCCACCGGCGCCGGGCCCGTCACCACCAGGTCCGTCGCCAGGCTGCAGCCGCTGCCGCAGTGCGCCGTCGCCGGATCGTTGCGGGCCTTGGCGGTCTGACTGTTCTGGCTGTTCTTGGTGCGGTGATCGGGGTTGTGCCGTTGATGTGGCCGGTGTTGCTCGGCGTCGCATTCGGTGGCTACGTCTTCCTGCTGCGCAATCCGGCCCGGCTGGCGGGTGCCGCCCGTTCCAGTGCCCCGCCCGCCTCGGCTCCGGCCCGGACTCAGAGGGCCGACGCCACCTGGGAGCCGCGGGAAGCTCCCGAGCCCTCGTACATGCGGGCTGCGCGGGCGACGGTCATTCCGCGGGAACTGGACTCCGAGGATCCCTGGACCGCCGAGCGCATGCTCGAGCAGGCAGCCGCCCTGCGCACCGGTGAGGACGCCGAGGCGGAGCTCGGCTTGGACGAGATTGCCTACCCGGAGTACGAACCCGCGCGTGCCGTGGGCGAGTGAGGCATTGCTACCCTGGTTGAGTCCTTTGGGGCTGTAGCGCAGTCCGGTAGCGCACCTCGTTCGCATCGAGGGGGTCAGGGGTTCGAATCCCCTCAGCTCCACCACGAAATCTGGGTCTCCCGCTTTGCGGGGGGCCCAGATTTCGTATTGGTACGGGATTCGAGGAGGAGGACCGGAGGTCCGACGGGGTCCCCTCAGCTCCACCGGAGGAGCCGCGTGCGGCGACGGTTCCCCGCGTGCGGCTGAAATAGCCATCGGTGAGCATACCGGGCATCGGTGAGCGTTCCGGGCGCGAAAACCCCGCCCGTGCGGCTAACGGATGCCCGGTATGCTCACGAATAGCCGGGTTGGGCCAGCGATAGACGGCCGGTTGCGGCTAAACCCACGTCGGCAGCCACATCCGCATCTGCCATTCGTGATAGGTGAGCACGTCTGCGGTCCAGACCGGGTAGAACCACCACGACACCCCGACCGCGACGATCAGGAAGGCCAGCACCGCGACCGCGCCGTTGCCCCGCCGGTCACGGGAGTCAGCGGTCGTCCCCAAAATCGTTCCCAAGGACAGTGTCAAGGCCATGATCATGAACGGCAGGAACACGATCGAGTAGAAGCTGAACACAGTGCGTTCCTGGTACATCAGCCACGGTGCCCACCCCGCCAGGAACCCGCACAAGACGGCACCTGCCCGCCAGTCCCGAACCGCGGCCCATCGCCAGACCTGGTGCAGAACAGCCAGCACAGCAGCCCACCAGATCACGGGGTTGCCCAAAGCGATGACTTCCTGCGAGCAGGTGTCTGCGCCGCAGTTGAGCCCCTCTGATTCGTAGAAGAAACTTGTCGGCCGCGCCATCACCGGCCACCCCCACGCGTTGGCTTGATAGGAGTGCGCGGTAGTCAGTCCCGTGTGGAAGGCGTAGGCCTGCTGGTGGTAGTGGGCCAGGGACCGCAGCGCCCCCTGGATGCCGGTGTACCCGCCGTTGTCCAATGCCCAGGTCCGTAGGTAACCGCCGCTGCTGAACCAGCCGTACCACGTGGCCAGATACGTGAGAAGGATCAGCGGCAGCCAGATGAGCGCGGTCGGCAGGGCATCGCGCACAAGCGCTCGGCCGAAGGCATTGGGCTCACCGTGTTCACGGCGCCGGCCCCAGTCCCAGAACGCGGTGAGCAGCCCGAACGCGATCACGAACCACAATCCGCTCCACTTCACGCCGCATGCCAGACCCAGCGCTATAGCCGCAGCCCACCGCCATGGCCGCAAGGTGTGCTGCAATCGTCGGGTCCGGTCGCGGTCGAGGACCAAGCAGCCGAAGGCC